>Ga0316197_10000050_pt1 | contig 105478 bp, 91 predicted proteins | sample OudBiesiAoxic_MG_FD_204939 | JGI IMG/M metagenome (GOLD analysis project Ga0316197, IMG submission 204939) | Coastal sediment microbial communities from Oude Bieten Haven, Netherlands - site A oxic | ecosystem: Environmental > Aquatic > Marine > Coastal > Sediment | place: Netherlands... | reverse complement strand
AATAAACCCATGTATTGAAATACTTTTTTGAAATTGGACTTTATTTTTAGCCATGATAACCACCTCATTTTTCGCTTCACTTTAAGTGTAGTCTAATAAGCTGAATTTAAGTGGTAATCAGGTTAATCTTTAACCTTTAATTGGAGTTTGTAACAATTTAACCTGAGAACTTGGCAGAATCATTATAAAGCTCAAGACCACACTTAAATATTGAACCACTCTCACAACATGAGACTTACTCAATTATTTATTTTTAAATTAAAACAATCTCATTATGTAATAAATGATTAATAATCAAGAAGTATAAGTCTGTTAAATAATAATGACAAAGTCATACATTACAACGACAGTAAATTACATTTTATTCAAATAGACTACATTACATCATCTCAACTGGAAGTCACAAATGAATAATTACCGCACTTTTTTATTAGCAGCCCCTCTTATCTTATTAGCTGGTTGTAACTCAGGATCAAGCAATAATTCTTCTACAACCAAACCACTTTTAAAGCCTGCTGCTAATTACCAATTTACTGATGCTGCTCGTGATGAGTTACTCGAAGAGCGACAAGGCATCCTTAATTCAATGATGTTATCTTACGATGGAAAAGCATATTCTAACGTTAAGTTTGCTGAATCCTTAGGTGACGAAAATACCTTAATACAGCTTGCTGATGATAATGGAAACAACATTGACCTTTATTTATTAGGCGCAGATGAAGTAGAAGAGTGCATCATTTATCATGAAGCAAGCAACCGTGTAGACAGCTTTCAATGCGGCGCTGATAAACGTTCAATCTCTAACGATACAACGTTAATTCAAACTACGACGACTCATGCAAGCTTACCAATTCAAGTTGAATATAATCACGAAGACGCAGAATATATCACTAGTATTGGTTCAACCATTTTAACGGCTGTAGATAACCAAAACCAAATTAATATCACTACTTCTTTTGCTTTTGAAGGTTTCTTCCGTGACCTTATATGTCAGCCAAGTTGTGATGAAAAAACACCATCAACCCTTGGTGTAACTACATTTTTACAACTTAAGGATATTACTGAACAGTACAAAGGCAGTAACATGACAGTGCGATTTGATAACCCTATTCGTGGCAGTGCCGACGATGATATCAATATGTATACAGGGTTAATGATCAATAAGAATCAGATGACAACTATCGTAACTCCAACAGGGTCTGTTTTCTCTGGCGGTACTGATTTATTTGCTGCTGGAAACGAACGAATCTTAGAGCGTGCTACAGCAAACGCAGCAATTGAAGCTGATAAGCAAGTTGGTGTTCATAGTTGGGCTGAAGGTGATAAGACCGCTAAAGAATTCCCATATACTGATGAAAGCCACCGTAAACAAGCTACATATTTTGATACAGTAATGGGCAGCAAAGGCATCGATTTTTACCTATTCACTTTAGATTCAGCTCCTGCAAGCGGTGAGCACTGGGTAACTAAAGCGGACTCAGAAAAGTATAACTTCATCACTAAAATCATTCAGCTTTAATATCATTTTTTAGAATTTTCAGTCACTAAATAAAAAGCCAATCCTTTAAAATTAAAGGGTTGGCTTTTTTATACCTAAAAATCTCACCAGACCACCAATGCTACAAGATTGTTTAATTTCTGTTGTATCACAGATTATTTTCAAAATAAGAACTACAATTATTGGATCATAAGTAGAGTATCGTAGGGATTCACACAAATGCCATACAAAGATGAGCTGAAAAAGCTGCAATATGAACATTTATTTGATCATTTAACGATTAATACAGCTCAAATAATCGTATCTGATGACATTTTTAATGGTTGGCAGCAAACCCTTGATCTACTAGCTGAAATAATCGACAGCCCAGCAGTGCTTATTATGCGTGTTAGCGAAAAAAACATATCGGTCTTCACTTCGAGTAACAGTGAAGGTAATCCATATAAACAGCACGATAGTGAAAGTTTAGGCAAGGGTTTATATTGTGAGACTGTAATTAAAAATCAGTGTGAATTGCATGTTCCTAACGCCTTAAAAGATAAAGAGTGGGATCAGAACCCCGATATTGAATTAGGGATGATTGCTTATTGTGGTTTACCATTAACTTGGCCAGATCAAAGTGTTTTTGGTACTTTATGTATGCTAGATAGTAAAGAACGAGAATATAGCCAACCTTTTCGTCACTTACTCGAGCGTTTCCAAAATGCAATTAATGCGAACCTAGCCAGTTTATATCAACAATCTGAGTTACAATATCTGAATCAAATCCTTGAGAATAAAGTTCAAAAACGCACTACTGAGCTAGTAAAACTCAGTGGTAAGATAATGAGAGAAATAGAAAGCCGCCAAGCGATTGAGCACTCACTTGATTATCATAAAAGTTACGACGCACTGACTGGTTTACCTAATCGATTGAACATTATCAACGCACTATCTCAGCAATTAAACACTCAGATATCCGAGCATACCACTGTTATCTATTTCGCATTGAGGAATTTTAAATCCATCAATAATAGCTATGGTTATGTAATGGGCGACAAAGTGTTGCAATTATTTACCCAACGTATTAAACGCTGCTTAACTAACAGTGCCTTATTTGCTAGGGTATCTGGTGCTGAATTCGTTATTGCTCTATCAAACAGTGAATCAGTAAATAATATATCGTTAATTAATAAGATAATCTCCTGCAGTAACACACCATTTAATATCGCTGAGTTTTCTATTACGATACCTTGCTGCATAGGGGTCGCTCAAGCACCTCTCGATACCTGTGATGCCGCCGAATTGATTCAAAAAGCGGGAGCAGCAATGGGGATTAGTAAGGCTGATGGCTCCCCATATACATTTTTTACTAAGCAGGCTCAACTTAACATTGAACAGCGCTATCATCTTGAATCTAATTTAGTTGATGCTTTAAAGAATCAAGAGTTAAGCCTTAATTATCAACCATTTTTCTGCTTAAAAACGAATAAAGTAATTGGCGCTGAAGCCTTATTACGATGGAATAATCCGATATTAGGTAACGTTCCTCCAGATCAATTTATTAGCTTAGCTGAGCATAATGGTCAAATTCATGAGATCGGTAATTTTGTGTTACATACGGCGATGGCTCAAGCTGTAAAGTGGCATATAATGCAACAGGGGAATTTTCGCATCGCTATTAATATCTCACCAATGCAATTTAAATATTCAGGCTTTGCCGAACATATTTCTGATCTATTAAATTTATACAACTTACCCGCTTCCTCGTTAGAACTTGAGATAACAGAGGGGATCTTATTACAAAATGAGCACATGGCTCAAAAAACGATTAAACAACTACAGAAGTTAGGAGTTCGTATCTCATTAGATGATTTTGGGACTGGGTATTCTTCTTTAAGCTATTTGCAGAAATACTCTTTTGATACTATCAAAATTGATCGTTGCTTTATTATGAATATCGAAAAAAACAAACAAGATCGAGAGCTCACTAAAGCCATCATAGCAATAGGGAAAAAACTAGATCTTCATGTAATAGCGGAGGGAGTAGAGACTCAATCTCAAGATGATTTCATTAAATTTGAAGAGTGTGATTATGGTCAGGGTTTCCTCTATGGTAAACCTGCCACTACAGAATGGTTTGAAGCTCATTACATATGCTCACAGGGTTAATGCGGTTCAATTCATAACACAGTGAGCATTTATATGACTCTTTAAGAAATTAAGAAAATATGGATTACTTCAGTGGCTTCAATAGTTGCTTAATCACACTCACCAAACTCATAAATACAATCATCATGGCAAGTAATGGCAACACAATCCACATACCTATGTGCAATGTTGGCTCAAGTTTAAAGCCCCATTTCACTAAGCTAAATACGATGGCTTCTGCGCCCATCACAGCAACAAAGCCTGCGGCTAATGCCATTACCCCGTATTCACTCCATAACGTCTGGCTAATACGCTGACGGCTTGCACCAAGCGTTCGATAAAGGGTAATTTCACGTTGACGCTGATACAAACTCAAACGAAGCAAAGTGAATATCAACAGCACACCACTCACTACACCTAAGCCTGCTAATACACTTAACGACCACGTAATTTGAGCGAGCATGGCTTGAATTTTTCCACCCATGGTTCTAAAATCCAATAAACTCACGGTTGGGTAATCACGAGCCAATTGATTCAATAAGGTATTTTCGTTGTCATCTATTTTAAAACTCACTAACCAAGTGGCAGGTAGTTCAGCAATCACATCCGGTGTGAAAATAAAATAGAAGTTCGGTTTCATGCTTTGCCAATCAACAATTCGAATCGAATTAACTACAGCAGAAAAAGACTGGCTGTTGACTGAAAAACTCAATGTATCACCAATTTCAATACCCAAGTCATTAGCAACGTCTTGCTCTACAGAAACCCCATTAGAACTCCTCCATTCGCCTGCTGTCACTTCATTATGAACGGGTAACGCATCTCGCCATGTAAAGTTTATCTCACGTCGTAATGCTTCAGAACCTTGCCCTTCTCCTTTCATTTTCTCTTTGGTGCTTTCCCCATTAATCTCAGTTAAGCGACCACGAACAATCGGATACCCTTCTGAACGATCAAGATTTTCGTTATCTAACTTCTGTAAATACTCTTGTTGTTCATAAGGGGCAATGTTCATCGCAAATACATTTGGGGCATCTGGTGGAAGCGTTTGTTGCCAATCCCCCAACAGATCGGTTCTTACTAACCAAATCACCGCAACTAGCATCAATGACCCCGACAAGGCGGCTAATTGCATCATGCTGTTTTTTGGAGAACGTTTAATACGACTAAGCGCTAGAGTCATCGCTGCCCCCCATTTAAAGCGTCCAAACAGATGCACTAAGCCATAACTAATACCTGCAAGTAAAACAAACAGTACCACTAAGCCAACCGATACCATCCAGACTAGGCTGTTATTGCCGTACATAAATAAGAAAGCGACTACTGGTACCGCAATTAACCACAAGCCTTTTTTAGAAGGTGCGGTCATTTGAGATTGAAGTACCGCTATCGCAGGAGTGTCTAATAAGCGCAATAATGGAATACCCAACGCAGGTAAACCAATAAACAACGCAACGACAGAACCAAACGCAAACGGCTGCCAACCATAACTTGGTAAATTCTCAGGTAGGATCCCCGCTAATGGAATACGTAGTAATAATTCTAAACCTAGACCAATAAGAGAGCCCGCAACTACGCCAGTAAAGAACATCAAACCCACTTGGCTTAATAACCAACGTTTCAACCATTGTTTACTCGCGCCCATACTTTTTAACATCGCAACGGTATTGGCACGACTGGTCGCGTAATGCTGACACGTTAACACCAAGGTGACCGATGCCATTAGTATCACCATCAAGATAGTCAGCGATAAATACTGCTTGGCTTTTTGCATTAAATCGGCGGTTCGACCTTGAGTTTCTTCGCTTATCCAACGTTCTCCTGCTTGCAATTCATAATCACTTTGCAGTAACGATATTGCACTATCTTCACCTTTAAATAGGGTTCGATATTGCACACGACTGCCCAGTTGAATCGCACCAGTTTTATCTAAATCAGACTGATGAATAAACACACTTGGCATGGTTCTAAATGGGTTAAACGCTAACTCTGGCTCCGATTCAATTACACCACTGATTGGCAGTTCAGCATCACCAATAGCAATGACATCACCAATACTCAGCTCTAATAACGATAAGAGGCGCTCGGCGATCCATACTTCTCCTGATTTAACTTGATTATGGATTTGGTTATCTGCCCCATTAAATAAGAGCTCACCGCGAAGTGGGTAATTACTTTCAACCGATTTCACACTCACTAATTGCATACCAGTGTCGCTGAATGCCATAGTTTGAAAACGCACTTGAGAAGATAAAACTAAATTTTGGTCATGCGCTCGTTGCAGAATAAATTCGGGGGTTGGATTAGCAGAGCGAAACACGAGATCGGCTGCCATCATTGAGCGACCTTGATCTGTCATTACCTTTTCAACTCGAATCGCCAAGGCAGACAAAGCAACCACACAGGCAACTATCAAGGTTAATGCTGCCATTACAGGCCACAGCTGACCTTGCCATATCTCTCGCCAACTCCAACGCAATATCATTCTATTCCCAGAAGATTTATTGTCTCCTGAGATATTTGGCCTCAATGCTTGTTTACTCATCCGCCCTTCACCTCTTCATTAATCTGCCCAGCATTAATAGTAAGTGTGCGCTCACATCGCTGTGCAAGCTTAGGATCATGAGTGATAAGCACTAAGGTTGTACCGTGTTTTTGGTTCATCTCAAACAAAAGTTCAATGATGTGCTCTGCGGTAGATTGATCGAGGTTTCCTGTTGGTTCATCCGCAAATAAAATACGCGGCTGAGTCATAAACGCACGAGCCAATGCCACACGTTGCTGCTCACCACCAGACAGTTGAGAAGGCAAATGGGTTTCACGGCCGGATAGTCCAACAGACTCTAATAACTGTTTTGCTTTTGCAATATCTTCACCTTCACCACGTAAAATCGCGGGCAAGGTAACATTTTCAAGTGCAGTTAAAGAAGGGATAAGCAAGAAGCTTTGAAACACAAAACCAATCGATTCACTGCGAATTTGAGCGCGAGCTTCATCATCTAATTGAGAAAGGCTTTGTCCTAATAATTTAATATCACCAGATGTGGGAATATCTAACCCTGCCAATAACGTCATTAACGTTGATTTACCCGCACCAGACGTACCTACAATCGCTACACTTTGGCCTGACTGAACCTCAAAAGAGATATCTTTTAAAATAGTTAATTCTGCTTCATTAGAAAGTACTGATTTTCCTACTGAGCTCACTTTTATGGCAACGGTCATGACTCTTTCCTTTTGAGATTATTCTTATGCTATTACTCGTATTGTATACGCAAGTGCCCGTGGAACAGCAATTTCATTTACACTTCTTTAACTAAAGGTTACAAGGTATCTAAAGTATGTTTAATACGAACCTCATTGCATTTAGGATTACTTGTTAACTGCATTTAAGTTTTACGGAAGGGATACTGCTCGTAATATAATCATTTAGTGTTGCTCAAAAATAGACATAATGATACCTCTGGAATAAGCTAAGCTGTATCAATCGTAGTAATAACAAACATCACAATCTTCTTCTCAGTAAGGTTTCTCATCCCTATGAGCATTTATCAGCTTAAACCTAAGTTTCAATCTCTCTTACGCCCTTGTGTTAATCGACTTGCTCATTCTGGAGTTACCGCAAATCAAGTCACACTATTTACACTTATTTTTACGCTTGTGAGCTCTATAACCCTCTTTACTATTGGGGCAAGTGTATGGTGGGGGATTTTACCTATTGTTCTTTTTATACGCATGGCTTTAAATGCCGTTGACGGTATGCTTGCACGAGAACACAACATGGCCTCTTCACTTGGGTTAGTGTTAAATGAAGTGTGCGACTTGATTTCTGATGCTGCTATCTATTTAAGTTTTATCGCGATAACAGGATTTAACGCCTATGCATTATTTGGCTTAGTTCTGCTTGCGTGGTTAAGCGAAGTGATTGCAATTCTCTCTGTTCAAATAACAAAAAACCGAGCTAATCAAGGTCCTCTTGGGAAAAGTGATCGGGCTTTCTTATTTGGGTTGCTAGGCTTATTAATTGCGTTTGAGGTAGATTTCACATCAAGCGGTCTTTGGATAATGCTTATCGCCAATCTCGCGTTAATTATCACCATATATAAACGTTTACACATCATTATTTAGGTAAATTATGACATTAGAACACCACAGCTTTTCGTCTTGGGATGAGACAAAGATAATCTACCGCTCTTGGAACCAACAACCAGATACGAAAGGCATCATCTTGTTGTTACACCGAGGGCATGAACATTCAGGAAGAATGGAAGCGATGGCTGATTTCTTTGTGAACCATAATTACACAGTTTATGCTTGGGATGCACGCGGTAATGGATTATCCGAAGGGCCACGAGATGACGCAAAAAGTTTCTCTGTCTTTGCTAAAGATCTTCAACTTTTTGTAGAAAAAATTAGTAAAGAAACCCAACGTTCAACTGAAGATATGTTTATTATTGCCAGTAGCATGGGCGCTGTTATTGCGGCAAGTTGGGTTCATGATTATGCGCCAAATATTCGAGGGATGATCCTTGCAACTCCTGCGTTTAATATTCGTCTATATGTCCCTTTTGCTATTCCACTGTTAAAAGTAGCAAGGCAACTCTCACTGTTACCTAAAGTCACCAGTTACGTAAAATCAAAAGTTCTGACTCATGATAGATCTCAACAGGCGATTTATAATCAAGACCCACTTATTTCAAACTCTATCTCAACAGATCTTTTAATTGATACCTACCAAACAGGACAACGGATCATTGATGATGCAGAAGCTATCCATACGCCAACCTTAGTTCTGTGTGCAGGCCAAGATTGGGTCGTCAGTCGCTCAGCACAGCGTAAATTTTATAATCGCCTCTCTTCAACAAAAAAAGAATGGGCTTATTACCCTGATCTTTACCACGCTATTTTCCATGAAGATAAAACAACAGACGTCTTCAACAGATGCCAAACCTTTCTTGATGAATGCTTTGTGCAACCTATCATTAAGGTTAATTACGACAACGCCAATCACTATGGTACAAGCAAAGATAAAATGGATTCGCTTTTACTGCCAAGCATAAATCCAATCTACCCAATCACTAAAGCCGTGCTGAACTCTATTGGCCGTTTAAGCCAAGGGATCAATATTGGTTTACAGCATGGGTTTGATTCAGGTCAATCACTCGATAACGTCTATACCAATAAAGCAGAAGGGACTACCTTTATAGGTAAAATAGTGGATCGAATTTACCTCGACAGTCCAGGCTGGCAAGGCATCCGTTGTAGAAAAGAAATCATCGCTAAACTGCTCGAAAAATACCTTGATACTACACAACCATTTCATGTACTTGATATTGCCAGTGGTAATGGGCGTTACCTGTTTGACCTTATGGATTCAAACCCTCTGACTTCGGTTGAAATGAGAGATTTTGACTCATCAAACATTCAAATAATGGCTTCACGTATCGAAAGCATGAATTTAGCATCACGAGCGAATGCTGTTCAAGCCGACGCTTTTTCTAAAGAGAGTTACCTTAATGAATCAAACTATGATCTTGCCATTGTCTCGGGGTTATTTGAACTTTTCCCTGATAACACCTTAATTAAAACTGCCTTGAAAGGCATGGTTGAACAGCTAGCTCCCGGAGGATATTTATTGTATACCAATCAACCTTGGCACCCACAACAAGAGTTCATAGCAAGAACACTTAATAATCATAGAGGGAAACCATGGGTAATGCGCTGTCGCTCTCAAGCGGAAATGGATGCTTTAGTCACAGAAGCTGGACTAAAAAAAGTAGATATGAACATTGATCCCTGCGGCATATTTACGGTTTCTATTGCTCAAAAGAGTCTCTAGTTATGATCGTAAATCCCAAGAATAACCACGTACATGAATACCACAATACAAATAAGCCTTTTAAGCATTCAATGTTGATGTCTGGTGGCGGCTCACGATTTGGTTATTATCTTGGGATGTATGCAGCAGCCATTGCCTCGAACAAAAAACCGGACGCCATTTTTGCAACTTGCGGTGGAGCTATCGCCGCTGGAATTGTTGGGTCATTTGAGTCAATTAAAGAGCAAAAAGAAGCCTTGCTTAGTCATGAAATCCATCAAATGTCTCAACGAATTCAATATAATAAAAGACACTCTCTTATCAATGTATTTTTAGATATTGGTAAGCGATACCTCCATCGTAGAGCAACTGATATTTTTCCTGATCTTCACCATGATGCCCTTTTTAATATAAATGATAATGACACACCTCTGTTTCCTTTCACTCCTAACTACGCTTCAAACAACTGTACCATTGCGATTATTGGATCAAAACTCTGCTTTAATAATAATCAAGTAGGAACAAAAAGGCACGCTTCGCCTCTGTTTGAAGAAGTAATTTTTAGTAATAGAAAAGGAATATCAGCACTAATAAATGCCCCTTACTCTCCCCACTCTTCACTTATAAAAAACACGTTTAAAAAAGAAGATTCCGTCTCTTTTCAGGATGCAATTCGTATCTCTGTGTCTGATATTTATTACCTACCACCATACTCAGTTGCAGGAGAGAACTACATGGGAGGAATGTTGGATCTAGTCCCTTTTCATCTAGCTCAACATTGTTCAACAACACTCTCCTTAGAAGCAAAACAACCCTTCTCAAATTTCAGTGCCGTCCCCGCTTTTTTGTATCTTCTGGGTTATAATCCCAATGATGTTCAACAAGCTATCCCACACAGACCACAAGATATTTGGATCAACACTTCGGATTCTCCAAAAGAACTAAAAGCCCATCAAATTAACAAAAAAATTGACTTGTTATCTAATCAAATAGTGATTGATACACCAAGTTATGACCAATTTTGTACCATGATGCAAGCTCAATGGGATTATGGTTATCAACGAGCATTAATTGCATTTAAACAACACCACAAATAAGGAACACACATGAATGTCATCATTATTGGTGGAACAAGTGGTATTGGCCTTGCGCTAGCAAAACATTATGTAAACTCTGATCATCAAGTGGTTATTTGTGGGCGAGATATTACCAAAGTACCTGCAGAGTTAAAAACACCCTCATTATCCATGATGAATGTAGATGTGAGCCAGCAGAATGACCTCATTCAATTTTTTGATTCGTTAAAAGATAATCCAATGGATATTGTAATCTATTGTGCCGGAAAATATTTTAATGAAAGGCGCTTAGATCTCAATCAAGATGAGCAAAACGAAATGAGAGCAGTAAACGCAACAGGGTTTAATCTCTGTTTTGATCTTGCATCACAAAAGATGATATCTCAAGGCTACGGTCATTTGGTGACCATAGCTTCAATAGCAGGGTTAGTACACTCTTCTTCACCAACACTTTATAGTCGCTTAAAAGCCGATATGATCACACAAGCAAAGCACTATGCGGCAACCTTAGAAAATCACAATATCAACGTGACAGCTATCGCACCCGGTTATATTAATACCCAAAAACTCAGAGAGTTAAATGGAGGAGACGCTTCTCATAAGCCTTTTTTATTAGAAGAGCATCAAGCGGTAAATTGCATAATCAAAGCCATTAAAAAGAAGAAAATTCTCAGTGTCTTTCCTCTAAGAATGAAGCTACTTGTCAGTTTTTTAAATTACTTACCTTTACACCTTGTTAGTGAAGTCTTAAGAGCTCGACGATAAAGAAAAATATCGGTGTAGCTAAAAGTAAACTATCAATACGATCAAGTATTCCGCCATGTCCTGGGAGTAAATCCCCCATATCTTTAACACCAAACTTGCGCTTAACCCAAGAGACACTAACATCACCTGAAACGCCTAATACAGTTAAAGTAAAACTGATCACCATAGCTGAAATAAGAGAAAAAGGGGTAATAGATAGAGCAACCACAGTCGCTAACAATGATACAATTAGCCCTCCTCCAATTGCCCCTTCTACCGTTTTATTAGGACTGATTGTGGGACACAGTTGATGTTTACCAAATTTCTTCCCAACAAAATATTGAATCGCATCATTAAATTGCGTCGTAAATATAAGATACAGCACATAGCTCATCGCTAATTCACTATCTTTATTATTAAGTAATAACCTAAAAGAGAAAAGAAAAGCAGCAAGTAATATTATAATACTTAAAATTGGGATGATCTTATTGCTCCCCCCCATAATAAAGCCATTTTGGGATATAAACAAACACGTTAAAATACAAACAAATCCTATACCACCGGTTATCAGCATGATATAAAAAGACCAATAGCTTAATAGTATTGGTAGCGTCATTGACGCCATCAAAATACAAGTCGTTAATGTGTTTAATCGACTCACCGTTGCTATTTCTTTTGCTCCCATTAACGCTAAAAATGAGATAAATAGAGGCATAAATGAGATAGGTAGTAACACAAAGAATGTGAGAACCAATAACATCCACCACCATGACCTAACACGTAAATAAAACTCAGAACTAAGAAACTCTTTTTTGATAAAAGCAGCAACCATCGCGACAGAGATACAAGTAAATATTATCAACATAAAAATTAGGTTAGAGCTCATTATTTGCCTCTCTCCACGCTATATTCGCTCAACTTCTGTAATAATTCTTGTTCTAAATAACGTTCTCTTAACATAGCATGAGGATTTAACGTAGATAAATACGCCTTAACCTTACACGGTTCACACTCACCAGACCACACAAGATAGCTTGCTATCATGGCATAGCTGCGACTGATCCCCATCGTACAATGCACATAAACAGAAAAGGCTTCATTGCTGTTTTTTATTACTTCTAAAGATTCACAAAAAAGCACGGCATCAGCCATTGTGATTGGCTGTAAATCCAATAAAGGTAAACATCTATATTGATTCTCTCCTTGATATGCATCATCGTAATGAAGAGTCGACATTAGCGATAATTCTGAACTTAAATCAATAACATGTGTAAAATTTCTTGGTTTATCCATCATTGATAATCGTCGACCAACACTTAACCATGGCAAGACAGAAATCACTGGCTGTTTATCAACCAAAGAACGAACATTCCACATAAACCAATACACAAATCGATAAGGAAATAGGCAAATAAGATGAGTCATTCCCACCTTACCATCACAACGCTTACCGAGTGCATAAGGTTTATTCATAAAATAAGCAATAAATAGCAGCCCAAACCCTATTGATAAATAACCAAGCAATAGACTTAACATAGGATTAAAACTCGTCAATATCATGCTCAATAACCAACAGGTCGATGTTAACGATAAATAGATTTGTGACAGATAACTCAAAAGACAATATCGAGTGAAGCCTAGCACTCCAACAGAAACAATAAGCCCACTAAGCACATCAATGATTCGATGCTGATAAGTAAATAGCGTTGATACCAACATTAGTGTAATACCCATCGTAATAACCCAATTTACTGCACGATTAAATCGCCCAAGTAGTGAGAACCATAATAAAATACCGTAGACAATATGCAGGGAAGGTGCTTGATTATAAGGCTTATCAAAAAAATAAACCCCATCAAAACCGAGCTTCCAAGGATAACTGCTCACTAATTCAATCGAACCAAAATATAATGGATATAAATAAAAACACCAGCCAGAGATTAAGGCAGCAAATAACATATTTTGATTTAATTGTTGATATTTTTTAGGTTCATCAATATAAAAAAAGGCAAGTAAGAAATAAATAACAGAACTTAAATAAGGAATGATCATCCATTCAATAAAAGGAAGCGCTAAATCGAACCCAGTAATGACACTTCGAGTAATCATTTGATTTTCTGCATACCAATTATTACTGGTATAAATCAGTGTAAATATAAGAGTTTGAAATAATATCAACGTGATTTTTATAATAACTGAGGTCGTATTATTGTTAGTATTATCATGCACGAGGTTTTCAATGTCCTTATTGATAAACAAGCGGCTACTTAATGCCATGAAGTCTATGTTAATTTATTAATGATGTCTAATACGAACAACTGACAGACTTTCATTACTAAAATAAAAATAAACATTGCAATATGAATATATTTTTTCCATTGTATGCTTCATTATATTTACTATTTGAGAATATTATGCGCAAGATTTTTACTTTTTTTTTAATTGTCTTTTCTAGCTTATTTCTTCCATTTAAAAGTGCTTATAGCCAAACCTTGTTGATCCTCGGAGACAGCTTAAGTGCAGGTTATAGCATGCCAATCGAGCAAAGTTGGCCATCACTATTACCAGATCAACTAGCTAAAATAAATAAACCTATGACGGTCGTCAATGGCAGTATTTCTGGAGATACGACAGGAAATGGGTTAGACCGGTTACAAAACTTACTTAACCTGCATCAACCAAATTATGTATTAATCGAACTAGGAGCAAATGATGGCTTACGTGGATTCCCACCACAAAAAGTAAAAGCAAACTTGGAGCTGCTTTTTGCTCAAATTAAATCAGCTGACGCGCAACCTTTGTTAATGCAAATTCAAGTTCCACCGAATTATGGTAAGCGTTATAGCCAAGCGTTTGGTTCGATTTACCCTGCATTAAGTGAGAAATACGATATTCCTTTGCTTCCATTTTTCTTAGAGCAAGTAATTATTAAACCAGAATGGATGATGAAAGATGGCTTGCACCCTAAACCAGAAGCACAGCCATGGATTGCAGAATTTATGGCGCAAGAACTATCACCTTATTTAAAATAAATAGAAAGCCTGGTCTTACTTTAGAGAAAGTAAATAACAGGCTTTTTATATTTTATTTATCTAAGTAATCAATCATCATCTGATGAATAGTTATCTTCACTATTGTCAGAAGTTCGTTGAGTACCGCACAAAGTAAAGTATTTAGGCTTAAAATTAATCTTGTTTTGATACTTTAACCAACATTGTGCAAATTCTGAAATTTCCGTTGGTTGATGCTGTACTTGCTCAACAAATCGTATTTCTGCATCTGACTCTGGTGTAAATGCACCACTTAGTAAAGACTGCATAGTGCGGCCATACGTTTCCAAAATCGTTGATTCACGGATTGTGAAACCACTACGGCTAAAACCTCTTTTGAAGTTTTTATCATCATAAAACTTAGTTGTTATTCTCATTGATGTTTCTTTATAACCACAGAAAACGTATATGTAATTCAGAGTGAGTAGCTTGTAAAACAAAAAATATTCGCGCTTTCAATCAAAATATTTTATTGTTGTTAATACCACCATCAAAGAGATGAAACACTTGGATACTGATCTGCTTAAAACCTTCTTAGAAGTGACAAAAACTCGCCATTTCGGACGTGCTGCAGAGCATCTATTTCTCACACAGTCAGCTGTGAGTTTCCGTGTTCGCCAATTGGAATCACAGTTAGGCAACCCACTATTCACTCGTCAGCGTCATAATGTTCAATTAACTGCTGCTGGCGAGCGACTTCTGCCTTATGCTGAAGCCATTTTGCAAACATGGGGACGCGCCAAGCAAGACGTAGCTCTTACTGAAGATTACAACTCTCAAATCACCATTGGTGCGAGCGCGCTCATTTGGGAGTTTGATGGTATTTCTGATTGGATTAATGGGATTTATGACACCGTTCAAGGGCTAGCTCTGCGATTAGAGTCTATTCCTCGACAAGATCTAGCAAAATCCTTGCTCGATAAAAGTGTCGATCTATTTATTACTAGTGAACCCCCTAAAATTGATGGGATACGTGTTCATAAAATACGAGATTATCAGTTACAATTAGTTACTAATCAGACAGATAGTACAATTAACAGCATTCAATCTCTACCATTAGTTTACTTAGATTGGGGAGCGCGCTTTGCGATTCAGCACAGCAAAATAAATGAATTACAAAAAACACCTATTCTTCATACTCACTCATCAAGAATGGCGTTAGATTATTTAATTGCACACCCAAGTGCCGGATATTTACCAGCCCCAGTAATTAATCAATGCGTTGATAATAAAGAATTATATGTCGTTGAAGGCGCACCTATTATGGAACAAGCCTTATATTTAGTATGGCAAGAGAAAAGTGATAAGGCCGATCTTATTAAACAAATTACTGACGTGAACCCTAACCAAGTAACAAAAAGTGTGTAATACCAATCACAGTAAGTAAGTACTCAGAAATTTCAACGCTGTTATCGAGTATTTTAACCAGCTAGGATGATCAGTTATTTACAGCGATTGGTATAATTAACCTGATTTAACAAAAATGAAACTAAGGGCTCTAAGGAGTCCTTAACTTTATCTATCATTATGATAAATAAGATCATTAAAGGGTTTAATAAAATAAATCTAATTACTATAATCACGTATTACTTTTGACCCCTGCTTCCCCATGGAGTACGACATTGAACGAACATCAAGATTTATCATTTCAAATTGAAACACTATTCAATGCCGACCAACAAGAACAGATCAATTTACTCGGTGAGTTTGTAGAAGATGGTCTAGACATAGGCTCTGTTGCTCGTATTTTAGAAGCTTTTCCAGTTGATGATCGTGTGCAATTATGGCGTCACTTGCCACTAGAGATGCACATTGAAGTATTAACAGAAATGCGCGCCGACGCACGTGTAGCAATCCTAGAAGAATTATCAGAAGCTGAATTAAATTTCACCTTAGCAAAACTAGATAACTTATCGTTAATTGAATGGGCAGAATCCCTACCTGATGAACTATTTAGTCTTGCCTTGCAACTTATCAGCCGCGATGAATTAGACTTATATGATGATGCAAAGCAGTATGAAGATGATGAAGTAGGCCACTGGGCTGACAGAAAAATTGCAACTTTACCTTTTAACGTCAGTGTAGGCCGAGCGAAAAAGCTTTTAAAAACCAATCTATTTGAATCTCATCAATACATGCACCTAATTAACCGAGCGCATAAGTTTCACGGTATTGTTCAGTACACTGATATTTTAACTGCTGATGACTCAGTTAAAATTAATACGTTAAAATTGGAAGATTGTTTAGTTTTAAATGTTCATCAACCATTAAATGAAAGTATTGAAGCCATTGAACACTCAGCGGTACCAAGTGTAGCTATTATTGACGACGATAACGTTTTAGTTGGCCAACTTGATTGGCAGTTTGCGATTAATACTCAACGGGAAATTTACGAAACTCGCTTAATGGCGGGTACTGGTATGGATGAAGGGGACGACCTTTTTTCTCCAATCCTTAAGAGTTCAAAAAAACGTGGCGTGTGGCTTGGTATTAACTTACTAACCGCTATTTTGGCTTCTGTAACCATTGGCTTATTTGAGGATGTAATAACTCAAGTGGTAGCTCTTGCGGTATTAATGCCAATTGTTGCCTCTATGGGCGGTATCGCTGGCAGTCAAACATTAACCTTGATGGTTCGTGCAATGGCACTCAATCAAATCACCCCTGGTAACCGTTTTGCACTATTAAAAAATGAATTAGGTATTGGTTCTATCAACGGGTTGCTATGGTCATTAATCATAGGCGGTCTTGCTGGTGCTTGGTTCCAGTCGTTCGCGTTAGGTGCCACAATTTCACTCGCCATTATTGTAAACATTATTACGGCGGCTCTGTTTGGGGTTCTTATTCCTATCACGTTAGATAAGTTTAAGTTAGATCCTGCGCTTGCTGGCTCTGTTATTTTAACCACTGTCACGGATGTGGTCGGTTTCTTTGCTTTCTTAGGAACGGCAAGTTTGGTAATGATGTAATACTCACACCAAAACACTGAGTCAATCTCAATGGCTCAGTGTTGCTCTCTTAATTTTTCGATATTTACTCACCTGCTTTCATCGCATCAAATTTCTCAAACAAAAAATCTAAAAATAATCGAATTCGCTTTGGTTGATATTTCTTACTGATATACACCACATTTAGATCGGCACTGGATACTGACGTCGATGTATTGAAATTCGCCATATAGCCATTTAGCACCGTCACAAGACGTAAGTTATTAATGTCATCCTGTACGTCTAATATCGACTTCAAAGCAATTCCAGCTCCTTCTAATGCCCAATACCGAACGACTTCACCATCATCTGAAAATCGTTTCGGTAATACCGTTATTACGTTCTTCTTATCTGTATCTTGAAAATGCCACGTTTTAAGCTCTTCATTACTGCGTACCATCGCAAGACAATTATGATTAACTAAATCTTGTGGGATTAAAGGGATTCCATACTTAGCTAAATAATCAGGAGAGGCACACAATACTCGATGACTGGATGATAATCGTCGAGATATCAAACTACTGTCAGCAAGCTCCCCATATCTTACAACGATATCTATGCCTGATTCAGCAATATTTGAAACATCATCATTCAAATATAAATACGGCACCACCTCTGGGTATTTTTCACAAAACTCAGACAAAATAGGAAGGATATATTGCTTACCAATGTCTTTTGGCGCACTGATTTTAAGTGGCCCTTTTACTTCTTTCACCCCATTTAATATCAGGTTCTCTGTCTCTTTTACATTATCAAGGATCTCAAGACACGCGTTATAGTAAAGATCCCCAGAATCCGTCAGAGATATATGCCTAGTAGTTCGATTGAGCAGCTTTACACCATAGCGCTCTTCCAAGCTCTGTAGTCTCGCCGTCATAGTGGCAGGAGACAAGCCTAATTCTCGCCCAGCAGCCGCTAGTCCTTGATGCTTAACCACGCTCACAAACATTGCCATATCAGAGAATTTATCCATCTCTATGCCTCTCCATTTATTTTGTTTTTAATCACCATTATTCATAAAAACCGAATAATGATTTCATATTTTACTCAATTATCAAATTAAAGCGAATACATATAATCATCATCATTAGGTCACAACAACAAAATAAGTTAAAGGTAACATCATGAATAAAGAAAAAATGCCATTTCAAGTTTGGATTCTCACACTCGCAGCTTTTGCAATTGGTACTGCTGAATTTGTTATTGCAGGTATCCTCCCTCAAATTGCAACGTCGCTTTCCATAACTGAAGGACAAGCTGGCTACTTAATCAGTGCGTATGCATTAGCCATTGTTATTGGCGGTCCTATCTTAACTATTTATTTAGCCCGTTTTAATAAGAAGCTTGTTTTAACAGGATTAATGACGCTATTTATCATCGGTAATATATTGTCAGCGTTAGCGCCAACCTATCATTTATTGCTCATTAGCCGTGTTGTTGCCGGGCTTGTTCAAGGACCTTTTTATGGCATAGGTGCTGTCGTTGCGACTAATTTAGTCTCTGAGAAAATGGCTGGACGTGCTGTAGGTCAAATGTTTGCGGGTTTAACGCTTGCTAACGTACTCGGTGTTCCTGCAGGTACGTGGATCAGCTTACAGTTTGGATGGCACACAACTTTCTTTACCGTTGCAGCCTTTGGTGCCATTGCAATGATTTCAATTCTAACCTCCATTAAATCTACAGGTCATGGCGAAGCAAAAGACATTAAAACTCAACTGATGGCATTCAAAAACCCAATGTTAATTATTAGCTTAGTTATCACGGCATTATCATGGTCTGGTTTTATGACTCTATATGGCTACCTTGCTCCAATCGCTATGCACATCACTGGCTATGGTGAATCAGCAGTAACATGGATCCTCGTTATTGTTGGCTTTGGTCTTATTATCGGTAACACATTAGGTGGTCGCTCTTCAGACAAAGACTTAAATAAAGCTTCTATGTTCTGGGCTATTGCAATGATCGTTTCACTAATTGCTGTTGGTTTGGTGGTTGATAATAAAATCTTATTTGTCATTGCAGCGTTTATCTTTGGTATTGCGTCGTTTGCTAATGTACCTGCCATGCAGCTTCGAGTAATGAACAACGGTGGTGAAGGTCAAGAGCTAGCAGCAACTGCAAATATCTCAGCGTTTAACTTAGCTAATGCGTTCGGTGGCTTCCTTGGCGGCATGGTACTTGATAGCCAATTTGGAGCAAGCATGATCCCTTTCACTGCCGTCATTGTCCCTATCATTGGATTGTTCTTTATTGCAAAAGCAAACCGTAGTGACAAAACATCCGCAACATCAATATCTAACTTAGCTAACTAACTCTTTAAATAAAGGCTCATCACCTGAGCCTTTTATCAAAGGAATATGACGATGCCTCTCAATTTTGTTACTGGAATAAAGCCATCACATAAAACGACGATTAATGAAATCTCCTTCGGTTTTACCGCCGATGATATCGATATTTTTAATTATTCATTGCTACAAAAAATAGAAAAGTCTCTGATTATTTGCTCACTGTTCTTTATTTATTTGTATGTAAATTAACGCTTATTTTCTCAACACAAAACCATAATTATTTTTTAAAAGGGACCCATTATGAATCAAGAAAAAACCTCATTCGTTATCATTGGCGGTACTTCTGGCATTGGTGAAGCAGTCGCACAGCAGCTGACTAACGAAAGCAATATTATTCATGTTGCTAGCCGCTCAACAGGTCTAGATATCAGCAATGAAAAATCAGTTCAACACTACTTTGAATCTATTGGCCCAATTGATCACCTTATTATCACGGCTGGATCATTTGCTCCATCAGGAAAAGTAGTTGATGTGGTAACCGAAGAAGCAAAAAACGCCTTTGATACTAAGTTTTGGGGTTCAATTCATGCGGCAAAAAATGCAGCTCGATATCTAAAACCAAATGGTTCTATCACCCTTACTACGGGGATGTTGTCACGTAAAGTTGTGGCAAATACCTATGTAAAATCAGCAATGAATGCCGCATTAGAAACCGTAACCAAAGTACTTGCGAAAGAGCTGGCACCAATACGAGTCAACGCGGTAAGCCCCGGCTTAACAGCCACCACAGCTTATCAAAATATGGATGAAAAATATCGCAAGTCTATGTATGACAACGCTAAACAAAATTTACCTGTTAGGCACATTGGTCAAGCTTCAGATATTGCGATGGCCTATGTGATGGCAATTGCAAACCCATACATGACAGGCTCAATCATCGATGTTGATGGTGGCGCACTAATTAATTAACAGAATACAAATTTCACATTAAAAAACGACTAAGACTTCCTCAATACTTACGATGAAAAAACAAAGAGGCATACAATCATGAATTCATTATTTGAAAAAACAAAACTAAACAATCTGAACTTACAAAATCGAGTTGTCATGGCTCCAATGACTCGCGCACGTACTAGCCAGCCGGGTAACATTCCAAATGACATGATGGCGACCTACTACAAGCAACGAGCAACTGCCGGATTAATTATCTCTGAAGCGACTCAAATCTCAGATGACTCGCAAGGATATTCATTCACTCCTGGTGTATATACCGATGAACAAGTGAAAGGATGGCAATCAATAACCAAATCAGTTCATAAAGAAGGGGCTACGATGTTCTGTCAATTATGGCATGTGGGTCGTGTATCTCATCCTACTTTCCAAAAAGGTGAATTGCCCATTGCGCCATCTGCTCTCGCTCCTGTCGAAACCAAAGTGTGGATTTCGGATGAACAAGGTAACGGTAATATGGTTGATTGTATTCAGCCACGCGCAATGACTCATGACGACATCAATCGAGTCATTCAAGATTTCGCTTACTCAGCAAAGCGCGCAATCGAAGCCGGTTTTGATGGTGTTGAAATCCACGGAGGAAATGGATATCTGATTGATCAATTTCTTCGTACTAACTCTAACCATAGAACGGATAGGTATGGGGACTCTCGTGAGAACCGTATTCGCTTTCTTCTTGAAGTCGTCGATGCCGTCAGTAAAGAGATCGGTTCAGAGAAAGTTGGCGTTCGCCTTGCGCCCTTCATTACATTCAAAGACATGGATTGCCCAGATATTGTGCCAACGATTCTTGAAGCCTCAAAGGAATTGCAAGCTCGCGATATTGCTTATTTACATTTATCAGAAGCAGATTGGGACGATGCGCCTGTTATTCCTGAAAACTTCCGCATTGAACTAAGAAAGCTGTTCACTAATACCATTATTGTTGCAGGTAGCTACACACAAGAACGTGCAAATGAAATCCTAAATAAAGGCTATGCCGATCTTATCGCTTTTGGTCGTCCATTCGTATCAAATCCAGACTTGGTATCACGTTTAGAAAACAATCATGACCTCGCTACATTAGATGGCAATACGTTATTTGGCGGTAATGAACAAGGTTATAGTGACTACCCAGCCTACAGTGAAAAAATACTAGAGACGGAGCTATGAAAAACAAAATAATCCTTGGTGTCACGGATCTTTCTTTTCATCGAGTAACGGCATCCATCATTTCACATATTTTAACTAATATGGGTTTTGACGTTGAACGTATTTACTCCCCACACCAAGAAAATTTTGAGAAATTAAAATCTGGCGACATTGATATGCTCGCTTCTGCTTGGCTTCCCTCTAGTCATGGTATATATAAATCTGATGTAGAAGAAATAGTCGAATTGCTTGAATTAGGCCTGCACTATAAACCATACGCGCATTGGGGAGTTCCTGATTACATCCCAGAAAGTGCGGTATCTGAAGTAAAAGATTTGCTGAAACCAGAAGTAGTTTCACGCATGAATAAGAAAATTCAAGGCATTAACCCAGGCGCAGGGATCACTCGATTTTCAATCAAAATGATGGATACATACGGTTTAAGTAATGCAGGTTACCGATTCTATACTGGAAACGAAGAAGACTGCTTCAGTGTATTTGAACAAGCTGTCAAAAATAAGGAATGGGTTGTTGTTCCATTATGGAAACCGCAATTTCTACACCATAAATACAATATCCGTGAAATTTCCGAACCTGAAGGATTATTGGGGATAGTTGATCGTGCCGTCTTATTACTTCGACAAGACAAATCGATTAACTTCACTCCAGAACAGCTTGAAACATTAGATGCACTTAAATTCTCTAATGAAATTATCGCCGCGCTCGATTATCAAGTTTGCCGAGAAGGAAAAGCGATTGACGAAGTAACCAAGCAATGGCTTAGTCAACAATCATAATAAAAAGAGACGATGTTGTTACCTAAACCTCAGCCATAAAAAACGCCTAAAGCAGTTAACTTTAGGCGTTTCATCCATTTCTAATCTTCTACTTAAATATCAATAATTAACGTATTAACAACAGAGGCACTTCACTTTTTATTAATACCTTGGTTGTGTTACTGCCTAGAAAAAACTGTCTTAGCGTTGAATGTCCATAAGCCCCCATTACCATCATGCCTATCTGGTGATCTTTCTGGTACTTCAACAAAGCATCATCAACAGAACCTGACAGTATGTCTTCATGCACACTAAGTCCTGCATTTTTTAATTTAATGGCAGCTTTCTCAAAAGCCGCACTTTTTTCTGCAAAGTCATCCACCATCACTAAATGACAATCCAATCCCAAAAGCAGAGGCGTATTGATTGCTTTTTCAATCAGTTTTTCACTCGTTGGACTGCCATCAAAAGCAATGAGATAAGACGTTGGGATAGAAAATGGGGCATTAACTACTAGTGTATGAGATTTAATAGAACGAATAACACTCTCAAGTTGAGAACCTATCGTTTTATTACTGCCCTGCTCTTCACCTAATTTACCAATAACTAATACTCTTAGTTCATTTTCTAAATCAATCAGGCTTTCAAGTAAGCTCCCATGACGTTGCAATTGCTCAACATTAGTAATGCCTTCTTTTACTACCCATTCAGCCGCTTCTTCCAGCAATTGTTTTCCATGCTTGAGTGCAACCTTACTGCGAGCTTCATCCAATTTGGCAAGTTCATTAAGCAACTCTTCTTGGCTGCCTAATCCTATTTGCCCTGAAAGCTCACTCACAACAGGTCTGGTCGTTTTATCAAGAGCGTGCAATAAGATAAGCGGCGCATTAATCTTAGAGGCAACCCATGCACTCGCTTCACACGTTGCAAGCGTCATAGGGGAACCATCAATACAAGCTATTATATTTTTCATTTTCTAATCCTTAATGTCCGGCCAATAGTTTTTCAACTTCTTCTGGTTTGTCATGTACACCAAATTTATCAACAATAGTCTGGGTTGCTTGGTTCATTCCAATAAGCTCGACTTGCGTTCCCTCTCTACGAAACTTGACCACCACTTTATCCAATGCAGAGACCGAAGTAACATCCCAGAAATGCGCAGCCGATAAATCAATTGTCACGCTCTCGAGTACTTCTTTAAAATCAAAGGAAGCAATAAATTTATCCGATGACGCGAAGAATACTTGCCCTATTACAGTATATTCACGCGATGTATTTTCATCCGAATTATTCTTTATCACCATCATACGGCTGATTTTATTGGCAAAGAATAATGACGCAAGCAAGACACCAACCAGAACACCAATAGCTAAATTATGCGTCATTACCACAATAATCACCGTAGCTAACATAACAATATTGGTTGATATTGGGTGCTTTCTTAAATCAGTAATTGAACTCCATGAGAAAGTACCGATAGCGACCATTATCATCACAGCAACTAAGGCTGCCATTGGGATTTGTTTTAACCACGGACCAAGAAAAACCACTATAATTAACAAAAACACGCCAGCAGATAACGTTGATAAACGTCCACGGCCGCCCGACTTTATATTAATCATTGATTGTCCAATCATCGCACAACCTGCCATACCACCAAGAAAACCCGTAAAGATATTGGCAAGCCCTTGGCCTTTACACTCGCGGTTTTTATCGCTGCTGGTATCGGTTAAGTCATCAACAATCGTTGCTGTCATCATAGATTCTAATAAACCCACCACAGCCAAACCAATAGAATACGGCAAGATAATTAATAGCGTTTCTAGGTTTAAAGGCACATCAGGCCATAAGAAAATTGGCAAAGTATCAGGCAGGTGCCCCATATCTCCAACAGTACGAACATCAATATTAAATGACATTGAAGTGGCGGTTAATACGATAATACAAACTAAAGGTGAAGGAATTAATTTACCGATAACCGGTAGGTATGGGAACAGATAGATAATCCCTAAACCGGCGGCTGTCATGGCGTAAACATGCCAAGTTACATTTGTTAATTCAGGAAGTTGCGCCATAAAAATAAGTATGGCTAACGCATTCACAAAACCGGTAACCACTGAGCGAGAAACAAAACGCATCAAGCTGCCCAGTTTTAAATACCCCGCTAAGATCTGTAGTACACCAGTAAGAACAGTCACAGCAAGCAAGTATTCTAGCCCGTGTTCTTTAACTAGTGTGACCATCAATAGTGCCATTGCACCCGTTGCAGCAGAGATCATTCCTGAACGGCCACCAGTGAAAGCAATAACAACCGAGATACTGAAAGAAGCGTACAACCCAATTTTAGGGTCAACGCCAGCGATAATAGAAAAGGCGATAGCTTCAGGAATTAAAGCAAGAGCAACAACGATGCCCGCAAGCAGGTCACCACGGATATTAGACATCCAGTCAATTTTGAAATTTTTAAACATTGAATTCTCAATTTATGCACGGCAATACGCACCAGAAAGAGATCTGGGGTGTAAATAAGTGCTTCTTTGATAATACCAATTCCAGTAATTCTCTAGTCATTATTACTGGTTAAATCACATAATAGCTTCGTTAAAAATTATTTAAGTAGAATAACTACTTATCAGAATTTTTGCCTTGCTCTTAAGTGGTTTGCCTGCGTAATAAATAGACTATTTAATTAATGGTAATGGTATGAGTTTTAGCGCGGAAAAGTAGCCGAAAGTACGGCAAAGAATTAACAAGCGCAAAGAATTAACAAGCGCAAAGAATTAACAAGCGCAAAGAGTTAAGCCGAATACTCTGGTGAGTACAGTGCTTAGTTAGCAATGATAGCTATAGGGGGGATGGAGCGTTTAAGGCGGCGTAATTAACACAGTGATCAATATCCTCTAAATCAAACAGGTGGTCAGTGTATATTTATAAAATCATCAGTTCAATTTTCATTGCCAGAATCTAAGATTGTATAATTACTAAATTCAATCCTATTCCGAATGCCACACTACTGCTTAGGTACCCAGAGGACATGACTAAAGAGGCTTCTAAACTCAAACGTGGTTGAAAAGAATTCATAATTCAACCACATTATTTAAAAAGTACTTCTTAGCGCTCACCTTGCACTTCAAAATCATCAGCAATTAAACATGCCTTACCATCGCTTTGAATTGTCCAATGTTCACGGTGTACAACACCAAATGCTTTGTTCATCGTCCAATTAGCCGTTAATAGATAACCATCTTCACCGATTGGTTCCCATTTAACCTCTGTATAATCCACATCAGCAAAGCCTTGATCCATAATATTTTGCCAAAATGCTTGGATCTCTTCACGGCCAGTAAACGTTCCAAATGGGCGAGCTTCCATTACTGTACCTTCAGCGTATTGTGCTGCACAACCTGCTGCATCTTGAGAGTTAAACGCCTGCTGCCATGTTGAAATGCCTGCTTTACATGCTGCTAAAATTTGTTCTTGAGTCATGATTGTTTCTCCTAATGTTTGTATGAGATGGACTATACGTGCATTATTAACACTGAAAAACAAACTAATTAGAAAACACTGTTTAATAAATCCAAACAATAGGGTTGGTAAGAGTATGAACAAACTAAAACAAATGACACTCTTTATGACAATCGTTGAAACTGGTTCTATTACTAAAGCAGCGGAAAAGCTTGAACTATCTAAATCTGTCATTAGCCAGCACTTAAAACAATTAGAGAATGATCTCTCCGTTCCATTATTAAAACGTACTACTCGTAAACAAGTATTAACCACTTCTGGTGAGCGCTTTTATCTGCAATGTTGCGAGATGCATCAATTAGCCGAAAAAGCATGGAGTGATATCTTACACCAGCAACAATTCCCTCAAGGGAAACTAACGGTCACCGCACCACACGCATTAATGAATAGTATTGTTATTCCGGCATTAAGCTCCACCTTTAAAACACACAAAGGCGTAGCGTTAAATTTAATTGCGCATGATGGGCAGCTCGATTTAATGCAAGAAGAAATTGATTTAGCGATCCGAGTTGGAGAATCCAAACTCAGTAATTTAAAACAAAAACGCATTGGAACAGTACAAGATGTATTGTGCGTAGCAAGTGATTACTCCCTTATCAACTTAGAAAATATAGAGTCAGTTCCTTATATTGCAAACCATTGGCAATCAAAACAGATCTCACATTCCCTCGTTAATATAAAAACAAAAATCACACACCGCTTAAATTTTACCCCCACGCACCAAGTGAACACGGTTCAAAATAGCTTAGCGTTAATTGAAAGTGGATTAGGCGTCGGCCTTCTTCCTGAGTTTATTTATTCACAACATCAAGCAACAGTACGAAAAGCGGTTCCTGACGATGAAATAGCGCCTTCTAATGTGTATGCATTACATCCATTCCATGGTCAAACACCGATAAGTGTAACAATGGCAATCGAAGCGATTGAAAATGCATTGAACTAAAATTAAAACGCCAATTCATCGGTGTGAACTGACGTTTCTTATTTAATTTAAGAATAAACGATCCTACAAAAAAACTAGCTACCTATCACACCGCCATTCTCTTTCGTGATCATAACAATGGTTGAACGTGGTTTATTGCTACCACCTTGAGGAAAGTGCCCAGATGGATGCTGCACGCCAACAAACATGGTTTTTTGATCTTCAGAAAACGTCAATCCTGTAATTTCGCAGCCAATTGGGCCCGTTAAGAAGCGACGAATCTCACCTGTATTAGGATCACCACACAACATTTGATTGTTACCTTGACCTGCAAAATCGCCTTTATTTGAGTAATTACCATCGGTTTGAATCCATAGACGTCCTGCTTTATCAAAACCAATACCATCAGGGCTATTAAACATATTATCTTTGTTTATATTGGCACTGCCTGCGTACAAATTACCTTCATGAACCCTTGGATTCCCTGCTATCACATATAAATCCCATTGGAATATATCATTAACATGGTCGCCATTTCTTGGTGCCCAGCGCACAATTTGGCCGTAGTGGTTTTCAGCTCGAGGATTAACACCATCAACCTCTTGACCTTCTTTAACACCACGGTATTTGTTGTTAGTTAATGTGCAAAAAACGTGTTTTTTATCTGGATGAACCGCAACCCATTCAGGTCTATCCATTGTTGTTGCCCCTACTTGTGTCGCGGCACGTCGAGCAAAAATCATCACTTCTGCTTGGCTATTAAATCCGTTTTCTTTAGTTAACCCATTCTTACCGTAAGTCAGCTCTAGCCATTGACCATCACCTTCTAATTTATCACCTTTCATTGCAAACTTAGCAACGTAAAGTGTTCCTTCTTCTAACAAGTCTCGGTTAGCTGACTTATTACCTTCTTGGTATTTGTTTTTTGATACAAATTTGTAAAGATGCTCACCACGTTCATCATCACCAAGATACACCACCACATGACCATCATCGTTCACAACCAATGCGGCATTTTCATGCTTAAAGCGACCTAACGCGGTTCTTTTTAATGGTGTAGACGTTGGATCATTAGGGTCAATTTCAACCACCCAACCAAAACGATTTGGTTCATTTGGGTTTTTAGAAACATCAAAACGCTCATCAAAATTATGCCATTGATATTTACTTTGTTTTGATTTTATACCATATCGTTTATCGTCTGAGGTTAACTCTGTTGCTACTTCAGAGCCAAAGAATGAATTGAAGTTCTCTTCACAGGTTAAATAAGTACCCCAAGGCGTTTCACCATTAGCGCAATTATTGAATGTTCCTAATACTTTCTTACCTGTTGAGTCTGCATTGGTTTTTAATAAATCATGACCAGCAGCAGGGCCTGTCACTTCCATTTCTGTATTTGCGGTAATACGACGGTTTGCTCGGCCATCAACGTCTATCGTCCATTGACCATTTTTCTTCACTATCTCTACTATCGTAATACCAACGGCAGCTTGTGCTTTTGCAACATCGTCAGCTGTCATTGCTTTACCTTCATGAACAAACAGGTATTCGTAATTGGTGTATTCATTATTCACCGCAAGAATGGCGCGATCTTTTGATAAAGGAAATACACTCATACCATCGGTATTATCACCAAATTGCAGCGCTTGTGCTTTTGAATCTTGTTTACCATTAGAATTAAATTGAGGAGCATTAGCAAAAATGGGATCACCCCATGACATTAACGTACTAGAGCGATACCCTTTTGGAACAATAATGTTATCGCTTGTTGATACCGAGATCGCCTCAAAATTTAATAACGAGCTGTCCATACTACCCGCAATCGCTTTTGCCACTGGATTTAATGCTAAAAATGCACCAGCACTTGCTGCTGCCGTCCCCATCAAAAATCCTCGACGAGATAAACGTGCGTTAACCATGTTACTAAAATCTGATTCTTTCTCTACAAAATTACTCATCATACTTCCCTTTGAAATCATTATTTTTATAAGTGCGTTTTATATAATTAGATGTAGCCTAAAGGGGATTTATGACAGTTTTGTAGAAGATTTATGGCAGTTTGATTGCTTATGATTAAATATCTAGGTGTCTCTTAATTTCATAGTAAAAAACGTAATAAATTAAGATATTAATAAGATGCCCTATTATCAATTTTCTGATATAAATTTCACCAATAAATATCGATAACATCGAACATATTACTTAAGAAAAAGGAACGATTATGCATAAGCACACCACATTTCTTCTCACTATTGGTCTATTATTTACACTCAATGGATGTGCAGAACTTAAAGACGTAGGTAGAACCATTGGCCATACAACTCGCGATACGACAAAAGCCATCGGACATGCATCACGCGATGCCGTGAACTCAGTAAAAGATGATTTAGAATCAAATTAAATCGCCATAATTTGCTGCCACCCTCACCTTTGCTTAACGCAAAAAAGTTACACCTCAAATGTTTATAGTTCAAATATTAATATTTTTAACACAATAAATACCCACTCACCAACCCTTCATAATGCGTTGTTTTTTATAAATAAAAAAGACAACGCTGCGCCTAAAGATCAAAAGTCCATAAAATAATAATTTGAACTCTAACTATTTTTCTGTCATTTTATAATTAATTGAACGTTCAATAAAAAATAAAAGGACAGAAAGATGCCCAAGGTTGGGATGCCTGACATTAGAAAACCACAGCTTGTAAAAGCAACAATGAAGGTCATTGATCGTGTTGGTTTGCACGCCGCTAGCATTGCTTTAATTAGTAAAGAGGCAGGTGTATCAACAGGGATCATAAATCACTATTTCGGTGGTAAGCACGGTCTTCTCGAAGAAACTATGCGTGAGATCCTCCGTCAACTCTCTAGCACCATCACATCTCAATTAAAATCCTTACCTGTTGACGCTCATCAACTACGTATTAATGCCATTATCAATGGTAATTTTGAAGGCTATCAAGCAGAAAACGAAGTCGCTAAAACTTGGTTAGCATTCTGGTCTTACTCTATGCATGACGAACAACTAAAGCGTCTACAGCATGTAAATGAAAGGCGTTTACTGTCTCACCTACGAATTGAACTAAAAGCCATGTTAAATAACCAACAAGCAGAACTCGTTGCTCACGGGATCGCATCATTAATTGATGGTGTTTGGTTAAGAGGTACATTAAACCCTGAAGGCATTAACGCAGATAAAGCGCGTACCATCATCAATGACTACCTTGAAAAGCAACTTTCCTTTTATTCAAGTCACTCTACAAATCACTCATAATAATTATTAAGTCAGATATTTAAATGGAAATTAACTCGTTATATATCGATGGAAAGTCGATTCCAGCTACGTCTGGAGAAACCTTTATTAGTACAAACCCTGCTAACGGTGAAGCTATTGCAACCCTAGGTCAAGCCTCTCAAGCCGATCTTGAGCTTGCCGTTGAATCAGCAAAGCGAGGTTTTGCTATATGGTCTGCAATGTTACCGATTGAACGCAGCCGTATTCTTCTCAATGCTGTAAAAATACTTAGAGAACGAAACAATGACCTTGCAAATCTTGAGGTTATGGATACAGGAAAACCACTTCAAGAAGCATTAGAAGTTGATGTAGCGTCTGGTGCTGATGTGATTGAATATTTCGCTGGGTTGGTTCCCGCAATGCAAGGCGACCAACAGCCACTAGGTGAAAACCAATTCTTCTATACTCGTCGTGAGCCACTTGGTATTTGTGCTGGCATCGGTGCATGGAACTACCCTATCCAGATCGCCATGTGGAAATCAGCTCCTGCATTGGCAGCGGGTAATGCGATGATCTTCAAACCGTCAGAAGAAACGCCCTTAACAGCACTGAAACTGGCTGAAATATTTACTGAGGCGGGATTGCCAGATGGCGTGTTCAACGTCGTTCAGGGGGATTATCGTGTTGGTCAAATGCTGACTGCACACCCTGATATCGCAAAAGTGTCTTTCACTGGTGAAACAGGAACAGGCAAAGCTGTCATGGCTGACAGTGCAAAAACACTAAAATCAGTCACGATGGAGCTTGGCGGAAAATCACCAATGGTCGTCTTTGATGACGCAAAGTTGGATGATGCCGTCTCAGCTGCAATGGTGGCAAACTTCTACACTCAAGGAGAAGTGTGCACCAATGGCACTCGTGTTTTTGTTCATGAAAATCTTTATGACGAATTCATTAGCCAGCTTAAAGTTCGTACTGAAAAGTTGATTATCGGTGACCCAATGGACATCGAAACCCAAGTCGGTGCGCTGATTTCAAAAGCGCATTTAGCAAAAGTATTAGAGGCCATTGAGCAAGCTAAACAGTCAGGTGCAACCCTGCTTACTGGCGGCTATCAAGTGACCGACAAAGGATTAGAAAACGGTAACTTTGTGGTCCCTACCGTCTTTGTAAATTGCGAAGACGATATGCCACACGTTCAACAAGAGATCTTTGGCCCTGTTATGTCAGTCCTTAAATTCACTGACGAAGACGAGGTTATTCGCCGCGCAAACGACACTAAATATGGGCTTGCTGCCGGTATTTTCACTCAAAACTTATCACGAGCTCACCGAGTTATTCATCAAATGCAAGCGGGTATTTGTTGGGTAAATACGTGGGGAGACTCTCCTGCAGAAATGCCAGTAGGCGGTTATAAACATTCAGGTGTTGGACGTGAAAACGGCCCTGAAACGTTACTGCATTACACGCAAACCAAAAGCATATTAATAGAGCTTGGTGATTTCGCTAGCCCTTACGCTTAATTTGCCCTTCCAATAAAAACGTCTAGCCCTATGCGCTAGACGTCACGGAGAATACAGACATGGAACAACGCTACGATTATATTATCGTCGGCGCGGGTTCGGCCGGCTGTGTGTTAGCAGATAGACTAACCGAAAGCGGTCAACACAGCGTTTTATTATTAGAAGCCGGCGGTACGGATAGGAGTATTTTTATCCAAATGCCTACTGCCCTTTCTTATCCTATGAATTCTGAAAAGTACGCATGGCAGTTCGAGACTCAACAAGAATCAGGACTCGATGGACGTCAATTGCATTGCCCTCGCGGTAAAGTTCTTGGTGGAAGCTCATCAATCAACGGCATGGTTTATGTTCGTGGACACGCGTGTGATTATGATGAATGGGAAGACAATGGCGCGACAGGCTGGAACTACCAAGCCTGCTTACCTTATTTTCGTAAAGCAGAAACATGGAGCAAAGGCGCTGATCAATATCGCGGAGGCGAAGGCCCTTTAGGAACGTGTAATGGCAATGACATGGAACTTAATCCTCTATATCAAGCCTTCATTAATGCAGGTAAAGATGCGGGATACCCAGAAACATCAGACTACAACGGCTATCAACAAGAAGGTTTTGGTCCAATGCATATGACGGTAGATAAAGGCGTTAGAGCATCTACCTCAAACGCGTATCTTCGTCGTGCCTTAAAGCGTCCTAACCTGACATTAAAAAAAGGTATTGTCGCCAGAAAAATTCTACTTAAAGACAACAAAGCCGTTGGTATTGAGTTTGAAAAATCAGGAAAAATTATCAATGTTCATGCAAATAAAGAAGTCATTTCAAGCGCAGGTTCAATTGGCTCAGTTCAATTACTGCAACTGTCAGGCATAGGTCCAAAATCCGTCTTAGAAAACGCAGGCGTAGAGGTAAAGCATCAACTCTCTGGTGTTGGTGAAAACCTGCAAGATCACCTTGAGATTTACTTTCAATATCATTGTAACGAACCCATTACGCTGAACAGCAAATTAGACTTAGTTAGCAAAGGGCTCATTGGTGCCGAATGGATATTAACTCGCAAAGGGTTAGGCGCGACAAACCACTTTGAATCGTGTGCTTTTATTCGTTCTCGCAAAGGCTTGAAGTGGCCTAATCTTCAATATCACTTCTTACCTGCGGCGATGCGTTATGACGGACAAGCCGCATTTGATGGTCATGGATTTCAAGTTCATGTTGGTCCAAATAAACCAGAAAGCCGAGGAACAGTATCAATAACCTCAGCTGATCCTCACGCAAAACCAAAGATCGTTTTTAATTACATTTCGACTGAGCAAGATCGCCAAGATTGGCGCGATTGTATCCGTCTGACTCGTGAAATTTTATCGCAACCATCAATGGATGCATTCCGTGGTGAAGAAATTCAACCGGGTATTGAGGTCACTTCTGACGAGGCGATTGATGAATGGGTTAAGCAAAATGTAGAAAGTGCTTACCACCCTTCTTGTGGCTGCAAAATGGGCAATAAAGAAGACCCAATGGCTGTACTCGATGAACAGTGCCGCGTACGTGGAATTACGAATTTACGCGTTGTCGATTCTTCTGTATTCCCAACTATTCCGAACGGAAACTTAAATGCACCCACCATTATGGTTGCAGAACGTGCCGCCGATTTCATCCTTGGTAACCCTATGCTCACAGGAGAGCACGCACCCGTTTGGATAGCACCAGAATGGGAAGAGAAACAACGAATAAACGCACCAATAAGAGAGACAAGTTCACTCTCTTAAATAATAAGAAACACAAAAATACAGTCAGCATCGCCGTTCTAACCAATAGCGAAAGGAATCATTACAAGGAATTATTATGTCACTTACAAAAAAGACACTTGCCACTCTAGCGATCAGCTCATTTGCTTTTAACGTGTATGCCAATCAATGTGAAACCGTACGTTTTGCAGATGTTGGTTGGACAGATATCACAGCAACAACCGCGGTCACCTCTGAATTACTTAAAGGTATGGGCTATAAAACCAAAACAGATCTTCTTTCTGTACCCGTCACTTACTCTTCAATGGCGAATGGCGACATTGATGTCTTCTTAGGTAATTGGATGCCAACCATGGAAGGGGATATCGCTAAATACCGTGAAGCGGGTACTGTCGAAACCGTTAGAGCTAATTTAGAAGGCGCTAAATATACACTTGCCGTACCAAAATATGTCTACGACTCTGGAGTTCAAAGTTTTGCTGATCTTGCAAAACATGCAGATAAATTCAAAGACCGTATCTACGGAATTGAGCCGGGTAACGATGGTAACCGTATTATCCAATCCATGATTGATGCTGACGCGTTTGGTCTTAAAGACTTCAGTGTTGTTGAATCAAGTGAAGCCGGAATGGTGTCGCAAGTATCACGTGCCGTTCGTCGCAGTCAATGGATAGTGTACTTAGGCTGGGCTCCACACCCAATGAACAGCAATGTAGAAATGGAATATTTATCAGGTGGTGACGACTTCTTTGGAGCCAATTATGGCGGCGCAAGTGTTTATACCAATGTTCGTTCTAACTACCTTTCAGAATGTAAAAACGTCGGCCAACTTCTTCAAAATCTAGAGTTCACACTAGAAATGGAAAATGAGCTTATGGAAGAAATCCTAAACCAGAAAGTACAGCCAGAAAAAGCGGCTCAACAATGGTTAACGAAAAATCCAGAACAAATAAAAGCATGGCTTGAAAACGTTACCTCTCTACAGGGTGACTCGGCCACAAAAGCGGTTACTGAATACCTAAAACAAATTAAAGCTTAATCAATAATGGTGGGTTTCGGCCCACCAGTCATTTAAGGAAATATTGTGAATTTTATTACAGAGCACAAAATCCCAGTTGGGCAATGGATGGAAACAGGCGTTGACTGGCTAACTATCAATGCCGCTGGCTTCTTTGATGCTATTTCGTACTTCTTAGAAACCATCATTCTCTTTTTAGTCGATGTCTTTAAATGGATGCCACCTGCGCTTCCTATTCTTATGACCGCTGCCATTGCGTGGTATTTACACAGAAAACCATCATTAGTGATTTTTGTCGTCGTTGCATTATTGACGATTCTAAACCTTGGTTATTGGCAAGAAATGCTGGAAACCTTTGTCCTTGTTTTTGCAGCGACAACGATTTCCGTATTAATTGGCGTACCTATTGGGATCATGGCTGCACACCGACCTTGGCTCTATACCGTACTAAGACCAATCCTTGATTTAATGCAAACCGTACCGACGTTCGTGTACTTAATTCCAACGTTAGTGTTGTTTGGTTTAGGCATTGTTCCGGGCTTAATTTCTACCATTATTTTTGCTATCGCCGCCCCTATTCGCCTTACGTACCTTGGTGTCACAAAAGTGCCAGGAGAGTTAATTGAAGCAGGCAAAGCTTTTGGGGCAAGCCGCATGAAACTATTATTAAAAGTAGAGTTACCCGCTGCCCTACCGAGCATTATGGCAGGCGTCACCCAGTGTATTATGTTGTCGTTATCGATGGTGGTTATCGCCGCACTCGTTGGGGCTGATGGCTTAGGTAAACCTGTTGTTCGAGCACTTAACACCGTAAATATCTCACAAGGTTTTGAAGCTGGATTAGCCATTGTTCTTGTCGCTATTATTCTTGATCGCTTATGTAAAGCACCGAATCAGAAGGAAGTATAATCATGGATGCCATTACTATAAAAAACCTCGACGTGGTGTTTGGAAAAAAAACTAAACAAGCATTGGAATTATTAGACCAAGGGAAAACTCGCCAAGAAATTATCGACGAGATAGGCCAAGTTGTCGGTGTTGATAATGTCTCTCTTTCAGTTAAAGAAGGCGAGATTTGCGTTCTAATGGGATTATCGGGTTCGGGTAAATCAAGTCTGCTTCGCGCCGTTAACGGATTAAATGAAGTAAGCCGCGGTGAGCTAATGATTAAGAATGGCGACAAACTTGTTGATGTCGCTCTGTGTGATGAAGAAACCTTACGCCATTTACGTACTCAGCGTGTGTCTATGGTCTTCCAAAACTTTGCGTTAATGCCATGGCTTACCGTGCTAGATAACGTTGCTTTTGGTTTAGAAATGCAAGGCATCGCAAAAAATGAACGCAGAGAAAGAGCTCGTGAACAAATTGAAATGGTTGGCCTTGCAGAATGGGAAACAAAATACCCTCATGAGCTTTCAGGCGGTATGCAACAACGTGTAGGCTTAGCTCGTGCATTTACGATGGATACGGACATTCTATTAATGGATGAACCCTTCTCGGCGCTTGATCCCCTCATTCGAGCTCAACTTCAAGATGAACTCCTTTTATTACAAACTAAACTGAATAAAACCATTTTGTTTGTTAGCCATGATTTAGATGAAGCGTTAAAAATTGGCAATAACATTGCGATCATGGAGTCAGGCAAGCTAATTCAGCATGGAAAACCAGAAGACATCGTGCTTAACCCGAAAACAGAATACGTGAAAGATTTTGTCGCTCATACTAATCCATTGAATGTATTAAAAGGTCGTTCATTAATGCAGCCTTTAGACTCACTTAAACAAGAAAATAACTGTTGGAAAATTTGTGATGCTAAAGATCTTTGGGTAAATCAGCGCCAAGGTAAATTGAATATTGAAGACCAACCAACGCTAACTTTAATTGAATGGAATGAATCAACGACAGATTTGTCTTCGATCAATCACTCAACACTGGTTATCGCAAATCCAGAGATTAGTATGCGTGATGCAATAAAGCTAAAACAGCGAAGCAATCACCCTATTTTACTGGTTGAACATAATCAATTAGTCGGGATTTTGGATAACAGCGAATTCTATAATGCGCTTATTGGTGATTTTCAGCTAAATAGTGCAGCTTAATACATAATCATAAAGTGATGATAGCTCTCATCACTTTATGATCAAGACCAATCCGAGTTATTAATTGAAAGAAAAAATGACACTCTATAAGCAAGCAAGACTAGAAAAGATTGAGAATAGTACCAACATCAGTACAATGCGGAAATCAACAACGTTGTAAACCATTCAATTTTGCATTTATACAAAGGTCTGTTACGTGGATAAACATGAAGAAGTTTTGGTCGCTATTCGTCAGATAATTCGAGCTATCGATTTACAATCGAAAAAACTGAACAAAGAATATGGATTAACCGGTCCTCAACTTATTTTAATGCGTGCGATTCAAAGTATGCATAATGTAACGATCAAAGAGCTGTCAAATCACACAAATGTAAGCCAAGCGACAACGACTACTATTATTGATCGCTTAGAACATAACGGCTACGTTCAACGTATTCGTAGCGAATCTGATCGACGAAAAGTACATGCTAATTTGACAGAGAAAGGAACTGAATTACTCAACAATGCTCCTCTCTCTTTGCAAGATAACTTTGTGAACAAATTCCATAAGTTAGAATCATGGGAGCAGAGCTTACTGTTATCATCAATGCAACGAGTATCTTCTATGATGAACGCTGAAGATATCGATGCCGCACCAGTATTGCAACTTGAAAGTATTGCAAAAATTTAAGTAGCTTGAGCTTGTTGCTCCAATAGCAAATAAAAGCCTCTATTTCAAAAGAGGCTTTTTCTATTTATCCAATCAAAGATACATACACCTTAATTACCATACTGCAAGTTGATTAATTCTGTGTAAAATAAAACCATTCTTAACTTACGCATAAAGAGAAAGCATGGATAATTTTATCACTCAACTGTGGTTTTCAGCATCAATCACTGGGCCGATTTGCTTAATGCTTTTTCTAGGTGTCGCCCTTAAACGCATTCATTTAATTAACGATAATTTTATTGAAGTCGCTTCAAAGCTAGTATTCCAAGTAACCTTACCTGCTATGTTATTTTTGAGTATCGTAAATGCTGAACATGATTTTTCATCCAGTAGCCGTCTAATTATTTACGGATTAATCGCAAACTTTCTCTTTTTTTTATTCACAGTTTTTTCAACTAAGTTTATCTTTAAAAACAAGCAAGACCATGGTGTGATTATTCAGGGTGGATTCCGTGCAAATACAGCCATCATTGCACTTGCTTATGTTGCTAATGCGTATGGCGATTCAGGCGTAGCTCTTGCTGCTATTTATGTAGCTGCGACAACTGTCCTCTACAACATTCAAGCTGTCATCGCGTTAACACCAAAAGAAAAGCATAGCGAGAAGCAAGCCTTTGGTGTAATAGTTAAAACTCTCACTAAAAACCCATTAATCATCTCTATAATATTAGGTGTTGTGTGCTCACTTCTCTCTATTCCGATTCCAGATATGGTAACTCAAGCGGGGCAATATTTTGCAAACATGACACTACCTCTTGCCCTACTATGTGCAGGTGGCTCATTAGATCTCAATTCGATGAGAGAAAATCAAAGACCTACCTGGTTTGCAACAAGTTATAAACTTATATTAAGTCCAATATTTATTACCCTTGGAGGTATGTTGTTAGGCTTTAGAGGGCTAGATTTAGGGTTATTATTCTTTATGAGTGCTGCACCAACAGCTGCCGCTAGTTATGTAATGGCAAGAGCAATGGGGGGAAATTCAACACTGGCTGCAAATATAATAGCTCAAACAACAGTGGCATCATTAGTTACATGTACATTGGGAATATTTATTTTGTCTTCATTCAACTTACTTTAACGAGATATTCATTAGATGAATTATTTGGTGTTAAGTAAAAATTAAAACAATACGTTAATATCACCTTTTTTCTTTTTCTATAATCGTATGACTTAATGATTAACTAAACACTAAAAATGTTGATTTCACTGCATAAATCACAAGATAAGAATAAATCAACGCGACTAAAGTACAAATCCACCTCACGTCACAAAAGTTTATAAATGTTTCAGTATATTGAGCGCATTATTGTTATCAATCTATCAAAATAAGGCTCTTTATGAACATTTCTAAATCACTACTCGTACTTTCAGTCAGTTTAGCAATGGCTGGCTGTGGCTCAGATAGCAACGATTCTCCTACAACTTGTGAGACTGCTGATTCATGTACTAAGTTTACTGTTCTTCATACTAACGATAATCACGGCAGATTTTGGGAAAATAGTAAGGGCGAGTACGGCATGGCTGCTCGAAAAACACTTATTGACCAAATCCGTGCTGAAGTAAAAGAGAATGGTGGCGAATCCATTTTATTATCTGGTGGTGATATTAATACAGGTGTTCCAGAATCAGATATGCAGGATGCTGTGCCAGACTTTGTTGGTATGAATCTTTTGGGCTATGACGCAATGGCTCTTGGCAATCACGAATTCGATAATGCATTAGATGTACTTGAGAAGCAATCTGAGCTAGCTGATTTCCCAATGCTTGCTGCAAATATTTATGTAAAAGATACAGATGGTAATGTAACTGAAGAGCGCCTATTTGACCCATATAAAGTATTTACGATTAATGGATTGAAAGTTGCAGTGATTGGCTTAACCACAAAAGACACTGCGAAACTGGTTAATCCTGACAATGTATCAACTATCCATTTTGCAGATCCTCAAATTGAAATTGAAAAAGTCATTACTGAAATCAAAGAAAATGAAAACGTTGATTTAATTTTTGCAACAACCCACATGGGTCATTATGCTAATGGACAACATGGTAGTGAAGCTCCCGGTGATGTGCTATTAGCTCGCTCTCTAGAAGAGGGGCAATTAAACGCAATTATTGGTGGACACTCTCAAAACCCTGTATGTATGGAAGGTAATGAATACGCAGACTTTAACCCTGGCGATGCGTGTAAACCTGATCAACAAAATGGAACTTATATCATGCAGGCACATGAGTGGGGCAAATACGTTGGTCGTGCAGATTTCGAATTCTATGATGGTAAACTTCATTTAGCAAAATACGATTTAGTACCCGTAAATCTTAAAGAAAAAGACGAAAATGGTGACTACCAATACATTCAATCAGAAATAAAACCAGACGCTACGGTTAAATCTATTCTTTTACCATACCAACAAGAAGGTCAAGAACTACTAGATGTGGTGATCTCACATACTGATGACGTCCTTGTTGGTGACCGTAGTGTCGTTCGTTCAGAGCAAACTAACCTTGGTCACCTTTTAGGTCATGCATATCGCACTTATAACCTTGTTAATGCCGACTTTGGTGTGATGAACTCAGGAGGTGTACGTGATTCGATTCAACCAGGTGATGTAGCTTATCGTGATGTGTTAACAGTGCAACCGTTTGGTAACTTTGTAACTAAAGCAACAATGACAGGTCAAGAAGTTAAAGAGTACCTGGATGTTGTCGCGACAAAAACTGCGGGTTCTGGTGCTTATGCTCAACTGGATAATATCAGTTTAACCGTTGATTGTGATCTAAGCGACGTGACTATTCGTGATATTAACGGTAGAGGATTTGATTTACAGGATACATATACTTTCTCTGTGATCAGTTTTAGTGCTGCGGGTGGCGATGACTATCCAATCATTGATGTTGAATCAACACAAATAACAGACGCATCAGTACTTAGAGAATTCTTTGTTAATAACCCGCAAGTAACAGCAGCTGATTACGCACCGACTGATGGTAAATTGATTTACCTCAGCAGTGGTCAAGAAGTAAAAGGCTGCCCTGCGGTTCAATAAGACTTAACATATAAGAATTATTATCTACACACTAAGACCAAGTTATTCGATAACTTGGTCTTTATTTTTTAAACAGAGTAAAACATCTCAAAAAGTCATACCAGAACTTGTGTTAAAGCCACTCTATAGTCTATAAATTATATCTAAACGAAAAGAAATAATGCTCTCACTGTAACCTATGATAAAAATAACTACCCTTCAAAACTTGTGAGAAAGCAGAATATAGGCATAATGCCCTTTAAATTTTAATGTATAGTTCAAAAATACGTCACGATTTACGACGTTTATCTACGCTCATATGAGGTGCAATGAAAATACCAAACAGATTACTACCACTAGTTGAAGATGGTTTAATAGATGAAGTTCTAACCCAATTAATGAGCGGTAAAGAAGCCTCGGTCTACATTGTTCGTAGTGGTGATAACATTCAGTGTGCCAAAGTTTACAAAGAGATTGAACAACGCAGCTTTAAACAAGCTGTAGCGTATCGTGAAGGTCGAAAGGTAAAAAACAGCCGTCGTGCTCGTGCAATGGAAAAAGGCTCTAAATTTGGCCGTGACGAGCAAGAAAAGGTATGGCAAAACGCAGAGATTGATGCGCTATACAAGCTATCTGAAGCTGACGTTCGTGTACCGACGCCTTATGGCTGCTTTGATGGTGTTCTCTTAATGGAATTAGTGACAAACGATGAAGGCTCTGTAGCCCCTCGTTTAAATGACATCACCTTAACAAAAGAACAAGCATTACGTGATCATGATTTAATGATTCAATACGTAACTCGTATGTTATGTGTAGGTATCGTGCATGGCGATTTATCTGAATTTAATGTATTAGTTGATCATCTAGGCCCTGTTATCATCGATTTACCTCAAGCTGTCGATGCCTCTGCAAACAACAATGCAAAATGGATGCTTGAGCGTGATGTGAACAACATGACGACTTACTATGGTCAATACGCACCTGAATTACTTGGCACCGAATACGCTAAAGAAATGTGGGCGCTGTATGAAATAGGCGAACTGACACCAAATACCAAACTTACTGGTGTATTTATTGATGATGGAAAAGATGCTGACGTTGATGGCTTAATGGCGGAAATTAATGCAGTAATGGAAGAGGCGCGCTTACGTAAAGAGCGCCAACTTGAAGACCAAGAACAAGATTAAACAATAAATACATTACAACCTAAGAGCTTCATTGGCAGATGATGGATTATCTGCCCTATAATGCCCTCTAACCTTTTCATCTTCTCTATTAAACTTATGATGCTCGATAAAGTAATCAACTTGATTTGCGGTTTCATTCGCATAGAGTAAGCTTGTATGAGAATGTTTTAAACACAGGTGATCACTTAGTTCAGGTAACAGTGTCTCTTCTACTGTTACTGTGCCATCTGAGGGCTGTTTGTCTCTTATAATCGGAGAGCGAATACCAATAGGTAGTGTTCCTGCAATAGAACCCACAGGGCAATCAGTTGTCAATTGATTTACATCTACCAAGCCTTGCTCTTTTGAGCTTCCTAAAATAAAACCCAATTTCATATTTTTAAGTTCTTTTGCAATAGAAGAACCTTGGAGCGGTGATCCAATAGTGACGACAGCATTGATTGGCGTATTAAGGTCTTGATGAGAATTAACAAAATGCACACCTAAAATGCCACCTAAGCTGTGCCCTACAACAACATTTTTTTGAGAAATAGACAAACAATTATGGATCCGTTTAAAAAGTAATGACTCATTAATCCGTAAGGAATTGTAAGTAATGACTTGTACTGTATGCCCTTTTTTCCTTAACCGAGAAGCCAGTGGTTTCATTACCACCCCATGCATATACAATCCATGCAACATCACAATGTTCGCCATTACCTTAATTCCTTTAATCCAAAGCTCTGTATTTGACTATATCAAGTCATAATAGTTCTTACATATTAAAAATATCATTTATTACGACTCGATACACAATGAATTAATAAATCGCGATCTAGAACAAATTATTAAATTAAAGGAGGTTAATTTTCAATAGAATCTGAACTTTCTTCTGCCTCATTATTCAACCATACCGTGAATAATTGATAGGTTAAACTCAATATTACAGCCCCTACAAACAAACCAACAATGCCGGACATCGCCATACCGCCTAATGCACCAAGTAAGATAACAATCATTGGTATATGAGAACCTCGACTTAACAATATTGGCTTTAAAAAGGCATCACTACTACTCACCAAGACACACCAAATAGAAAATAAAACCGCAGGAGTTGTGGTATCAACACTGAAAACATAAAAAATGACGGGTAACAGTACAAAAATTGGAGGCAATTGAATAATCGCAAAAACAAGCACTAAAAAAATCAATGGCCCCAAAGCTGGAGCAGGAATACCAATTACAGCCATTCCTAACCCTGCTAACGTAGTTTGTATTACAGCAACCCCTATAACACCTAAAACTACACTTCTTATCGTTTTCGTCGACAACTTAGTTAATGCTTCACCATGAGCTCCCGTTAACCGATTTGAAACTAAAATACAGGCTTGTTCACACTTAGCAGCATGAGACATAAAAATACCAGCAATAATAGTTGATACAATAAACTGAATAAAACCACCACCTAAAGAACCAACAAGTGAAGCAGCTTTAGTTGCAATTGTTCGCACCTCTGCACTGTATTTAAAAAGCAAACTTTCAAGATTAGAGGAAGCCTGTGACATAAAAGAATAGGCTTCACTTCCAATTATTGGCCACTCTTGCATACTGGCTTTTGGTTTAGGGATAGCTATTGTTCCATCTTGGTAACCTAAAAATAGTTCAGTACCACTAGTGTAAATTCCCGTAGACAATGCCACCAATGGAACCAATAGCAATAAAACACCAATCATACTTAAGGCGATACTTATCTTACTTTCACTCAGCGAAGTCTTTTTATGAAAAAATTCCACTATTGGGTACAAGGCGGTCGCAATAATGCCACCCCACACCATAAGCAATAAGAATGGTTTTAAAATCGACAAGCACCATAAGACCAATACAGCAAGCGCACTGATTTTGATAAACGCATCGATTGCCTGGTTCGAAAAATTAGGTTCTAACTTCATAAATTGTCCTTGTTATCGACTATTTAACATCAACGTTTTCTTTGGTAAACCACCAACACAATAGTGATGCTATTGTCACCATCATAACCCCTTGCCAAAATTGGTTTGTTAATTCAATGTCTAAAATCCAAGCCGAAAAAAATGTAGATAATACTGGTGTGAAATATGAAAATGTCGCTAGTAATACCATGTTCCCACCAATAATACCTATATTCCATAACGCATAACCGCTTCCCATAATAATACCAGCTAAAAGTAGATCAATAGTCGCATTACTTGTCATCACGATTGCGCTTTCATTACTTATTGTATATTTGCACCAAAGTGCTATAGCGGTTCCGATAAAAAACCAAGTAATGGCATTTTTACCATTGGCAAGTTTTTTGGTTATATTACAATAAATTGCCCACAAAAATGCACCAATTAATGCTAAAGAGTAACTAACTGGATTACTTTCTGCGTTATTTAAAAGTTGTGTGATAGATAATCCACTGTCTCCACTTAAAGTCCAAGCAACACCAAAAAATGATAATAAAATGGAAGGATAGATAATTTTGTTTACTGGTTTATTACTTGCAAGTACTGAAAATAATACCGTTAATGAAGGCCATAAATAATTAATAATACTCATTTCTATCGCTTGATTTCGGCTATTTGCCATACCAAGAGCTAATGATAAACACATTTCATAACTGATAAATAAAACGCCGCCAATCAGTAAATAACGTAAAGAAAAAATTCGTAACTTGGGCAATCCCATAACAATGACCAAAAATAGTGATCCAACACTATAGATCATTGCAGCACCACCAATAGGCCCTAATTGCTCAGTCACATTACGAAGCAAACCAACAATCATGCTCCACAATAAAATGGCAGTACAACCTGCGATGGTGTATTTATATGACGTATTCAATGACATATCCTATTTATGTAGGGAAAATAAACGATGCTACTCTATCATGTTGTTAATAAAAGACACCACACAGATGAATAAAAAGTCACAATATATAGAACAACACACTGAAAAGTGCATACTTATTTAACTTTAAATATTATCTTCAATGCCTTGTTTATGTAATAATTTATTTCGAACCTAAAAATTATTATGACTAAATGAGTAAATATAACTCGTAAATGATCATTTATTACAACATTTAACAATGTGAAGAACTATTATGCTAAAAAATTTATCGCTTAAAAATAAACTCGCTATATCAGCTAGTGCTGCAATTATACTTGGGGGAGTATTGGTTGAAGCTCTATCTTTTAATGCTTCGTTAGAACGATTAGATATTGAAGTAGAGCAACGCTTAGAAAGCACCACAGCTTCGTACAATCAATATGTTACAGATTGGATATTATCGAAAGAACGAGCTCTTACTTCTTTATCTAAGGATACCAATAAAAATGCAATTGTAACCCATTTAGAACAAGTTCGTGATTCTGCTAAATTTGATAATGTCTTCCTTGCTTATCCAAATGGATCTCAAGCTAATGCAAATGGTGTAACCCTCCCACCAGGTAATGATGACCCTAGAAAATGGGGCTGGTACACAAACGCAGTTGCTGCTCCTTCAAAAGTATTCATGGACAACCCAACGGTTGCCGCAGCGACAGGTGCTAATGTCGTATCACTCGGTAAAGCGATAAATTTACATGGACAACAAGTGGTATTAGGTGCAGATGTTGAAATCACCGATATTTTAAATAGTATGGAAAAAGTGATTATTCCTGGTGAAGGCTTTATGTTTATTGCCAATGAGCAGGGTAATGTTTTCACTCATCCAAATACAGAACTTCTCAATAAATCAGTTTCAACATTAGGGCTAAACTACTCAACAATTCAACAGGCTGCGAATCGTAATTCTGATATCTCTATTGAACTAGATGGTGAGAAATATATTCTTTATGCTCAAAAAATTGATGGCACAAGTTTGACTACCGTTAGTGTAATTAATTATGACTCTTTAGTTGCACCTCTATTTGATGCGGTATCTGGTCAAATCTTAGTCACAGCTCTTGTCGTAATAATATGTACTTTCTTATTCAATTTATTGTGTAATATTTTATTCCGTCCACTAAATAACGTTTCTCAAGCTTTAGCTCAAATCGCTAATGGTAGCGGTGATTTAACACAGCGTATTTATGTAGAAAATAAAGATGAAGTGGGCGAACTGGCAGATAATTTCAATACCTTCGTTGAAAGTTTACAGCTACTTATTCAACATATTCGTTTGCAATCACAGCAGCTTACTGAAGGCTCAGAGCAAAGTACAAACCGTGCAAATAACTCAGTGAAAGAGCTAAATTTACAACAGCAAGAAATTACAATGGTGGCAACTGCTGTTACTGAAATGGCATCTGCAACCCGTGAGATCGCTTCTCATGCTGAACAAACTGCAGAGGCAGCGCAAAATTCTTCAAGCAGCACTGAAAAAGGACACTCTTTGGTTGTAGACACAAAAGCATCAATTAACAGCCTAGCAAATGAAGTAAATGAAGCAAGCGCAGTAATTAGTGAGCTTCAGCAACATTCTCAAGAAATCAATACGGTGCTGGCAACAATTCAAGGCATTGCTGAACAAACTAACCTTTTAGCATTAAATGCAGCAATTGAAGCAGCACGTGCAGGAGAGCAAGGTCGTGGCTTTGCTGTTGTTGCCGATGAAGTGCGTGTTTTATCTCAACGCACTCATACTTCAACAGAAGAAATAAAATCAACGATTGATACTCTACAACAAACCACAAGCCGCGCAGTAAACTTGATGCAAAGCAGCTCTGAGTTAGCCAATAACTCAGTAGAAGATGCTGATCGTGCAACCTTAGCGCTAGAGGAGATCAGCTCATCAGTAACACTAATCAGCGATATGGCCACCCAAATAGCAACAGCGGCAGAGGAGCAAACTCACGTTACTGGTGAAATCACTCAAAATATAACATCTATTAAAGACGTGACAGATCTACTTGTTATCGATTCAACAGATAGTCTAGCTCAATCTCATTCACTCAAAGAACAAGCGGTTAATTTAAGTGAAAAAGTAGCTACATTTAAACTTTCATAGAAATCGTTCTAAATGGTAGAAGTGGTGCTTAACTCACCACTTCCACTGTTTTATGCTGAGGACCTAAATAAGTCCCTTCATCTATGTAATAACGTAAAGAGTCACTACACTCGGGACACTCAAAAATCTCATTGGGCTCAATGGCTTCCTCTTCAACCCATTCCCAACCGATATATTCTTCACAACTTGGACAGTCCATTTTATATTCCTCTTAACTATTTTCGGCGAGTGTAATTAACCTCAACTCGGGATAAGAAAGTCGAGAATATATTTTTCATACACTTAAATTAAACCAATAAGTCAGTAATGTTAATTTAGATGCGTAACAAGGCAAAATCATAAGTCAATAGCTTGCCTATTGCATTGATTTTAACGTAGTTAGGCGCTAAAGAAACAGTACTGAATGGCTTAGATTATTCCGAGTTGAGGTTAAATCACCTAAAAGCAAAAGTCATCATCTCACAGACGAAATAAATCGCTCCGCCCTCTTATCAAACAAGAAATTATCAATTACTCTTAATCTAATAATCTTTTGTTATCTGTTTTCAGGTTCATTTTTCTTGGTGATTTATGCTTAATCCTCTTTGGCTCAATACCTTTTTTACTTTGGTTGATATCGGCCATTTTACCCATACGGCAGAAAAACTCTTTATGACTCAGCCAGGGGTCAGTCAGCACATTAAAAAACTAGAACTGGCGTGCGGGTATGATTTGTTAAAACGAGAGGGGAAAAGCGTCGAGCTCACAGAGCAAGGTCGCCTAGTATACAATTATGCACACCAGCAGCGACGCGATGCAGCTAACCTAGTTGAAGCGTTAAGTTTTGATGACCCACATAAAGGATTATGTAAATTCGCTTGCTCAGGGGCGCTAGCTTTATCTCTGTACCCAGAATTCATCAGCCTACAAAAAAGCCATCCCGATCTAGTGACCCATGTTGAGGTTGCACCAAATAGTAAAATATTAGATGAGATCCAGCGCGGACAAATTGATATTGGGATCGTAACTCATCAACCAACACCAAATCTATTTCGTAGTGAAGAAATTAGTAAAGAGCCACTCTGCTTAGTGTTACCAAAACACCATAAAAACACAGCCATAACTTGGGACGCCTTACTGGCATTAGGATTAATAAAACACCCCGATGCAGAGCATTATCTTTCACTTTATTTTGATTTTTGCCAAGATAAGGCCTTAGAAAAAAGCAATATTCATGAAATCCCAGTAACTAGCTACATTAATCAACTAAGCCAGATTCTATTGCCTATTGCACAAGGGATTGGATTTACGGTTCTTCCACAAAGTGCGATTGATGCCTTTCCTTATAAACAAGATTTACATATACATCGACCAACAGCTCCGGTTTTAGAGAGCTTATTTTTAGTACAAAAGAGAAATAGGGATTTACCAAAGAGATATCAAACTCTTATTGAAAAGCTTAAAGAAACACTGGCATAAGTTCTACTAGCTGTTTTTCATTTTCGCAATGACAAAATCTAAAAATGCACGAATATATGGCTTGGGATATTGAGCGTTTTTGTAAATCGCAAAAATTTCACCACTGCCATTTTCACCATGAGTTACTGCCCACTTAGGCAATACTGGGATTAATAGACCACTTTCAATGTAGTCCGCAGTCATCCAATCAGAGAGCAGCAGTACTCCTGTCCCTTTTAGTGCCGCATTCAATAGTGGTGAGCCTCCTTTTGAGATTAAATTTCCTGAGACTGAGGTCTTTTTCGCTACATTTCCCTTTTTAAAATACCAGTGGTTTCTCTGCCTTTCATGAGTAATGAGCAAGCAATTATGATGAACCAAATCATCCGGCTTCTCAATTGTCTCATGACTCGCTAGGTAATCAGGGGAAGCCACTAAAGATGTATTATTTTCCATTAACTTACGTGCTTTCAAACAGCTGTCTTGAGGAGTACCAATACGTATCGCTATATCAACATTTTCACTATGAAGATCCACCAAGTTGTTATCAAGCTCTAACTCTATCTGTACTTTTGGATATAAAGCTAAAAACTCAGGAATTAAAGGCGCTAACACTAAATTACCGAAGCTTTCAAACACAGAGATACGTAACATACCTTCAGGCTCTTCATTATGCCCCTTCATTTCACTCAATAACTTATCACTGTCTTGCAGCAACTTAATTGATTGTTGATGAAAATAAAGCCCTTCTTCAGTCAAAATTAACTGGCGTGTACTTCTTTTAAATAATGTCGTCTGCACTTTATTTTCAAGGTTATCGATATTTCTCGCAACCGATGATGGAGCCATATGTAACGCATGGCCAGCTTGAGAAAAGCTACCAGACTCTACCACCTGATCAAATATTCGGATTAAATCTAACACACCATCACCTTTGCGTTTTATGCAAAATTACTTCAGTTTTAATGCCTATTCTCTCCCTTTATCGAATTATGCACAATACACACATCGCAATAAAGCGCTAACAAAAAACATAAAGAGAGATTAATTATGACTACACGTATTGATATTGCAAAAGTCCAACCAAAAGCTCTAAATGCAATGCTTTCTATTGAATCTTACCTAGCTAACGTGACGTTATCTGCTGAATTAAAAGAGCTAATTAAGATCCGTGCTTCCATGATCAACAAGTGTGCTTATTGTATTCAAATGCATGTACCAGAAGCAGAAAAAGTAGGAGTTGAATCTCAAAAGCTTTTCGCTCTTGCTGCATGGAAAGAGTCACCACTATTCAACGCCACAGAACGTGCTGTATTAGCATTAACAGATGACATGACACTAATCGCTCATGATGGTGTTTCAGATACAGTCTATCAAGAAGCTTTAGATGTTCTGGGTGAAGAACAACTAGCACAAACAATGATGCAAGTGATCATGATTAACGCTTGGAATCGCTTTGCATTAGCAACACAAATGACGCACTAATCAACCGTATTAACAGCCCTTATAGTCATGTTCACTAGTTATTACAATGAACATGGCTAGCTTTTTCATCACAAAATGAGAACAGAATGAAACGTATTTTAGTCTTACTTGCACACCCTTTAATTGAAAGCTCCACGATTAACCGAACGTTGGTAGAAGCCTTATCTAAGCATAAACAAATCACAATACATAACTTGTACCAAGCTTATCCAAATTTCCAGATTGATGTTGAGAAAGAAAAAGAGTTGCTGCTTTGTCATGACATTATCGTGTTTGTATTCCCAATCTATTGGTACTCTAGCCCATCTTTATTAAAAGAATGGCAAGATTGCGTTTTAGAATATGGGTTTGCTTATGGATCTAAAGGCAATAAGCTTCACGGTAAAACATTATTATGCATGACAAGTACAGGCAGTTCGCTTTCGGCTTATCAACCAAATGACAGCCAAGAGTCAATCCTGAAAACCTTATTGATGCCTATTGAAAAAATGGCTCAAGATACAGGATTAAATTATCTCGAACCAATTACGCTATATGGTTCAAGAACAGCAGTAGAAGAAGGTCGATTAGCCCCTCACATTACTTATTGTATGGATAAAATAAATGCGTTGTTGTCTGAAGAATAAAAGAAAGATTTATTATATCGAGCGTGGGTATTTCAGCAGTGTCTTAATGTTTTGCAAAGCCCTAAAACCAAAAAACTCCTGATTATCAGGAGTTTTCTATTTTTACCACTTTTTAGCCGTGTCTTTTGCAGTGTCTTTCCAATATTGAATTCGTGCACGTTGCAACTGGGCTTTTCTTGTTCTTTTCATAAGATACTTCCTTTAATCTCTCGCTCATCTTTGAGCTGCTGTCATAATTCTTAATGACCTATTCAATCTATAGTAGAGTTGAGCTCTTTGCGAGGATCAAGATCACGAATATTTAAAAGTACTGTATGTTTTTACGTGAAATTTATGAGGAAGGTAACATTATATCAATATTCGTAAGTTATTAGCCAAATAGTTGCCTAAATCATCTAATTAATTACATTGGGATAAAAATAGAAAGTTGGATGTATATGATAAAGCTATCAATAAAATAAACCCATTATTATTTTTAAATTATATGGATAGTTTCAATAGCTTATGATTACCTTGTACGTGAACCATACGTACTTAGTAAATTTTATTGGGGACCATTAATAGATTTGTAGAGAATAATATGGCTGATGCTTTCTTGAGGGAAGCCAATAGTAATGATGTTTAAAAAGCGTGACACCAATTAAAACGAAATTAAAAAATCACCAATAGGTTGATTATTGCTATCGGTAATACTTCCTTTACCTGTCTCTTCACAGTATGAAAAATCAATATCAAACGAGTCTAACTCGCCTTTCATTAGTATGTTACGTAATAAAACATCACTGTTTAGTTGATGAATTAGCGCGTCCCACGAAACATTATTTTTAAAAATAGTAAAATTTACGTTCATTAAATACCTTTGGGTTTTATAAATTAGAGTTTTTATTAATTTTCGACCAGATATAAAGATACAGCGAGGCTAAAAATTATTAAAATAGAGTAATAGATTTGTGTTACAGAAAAATGATTGGATTAAAACTAAGATGGTAGAAGTAACTAAGAGATTTTTTGACAAGTACAAAACAGGAGCAGATGTTTGAAATGTTGATATCTTACAAAGTAGAACTAAATCGAGTATTAATAAAGCATTTAAAAGTAGCGCAGATGATACTGAATATCATCTACGCAACTTATTTGAAATTAAGCAGCTACAACGTTAGCAGCTTGAGGGCCTTTTTGGCCTTGCTCAACTTCAAAAGAAACTTTTTGGCCTTCAGCAAGAGTTTTGAAACCCTCTGAAGCGATAGCACGGAAATGTACGAATACGTCAGCGCCGCCGTTATCTTGAGTGATAAAACCGAAACCTTTCTCTTCGTTAAACCATTTAACGATACCAGTTGTTTTAGACATGTAATGTCCCTTATATATATAAATTCATAAAAAATCGCATAATGCGATACGCTTAGAGCTTGAATTATTAAATGCGACGACAAAGCTAAGGGAAAGACTGAGAATAACAACATTACGAAGAAATACTAAGGCTTACTTTACTTGATGTTCATTAACAACTCTGAGCAACAGAGCGAGATGAATAATACCTCAGTGCTAAAAATTGTAAAGAAGTTTCTTCAATTATTTTACTGTTTTTGTACCCAATTCGATTAAATAAAATTAGAGAGCCCTTATAAAAATACCGTCTACCCACAGCATATAGACGGTATACCCTCTCAACTAAATCAAAGTAATTGGTTAGTCAATTAACTCGATATCACCAGGCTTCCATGTTTTGTCATACCATGCCTCTTCTGGGCCATATAAACGTAATAGCGTAAACCATCCTTTACCAGGTATTGTTTGTATCCAGTTCTCTTTCCCTTGTTTTGGCGCGGTTGGGCCAAAGAAAATATCTACAGAACCATCTGGGTTCTTCACAAAATCATCTCGTTGATTATTTTTACTTGGTAATGGTTGTTCGGTTTGTAGCTCTGAACGAGTCTGAGGATCATAAGCGACAACTGACCAAAAATTCTTAGCAGGAACATTTGCTGGAATATTCAGTTTATAATTCTTTCCGCCATCTAAATAGTCACCACCTTTCGCTTTATCAACCATGGCATATTGAGACCCCTTTCCTATCATTTTTAATGCCATCGCAGGAGTATTAACCGTAGCCATATAGAAGAAGTAAGTACGAGCATCTAAATTACGCCCTCCTTCTCCTCCATCAATCAGCCATTGGTAATCTTTTCCGATAAATGCCGTTTTCCATAAACGATCTTCATAGATATACGCTTTTTTTTCTCTTGGTTGAAACATCAAAGTACGAGCTGTTGCATTACCGATAGCGACACCATCTTGCAAGATCTCTTGCATTCTTTCATCCGGCATAAATGGTTTATTTTTTTGGATTCCAATACTTGCCATCAAGCCTCTTAATTCAGGATCAAGAAAACTCACCGGCTCTTTATCTAATACTGGTTTAAGCTCTGCATAAAAATGAGCATCATTAGCATGAACCGTATTAAATGATTTCTTACTGCCAGAGATAAATTCCATTTTTGGTTTTACATCTTTTTTCGCTAATGGATAAATTTTTAACTCATTTTTGTATGCATTTACCGCTGAATCCGTTTTTCCATCTTTCAAGAAACCACGTGCGATAAACCAATTAGTATAGCTTGTTGATTGTGATACAAAGTACCCTTTCGGTATCTCTCCTTTATAATTTGGTGGCAAAATAAGGTACTTCCCTCCTTTACCTTTGTCAGGGCCAACAATACCAAGGTCTGTCACAAATCGAAAAAACGCATCATTAACAGTGGTCGGTCCTATCCCTGCGGGAACTTCAATTATCGTAGGGCCATCTCTCTCTAAATCCAAAAAGGCTGATGCATAAACGGTATCGGTATTCCCGGTCAAAAATAGTGGGTTTGAATCCATCAACTTATCAAAGAGAACCACTTGATTTGATTTTGTGACTCCTAACTCTTCATGACCAAGCCTTAATGCCTCTATTGAAGCCATAGGTATCGCATTTAAGAAAACCTCAGTAGCACGAATGGTATCAAGGTTGTCGTAAATCTTTTGAGTTGTCTCTAAGCTTGGTGCACCATCTTTAAATTCAAGATCCCCAATACTGGTTTCTACACTATCTGGCGTCATTATGCTTTTAGGAATATCAGTATTATAGTTCTCTGTAGATACCGCACTGCTTGAAAATACGAACCCTGTAAACAATGCTAAAAGTTTCAATTTAGATTTGATCATATTCTTACCTCAATCATTCATATTCGCCCTAACATAACAAGTTATGGCTATGGCGTTCACGTTACATAAATCTTAGTTCACTATCGATAATCTGCTGATTATTATCGCTGTTTCTTATTTTACTGAATTTATCTTAACCAATTAACGAACTCATTTTTGATAATGAATATTCTTAGATTTGAGTTTGTGCCATACTGTTTTAGGGACATTAAGTAAGAAGAATTCACGGATGACAAGTAGCATTGATTTAAATTTATATCGATTTTTGACCACGCTTTATCAATGGACAACCGTTGATAAAACTATCCATAAATTGAATATCAGCAAAGCCACCTTTAATCGACATTTGTCTGATTGTCGAAATCTATTTGAAAATGAGTTATTTATCGCTGAAAAAGGAAAATATGAACCCACCGCATTTATGATTAACCTGCACAAAGAAATAGAAGAACCATTAAATTTTTTAAATGACATCAATGGAATATCTACTACTCTTTATGCCAAGAAAAAGAAAATCGAGTTGGCTTTTTATCTGCCCACTACCTTAAATGAAATATTCTCTCTGCAATTGATAGAATATGCCTTAGAGCAAGATCCTGAAACTAAATTATCTTTTCAAGATTGGGCTTTAAATGACATTGAATCTCCAAAAAAGAATACGTTACCTGTTGGGATTACTGGATACCCACAAACCGTCAATCATCGTGTGATAGATAAAAAACTAGGGAGCTTAGCGCTTTTTATTTATTTACCGAAACAACATCCGTTAGCGAATAATTCATTTGTTGAGTTAAAGAAACTAGAAAACCAAGCAACGGTTAGAATAACGATGGGAAGTGTTGATACACATCGTTATTACCAACGAATATTTACTGAAACAGGCATCCGATTACAACAGAACCTCACCGTAGCAAATACATCTATTGCTTTAGCGTGCGTAGCTAAAGGCCATCACGTTTTTGTCTCATTTGATTCGTCAGATACAGAGTTACCAGCAAATGTAGTAAAAGTGCCATTAAAACTTGAGGGAAAAAAAATGAAGTTTGATTTAGGTATGCAATATCACCGATCTTATTACCAACATCCAATCATCACACAAATAGAAGCCGTGATTAAAGACGTAATAAAAAACTATCCTTCCACAGAAACCGTATGACATTTTTTTCACATTACAAACTCCATAATCGGCACCAACTTCTTAATACTGAGTACAACCAATGAAAAAATCATTCTTATCCATTTCAATTCTTACTTCTTTATGTTCATTTTCTTCATTTGCAGAGCTAAGCGATGAAGCTGGCTTTGGTGGTGAAATTTCATTAAATACTGGTGTTTTTTCACAAACTTCTAATCTAAACACTGATAATGAAGATGCACTAACAGACCTCAATTCTGAAGGCGAATCAAGCAGTGACTTTATGGTGCTACCTTTAGGCACTGTCAGCTATACATTTGGCCAAGATTTAAACCATCAAATATATTTTGGTACGGCTCGTGAAGATATTGCGGTAGGTGATTTTGCTTTAGAGTTAGGTTACAAGCACCAACTTGATTCAGGCATGATCATCGATGCCGCTTTCTTACCTACAATCATGGCAAACGAAACGTGGGAAGACCCATTCTTAACTGGATCAAAACGTGAAGTAACCGATGAAACAGGTAACGCTTACCGGCTACAACTAATTGATATTGCAGGTTCTGATTTCTCTTTAGATATGGCATACGCAACAATCGATGTTGATAATGAGACTTCTGGCTCTCAATTCTCTCAAAAAGATCAAGAAGCTCTACAACGTGATGGCAGTTTAATTTTCCTTAAAGGTGAATATAAATACATGCTAGATCGTTCATCAGGCCTAATCCCCTCTCTAAGTTACACTATCCGCTCTGCTGATGGTGATGCGATGGCCTATAACGCAATCGGTGCTGATTTAACTTATTTTAAAGTCCTTGATAAACATCAATTTGCACTAACGGCGGGTTACACAAATCGCAGCTACGATGGTTCAAATCCGGTGTTTGATAAAACTCGTAATGATAATGAGATTAGCTTATTTGCCGCATATGAATACGATAATCTAATGGGCTGGGAAGATGTATCATTCATCTCATTTGCAGGCTACGGCAGCAGTAGCTCTAATATCGAATTTTATAACGAATCAGAATACTTAATGTCTATCGGTGTTAACTACAAATTTTAGTTCAACGCTGATGATTGCTAAAAAAGTAATCTAAATTTACTGATTAATACACTTAAAATATGCTCCGCTTTAGTTATGATGTTTTTATACATATGGCATTAACTAACATTTAGCGGAGCATCTAATACATGAAAAAAATTGTCCCATTTATTCTTCTCGCCTTTTTTAGCCTACGTTTATTTGCTTCTGTTGGCCCTCATCTGCAACAGTTAGAACATGATAGTTTCACTATTCTACGATCTGTCCTTATCGTTGGTGCATTTTGTTTTGCCATCTCTCTAATTATCAAAAGATTTAAAAAACCGTCTAAAACAAACCTTAATTCTAAAGAAGAGTAGAGCACTCCTAAGTATCTCTAACTTGAATTCATTTCCGTTTTTACTAAAAAGTTCATCAAACTTATGAAGTATCATCAATAATACTCCATTTACACTAGATATTTGAGACGAATAGCACACAATAAATACAAAATAGAGCTAAAATAATAGATTCTATTCACTGCATTTATGGGATTTTACAAATTAATTACCTCGTTAATCTCTCATGCAGAATATCTACAATATAAATGGACTTTACGCTCATGAAAAAATAACCTTACTCTCTTTAAGCATTGGTACAGCACTATTAAGTACTAATCTATACGCGGCAAACCAAGTGGCTGACGCTCGCGGTAATGCTATGGGTAACACTGGTGTTGCTTCTGCTGACTATCTTGTCGCTCCATTTTATAATCCCGCTCTCGCGACAAGTTTTAAAGAAAATGATGATTTTGCTTTTTTGCTACCTGCGATTGGTGCTTCTGCACGTGATAGCGATGATACGTTAACAACTATTGATGATCTTCAATCATCTATTGAAGAGTTTGAAAATTCAACAACACCTTCTCAAGGACAAGTTGACGAACTTAATGGATATTTAGATCAACTTGAAAACAATAAACCACTAACCGTTACTGCTGGACTTGGCTTTGCAATTGCGCTGCCAACAAAAACCGTTGCTCTAAATTTATATGGCCGAGGATATACAGAGATTATTGCAGCACCTGATGTTGCAGCAAATACTGGCTCTACACCTATTGATGTTGAACAACGTTACCAAAATTCAAATGTTGATATGGTCGCTTTTGGCTATGCTGAATTTGGCCTAGCAATTGCAAAAGAGTTTACAATTGCTGATGAAAAAGTCTCTTTTGGTGTTACTCCTAAATATCAACAAATGACTACTTATGCACAACATACTACGATTGAAGATTTTGATATCGACAATTACGATGAAACTGAAATTACAGAAAATGCCTTCAACATTGATTTAGGTGCAGTTTGGTACAAGGGTAACTTCCGTACTGCATTGGCAATAAAAGATATTATTGCTCAAGAAATTGACGCAGAACATCATGGCTTAAAAGATACTTATGAGTTAAACACTCAAGCTACTCTGGGTTTTGCTTATGCAGCTGAATACTTCACAGCAGCCTTTGACGCCGATTTAACAAAACAAACTCGTTTTACAAGCTTGAAAGATGATACCCAGTTTTTACGCTTTGGTATTGAAGGAAATGCTTGGGGTTGGGCACAGTTACGTGCTGGCTATGAAATGGATTTAGAAGATACATTAGAAAACTCAATTACCGCTGGTATCGGAATTAGTCCTTTCGATGTTGTTAGTTTAGATATTGCAGGCTCATATGCTGGTGAAAACCAATTTGGTGCATCGGGTAACTTAGCTTTTACTTTTTAACCAGAACTTAATGCATAAAGCCTAATCGGATTAGTTTTTTGAACAAAAAGGCGGACCCAATATTGAGTCCGCCTTTCTTCATTAAAACACACCTTTATCAATTAAAAACTATAATGCCAGTGCCGACATTGCTGTTTTTAATTGCTGCACCAATTCTTCGTTACGTAGCTCGCCTTTTTCCATATCAAAGTTATCGTAAAAACTTGGAATAGAAAGAGAACCTTTTACATCTGCTGCAAAGTAAGGAGCTGAGCCTGTTGCGGCAGCAAGTACGGTCGCTGCACCACCTGGGCCAGGTGATGTTGCTAACATGATTACAGGCTTACCTTGATAGACCTTCATATCAATACGAGAAGTCCAATCAAACACATTTTTAAATGCCGCAGCATAAGAACCATTATGCTCTGCATATGAGATAACAATCGCATCGGCTTCACCAATTTTTTGGAAAAAACGTTTTGCAGGCTCAGGCTGACCTAGTTCTTTCTCTTTATCTTCACTAAAGATTGGCATTTCAAAGTCATTTAGATCTAAAACGTCTATGTCAGAATTAGGCACCAAGCTGGCTGCGTAAGTGGCCAATTGTTTGTTAATTGATGTTGAACTGCTGCTTGCTGCTAATGCTAAAATTTTCATAAGAGTACCTTCATATTCGATTAAGTAAAAAGAGTAGTTAATTCTCAACTCTTTTCAAATGTCTTGTTCTTTTTTGCGATGGAGTAACTATAGTTTATTCACGAACGTTGATTAATAACCTAAATGTGCAATGATTATTTCCAGATGACTCGTAATATAAGTGTGAATAAGTTAATTATGGCCTTTAATTCAGCGTTATTTGATGGAATGGTAATTTTTGTTGAGGTCGTCACTAGTGGTAGCTTTACTCAAGCAGCTCACAATAGTGGGCATTCAACGTCCTATATAAGTAAAGAAATCGGAAAATTAGAAGAACGGTTAGGCATCCGTTTATTACACCGTACAACACGGACACTACGATTAACTCCTGAAGGAGAGTTGTATTTTCAACAGTGCCAACAATTAATTGAAGATGCACAAATGGCTGAGAACGCAGTTACTGGTCAACAAGCTACTCCAAAAGGACGTCTTAAGGTAAGCTGCCCTGTTGGCTTTGCACTTTCTCGTTTACGTCCTATTCTTGGTAAGTTTGCTGATCGCTATCCTGATATCACATTAGAACTCGATTTAAATGATCGTAAAATAGATATTGTGGCAGAAGGATTTGATATGGCGATCCGTGCATCTCATCAACTTGAAGACTCAAGCTTGATCAGCCGTCGATTTTTAAGCTCCCAAGCTGTGGTCATCGCCTCTCCTGATTACTTGAAAAAATATGGAGCTCCGATTCATCCCTTAGAGCTAACTAATCATAAAACCATTGGTTACGCTTATGTAAAGCAAGGCACGGTGTGGGATTTTATCGATAAAGAAAACAAAGAGCTACCAGTGCCACTTCAAAGTCAAGTGATTACTAATAACTCATTTATGGAGCTATCATTATGTTTGGCAGGGCAAGGGATAACTCGCATTCCAAAATTCCACTTAACTGATGAGTTAGAAACCGGAAAGTTGGTTGAGCTGTTTTCAGATTACCCCAAACTTACCATTGATGTATTTGTTGTTTATCCAAGTCGTAAACATATGTCTGCCAAGGTACGCTGCTTTTTAGATTTCATTACCGAGCACCTTGGTGAATAGTTTATAAGAGTTACTCTTCTAACAGGGCCTCAAAGCGATCTAGCCCTCGTAATGGATCAAAATCTGTTTCTTCAATAACGAGCTCACGCATTGAAGAACTCGCAGTAATTGAACGTTGTAGATCATCAATAGCCTGAACTTCTGCGCCCAATTGAGCATACGCACACGCACGTTGAAATAGTGCATGTGCGTTTTGATCATCCACTTCCAGAACTCGGTTACATAAGTTTAAAGCCCAATGAAATTCACGCATCTCCATCGCAGCATCCGCTTTATAGGTTAATGCTTCTAAATCCCCAGGCCTGACTTTTAAAATTTCATCGTATACATCCATTTTTTGCTCGGCAGTTTGAAGGTTTTGTGCTCGTAGCCACAAGTTATGGACTTCATTGATGATTTCAATTTCACGGTTATTCTCTGTAATTATTCGTGTTTTACGTTTTAAATCTCGCTCTAATGCCCCAAATTTTTTTTCATAATCTTGGGCAATTTTAGAGAGCTGTTTATCTGCCATCTCTCTGGTGTTTTGCTTCATTTCCTTTAGAGACTGCCAACCAATCAAAGCAACTAAAGAAGCAACGGCTGCAATAACATAGAAGAAATAGGTCACGGTTACATTAGAATAATTAAGGGACTTATCCGCAACAGCAAGCTCCCTGTCTGTAATTTGGATGATCATTCTTTTTTCTAAATCTTGTTGCTCTGTCCGTAATGCTTTCAATTCATCAAGAATGTAACGCTCCATTAATGGTCGGTCTAAATACTCTTGTTCTGAATAACTCACCTCTTCAGCTTGAATTGAAAGCGAGGTAAAAATAAGCATGGCAAGCAGACAGAGAGATCGATACATAAAAATGGCCTTATTAATCGTGTAATTACGGATTGATATGTTTAAAGATAACATATCCAAGTCGCTTACATTGTCTTAACAAGGCAATCAGCTAGAAATAATTAAAATCCCATCACCATAGAACCAACTAACAACCCTGCCATGCTGTAGTTAAATATTTTCAAATGACTCGGGTTCGTTAATCTTTTTTGTAACTGCTTTCCTGCGGCCGTCCAAAAGCTAACAGTTGGCACATTAATGCAAATAAATACAAAAGCGATTAGAAACACACTAAACATATCAGCACTGGTCGCGTAAATACTCATTACCGATAATGCCATAGACCACCCCTTTGGATTTATCCACTGAAAGCTTGCCGCTTGCAAAAATGACATTGGCTTATAATCGCCATTAATATTATCTACAGGCTTACTACTCGCGATTTTATAGGCCAGATACAATAAATAGGCTGCACTGATAATTTGTAATGCTTTCTCTAGTTGTGGATAGGTATGAAAAATTTGAACCAAACCAAATCCTACTAATATCAGCATAAACGCAAAACCGAAGATCACACCCAGCATATGGGGAATAGTTCGCACAAAACCAACGTTCGCTCCAGAAGTCATCAACATAATGTTATTTGGACCAGGTGTAAACGCGCCAACAAAAGCAAACGTGGTTAAAGCAAGTAAATAGGTATAATCCATAATGAGCATCTTATAAAAGTAAATTCTGCTTGTATCTTAATGCGAGACTGAGTAAATTTTCTGTCTATATTTGCTTAAAATAAATTTAATACGCAAGGATTAGTCTCTATGGATAGGTTTGACGAAAGAATATTGCAAGAGTTAAAAAGGAATGGTCGATTAACTAATGTTGAGCTTTCAGAGCGCATTGGATTATCACCATCAGCCACACTGAGACGAGTGCAAGAATTAGAACGAAATGAAACGATTCAAGGCTACCGAGCGGTATTAAATCCAAAAAAATGCGGAGTGGGGTTTGTAGCGTATGTGACGATTGGATTATCTAATCACAGCAAACAATCACAAAAAGATTTTGAAGCTCAGATAATGGAATCGAAAGAAGTAACAGAATGCCACAATATTACAGGAGCAAATGAATATTTATTACGCGTTGAGACTGAGAGCCTCTCATCTTATAAGCAGTTTCATTCAAACGTACTTGGAGAGATCTCTCAGGTCAACTCAATCGGTACATTAGTGGTTATGGACACGCCTAAAGATGAACGAACTTAGACGTGTAATAGCTTTCCCACTGGACTCTCTTTCTTAATATGATGCAATTGCTTAGCTGCACTTATTATCATTTTCACAGGAACAACAATAAAATACAGTGATGCAATTACCACCATCATAGGGTCGGCAAATTGAGCATAGTCAGCAAAAGGAGTCATTAGCAAAATTTTTGCAATCATGAAGCCTCCAAGAACAGCTGCACTGATCACTGTATCCATTAGCCATTGCGTTGCTTCAGCATCTACCAAGGTTGAATCAATTTTATTACTTTGAGATTTCATCACCCAATAAGTAAAGTAACAACCTATTAAATTGACCACGCCAAAAACCAAAGCAATACCTGTATTAACATCGCGGCCACCTTGTATTATCGCCTCAACTGCAGAAATAAAAGAAAGCATACACATTAAAGTAATTGCAATCCCTTTAAATAAAATCACTCCAGATTCAATTACCTTAACCTGCTTGATTTCTTTTGCAACTGACTCTTTGCGAATATAAATCGCTGCACATAGTGATATTAATGTTAACGCTAAACTGACTAAAGAATATACGCCATCAAACACAATTACTAATGAGTTAATCCACACTCCTAGACCTATCCCCATTAATGCAAACACGAATGCAGATCCGGTTGAGATCATCAATAATTGCCTTTCTTTTCTGATTGAATGAGACATTCTTTGCTCCATTGGCTTATTTTTATCCTTTTGATTTATAGAACCCATCATAGCGTTATCATTGATGATATGATAACTAGTCAGCGTCAGCTTTTTCGTCGCTCAATCGAATTAAAGGAATTAATGTGAAAACCAGTCAAATTGAAATGTTTTTATATACGGTTGAAACTGGCTCTATTGCAGAAGCCGCGCGTAAATTACAAAAAAGTCGCACAACCGTAAGTGCTGCACTCAATACATTGGAAGATGAACTTGGTGTTTCTCTATTAAGTCGTACAGGTAATCGTATTACCCCTACAGAGATTGGGGCGTCGATTGCGAATGATTGCCAGCGTATGTTGCTTATCAGCAATGATATTACGAGTAAATGCTCACAATATAATGCAGGTATCGCCTCAACAATTAGAGTTGTAAGAGACGATGCACTGCCTGAGTCTATTTGGCGTGAAATTTTAGCCCGAATGAGTCGAAAGTTTCCTAATACCTGTATCTCTATTTATGTCGCACCCTCTCCTGAATTAGAAAATATGGTCACCCAAAACATGGTTGATGTAGCTTATGGTCTCTTCCCGATCAATAACCGATCAATACACTTACACCAAAATGAGTTAGGGCAAATTCGGTTAATGTCGGTCGCACATAAAGACCATCCATTAAGTCAACTCAGGAAAGTTAATCAAATTGATTTAGAAACCAACACTGAAATTATTGTTAATTACATCACTGATGATGAACTAATCGCAGTGGAATCTAAATCCAGCAAATATATTGCATTAAACTTTTATGAACACCTTCGTGATGCCGTATTAGATAAAACAGGCTGGTCTTCAGTGCCTGCATTATTAATGAACGAGTACTTACGTGATGGAACATTAAAGGTACTTAGACATAATCGAGCTATGAACTGGCAGTCTTTTACGGAGATAACCAAAGCAAATATGTCTCGTAGTGTGATTATTGATTGGCTATCAGAACAAGTTGAAGATTATTTATTAGAAGTCTCGGAATAACACATTCAAGAAATTCATGACAAAAATGCGGCGAAAAATTTATTTTTTGACTTAATTATCAGTATAAAATATTGACACTGTGAATCAAGTTCAATTAGGTGATAACGTTTTTCTATATTTTTAGCTACCCAATGACGGATTTTACAAAATAGCAGTGGTAGACATGAAATATAAAAAACAAAAAATAAGCTTACTTGCCCTTACAATCTTAAGCTCTTTTAACGCTTACTCTCAACAAAATGGCACTATGATGCAATACTTCCATTGGTACAGCCCAAACGATGGAAGTTTATGGTCAGAAGTAACGACTAATGCAGAAGCACTATCTGATAATGGTATTACCGCTCTATGGTTACCACCAGCCTATAAAGCCGACGGTGGTATCAATGATGTAGGTTATGGAGTCTACGATATGTACGACTTAGGTGAATTTAACCAAAAAGGTACCGTTCGAACTAAGTATGGAACCAAAGAGCAATACCTAACTGCAATTAATAAAGCTCACGCAAATAATATTCAAGTCTACGGTGACGTCGTTTTTAACCATCGAGGGGGGGCAGATGGAAAACGATGGGTAGACACAGTAAAAGTTGATTGGAATGATCGCAATCAAGAGCTTGGCCAACAATGGATTGAGGCATGGGTCGATTTCTCTTTCCCTGGTCGAAATGATAAATATTCAGATTTCCATTGGACTTGGTATCACTTTGATGGTGTTGATTATGATGCTGCAACTGGTGAAAAATCCATTTTTAAATTCAAAGGAACAGGTAAAGCATGGGATTGGGAAGTCAGTAATGAAAATGGTAACTACGACTATTTAATGTATGCCGACCTCGATATGGATCACCCTGAAGTAAAACAAGAATTAAAAGACTGGGGCGAATGGTATTTAACTATGACAAAAGTTGACGGCTTCCGTATGGATGCTGTTAAGCATATAAAATATCAATATCTAAAAGAATGGTCTGAACATATGCAAGCAGCATCAGATAAAGATCTATTTATTGTGGGGGAGTATTGGAATTATGATGTTAATCAATTACATAATTTCATTACTAAAACTAACGGAGAGATGTCTTTATTTGATGCACCATTACACATGAACTTCTACCAAGCCTCAATTAAAAATGGGTATTTTGATATGGGTTCAATCATGAATGGTACGTTAATGAAAGATAACCCAACCAAAGCAGTTACCTTAGTTGAAAACCACGACACCCAACCAATGCAAGCTCTTGAATCCCCTGTTGAGTATTGGTTTAAACCCCTTGCTTATGCTGTGATCTTACTGCGAGAGGAAGGCTACCCAAGTGTCTTCTACCCCGATTATTATGGTGCAAAATATAAAGATAAATATGACATTAATCTTGCCCCAGTTAAACACCTAAAAGAGCTAATAACCCTACGTAAAGATTTTGCGTATGGTAAACAAAACAGCTATTTAGATCACCAAGATATTATTGGTTGGACTCGGGAAGGTAATAATGAGCATCCTAATGCAATGGCCGTTGTTATGACAGATTCTTATGCTGATGCGAAATGGATGTATACCGGTAAAAAAAGCTCTGCGTTTAAAGATACTTTAGGCAACAGAAGTGAAACTATTTGGACGGACGCTAATGGATGGGGGCAATTCCCTGTGAATGAAAAATCTGTTTCCGTTTGGATAAGCCAATAAATTAATAACTTATATCATTGGCAGTCAATTTTTTAAACTGGCTGCCTTAACCCAACCTTAAAATAAATCTCTCATTCCAATTCTAATAATTATCTCTTCATTCTTATTGATTCAATAATTTAATAGATAAATAGTCTAATTAATCACCATCGATATAGTTATTATTCGAGGTATAAACGGTTATTTACTTAAAGTCTCCGAATAAATGTTTATATATCGCTCAATAAACAGTACAGTACGCGAAATTAATGAAGTTCAAATAAACTTTATCGAAACATCTATATTTAACTCTTTGATACATGGATCTTTATGAGCATTGAAACCTATTTACTTTTTATGGCTGGTATGTTCGCCTTTTGTGCGATGCCCGGCGCTGATTTCTTCTACGTTCTTTCAAGAGCCTTAAGTGGTGGTGGAAAAACAGGTATCTATGCAGCATTTGGCGTAGCTACTGGTGTTCTATTTCATACCTTTTTAGCCGTGGTTGGTTTAAGTGCGCTATTACTCTCTTCTGCAACAGCTTTTACCATCATCAAATACATTGGTGCAGCCTACTTATGCTATATCGGCTTTAAAATGTTTACCGCTAAAGGTGGAATTGCCGAATTAGAGACAGCAAAGAAAACATCAAACATAAAAGTATTTCAACAAGGCATTTTAACCAATGCATTAAATCCTAAGGTTTGTTTAACATTTGTTGCTTTCATTCCTCAGTTTTTAACACCAGAAACCTCATCACCATCAATGATTGGAATGCTCGGTATTACAACCGCCTTCATCGCTTTACTATGGTTTATCTGTATTGCCACTTTTGCCGGCAAATTTAGAACCGTTATAGCAGAAAGCAAAGCGTTTTCTAATCTACTTAAATACGGTTTAAGCTCTTTATTAGTAGGCTTTGGAGCTAAGTTAGCACTAACTAATTAATACCAAAAACAAGTACAAATAGAAACTAATAAATACAAAGGTTGAAGATAGCGATATCTTCAACCTTTTTTTTTAAAGCAAATTTCATTAACGATTATAAGCCTGACATATTAATTTTATGGCCTAAGTACATTACATCCACTTTTGCATAACCAAGAGAAACGGCTTCAAATTGCTGACTTAGTTCACGTGCATGTACTTCATCTTTTGCCATGATAGAAACAGAGTATGTTGGACGCGTTGAACCATCTTTCACAGTTTGTGTATTAATATACGATGACGTCACTAGCCCTGATGAATTCAAAGTAACCACACGCTGTAAATCAATCCCAATCACGCGATCCATTTCCATTACATCAATATCTGCATTCCATTCAAACATCAATGCATAGTTCTTATTCATCGGTGTATTATCTAACCACTTTTCACCTAATGGCTTAATATTATCAATACTTACTAGCTTTTCTTTGTAAAATGGAAGGCCTGATAATTTATCTTTTACGTCTTTTTCACTATCTGCTTGAATAACAAAACGTAAAATCCCCATAGGCTTACCATCAATGTCACTTTCAACTAAAAACATATCTTTAACTTCTTTTGACTTAATTAGCTCACTAAATGCAGAGCGCTGCTCACTCATCATATCCAATACTTTTTCTGCATCAGTGGTGTTCCAATTAAGAGCAACACCATAATCTGCCGCTTGCACAGTTGCTGTAAAACCCAATATTGATGTGATCAGTAATGTTGAGGTGATTAATTTTTTCATGACTTTATTCTCTCTAATTTAATAATTTTATGTTGTTGTAATGAGACTTTAACCTAGAAACGTGAACGGTAGCTTCGATGGCACCCGTTACATGTATCTTGCGCTTGCTCTAAACTATTCTCGGCTAATTCTTGATTTTGTTGCTGGCTTGCTTTGTATAATTGAACAAAGCCCGAATCCATCTCATTCAGTAGCAGATTGAATTTTTCGGGTTTATCCCAAACAGCCTTTTTAGCTTTACTTCCTTCTTGGCTTCCTTCTGAAAAAGCCGTTTTCAATAATTGACTATGCATAACTAATTCATGACTGATCACTTCAATTTCTCTCCAATTAGGTGCTTCTTCATCAATCATTCCCTCTATGTGTTCTGATTGCTTTTCAATTAATGAAAACGCTCTCTGTCTTGCATCAATCAATTCAGGTGCTGTTTGTGCAAGTGCAATACTAGGTAATAAAACGCATAAGCTAAGTATTAATTTGTCCATTATTCCTCTCGATTTAATTCTGATTCGCTTTAAGTTGGGTTTAATTTACACAACAACTGTTGCATATGCAACAGTTGTTGTGTAAATTATTTCCTAGATACTTAATCTATCAACTATCAGGAAACAAAATATGAAGATTTGGGATTTACCAACACGTTTATATCATTGGCTTCAAGCTATACTTTTTGTTGGATTAGCCGCAACAGGGTTCAATGGTGAAGGTCCACATATTTATTTAGGCTTAGCTCTTTTTATTCTGATTATGTGGCGTATTGTTTGGGGAATTGTCGGAAGTGATACAAGCCGTTTTAAGCACTTCATCTCTTCCCCTAAACGTACTATTCGTTATCTATTAGGAAAAGAGCCATCAAAAGCAGGACATAACCCAGCAGGATCTTGGATGGTAATATCAATGATCATTACTTTATTTATTCAGTGTATATCAGGGTTAATTCTTGCAGGAATGTTTGATCATATTCCTTATGCAGAGAGCATACTTAATGATGATGTATTTGATGCGGTAGTTATTATTCATGGTATTTGTGCTCGATTACTTCCTGCTCTCGTTGGTTTCCACCTATTCGCTATTTTAGTTTACAAACTACGTTCAAAGCCTCTTGTATGGGCAATGATCACCGGAGTACAAAAAAAGGAGTCATACGATCAATCATATTCAAATATCGTATTTGCCTCTAATAAACGCGCTTTATTGGTGCTTGTTGCTACGGGATTAGTTACTATTGCAATAGTTGCAACATCATAGGTATAAGTAGATGAAAGAAGAATTTGATCGTCAAAGCAGCTTCGGTTGGATGGTAAATGTAGTAGCTAATAAAGCCTCAAAATCCTTTGAAGCAGAGCTAAAACAACACGGATTAACTGTAGCTTTATGGCCAACCATGATGTGTTTATGGGAAGAAGAAGGTGTTACGCAACGTGATATATCTGAAAAATCAAAAGTCGAAAACTCCACTACAACTCGTACATTAGATAAATTAGAGAAATTAGGACTTGTTGAGCGACAAGCAGATCCAAATAGTCGTCGTTCATTTCGAATTTATCTTACAGCCAAAGGTCAAGCATTAAAAGAAACACTATTACCGATACCTATTTCGGTTAATAAGCAGATGCTAAGTTCATTAGAGCTAAATGAACAAAAAGAAATCATTCGGTTACTACAAAAAATGGTCGCAACTATTTAAATAAAACTCCCCCCATCTATAAATCGTAATTACAGAAAAATGGGGGGAATCTCAAGTTAGCAAGTACGCCGACTGAATTAACTTAAAGGATCACATAATTTTGGCTATTTTAATCATTGAAGACGAGTTTACCATTGCTGAAAATCTCATTCATGTATTAGAAATGGATGGTTACGAAGTAAACTGGTTTCCAACAGCAGGAGAAGGATTAGCTTTCCTTAAAGAGTACGAACCCGATTTGCTTGTCTTAGATGTCGGCCTACCTGATGGTAATGGATTTGAACTGTGTAAAACTATCCGAGAGTTCTCTATGATACCCATTATTTTCCTTACTGCTCGCAATGATGAACTTGATCGTGTTGTTGGATTAGAAATTGGCGCAGATGACTATGTCACTAAACCTTTTAGTCCACGAGAAATGCTTGCTAGAATTAAACTTCGTATAAAATCTCGACCAGTACTACCCTCATCTCCAACACCTGAAATTATTAACAATAATAATTTATATGCTAAAAACTTTGATTATTACTTCAATAGCCAGCCTCTGAGTTTAACTGCTGTAGAGTTTAAAATTCTGGATAAATTAATCCAAGTCTCTTCCAATATTCTAAGTCGTGAACAATTAATGATCTCTGCCGACATGGCTCCAGATGCAGTTTACGAGCGAAATATTGACTCACACATAAAAGCCATTCGCAGCAAACTTAAGCCTTTTGGTATATCTGAGCGTATTTATACTAAACGTGGTTTTGGTTATTACTATTGCACAAAGGTACAAGAATGAGTCAATGGCCAAAAATCCCACTTGGAATACGACTGTTCTTTCTTTACTTTATATTGGTTGGAATGACCGCTTATGTTGTTAGTAAAACCGTTATTCAGGAACTGAAACCTACAGTTCGCCAAGTCAGTGAAGAAATACTAGTCGACATGGCAAATTTGCTTGCCGTATTAGTAGAAAAAGACCTTACCCATAGTGAGATAAAACAAGGCCAGTTCTCGAAATTACTCACCGCTTACGATAAGCGAGAGCCAGAGGCTCGTATCTGGGAAATAGGAAAAAAAACAATTAATCACCGTATTTATATCACAGATAAAAATGGCATCGTCGTTGCTGATTCTTGGCAAGAAAACATTGGTGAAGACTATTCACAATGGAACGATGTTTATTTAACTCTGCAAGGGAAATATGGAGCTCGTAGTACTATAGAAGACCCAAGCGACTCACTCTCGACTATAATGTATGTCGCAGCACCCATTTACTATCAAAAAGAAATCATCGGTACCGTTACCGTGGCAAAAGCGAATCGTTCAGTTCAGCCATTTATCGACATATCTAAACGTAACGTGATGTTTTGGATGGTATGGATGAGTGGGTTAGTATTGTTAGCAGGGGCTTTAATTGCTTGGCGCATTAATTCAGCTCTCAGTAAATTAGAGAATTACGCAGAAAAAATGGGCCGAGGAGAAAAAGTTAGTAAGCCTACATTTAGAATTTTTTATGAATACAGAACACTTAGCAACGCACTAGAAAACATGCGAAATCAACTCGATGGCAAGCAATACGTTGAAGACTATGTTGCAACTCTTACTCATGAATTAAAAAGTCCCATCTCTGCAATTAAGGGAGCCAGTGAGATATTACAAATGCCATTACCTAGTGAAAAAATCACACGCTTTGCAAGCAATATAGAGCGTGAAAGTGATCGAATGCAATCCTTAATTGACAAGTTATTAGAGCTAGCACGATTAGAAAAACGTCCTCAGCTTGAAAATATTAAACTACTTAATAGTAAAGCTATGTTAGAAGAGGTTATTCAAGCCTCAGATGCTCGCTTAAGCCAAAAATCAGTCACCTGCTCTCTCACCGTCGATAATCATACCGAGGTATGGGGAGATGAATTCTTACTAAAACAAGCTTTGTTTAATGTAATGGATAATGCTCTCGATTTTGTTTTCATAGAAGGGGAAATCCAATGGAAAGTATTAACCTCTAAAGATCACATCACCTTCTCAATCTTTAATCATGGTGTTCAAATTCCGGAATATGCAATGGGTAGATTAACTGAGCGTTTCTATTCATTACCAAGAAAAAATGGTGCTAAAAGTACAGGTTTAGGGCTTAATTTCGTTGAACAGATTGTAAAGTTACATAATGGATCGCTTACCATTGAAAATGTCTTAACTGGAAATAATGGCGTAAAAGTAGCACTTAAGCTACCAAGATCATAACGCTCTCAACGCCATAAAAAGCTCAACTCCACAAAAACTCCATATAACCTTCATTTGTTCTCCAAATAACAGCTTTATCTTATAAGCATCAGTTAATTGGAGATCAATAATGAAAAACATCCTAAATAATCAACTCGGCATGAAATTCGGTTTTGTGCTGTTTTTATTTCTACTATTACAAATCCCATTATCTATGGTTGAAGATTTGATTTCTGAACGAACAGATCGCCAACAAGAGGTTCTAGCAGACATTGCACGAAGCAGTAGTAATCAACAGCAGATTATTGGCCCCTTTATTAAAATCGATTATACAGAAATAGTTAATAACACTGAAAAAACATATATAGCTCAGCGTGAGGCTTTCCTTTTACCCGACCTATTTAACCTAACATCTCACCTTGATAGCTTTGAAAAATACAGAGGAATATACAAAGCTCACCTATACAACGCAAAAACAGCGTTAACAGGACAATTTACCTTATCAGCGTTAGATAAATTGAACAAAGAGAATATCAGTAAAATAAGCCTCGTCGTTGCCATTAGCGACAGTCGAGGTCTTATTGATTTTAATGCTATATCTATTAATGGTAATCCTGTAAATATTCAACCAGGGACAGGAGTAGATCAATATACAGAAGGCTTCCATCACACACTAGATATCAAGACTACAGATTTCTCTAAGCCTCTCACTTTTGATTTCAATTTTCTTCTGCAAGGAATGGGAAAGCTTCAAGTTCTTCCTATAGGACAAAAAACTACTGTCGCGTTATCTTCAAGTTGGCCGCATCCAAGTTTTATCGGAAATTATCTACCAATCTCATCAACAATTACTGATTCTGGATTTAGCGCCCAATGGAGCACTAACAATTTCTCAAGCAACATTAACCAATTATTTGAACGCTGTCTTTCAATGCAATCTAAATGTAACCAATTAGAGGAGAAACATATGGGAGTAAACCTAATAGAACCCGTTGATCACTATCTAAAATCACATCGTTCTATAAATTACTCATTACTCGTTATCACCCTAATCTTTGCTTGTTTTTTCTTGTTAGAACTGTTTCAAGCGCGCCCTATACATCCTGTTCAATACGGTTTTGTTGGCTTAGCTCTGGCTTTATTTTACTTATTACTGATCTCTTTTAGCGAACATATTGGATTTAACTGGGCCTACATATTCTCAACTATCGCTTCAACAGGATTGCTTTGCCTCTATGTTGGTGGAATGCTAAATAACAAAAAACATGGCGCTATATTTGGTGTCAGTTTACTCACTCTGTATGGATTATTATTTGGCCTACTTCAAGCAGACAGTTACGCATTACTTATGGGAACTTTGCTATGCTTTATCGTATTAAGCGTAGTAATGATATTTACTAGGCACATCAATTGGTATGAACGAAGCGCTAGCATCAACATAACAGAAGAAAGCACTTCAGACATAAAAGAAACGCATGATGAGTAATTACTTATTTCTAGCTAAGAGTCGTCAAGGCGACTCTATTTTCCACATATCAATAAAACGCTTATTTATTAGCACAATAATACTTAGTACTCTAATTATAATCGCTCTATTTATTCAAGACTCGTTTATTCGTCCATTCCTAGGTGATGTACTTGTAGTCGTGTGGCTTTATTACCTTATGAGCAGCGTACTTAACCTCGCTCCAATAAAGCTTTCCTTCATCGTTGTCAGCATTTCATTTGTCATTGAAGCCTTTCAGTACCTTAGTATATTGAAACTACTAGGGTTAGAACACCACTCTATTTTACGTATTATATTGGGGTCTACATTCGACTGGATGGATCTCGTTGCCTACACAATTGGAGGAGCTCTCTGCTTAATATTTGAACGTGCACCAGTAATAAAGACCATTACCTAGCGCGTAAATACTAGTAAATGTGTAAAAATAACAAGGTAAATGAAAACTAATGATTAAATACAGTGGCTTAAATTAATTTATGGCAAAGAAATTAAGTGGTAAAACACATTTACATATCAAAATAAAAATATAAATCAACCTTACATTAGATTATTTTTGTAAAATATATCATTTTTATAAACCAGATCTCATTTTTGACGGAACAATCGCTCTTTATTTAGTATAAATTTGCTTTTTACCCCCTAAAAATGCCCATAATGACAAGGAATTTAATTAGAGTACAAAGGATATGTATTTACATATGACTATTGCAGCGCCCAGAATCTTGTGTTCAAGCATGGATATTGAACCCAGCAAAAAATGGACATTTAGAGAACCATCAAGGACAGACGGTGACGATGTTTATGCATTGATCACCGAGTGTCCCCCTCTTGATATCAACTCTTCATACTGTAATTTCCTTCAATCTACACATTTCAGTAAGACCTGCGTTTTAGCAGAGAAAAACGGCAATCTTGCTGGCTTTATCTCTGGTTACCATAAGCCTGATGATCCAAAAACATTGTTCATTTGGCAAGTCGCAGTCTCTCCCCGCTATCGAGGTAAAGGTTTAGCTTACTCCATGCTAAATGAGCTTTTACAGCGAAAAAACCTCAAGCACACAGAATTCTTAGAAACGACGATCACCAAAGCCAACGACGCCTCTTGGTCACTATTTAAAAAGCTGGATGCCGAGCATGGTGACCGAGGCGAAGTGATCACGTTTCTAGACAAAGAAGCTCATTTCAAAGGCAAGCACGATACTGAATATTTGTATCGTATCGCTCTAAAATAAAATAGGAATCATAAACGGACTCATCATGAATATTTTCAAGAAGCAAGAATCAAAAGTACGTTCATACTCAAACAGTTTTCCAGTTATCTTTCAAAAAGCAAAAGGATGTTGGCTAGAAACCGAAAGCGGCGAACGTTACTTAGACTTCCTTGCTGGAGCCGGATCACTCAACTACGGTCACAACAACCCAGTCTTAAAGCAAGCTTTACTTGAATACATCGAAAACGATGGCATCACTCATGGCTTAGATATGCACTCTAGCGCAAAAGCCACTTTCTTGAATGCATTAAATAACTATATTCTTGAACCTAGAAATCTAGATTATAAGGTTCAGTTTACCGGTCCAACCGGAACCAATGCTGTTGAGGCCGCTTTAAAACTGGCACGTAAAGTTACTAACCGCACTAACATTGTCGCTTTCACTAATGGCTTCCACGGCTGTACAGCAGGTGCATTAGCTGCGACAGGTAATCAACATCACCGCCAAGGTGCAGGTTTTAGTTTAAACAACGTTACTCGTATTCCTTTCGAAGGCTATGCGGATATCGATGGACTTAACTTGTTTGAAACCATGCTATCTGATAACTCAAGCGGCTTAGATAAACCCGCCGCTGTACTTCTAGAAACTGTGCAAGGTGAAGGTGGACTAAACGTCGCATCGAACGAATGGCTACAACGTCTAAGCAAAATCTGTAAAGCTAACGACATTCTTATGATTGTTGATGATATCCAAGCAGGTTGTGGTCGTACTGGTACATTCTTCAGTTTTGAACCATCAGGTATTAAACCAGATATGGTTACGCTATCTAAATCAATTGGTGGCTATGGCTTACCAATGGCGATTGTATTACTAAAACCTGAATTAGATGAATGGAAACCGGGAGAGCATAACGGAACTTTCCGTGGTAACAATCATGCTTTCGTTACTGCAGCAAAAGCACTTGAGATCTACTGGTCAAATTCTAACTTTGAAGAGCATATTAAACAGATCTCTCAAAAAGTCAGTGATGTCATTCTTCGTGCCGTAAAACGCTACCCTAAGCTGTTTGTTCAGCAAAAAGGCCGTGGCATGATGATTGGTATTGAGTGTAAAGACGGCATTATCTCAAGTGATATCGCTAAAGATTGTTTTAAAAACGGCATGATCATTGAAACTGCAGGTCCATCTGATGAAGTTGTTAAATTCTTCTGCCCACTGACGATCACAGAGTCAGAGTTAGAAGCAGGCCTAACCATCTTTGAAAACGCAATTGATAATATTGCAGAAAAACACTTCAAAAAAGCATCTTAATCAGGGACGAAACAATGATTGTTAGAACACTAGACGAATGTCGTGATAGCGAACGACGCGTAGTATCAGAAACATGGGAAAGCGTAAGAATGTTGTTGAAAAATGACAACATGGGTTTCTCTTTCCACATCACCACAATTTACCAAGATACAGAAACGCATATTCACTACAAAAACCACCTAGAGTCAGTCTATTGCATGAGTGGCGAAGGTGAAATTGAAGTAATTGGCGGTGAAACCTACCCAATAAAACCAGGTACTTTGTATATTCTTGATAAGCATGACGAACACTTCTTACGTGCTTATAAAGATAAAGAAATGGTCATGGCGTGTGTCTTCAATCCACCGATCACTGGTGCTGAAGTTCATGATAAAAACGGCGTTTACCCTATCTTAGATTAAACACTAAATCCCCTTAGTATTTATTTAGGATGGTATAAATATCAACTTGGATCCATAAAGATCCAAGTTGATACTCTCTTTAAAGTCAAAAAGGACTTCTTCATGACTTATACCGTAGAAAAAATCGGCGGTACTTCTATGACTGCGTTTGACGCAGTTTTAGACAACATCTTTCTTCGACCTCAAAATCCATATAACCGTGTTTTTGTTGTATCTGCCTATGGTGGCATTACCGATTCATTACTTGAGTGTAAGAAAACAGGCAAACCAGGTGTTTATAAGCTTATCGCTAAGCGTGATGATAGCTGGGATGAAGCGTTAGAGTATGTGAAAAATCGTATGCTATTAACTAATGAACATCTATTTATTGATCCTTTAAATCGTTTGAGAGCTGATAAATTCATTTGCTCACGAATTGATGAAGCCAAAACTTGTATTTCTAATATTCTTGAAACCTGTCAATACGGTCAGTTTTCATTACGTCGTTATTTACCTCAAGTTCGTGAATTCCTTTCTTCTATTGGTGAAGCGCACAGCGCCTTTAACACCGCATTAAAGCTAAAAGCCGTTGGAATTAACGCGAAGTTCATCGATCTCTCCGGTTGGGACAACCAAACTCCGAGAACATTAGATGAAACTATTACTGATGTATTTAAAGATATAGATGTCACCACAGAGCTGCCGATTGTTACAGGCTATGCATATTGCAAAGAAGGCTTAATGGGTACATACGATCGTGGTTACAGTGAAATGACCTTTAGTCGCATCGCTTCACTTACCAATGCTGATTTAGCGATTATCCATAAAGAATATCACTTAAGCTCGGCTGATCCCCGTGTTGTAGGCACAGATAAAGTATTCCCGATTGGACGCACCAATTACGATGTTGCTGACCAACTAGCAAGCTTAGGAATGGAAGCCATTCACCCTAATGCTGCGGCAGGGCTTCGTGAAAGCGATATTGAAATCCAGATTAAAAATACTTTTGAGCCAGAACACAAAGGCACATTAATCTCGTCAGATTACCAACCAGAAACCAATAAAGTTGAGATCATTGCAGGTAAAGAAAAAGTATTTGCCTTACATCTTTTTGATCAAGCAATGGTAGGCCAAGTGGATAACGTCGGCTATGAGTTAATGGAAATTATCTCCGACGCACAAGTGAGTTTAATTGGTAAAGAAATGAACGCCAATTCAATTACTTATTACCTTGGCGGTAGCACTGAAAATCTTAATAAACTGTTATACAAAGCAGAAAAACGCTATCCAAACGCCTCTATCAAAGGCCGCATGGTGGCGTTAATCTCGGTGATTGGCTCTCAGATTGATACTAACAAAGCACTAGCAAAAGGGGTTTTATCATTAATGAATAATGACGTCACCCCTGTTGCTCTGCATGCTTCTATGCGTAATGTGAACGTTCAATTTGTTGTAAGCGATCAAGATTACCAAAATGCTATCCGCGCGCTCCACCACGAGTTTTGTGAAGAGTCAGCGACAACACAATTAAAAACAGAGCAAGTTGCTTAGTTCTGTTTTACAGTGTAAATAAATAATAAACCGTTAGTGATTAGCTAGCGGTTTTTTTTGGCTAATTGCCTGTAAAGAGGATAATAACTCTTCTAATACAGGGCCAAATACATGACTGCGCGATACCAAACATCCCATAGGGGTAAGCCAGCCATCAAATTCATGTGCAATCGGCAGCGCCACAAGTTTATTCTGCTCTAGTAAGCTTGCAACACTATGCTCTGGTACTATCGTCCAACCCACTCCTTTACAAGCAAGATCCATCAAGGTTTGATGCGTATTGGCGTACCACAGCTTTGAGCTTATCCCATAACTGAACCACAACTCTTTACGCTTTGAGCTGCGATGCACTAGCTGGCGGTGCCCTTTTAATGCCGCATCATTCACGACAGGTAAACTGGCTAATTCATGATCTGGAGACACAACCGTTAGAAAGCGAACATGACCTAACGTGAAGAAATCCATGTCTACTTTTAGCTCGCCATCTGCATAGACAATACCGACTTGGGCTTTGCCTTTTTTTACTAGCTCTTCAACATCAAACGTTGAAGTTGTAATGATTTCAAAATCCGTTACTGGAAATTTATCAGCTAAGGCCGCTAATATTTGCAGCACATCGTCATTCATTAAACTCTCATCAATAGCGATGACTAACTCATATTCGTGTTCTCTTTCTAACGACTCTACTTTTTGGTCAAAGTACTTTTGTTGATGCAAAATAGATTGAGCAATTGGCAATAACGCTCTGCCTTTCTCTGTCAGCACTGGCGTGTTCTTCTCACGATTAAACAGTTCTTGATTAATGGCGATCTCTAAATTGGCAATGGCCTGACTCACGCCGGATTGAGCGCGTTTTAATTGACGAGCGGCGGCAGAAAAAGAGCCGCACTCACACACGGTGACAAAGATTTTTAATTGCTCAAAACTGTACATGGCATTGGCTTAGTAATTGGGTTAAACACCCAAGCTATCACGATTTGTGATGACTGTTAACTTTATCTCTTTTATTCACTCTCTATAATCGCTGATTCATTATTTTTAAATATATCAATAATCATTAAGAGTCATCGCTATGAAAACAACTGAACGTATTTTCCACGCTGTATTATTTGAGGTATTGGCTGTATCACTGTCTATCATTGGATTAGCTATTTTTACCCATCACGATGTTAGTTCTCTATCAGGAACCATGATAGTTGTTGCCACTATCGCTATGATCTGGAATTTTATTTATAACTGGATTTTCGATCAATTTTTCACTGGAGAAAAAACACAACGCACCCTTTCATTACGTATCTTCCACGTTGTATTGTTTGAATTAGGGTTATTGTTCGTTACTGTACCTGTGATGGCTTACTTATTAAACGTAGGCGTCTGGGAAGCCTTTGTGATGGATATTGGCGTGACTATCTTTATCACCATTTACGCATTCACTTTTAACTGGATATACGACAATTTACGAGCGGTATTGGTAAGAAGAATGGCGAGAGATGAGTCGATTGCTGCGTAATGCATTATATTCAACCTAAAATAGATTGACTTACTTTAATACATAATCTATTTGATGTTTATATCAATATAATTGAGAAATTTATCAGCAATTGACTACGCTTATTAATAATAACTATCTAAAAGTTCATTAACGGAGTAAGTCATGGGGCTCGATAATATTTCAATTGCTAAAAAGTTGTCCATATCGCCAACTGTATTAATTATTATTCTTATTGTGATTTCATTTGTTAGTTCAAATTTATTAAATAATCTATCAAATGATATGAAAAAAATATCATTTGATTTAGCCCCGGATACTGAATTAGCCGCAGAGTTAACTGATGCCGTTTATGGTTTACGCCTCACTGTAAAAAATTACATCAAAACTGGTGATGAACAATTTATTACTACTTTTAACCAGCAAGCCAGTCAATGGAAAGGCAAGATGTCTCAAGCTTATCAAGACATTCAAACGCCACAACGAGTGCAGATCCTTAAATCTATCGACAGTATGAAAACGCAATATCTACAAACCTTTACTAATATTGTTATTTCAAATATGCGTAATCGAAATGATATTGTAAAAGGCACATTAAATGTTAATGGCCCAGAAATCGAACGGAAACTCACTCAGGTAATGAAGTCGGCCAAAAAAGATGGTGACGTTATAGCGGCCTACCATGCCGGTCGTGCAGTGCGTGCTCTGCTCTTATCTCGTCTTTATGTTTCTAAATTTTTAGTTGAAAACCAACAAGCACAGGTCGAGCGTTTTAACCAAGAATTTAGCTCCGCAGAAAAAGAATTAGACATATTATTAGACACGCTTGAAAACCCAGGACGACGTCGTTTAACTACCGAAGCAAAAGAATATTTAGAACAGTATAAACAAGCCTCAAATAACATTGTTTCCATCATTTATAACCGTAATGATGGAATTAAAACCTTAGATAATATCGGACCTCAAATAGCACAGTCTATTGCGACATTACGAGCTTCTATCAGTGACTCAATGAAAGAAGCTGCAATAACAGCACAAGAAAATACCGACTCTTCAATCTCTATACTATTTATGATGGCAGCCGCAGCCGTCAGCTTAGGGGTTTTGGTTTCATTTATCGTGACTAAAGCCATTGTATCCAAACTGATAAGTACTAATGATGTGCTCGCAGATATTGCTCAAGGCGAAGGTGACCTGACAATACGCATCCCAGAAACAGGGACTGATGAATTGGCATTACTTGCGCATAATTACAATACCTTTGCCGACAAGCTACAAGGCACAATATCAAAGCTTAATACGGTTTCAAATAGCATGCTATCTTCTGCACAAACTCTCACCAATAAAGCAAATAGTACTCAAGAAGAGGTACGCGAGCAGCAAGCACAAGCACAATTAGCGGCATCAGCTATGACACAAATGTCAGCCAGCGCACAAGAAGTAAGCAATAGTGCACTACAAGCATCGGAGCTTTCACAATCTACAGCAGACGCGGCAAATAAGGGAACTCAAGTTGTCGTTGATGCCACCAAATCAATGGAGCATCTTTCACTACAAATATCAGACGCCAGTGATACTGTAGAACTATTACGCTCAGACAGTGAAGAGATTGGTACTGTATTAGACGTTATTCGTAGCATAGCAGAGCAAACTAACTTACTGGCCCTTAACGCAGCGATTGAGGCAGCAAGAGCCGGGGAGCAAGGACGCGGGTTTGCTGTTGTCGCTGACGAAGTTCGTTCTCTTGCATCCCGAACGCAAGAGTCTACTGAAGAAATACAAAATATTATTGTCAGTTTGCAGCAACGTTCAGAAAGCGCGAGCCAAGCAATGACAAAAAGCAGATCAAGCACTGAAGAGACAGCTGCACAAGTAAGCTCTGCAGAAAAGGTACTTATGTCCATTGATGGCTTTATTGAACAGATAAATGATTCTATCGGCCATATATCAAGTGCAGCAGGCGAACAAGCTATTGCAGCCGACGAAGTAAGTATCAACGTGAATACCATGTCCGATATTTCAGATAATACATTAGAACAATCGATAGAAACGACTCAATCTGCTGAGCACCTTAACCAATTAGGGACAGAAGTTAGTGGTTTATTAGGACAGTTTAAAGCATAACCTTGGCTCTATCACAAAGTTTTAGCTAAGTTAAAGCTAAGTTAAAGCTAAGTTAAAGCTAAACCTATCAATACTGTTTTTATTAACCATTAAAGACTTACCTGATTACCTCTCAAATTCCGCTTATTAGACTACACTTAAAGTGAAGCAAAAAATGAGGGGGTTATCATGGCTAAAAATAAAGTCCAATTTCAAAAAAGCATTTCAATACATGGATTTATGTCAAAATTAGGTACTGAATAGCAATGCCGAAAACGACTGTTTGAGATGCGATGGCCTTCTGGTTATCATTGTGACAATTGTAGTCATGATAAATACTGCGAGCTTAAAGCAAGGCAGCTTTTCCAATGTAATCAGTGTCATTACCAAGGCTCATTAACTTCTGGAACCTTGTTTTCTGCGTCAAAGTTACCATTAAACATATGGTTTTTAGCTATTTATCTCATCACTCAAGAGAAGAATGGCATTTCAGCATTAGAGCTTTCTCGACAGCTTGGTATTTCTTATAACGCGACATGGCATATGAAACATAAACTAATGCAAGCAATGAAAGAACGAGACGATGAAACCCCATTGAATGGTTACATTCAATTAGATGACGTTTATTGGGGAGGGGTTCAACGTGGCACTCGTGGCAGAGGTGCAAAAGGAAAGCGTCCTTTCGTAGCGGCGGTATCTATGAATGGCGAAGAATATCCAATAAGTATGCGATTTAGTGTTGTGACTGGTTTTAAAACCAAAGAATTAACGAGTTGGGCAAAAGCGCATTTAACGCAAAAATCACTGGTTATCTCTGATGGTTTAGCTTGCTTTAAAGGCGTTGAGAAAGCTGATGTGTTTCACCATGCTATTGTTACAGGTGGCGGAGCTGATTGCGTTAAATTACCCTACTTTCAGTGGGTCAACACCATGATTAGTAATGTAAAAAACTCAATGCATGGGACTTACCATGTAATAAACAAGAAACAAGAAACACCTTCCTCGTTATTTGGGAGAGTTTTGTTTTAAGTTCAATAGGCGCTTCAATCTTGAAAAGATGCTTGATCAGCTTATTTACTCAAGTATTCAAACTGCGCCGATGCCAGAGCGGTTGCTTAAGCTAGCTGAGTCTCGGTGGTAATCAGGAAGACTTATGTGATACGATCGAGGATAAAAAATTCAAATTTAAATAAGAAAGTAACTATGAAAATTATCTCGAAGGATGCCATTAATCAGTATATTGGTGTAGACATTGAACCAACAGATTGGTTTGTTGTAAAACAAGAGCAAATTAACCAATTTGCAGACTGTACCTTAGACCATCAATTTATCCATACGGATCCAGTTAAAGCGCAAAACACAATGTTTGGGTCGACGATTGCGCATGGTTTATTGTCATTATCAATGCTCCCATATTTTGCCGAGAGCTTTGGGTATCTTTTAGAGGGCGCCAAAATTGGTATCAATTATGGATTTGATAAAGTGCGCTTTGTTCATCCTGTAAAAGTAAATAGCCGTATTCGAGTTCATGCGAAATTACTTGAAGTAGAAGAAAAGAACCCCGGTCAATATATATTCAAAACAGAAATTATCGTTGAAATCGAAGGCGAGAAAAAGCCAGCTTTAATGGCTGTATGGTTAGCTATGCAGATTGTGACTTAGTAATAACCGCAAAAAATTCAACCAAACTTACAACGTGCCATAATTAATTTTAGTAATTATGGCACGCAGTTCAGAACCATCATATTGCGTTCTTGTGCAGTTAATTGAACTTTATATTTTTGTTTTACTTTCCTAAGTAATTGCTAGATCGTAACAATAATCGATATACGTTTACCGTTTAAAAGCTCCCCAACATCATTAGTGAATAAATGAATGAACAGGTAATTACTAAAATTAAGATTATTCAGAGTTATTATTATACCAAGCATCAAGTAGCTCTTTTCCATATACAATTTCTATATTCATATGCAAAAACAGAAGAATCATCGCCAGTAAGGCACATATGATATTGAACCAAAAAGTAACTTTACCTCGAATGGATTCATAAGTAGCGATGCTAATGAAGACAAGTAAGAATGGATAGGAAATAGCTAACAAGAACAACCAACCAAGATAACTAGATATTGCCATTTGAGTCTGAGCCACAGTTACACCATTAATTTAGGAAGTAACTCAAATTATCATAATTTTTATAAATCAAACATTAATTCAGTCGTTACTTCATCATTCATTAGAGTCATATATCAATTTGCTCTTCAAAGGCTACGTTAAGGCAGTCTGTAACCTGCCTCACTCTGCTACTAATGCATAAACTTACAGTACTTTCTCTTTAATCACTGTAAACACGCCAGCGTCTTTGTTACTTGGTGCCATAAAGCGGGCTGTCTCTTTTACTTGTTGATGCGCATTTTCCATCGCATAAGAGTAGTAGCTCTCTTGCAACATTTCTAAATCATTCAAGTAATCACCAAAGCTCATTGTTTCTTCAAAACTAAAGCCAAGTGTGTTTTGTAGATGTTTAATCGCCGCACCTTTTGAGGCTTCTGCATTCATTATATCTAACCAAATTTTAGCACTAACCACCACTTGATGAGTTTCTCCAAATTTAGCATTAATGGTAGGATAGACAAACTCTTCTGTTCCATCAAAATGACAAATTGCGACTTTGATAAATTCATCATCAACCGCAAGAAGATCTTCTACATATTGGCAACGTCGGTAATATTTTGAAAACTCAGCCAACGCTTTTGGATCTTGGGTTTCGATGTAAGCTGAGTTTTTTCCGCAAAGTACAATCTGCGTGCCTTCGATTGAACGTGCTGTTTGAATGATATTAATTATCGACGGTGTATCCATCGAGCAACTGTATAGCTCTTTACCTTGATGCATCACTAGCGTGCCGTTTTCAGCAATGAACATCATGCTATCTTTCACTGGTTTAAACGTTTCTAACAAGCTGTAATATTGACGTCCAGAAGCGGCAGCAAACATGATGCCTTTGTCTTCTAATTGCTTATATAGATCAAAAAAATGTGGGTCTAATTGGCTATATTCATTAAGTAGCGTGCCATCCATATCGGTAGCGATAAATTTTACGTTATGTTTTTGCATTGATTGGTACTCAGAGATAATTTAAATTAAATAAACGCCCAGAAATACATACTATTTAGTACGTTACACCGAACAACTCCACCGTAAAATGAGAGACTACAGCTCCTTTTCAACTGTATCTATCGTTAATGTACCATTACTGTTAATAACAGAAGGTAAATTCACTAATTATTCTGGTGTGCTTGGTTCTCCAAAGCGTTCAATAAATTTTAGTGATGCTCGGTTTTGATTAATTTACCGAATTGATCATAATAAACCCAATCACCAGATTGTCGGTTACTGATGTAACTGCCTTCACTGCGTTTTTCACCATTCGACCAATAGTTGAGCCAAAGCCCTTCTTTACGCCCACGTAGATAACTGCCTTTCTCTGTCAGCTTTCCGTTGGTATGAAAGTAGCTCGCTTCGCCTTCTTTTTGTCCTTTTAACCATTGCTCTTGGAACTCTTGTTTACCAGTTTGGTAATACTGAGTAAGCAGGCCATTAAGTTTACCTTTCTCAAACTGAGCTTGCTGTTTGAGTTGGCCGTTAGTGTAGTATTCACGATGTTCACCATGCTGCTGGCCCGCTAATAATTCATTACTAAATGATTGCATGCCATCCTCAAACCAACCTTGCCACAGGCCGGTTTGTACATTTTTAATCATTTCACCTTGACGTTTTAATTGCCCATTGGTGACATAGTATTCCGCGTAAGGCCCTGTTTGAACGCCTTCTACGTAACTTTCACTGCGATAACGTATCTGTTTAAAATCAAAGTACTCACGCTTGCCGTGTAACTTATTGTTGGTATATTCACTGATATGAAGGATATTACCTTCTGCGATGGTACCAAAAGTTGGGTCACTTTCTTGGTAACGATAGCCCGTCCACACGCCGGTTTTCATATTGTCTTGATATAGGCCAGTCACACGGCGACGACCGTTATAATACTCGGCGTATTCTCCATTTAACTTGCCGTCTAGGTAAGTTCTTTTACGCGTAACAACGCCTTGATTGTACGATAGCCATTCGCCAGATTTTTTTCCTTCGATGTATTCACCGGTTTCACTTGGATCTCCGTTACCAAGCCAACGAGCGTAGCTACCATGATATTTCGCTTGATAGCTGTTCTCATCGGCAGTCGAAGCATAGTGAATCACTTCACGTGGTGAGCCTGTTTTATAGAAAGATTCATATTTACCTACCCAAGCACTATTGAGACGCGTACCACGCTCTTTTAGCGTACCGTCTGCAAAATAGCTTTCAGATCGTCCAGTCTGTTTGCCGTGTTCGTAATAATTAATGCTACGCAGTTTATCGGTCGCGTAATAGCGAGTTTGCTTGCCGTTACGTTCACCCGCGAGCCAGTTTTCCTCATTTTCCATTTCACCTTGGCGATAGCGTGTAAACAAACCATCTTTAACGCCTTGTTTGAAATTGCCTTTTTCAATCAATCGACCTTCAGAGTCATACTGCTCTTGATTGCCATGTAGTGAATATTGACCGTTATCTGCCAGTATGGTGGTGTGGTAATTGGTCAGCTGTTTAAGCTTACCGTCATCAAAATAGAACTTCTGTTCACCAGCTAGTTTACCCCGTTTGAAATTGCTCTCAGCGATAATCACTTGATCCGCATTATAGATAACTTGTAGACCATCAAACTCTCCCTCTTGGTAATACTCTTTTTTATAGAGGTTACCATTTTCATGATAGCGTAACGATTCGCCATCAAGGTGGTTGTACTTATAGGTTGCCTGTTGGGCAAGTTGTCCACTAGGGTAGTAAGTTAGCACTTTGCCATTGTGTACGCCCGCTTCAAAATGCATTTCACTATTGAGAGTGCCGTCGTCATAGAAGTTTCGCCAAGTGCCTTGTCGTTCACCTTGGGTATTGTACTCACCTTCAACGATAATTTGCCCTGCACTATTTTGCTCGAGGTAACGGCCTGAAAGGTGGTTATTGGCGTACTCTTGGCGTAAGGAAACCATACCGTTTTCATGGTAGGTTTCCCACACGCCGTGGCGAAGATTATCCCGATAGGTTTCTAGCGCTTGTCGTTTACCACTGCTAAAAAATCGTTCTACTTTTACTTTTTGCCCATTTTTATAGAAGGTTGTTTGATCGACAGTACCTTGATAATTGTATTGTTCCCAATCCCCATCAGGCACACCTTTACGATAGTGCTGCTTTTCACTTAGGTTGCCACTGTTATCAAACAACTGCCATTGACCATCTTGGTAACCTTGCACATATTGCCCATCAAGCAGTTTTTGGTTATTTGGCAAAAATACCTGCCACCGGCCATTCGGCACGCCTTGGGAAAATTGGCCTACGGTGTAACCTTGGTTATCTCTGACAATAGTGATGTCACCATTTAGTGTCATGCCGTTGGCGATACTGTAGTAGAAACTGACTCCATCTTGTTGGCGGGTTTCTATCATCAAAGATGAGATCTTTTGTGAGGCCTGTGCGCTAACGCTGGTTAAAGAGGCGCAGGTTAGCGCGGTCGTTATGATTGCTTGATAAAAATACATGCAGATCCTTGGATGCGATATAGGCAATAACTTGATTGCGAGAGTTTATTTAACTGATATCGACGTCGCTTTCCAGCATTGGTTTTAGGGTTTGAGACTTTGATCATGAAGAATGATCAGTTTGTCAGCTCTCAGTATTTAATTGATGGCCGCATCGCAGCCTAATTATTAATGTTGTTTTATCTAAATCTCGAAAGATTATTCTTTTGACAATCTAGCCCCCTAGAAAAAAGAATGCCGCTCACCTTAAGTGAACGGCATTACCCATGAAGTCCTTTTGAATGTTATTACTTATCGTTTAATATATTCACTTCTTATCACATTACTCATCATCAATGTGAACTAGCTTAGTACTGCCGCCATGGAGTTTCTCACGACGACGCTGTACCATGGCATAGAAACCAGGGATAAGTAGCGTACCTACCAATAACACACACAATAAGCCGCCAATCAGTGACACGCCTAGTGAGTTTTGACTGATGTAACCCGCACCCGATGCAAACACCAATGGCAAAATACCTAAGATGAATGACCACGATGTCATGTTTACCGCTCTGAATCGTAGACGACCGCCATTTACTGAAGCATTATCTAAATCCGTCTCTTTCTCTTCACGTTCATTCTTGGCAAACTCAACAATCAAGATGGCATTTTTAGCCGCCAAGGCAATTAAGAGAACCAAACCAATTTGAGCGTATAGATTCAATGGCATTCCTGCTAAATTCAAGGCAACAAAGGAACCTAACGTTGCAACCGGAACCACAAGAATAATCGCCAGAGGAATACTCCAACTCTCATATTGTGCCACCATGAATAGATAGATAAAGATCAGCGCTAAAGCAAACGCATAAATCGCTTGGTTACCCGCTTTTACTTCTTGGTAAGCCATACCTGTCCACTCGTATTGGTAACCATGAGGAAGCACCTCAGCGGCAACACGCTCCATTGCAGCAATTGCATCACCACTTGAATAACCTTCAGCTGGTTGGCCTTGAATGACTGCTGAACGATACATGTTATAACGCCACGCTACATCAGGTTCAAATACCGTGTCATAAGTAACCAGTGTACTTAGTGGTACCATTTGACCAGAGCTTGCACGCACGTGGAATTTATCCAAATCATCCATACTGCTACGGTACTCACTGTCCGCTTGCATTGTTACGCGGAAGTTCTTACCAAACATAGTGAAATCATTAACGTACATCGACCCCAAATTGCCTTGCAGCGTTTGGAAAATAGAACCTAATGAAACCCCTAGTTGCTTAGCTTTTTCACGATCAATATCCACATAGTAATGCGGAACATTGGCACGGAAGGTACTGAATGTATATTGAATTTCAGGCTGCTGATTGGCAGTCTGGATCACTTCATTCATTACGTTAGCTAAATCGGTACGATTACGACCTAGTGTATCTTCCAGTACAAATTCAAAACCAGAGGCCGCGCCCATACCCGGAACTGCTGGCGCACCCATTGCGAAGACAACCGCTTCTGGTAACTCCATTGCAGCACGACCGTTAATGCGATTGGTAATGGCGAATGAAGAGTTATCTCCCTCCATCTCATTACGAACATCCCAAGGCTTTAATTTGATAAATAAAGAAGCACCATTAGAGGCTGCAGCTCCCGTTAAGAACGCATAACCATTAGCAATAGTAACGCCATCAACACCCTGCTCTTGCTCTACTATCTCTAGCAATTTTGCAGACACTTCTTCAGTACGAGATAACGATGCTGAATCTGGCAACTGCACATTAACCAATAAGATCCCTTTATCTTCTTGAGGAACAAATGCCGTTGAGGTGTTTTTCGCAAGGTAAGTTACCGAGCCAAGAGCCACAGCAAAGAACATCATTAAGATCATTGTTTTTCGAACAAAGAAGCCCGCAATATCACCATATTTATTAGTAACGTTATCTAAGCCACGGTTGAACGCTTTAAACCAACGAGCGGTATTATCTCCACCTTGTTTCAGCACTAAAGAACACAATGCTGGAGACAATGTTAAGGCATTAATCGATGAAATAATTACAGCAATACAAATAGTTAATGCAAACTGACGATACATGATTCCCGTAATACCCGGTAGCATTGCTACAGGAATAAATACTGCAAGTAGAACTAAGGTAGAGGTTATGATTGGCCCTGTTACTTCTTTCATTGCCATTAAAGTGGCTTTTCTAGGGCTTAATGAAGGATCACGCTTCATGATGGTATCAACGTTTTCGATAACCAAAATAGCATCATCCACCACAATACCTATTGCTAAGATAAGACCAAACAACGTCACGGTATTAATCGTGAACCCGGTCATTAACATCACAGCAAAGGTACCGATTAACGAAACAGGAATAGCTACTACTGGAATTAACGTTGCTCGCGCACTGCCTAAAAACAGGTATGTTACCGCTATTACTAATAAAATCGCTTCAATTAAGGTTTTAATTACCCCTTTGATCGATTCAGCAACGAATAATGTCGTATCGTAACTAGTTTCATACGCTAAGCCTTCAGGAAAGGTAACACTGAGTTTATCCAGCATTTCCATTACCGCTTTCCCACTCTCTAATGCGTTGGCATCAGATTGCAGAGATAAGGTTACTATCGAGGCATCTTTTCCTCTAAATTGACCATTACCATCGTAGAATTTTTTACCTAACTCTACACGCGCAATGTCTTTTAGATAAACTGATGAGCCGTCATTATTGGCACGAAGTACCACATTTTCAAACTCTTCAACTGACTCTAAACGTCCTTTTGTCACCAAATTAAACTGCACATCTTGCGCGCTTGCATAAGGTGCTGCACCAATTTTACCTGCCGCAACCTGTACGTTTTGCTCAGCTAAAGCGGTATGAACATCAGACGTAGTTAGCCCTAAGTTGGTCATTTTGTCAGGGTCGAGCCAAACACGCATTGCGTATTCACCACCACCAAGAACACCTACTTCACTAATCCCCGTAACACGTGCCAACTGATCTTTAATGTTCAAGTTTACATAGTTAACCAAAAACTGATCGTCATACTTTCCATCAGGCGAGTAGAAGTTCAATACCATTAATAAGTCAGGCGAGCGCTTTTTAACGGTCACACCCACCATACGTACTTCTTGTGGCAGTTTAGATTCTATCTGCGCCACGCGGTTCTGAACGTTAACCTGAGCCATGTCTGGATCAGTCCCAACATCGAAGGTTACGTTAAGAGAATACGAACCATCATTGGCACTTTTTGAGGACATATAAATCATGTTCTCAACCCCATTGACCGAGGTTTCTATTGGATCAGCAATGGCTTGCTCTACCACCTCAGCACTTGCTCCTGTGTAGTACGCATTTACGCTCACTGAAGGCGGGCTAATTTTTGGATATTCCGCTACAGGAAGAATAGCTAATGCAATCGCTCCGGCAAGAGTGAGGATAATAGAAATAACCAGAGCAAATTTAGGACGTTGTATAAAAAAACGACTTAACATATTAAGACTCCGTATTTTCTAAACGAACCTGAACACCATTTCGAACACGTTGTAATCCTTTAACTAACACTTGCTCGTTTGCTTCTAAACCAGAACTAATAATCACACCTTCTGGCAACTGCTTACCCAAGGTTACATTACGCCTTTCTGCAATATTCCCTTCCGTTAATACCATAACAAAGCTGCCCTCTAGATCACTTTGTACAGCACGACGTGGTGTGACAACTACGTTTATTGGTTTCTTTTCACGCAAATTTACGTTGATATGTTGACCTGGAAGTAATGTAAAATCAGGGTTTTGAACCAACGCTCGGAGGGTTAATGTACCTGTAGTTTGATCGATACGGTTACCAATATAATCAATCTTGCCTAAATGATTATATTCTTTATCGTTCTCAAGATTCAGTACCACCTCAACTTGATTTGATGCTCCAGTACCATCGCCTTTAACTTGATCTATTCCCATCAATAAACGCTCACGCTCACTAATAGTAAAACGAGTTTGGATTGGGTCTAAGCTAACTAAGGTCGTTAATGGACCAGAAGCAGAAGAAACAAGATCACCAATACTGACTTTACTATCACTGATACGGCCAGAGAATGGTGCAACGATAGTCGTATATGAAAGATTAACCTCAGCAAGGTTTAATTGTGCTTTAGCCGATTCAACTTGTGCTTCACCACTGAGTAATTGAGCCGTTAAACCATCAAATTCAGCTTGGCTAATATTACCTTTTGGTAGTAGATTTTTACCACGTTTAAAATCAAGTTGTGCTTTCTTTAATGCTGCATTAGCTTGAGTAATACCTGCTTTAGCATTAGCAACTTGGGCTTGGAAAGAAGAAGGATCTATTTGAAATAAAACATCGCCCTTATTGACCATCTGGCCTTCTTTGAACGAACGAGACTGAATGTAGCCAGAAACGTGAGCAACAATAGAGGCATCTTCCATTGCTTCAATACGACCAATATAGGTTTTGCCTTGTTGATATTGAATGGACTCAACGGTATGAGTAGCAACAAGAGGTGCTTGAGGAGTTGTTTTAGTCGTAGCTTCATCACTACAACCTACAAGTAAAGCTGCGCTAATTAAAGAAGCAAGAAGAGTTTTGGATTTCATAAAATAACCATTTAACTGTCGGATTCTGTGTATTCTGACAGCTAAATGATTGAAATTATTAATGTTAAATCACAGAGATTGTTACTGAATGTGTCTGTAATTTACGTTGAGTCAAATTTAGAAACAATTTATAACTAACTCATTGATAGTTAGTACATTTAATCGATACCTAAAAGCTTACAAATTTACATTCGCTTGGAATGTCCATGCAACAAAACGGCTAATTTTCTGGCCTTGAGCCATATCAACAGTTTTAATGGTTTTTACACCTAATCGTGCCAATTCTTGGTAAAGAGCTTCTACGTTTTCTTTCTTAGAAATTAATGTTGTAAACCATTGAACTTGAAGTGCAAATTCACAGCTTTCTTTCGCCATTTGAGTAATGAAGCCAAGCTCACCACCCTCACACCAAAGTTCCGCTTTTTGGCCACCAAAGTTCAGTTTTTTCACACCTTTTAATTCATTGTAAGCGTGACCTTTCTTCGATTTGTTTGTCGCTAAATTCTGTTGCTTACGCTCAGATCCTGCTGTTGCTTCTTCTTCTGATGCATGGAACGGAGGGTTACACATAGTGAACGCAAATTCATCTTGTGGCTTAATAACACCTCTAAAGATATTCTCTTCATTTTTTTGCTGACGACACTCAATGCCCTTCTTCAGGCTTGGGTTATTATTTGCAATAAACGATGCCATTTTTAATGCTTGAACATCGATATCAGAACCAACAAAGTTCCATTTATATTCACGGTGACCAATGATAGGGTATACGCAGTTAGCGCCAACACCGATGTCTAAACCGCGAACATTTTTACCTGTTGGGATCTCACCTTCATTAGTGATTGCAAGTAAATCAGCAATGTTATGAATGTAGTCAGCACGTCCAGGAATTGGTGGGCATAAGTAGCCTTCTGGAATATCCCAAAATGGTACATCATAGAAATGCGCCAACAGTGCTTTGTTCAATGCTTTAACAGCAAGAGGATCTGAAAAGTTGATTGATTCATTACCATATTGATTCGTTTCAACAAATGCTTTCAGTTCAGGAGACGTCGCAATTAATGCAGGAAAATCATACTTTGCATTATGTTTATTACGAGGATGCATCTGTGTTTTTTTAGGAGCTGAGTTAGAATAAGTCATGTAAGTTTACTGATAATGAATAATAGCCGCCATCATAGCCGATGTGTCTGACAATTACTTAAAAAAATAGCCATGCTCTTATCGAAATCATGGCTATTTCTGCTTTTAATTACACTGACGGGGTACTAAACAACACAAACTTGATTCTTACCCTGCTGCTTAGCTTTATACAACAAATTATCAGCTTGCTTTAATTCATGCTCAGCCCAAATATCCGCAACATTCCTTGCCCCATTCATTGTAGACATTACAATTGCTCCACAAGAGACCGTCATATGGATATCACCACCATTTTTTAATGTACAAGGTGCAGACTCTATCGCTCGGCGAATTCGCTCTAATACTGCTCTTATTTGGTCTTCCGTATTTGCGTTAATCATCAGTACAAATTCTTCACCACCAAATCGAGATACCATATCTTTACCTCTCAATGAATTTTTCATTATACGAGCAAGATGGATAAGCGCTTCATCACCCGCTTCATGACCATAAATGTCATTGATTGATTTGAAGTTATCAATATCAAAAATAGCAATCCCAACATAGTTATCAGAAACAACATGCTCCATTTGGTGCACAAATCCACGGCGATTTAGTAAACCTGTTAACAAATCTGTCATCGACGTTAGTATAAGTGCGCTGTTATCTGCTCTAAGATATTGAAAATGGATCAATAAAATAGAAACAACAAAGCTAGAGATAAATACAATAATCCCCACATAACTGTTTTCAAAAATATGCAATAAATGCTCAGGTCTAGACTCATTAATGGTTAAAAACAATCCTGTTTCGGAATTATTAACTAATATCGGTTTAGATTTACTAAAAGTAAGTAATCCTAATTTATTCTGGCCTATCTCATTAGTAATTTGGTAGCCTTCTTTACTTACATCTAATAAGGTATCGACCAATATATCAATACCTAAAATTCCTTTAAATTCACCTTTAATATAGAGTCCAGTAGTTAATGTAAAAACAGGCTTCCCTGTTAAAATATCTTGATACTCACCAGTGTAAACAATGCGATCATTTAACCCTTCTTCACCATATTTAAGCGTATTTGACCAATAAGGGCGATTATATATTACTTCATCAAATGCATTTGCTTGCACACTATAGGCGTAATCAGCAGGCGATGAGATTAAATATTTTTCTGTTGAGATAAAATACACACCGGCAATGTTGTCTACTTTTCCAGCAAAGTACGCCATTGAGGGAGCAATTTTCATACGTGCCAATGCCTCATGATTTAATTTGCTATTTGGATCACACATGCCGATTGGACCGGCAAAAACAAAATCATTTTTAATCAGATCTGGACTACTCTTACTTCGGTCATTTACAAAATAACAAGTATCATTAACTACTTTCGATATGTTAGTCATCTCAAAGTCACGATCGAGTTCGTATAACGCTGAAATGTTATAATCAAGTGACTTTAAAATGTTAGTTAGCTCTTCAAGTGAACGTCCAACGAGCATTTTATCTTGGATAAATAATCTTTTATTTTCTTGAGCGAAACTCCAAAAAATGACAACAAAAAAAACAAGAAAAAGAAAACAACAGGTACGAATTGCATGCTTACTATCTATAAGTGTATTCGCTTTCATAATTATTACTTATTCAATTACAATGACATTTCATACTAACAGAATGTCATACCGAGTAAAGTGAAGAACCACATAATAAGAGCGCCAAAACACTTTTTATCGTATTGCATGTAATAAACTAATTTAAAAAACAAATTATCAAAAAAAAAACACCAAATGAATAACATTTGATGCTTTCTGTTAATTTAGAAATTAATCGCTAATTAGAACGCTTGTGGTGCATAGCCCGTCATTTCTTTCAGGCCTAATTCTTTACCAAGTGCCGTCATTGGGTGAATAACAACTAAACCGCGAACCGATTTTTTCAGTTTACCCATATCAGCTTGTTCTGCTTTAGTAATCGCACGTTTGAACTCAAGATTACGAACTTCTGTTCCTTTGTTACCTGTCTCAAACTGCTTTTTACCATTTAATTTTACGATTTTCTTTTCTAGCGTTTGGATTTCATGCAAAAACTGTTTAACGACTGGTTGATCGTCACGCTTTTGTGCAGCATCTAAACGGTGCTTACAACGATCTAGACGGTTATGAATTTTTTGCAGTTCTTCTTTTACACTCATGAAGTTACCTTTGTATTGAAAATGGTGCGCATTGACGCTAACTGATAGTATACCCTCTATTAGAACAACGAGCATAGGTTTATTATATGTTAACCATTTCAAATCAGGTTCAATTAGCAGATTGGGAAATTGAATTAACGGCAATCCGAGCACAAGGAGCTGGTGGTCAGAATGTGAATAAGGTCTCAAGCGCTATTCATCTACGATTTGATATTGCACGATCAACGTTACCTGCATTCTATAAAGAGCGTCTATTAAAAATGAAAGATAGTCGTATCACAAAAGAAGGGGTTATTGTTATCAAGGCACAGCAATTTAGAACTCAAGAAAAAAATCGTGAGAATGCACTTGAACGCTTAAAAGAATTAATTCAATCGGCAGCAGAGACTCAAAAAGCACGTCGAGAGACGAAACCAACACGCAACTCTCAACGCAAACGCGTCGATAATAAAACACAACGCGGCCAAACTAAAAGTATGAGAAAAAAGGTAGATTACTAATGACATATCAGCAGACATTAAAAGACATATTTGGTTTTGATTCCCTTAGAGGAGGTCAGCAACAAGTTATTGAAAAAGTACTTAATGGTCATTCGTCTGCTGCCATCTTTCCAACCGGTTCTGGAAAGTCTTTATGCTATCAATTACCAGCACTTTTATTACCAAACCTTACTTTGGTTATCTCTCCTTTACTTGCTTTGATGAAAGATCAGATTTCATTTTTAAAAAGCAAAGGCATTGCCGCCGCATCAATTGACTCGACTCAAACCCGTGAAGAGACCCAAGCCATCTTACAAGGCGTTAGAAGCGGGGAAATTAAGATTTTAATGATCTCTGTTGAGCGTTTGAAGAATGAACGTTTTCGACAATTCATCGCTCAAATTAATATCTCTCTATTAGTGGTGGATGAAGCACACTGTATCTCTGAATGGGGTCATAACTTTAGACCCGATTATCTTAAGCTTCCTCAAGATAGAGAAGCATTAAACATTCCTCATGTTTTACTTTTGACAGCAACAGCAACCCCAGCCGTTATTGAAGACATGAGTAAAAAATTCAAAATCGAAAAAGACGATATTGTAATTACTGGCTTCTATCGCCCTAATTTGGATATTTCAATTATCCCTGTAGAAGAAGAACAAAAACGGTCAGCACTGTTTGCGACACTAAAACAAAAACCAGAACAACCAAGTATTATTTATGTCACCTTGCAACAAACAGCTGAAAATGTGGCTCAATGGCTACAAGGTAATGGTATCCAAGCAAAAGCCTATCATGCCGGATTAAAACACGACATCAGAGAATCTATCCAAAATCAATTCATGAATGGTGAAATTAATTGTATTGTTGCCACCATTGCATTTGGTATGGGAGTCGATAAATCAGATATTCGTCAAGTCATCCATTTTGATTTACCTAAATCTATTGAAAACTACTCTCAAGAAATAGGCCGAGCTGGCCGCGATGGTGCTCCTTCATTTTGTACTGTCCTTGCTAATACATCAGGGCTTAATGTCTTAGAAAACTTTATTTATGGTGATACACCTGATAGAGAAGCGATTCAATATGTACTGGATGACATTTACAAATCTTCAGATACATGGGAAACCCAATTATTACGCTTATCTAAAGAGAGTAATGTCCGTCAATTGCCACTAAAAACCTTATTCGTCTATTTAGAACTCAAAAAGATCATTCAAGCTAAATACAGCTATTACGCAGATTATCGCTTCAAAACCTTAATTCCAATCAATGATATTATTGGAAAATTCCAAACAGAACGTCAACAGTTTGTCTCAACAATTTTTCAATGCTCTCCAAAAGCAAAAACCTGGCACACGGTTGATTTCGATGCGTTGTGGATAGGCTATCGTGGTGAACGTAAACGCGTCGTTTCAGCATTAGATTATTTTCATGAACAGGGTTGGATCGAGCTTGAAAGTAAACAAGTTACTGAAGTTTATCAAGTTATTAATAAAGTGGAAAGTACACATGTGTTATCTCAAGAGTTGCATTTATTATTTAAAAATAAAGAACAGAATGAAATAAACCGAATTCATTCTATGCTTGATTTTTTTGGAACAACTACCTGTTTAAGCTATGAATTAGCTCGTTATTTTGCAGATTTTAATACTCCTGAAAAGTGTGACCACTGCTCTGCATGTCGTTCAGAAGCCGCTGTATTACCAAGAAATAATACTCATTTTATTACTGATGACGAGCAAGTGAAACTCTGGTGTCAAGAGTTACAAAACAACAGTAAAGAACCATTAGCTAATGCCGTTTTTGCTCGTTTTTTATGTGGTATTCCAACACCATTAACCACAAAAATTAAAGCAAATAAGATGCAAGGCTTCGCTAAATTTGAATCTCAGCCTTATTTTGAGGTATTAGAATTAATAGGGAAGCTCAATGGGTAATTTATAAATAGTGATCTTATTTACAATATGAGCATTACACTATGTACCGCATACCATATAAGTGGTAAGGTGATTGTAAAAATGCCATTCATATGTTTATTTAGGGAGCCGTGATGATTGATAAATGTTTGTCATTATCAGAAGACCAATCTATTGTCAAATTTATTGCTACTGGCGATATTATTATTACTCAGCCACTAAATAAGCAAGACCTTATTGATGCGCTACATACTCTAGGGGCTCAAGATTTTTATTTATATGATCTAGATATAGAAGCGGTAATTACTGCTATTAGTTCTGGTGATTTTTTAAAACTAAATGAAACCATTATTGCTCAACGTTTAGATACTCAACTTTCAATCGAAATCGATGAATCTGAATTATCAGCCACTATGATAATAACAGGGGCTTATGGTGGTTCTCATTTACGAGGCCCAGCGATCATTGCAGCATTAACAGAACATTCGATAATAAAAGGGGTTCAAAAAGAAACACTTAAATCCCTTTTATTAACAAATAGAGATCTTAAGCCAGGTGAATCTTATACCGCTACCATAGCTATTGGCAAAGCTCCCGTTCCAGGTAATAATGCAAATTTCTTACCGCTTGTTCCTGATGTAAAAAAACGCATTTTACAACCAAAAATACAAGATGATGGTCTTGTTGATATGCGTGATTTAGGTGACTTTATAACCGTAAAAAAAGGCGTGCCTTTAATAAAACGCATTCCTGCAACAAAAGGGGCTGATGGTCTAACGATTACAGGTAAGTCAATTCCTGCAATACCAGGGGAAGAGATCCCACTAAAAGTATATGCTGGTTCTATTATTTCAGAACATGATTGTAATGTATTACTATCCAGTATTGATGGAATGCCTATCATTCATAAAGATGGTGTCGGTGTTGATAATCTTTTAAAACTAAAAGCTATCGATGTCACTACCGGTCATATCTCATTTGAAGGTAGTATCTTTGTTGAAAATGACATCGAAGCAGGTATGAAAGTGCAGGCAACAGGCAGTATAACTGTCGGTGGTTTTATTGAAAATGCTGAAGTTATTGCTCATGAAGACATTTCTGTTGCTAATGGTATTATTGGCCATCAGCCTCATGACGATGGTGAATTAAGTTGTACTATTATGGCAAAAGGTTCTATTAGCGCTAAATTAGCACAGCATTCATGCTTAACTGCAGATAAAGAAATCAATCTATTGCTACTTGCCAATCATTGTTCTTTAAATTCTCGTACTTTTATTGCCGTTACAGACAAAGCAGGAAAGAATGGAACAATTAGCGGTGGTAGTGTAATTGCTAGCCATTATATAAAAACAGCAAATTTAGGTATTGAAGGCGGCGCTTATACTAAAGTTCAAGCTTTTCAAAACTTCTCAGTAGACAAAAAAAACATACACCAATTAAAAAAACAGTACCAATCATTAAATGATACTATTGATAAGATTACTCAAATTAATATCGATAAGCAACCAAGCGAAATTGCCGAAAAAATTCTTCACTCTAAGACGAAAACAGAGCAAGAGTTAGTAAAGGTAAGGGCACTATTAGAGCTTGAAGAACATGCGTTTGATTCAGGACTAAAACAGAATCATATTTTTGTTACTAACAAAATGTTTCCAAGAGTAGAAATTAAGTTTAATAATGAACACTTAGTGACTAAGCGTGAGTATAGTCCAAGTAAAATAACATTCACGGGTTATGACATTGATATTGAACCGGTTATTAAAAAAAGAGTAAAGTAAATAACAATAGATGAATTAATAATGATAACTAATTCATCTATCATTCATTTGTAATTAATATTCTAATTCAATATGGTGTAATAAAATTGAACCTTGATCTGAAGTCGTACGACATTTTACTTGAAGAGAAGTAGAACGTTCATATTTATTATCAATATATTGTGAATAATGAACAAAACCTCCATTTTGAGTTAAATCAGTCCAAGTAAAACCACCAGAAAGTCCGTAAGAAAAAACTTTCCAACCTGCGCCATCATTAACACGTCGAATTTTTGCGAAAGAACATCCCCCAGGACGACCTGGTTTCATATTATTAAGCTCAGCATGCAGGTTAAGCTTAAATTTACCAACATCATCATTTAATGGAATATTACACACAAATTCACGTGAGCTTCTTTCAAATGATGGATTATATAAAAAACCATAACCTTGAATATCTGCACCTACTTGCTCTGTAACTACACGCTTCATAGCATTATCAAAATTACTGTTTGACGTTATAAATTTATTAACTGCGGTATTTTTTTTTAAAATACTTTCCTTACAAAATGAACCAGCTGGATAAGTATCTACTTTAGCAAATACATTTGACGAAAATATAAGTGATATAATTGTTATAGCAAGAGTTTTTTTCAACATAGTAATATTCCAAAAATTAATTAGTTTTAAAATCTCGTTTGAGAATAACTAAAATAATATTGAATAATATTAAATAATTAGAAAATGGAATAGACTTCACGCTTTAATCCTTATAAATAATAATTACTAGCAAAAATGACGAACACTTGTAAGGTATTGATAATTAAGACAATAGAAATGGCATTATTATCAATAATGCTCCTGATTATCTCCGAGACTCAGCCAATTTAAACACCCGCTCTGGCATCGGTGCAGTTTGAATACTTGAGCAAATAAGCTTTTCAAACATCTTTTTAAGGATTGAATTGTCTATCGAACTTAAAACAAAACTCTCCCAAAGAACAAGGAAGATGTTACTTGTTTATTGCATGGTAAGTCCCATGCATTGTGTTGACCCATAATTTAACACAATTAGTTCCGCCACCTGTAACGATAGCATGATGAAAGGTATCAGCTTCCCCCTCTGGCAGAATAGTTATTACTGTTAAAATTTAACCAGTTTAGGGCGGCGTAAGGATCATCTGACTTATTATTCTGTTGAAAAAAAGATGCTGTATTAAAGAAGTTATGACCGCCACACTCTATGTCAGTAACTGAACTTTCGAAAGAAGAAGGCATTAGTAAAGTAACCCTGTATTATTGGCGAAAACAACTCAGAGAATCGGGAACCACTGTGCCAAATATTCATACAACATCAGAGCTATAGTCTGCTCAAACCAAGCTTGCCGTCATTACTGAAACATATTCCATGACTGAGAATGAACTTAGCCAGTACTGCCGAGAAAAAGGGTTATTCCCTTAGTAGATTCAAACTTGGCAAAGTGAATGCATACAGGAATTCAAGTCTAAAAAAGAAATTGAAGCCGAAACAAAAAAGCAGGCACTTGAAATAAAAGAGCTAAAAAAAAGCTTCGATATAAAGAAAAGGTACTGGCTGAAACAGCAGCATTACTAATGCTTAGAAAAATAGCCAAAAGAAAGCTAGACCGATTAGCTATACAACAACAGAGCCAAACCAAGTATTTACATGGAATATCACCTATCTACCATCCAAGGTTCGTGGGTAGCATTTTTTAATCAATTAAAGGATCTATTTGACGACCACATTTAGTTGTGAACATATACTTCCTTTCAAGGAGATACTATCTATGGTAGAGATGGGTACTTTGTAACGATGTGTCACCACATGTTTTGCCATTTACTTCCTTCAGATTGCATCTCACAGTGACACCTTTCTTCGACTGAAACCGTAGAAAGCTTTCACCTCCTAGAACAACGTCATGCTCGACCACTAAAAAAGCCAGCAGTTGGCACTACTGACTTAATAAAAACCATTAATGTATTTTAGGGCTATGTATTAAGAAGGAATTTATTGTTCAGCTAAAACCATTTTCTCTTCTTGATGTGCTTTAAATACCATAACAGCACCAATGAACAAGAAAACTAACTGTAATAACATAATACCACCCATTGAGATGCCACCTAAATAACTAATACTTGATACCATTGCACTTGCTGCAACACAAAACAGCATTTGTAAGAAATTAAGTAATCCAGAAGCAACTGCACTTCCTTCTTTAAAATCTATTAAAGCATTATTAACAACGATTGGATAAATAGCACCATTTGCCGCAGCTAAGAAACAAAATGGGATTAACATCGGAATGATTGATGAAACATCCATTCTCCATGACACTAAAAATACCGTTACTACACTCGCTGTAGAAAGTTTTAATAACCAAGGTAGTACTTGCTGTCCATCAAAACGTTCTAAGGCCCAGCGACAACCATAACCACCTACAATAAATGCGATTGTTTGTGGTACATAGCTTAAGCCGATATCAGCGCCTGAATAACCCATTTGAGTCATAACAAACGGAGAACCAGTTAACCAAGCAAAAAAGATCGCAGAGCTTGCTGCATAGATGAGCATATTTCCTGTGAATTTTTTTGACTTGATAACATCACGAAAAGTAATGGTTTTTCCTGATGTTGCTTTCTCTTGTTTTGGTTCTTTATCTGCAACAGTTCTTACTGCTAAGCCAACACCAATAATCGTTAATGTTACGAAGATCATTGACCAACCGTAGAACTTTTCAATCGCGGCTCCTAATAAAGGGGCTAATGCAGGAGATAAAGCAACCAAAGGCATAATAGTTGCAAAAATACGTTGTGATGTTTTTGCATCATAACGCTGAATAACCATTGCTTGCCAAATTACATTGGCACTACATGCACCTAATGCCTGAAAGAAACGAGCAACAAGTAACATTTCTACACTGGTCGAAAATGAGGCAACTAAACTACTGATTGCAAAGATACTTAAACCGATAATTAATGACTTTTTTGTACCTAAACTTTGAGTTAAACGCCCATAAAAAAGTTGACCAATAGCCATACCTAACAAGAAGATACTTAGGGTTAAACCAATCATACTTTCTGTTGTTGCTAGATCACCACGAATGATATCAAAAGCAGGTAAATACATATCAGTTGCTAAAAAGCCCAGCATACTTAAGCCAGCTAACCAAATATATGGAATAGATTGTTTTTTATTTTCCATGTTCTTCTCCAAACGTGAACATATTATTAATATCCATTGCATTCTATTAGTTAATTGCTACTCTTGTGAAACGATATAATTTGCACTTTACATCAAATAATTTGATGTGATTAATCATGCATCAGGAGGGTTATGTTTTCTTATAATGAACTAATTGCTATAGAATCAGTGGCTAGACTAGGCAGCTTTAGCCATGCAGCAGATGAGTTACATAAAGTTCCAAGTGCTATTAGCTATACAATTAAATCCGTTGAAGAACGATTAAACGTCACATTGTTTACTCGTTTACATCGTAAAGTAGAACTGACTGCTGCTGGGAGTTATTTCGTAGAACAAACCAGAAAGTTGCTCAAAGAGATGGAAGATATTCGCTTTAATACTCAAAGGGTTGCAAATGGGTGGCAACAAAGTGTTTCAGTCGCACTAGATAACGTAGTCCGCGAAAATGGGGTCAACCAACTCGTTCGTGACTTTTATGCGACCTTTCCTGATATTGAACTTCAATTAACTATGGAAGTCTTTAATGGTGTTTGGGATGCCTTAATGACGGGCCGTGCTGATATTGGTATTGGTGCCACAGCAACGATACCTATCGGTGGCGACTTTTCTTATCGTCCAATGGGAGAACTAGCTTGGGAATTTGTTGTAGGCCTAAATCACCCATTGGCAATGTATGATGGTGAGATCCCTCATCATGAGCTAATTAAATATCCTGTAATCTGTTTAGAAGATACTTCACAGATCTTACCAAAAAGATCCACTTGGCAATTAGATAATCAACGTCGTTTGATCGTTCCTAATTGGCATAGTGCAGAGCAATGTTTTATTGATGGATTAGGCGTAGGAGTTATGCCAAGCCATAGAGCTAAAAGGCTACTAGCTACAGAACAAGTAATCAGTAAAAAAATTGAAAATCATATTGAAGCAAGTCCATGCTGCCTAGCTTGGAATAATAAAAATCAATCGGTTGCAATCCAATGGTTACTTGATTATTTAGGAGATACAGAGAAACTAAATTCAGAGTGGCTCAAAGAAACATAAACGATGATCCTATGATCATCGTTTATGTTATCTATTTTCAATTGAAAAGCGACAAGATCATGGCGCTAAACGGTCGATCATCCATTTGTCTTGATCTTTACTATAGAGAAATCGATCATGAAGTCGATGATCCCCTCCTTGCCAAAACTCAATTGAATCAATTTTAACTCTAAAACCGCCCCAAAATTTTGGTATTGGGATTTCACCTTGTGCAAATTTTTGCTTAAGCTCTAAGTATTTTCCTTCAAGTGCGGCACGAGCTGTTAATCGACTACTTTGTTTACTTGCCCATGCTGCAATTTGACTTTCTTTAGGCCTTGAACTGAAGTATTTCATATTTTCAAGTGCACTTAGTTTTTCAGCAGTTCCTGTTATATGAACTTGACGCTCTAAAGGGTGCCAGGGGAAATGAAGAGAGATCTTACTATGATGCTCTAACTGCTGTGCCTTTCGAGAAGCTAAATTGGTATAAAACACAAATCCAGATTGTTCAAAATGTTTTAACAGTACAATACGCTGGAAAGGTTGACCGTTCTCATCAACTGTTGCCACTGTCATGGCTGTTGGATCTGTCAGTTTTGCTTCTACCGCTTGTTTAAGCCATAGCTCAAATAAATCAACAGGTTCTTGTGGTAAATCTGCTCTACGCAAGCCCCCAAGGCTATAATCTCGACGAATATCTTCTAATTCCATGTAAATCTCACTTCGACTGGTTTGTTGAAATTGTGCTCTTTTAAAATACCTTAAACAAGTCAAAAATAAATAAAAAGGGCCTAAATTAGGCCCTTAGTATTTAATAATATGTTAGTTAAGTAATAACATCAGTTTAAACATCAACTTTAAACATTTGATTCTCTAATAACTGAGTTAAAATCTCAGATTGATTGTTATTAAAGTCTGCACTCTCAAGTCCAAAGGAATTAATCCCGCCTTCTACAGTAATTGTATGTTTATTACCTGCATCATCCGTTATTAATAGGGTCAAGTCATCGCCACTTTCTGATAACTCAATATGAGCAAGAAGAGCATCAACATTTGTTTGGTTAACATCATCAGTTAAGATCTCAGTAAGATCAATTAAGTCTTCACCTTTTGTAAAATCTTTGATGGTATCAAGACCGCTATCAGCACCTTGATCAACCCACTTAAAGATATCTTCACCTGAACCACCAGTAAGAATATCATCACCTAGGCCTCCGATTAAAATATCGTTGCCTGAACCTCCAATTAGAGTATCTTGGCCTGTACCGCCACGAAGACCATCATTACCATCACCACCATCAAGATAGTCATTACCTGAACCACCAAAGATTAAATCTACACCACCTTGACCAAAGATCTTATCTTTACCTCCGCCGCCATGACCAAGATCGACATACGCATTACTTGAGCCTGCTAATGTAGTGAAGCCACCAGTTTCAACTCCTCCTTGCAAATGACTTAAATCACTTCCAGAGCTAAATACATCTTCAAGTAACGTTTGAGCTGCTGCAATTTTAGGATCATTTGGATCTCCATCATAATCACTTGCATGACTATCACCTAAATAAATAGTATCATTTCCTCTACCTAAGAGAACGTCATCTCCTGCAGCTCCTACATCAACAATTAACCCCCCCTGACTCGTTGCTTTATCAAAATCAACAGACTCGTTACCTGATGGGGACCATCGTACGTATTCATGTTCTGTACCTGAAAAAATCGCTTGCACAGAGTCCACAATATCTCCTTCTGAATTAATTTCATTATCAAACTCACTTTCAGGATTAATAAGAACACTAACCTTCGCAGTATCTTCACCTCCATGACCATCAGACACTGTGTAAGTAAAATCAGCTTTACCCGTATATGAAGAAGGAAGATCAAAAACTATATTTCCACCAACAATGCTTATCGTTGCCCCAATAATATCAGTTTCTACACCAATAATAGATAATGTATCACCATCAATGTCTACATCATTCGCTAACAATTCATTAATTGGGATAGTAAATAGTGTCTCACCTGTATTTTGGGCGTATTTCACATTAGATTCAATTTTGATCCCAGAAACAAAGTAATCAGACGAATCAGACGAAGTTGCTCCTGAAGAAGAATAATCAGTGGATTCAAAAATAATTTCATCGAATGCAAAGCCATCGATCTCTATAATACTATTACCTGTATTCCCTGAATTATTATAAAAAATGTCACTCGCAACAACTACACCATTTAGTAAAGCAGTCCAACGCCCCTGTTCATGATTACCAGAGCCACCTTCGTTTGCATATAATCTTTCAACAAAAAATTCTGCTTTCGTTGCAGGAATATCAAGATTAAATATGAGTTTTTCTGATTCACTAGAATTTACATTAAATTGAATTTGATCAGCAGGTCCGCCAGCTACCCCATCCCCAACGACACCCAAGTTACCATCATCTTTCACTATAACTGTAGCGGGCTGTCCATCTGCACCGATAGCACTAATTTCAATGTCATCCCAGCTTAACTCGGTATGCTCCTTACCTTGCACTAAAGTATAATCGCCCGGATCATCATTAGCAGTCGGTGCATTATTTCCAGCAATTAGTACTTTATCGGATTTAAAATGAGAATCATCTAGGCCAGATACCTTAGCTTTAACATCAAGACTATCTCCTGCATCTAATAGTGGCTCTGTAAGCTCTAAATAACCTTTATCAAGATCGCTTTGTGATAATTCATAAGTTGATAACTCTCCATTTATAACTAGATCTAACTTAGTTCCTTCTGCTAAATAATCAGGAAAATCGATTTTTATTGATATGTCTGAATCTTGTTCAGATCTTTCCAGAATTTCATTATCATTCACATCACTAACAATAGTAACATCCAGTTCGAATAACTCTTTTAGAGACTGTTTATCCTTCGATTTAAATTCAAAGTTCTCAAATTCAATCAGTGTATTTACATCTCCATTACTTTCTACAATAGTAATAGAGCCATCTGTATTTAATGCTACCGTGGAGCTTGATAAATTAAAATCGAATTTAGCTGTATCGTTCCCAGCACCACCATCAACAGTTACAAAATTATTTAGGTCGTCATCATTCAATGAAAATTTGTCATTACCTTTTCCAAGTAACGCATAATCATCAAACTCATCTGTACTGCTAAATTCACCATGGGAATAATGAGTTGAATCAGAGGATGAACTTACATTTCCATTATCATCAGTTTGCGTGACGCTAAAGAACTCATTATCACCGACAGGTGTTTCTGATAAATCAGAAATATCAAATGTCCAGTTGCCATCATTATCTACGGTTATAACTGTAGAAGAATTGACAACGTTATTATCTTCATCATAAATAGTAATTGTTGCTCCAGGCTCACCAGTACCGTGTAATGTCACCGTTGAGTAATCACTCTCTGCTGAGTCGTCGGTTATGTTTGTGATTTTTGGTGCATCAGGTACAACCTTGTCTTTCGCTACCGTGTCGCTGATAACCGTATCACTCTCACTATCGCTATCACCCGCGGTGTTGCCATCTTGGTCTATGAACGTCGCATTTGCCGTTAAGGTGCCATCCGCCAGCGTTTTCACGTCTACGTCATTAATGGTGTAAGTGCCATCGTTGTTATTGGTCACCGTATAACCACCATCAACCGTGGCGCTGCCATCACTGTTCAACGTCACGTTCAACGTGATGTCTGCTGTGTCACCATCGCTGTCGCTGATGACCACTTGCGCTGTGCCTGAGCTCACGCCTTCACCGAAGCTCACTGTGATGTCTGCTTTTTCTGTACCACTGATGACTTCCGCGCCATCACCCGTATTATCCGTGATGCTCACGCTTGCTGGCGTGATGCCATCGGCTGGCTCGTCTGTCTCTTCACCATAAGTGATGTCTTTCGCTACCGTGTCGCTGATAGCCGTATCACTCTCACTATCGCTATCACCCGCGGTGTTGCCATCTTGGTCTATGAACGTCGCATTTGCCGTTAAGGTGCCATCCGCCAGCGTTTTCACGTCTACGTCATTAATGGTGTAAGTGCCATC
>Ga0316197_10000049_pt1 | contig 107965 bp, 91 predicted proteins | sample OudBiesiAoxic_MG_FD_204939 | JGI IMG/M metagenome (GOLD analysis project Ga0316197, IMG submission 204939) | Coastal sediment microbial communities from Oude Bieten Haven, Netherlands - site A oxic | ecosystem: Environmental > Aquatic > Marine > Coastal > Sediment | place: Netherlands... | reverse complement strand
TAACACTTCACTGATGCAGTTACCCACATACAGCGCATAGCTCGAGGACTTAGCGGGTGGCTCACCCTTACTAAGATGGGACTTTCACCCATTATTTATTCACTAGCTTTGCCTAGCGTACTAAGCGTCTAATTAACCACACATTCTAATTTCAGTAAGCCTTTGTCATAGTTTCTCCAGCCTAATGGAGGAACTATGACTCAATCAGAAAAGCGTCAACATTGGACGAACATCGTTTTCAAGCAACACGAAAGTGACCTTTCTATTCCCAGTTTTTGCAAACAGCACGACATCAATTACGCCACTTTTCACTACTGGCTTAAAAAGCTCAAGCAAACCGACGATGCACAAGTCGCTCACCAAGTGGTCATGAATGATCCCCCATCCTTCAGTGGGGAAATGGTTGTCGTGCACTTGCCTAACGGACTTCGAGCCGAGTTGCCAACGTCACTTTCATCGGTTCAGATTCAAACATGGCTTAAGGCGCTGCAATGATCCCAAGTGGCGCTGTCTATCTTGTCTCAGGTATTACCGACATGAGAAAGTCGATTGATGGCCTCTCTCTCGTTGTGGCCGATGTGCTAGAAATGGATCCATTGAGTAGCGCATGGTTCATCTTCTGCAACCGAGGACGAGATAAAATCAAAATCTTGTTCTGGGATACCAATGGTTTTTGGCTCTATTATCGCCGCTTAGAAAAAGGCCGCTTCAAGTGGCCAAGGCCTACGGCGTCTGGTCATATCCACATCTCTACCCAACAACTTAACTGGCTGCTCTCTGGGTTAAAACTTGAAAATCCGCAAGCACATCAGCCTCTCTATGGACGAGAAGTGTGAGCTAGAATGTTGATCATCATATTGGGCTTGAATGATCCTTTTTCGTTGTCAGACTAGGTGAAAATATTGAATTAAGAGCCCTAACATGACCGAACTTCCTGATGACGTTGAACAACTCAAAGCGATGCTGCTTAAGCTTCAGGAAGAGAACGGTGCTCTAAAAAAGACAGTCGATACTCAAGCAGAAGAAGTCGTTGAGTTAGAAAACAAAATGCAGTTACTCATCGAACAGCTTAATCTCAGTAAATCTAAGCGCTTCTCTGCCAAAAGTGAAAAAGAACCCAAAGGTACCTTCAATGAAGCTGAGCAGCAAAATGCCTTGCCTAAACCTGCACCGAAGCATCATAAGAAAGGCCGCAAACCTCTGCCTCAAGAGCTAGAGCGAGAAGTGCTGCAACACACACTCAATGCACCTTACTGCGACTGTTGCAATGAACCATTACATGAGTGCGGAATCGACGTCTCGGAAGAGCTAAAAATCATCCCTCAAAAGGTCAGCGTTATACGCCATAAGCGCACCAAATACGCTTGCCGACACTGCGAAAAAACACAAACTAGCAGTAAAATCATTACCGCCCCTAAGCCTGCTAATATGATCCCAAAAAGCATGGGCAGCCCTGAAGCGTTTGCAGCGGTTGTTACCGCAAAATATGTGGATGCACTGCCGCTTTACCGTCAGGTCGAAATTTTAAAGCGTTCAGATATCGAGCTAAGCCGAGGTACACTGGCGAACTGGTGCGTTCAACTGGGCAACAAAGTGAATGTCATCATTGAAGCGATGAAAGCCCATTTACTGAATGAAAAACTCATCTGCGCCGATGAAACCACCGTTCAAGTGCTGCGAGAAAAAGATAGGTCAGCACAAAGCAAATCTTACATGTGGCTCTATCGCAGTGGTGAGTTCGTTAAACAGCCAGTAGTCATTTACGACTATCAGCCAAGCCGCGCAGGACAATGTGTTAAAGATTTTTTAGGGGGGTACTCGGGTTATTTGCTCACCGATGGTTATCAAGCCTACAGCGGTTTAAACAATGTTATCCAAGCTGGTTGTTTAGCTCACGCCCGACGTAAGTTTACTGATGCGCAAAAAGCACAACCAAAGAAGAAGTCAGGCCGTATTGAAAAGGCCATCAACTTCATCGCCAAGCTATATGGTATCGAGCAAGAAGCCAAGGGGTTAAATGCTGTTGAAAGACAGCAACTACGCCAACAAAAATCGAAACCCATCTTAGATAAGTTCCATCAGTGGTTGCTTGAAAGCCAAGAAAAAGTGCTGCCCAAAAGTCAGCTCGGCGGAGCCATTAATTACACCGTCAACCAATGGCCTAAGCTGCTCACTTATCTCGAAGATGGTGATATCAGCATAGATAATAATGTGACTGAGCGAGATATCCGCCCGTTTACAACAGGTCGTAAAAACTGGATGTTCTCAACTTCAGTTGAGGGTGCCACTGCGAGTGCTAACTTATATAGCTTAGTAATGACGTGTCGAGCGAATAACATCAACCCATATTACTACTTCGCGCACTTGTTCAAAGTGCTGCCAACGCGTTCACCTCAAGATGATCTTACCGATCTTATGCCATGGCACTTGGAAATAGATGAGGCCGAGTAAGGCCTCACTGCTTAATTAGACGCTTACTTTAGAAGTGTCACATTGTTGAATCATCAGAGTCTATGAAATGTGATGCCTTGCAAGTTTACCCATTATAAAAGCTACAAAAAATAGGTGGATTCAGGATGAATGAATCATTCTGATAAAGAATCGTTTTCTTTATCACAATCATCTCGTTACAATTGGCACATAAAAACAAACATTGATCAATCAAGGATAGGCAATGAAGTTATCTGCTGTAATTCTTTCACTCGTACTTCTTCCAACAACGGCACTAGCATCAACAACTAGCTGTGAAAGCGACAAATACCATCAGTATGTCGATGCATCATTAAGCTGGTATCAGAGTTTGGTTGATTTGAGTATTAAACAAGATGAAAGCCTTCAAGAAGTGGGTGACTGGTTTTTAGCTGGTCGAAAACATCACTTTGAATTGAATCGTGAAGCGGTTGATTGGTACTTAGAAAACGATAAAGCCAAACTTGACCTTACCCAATCGGTTGAATCTTGGTTACAGCTAACTCAGCAAGACGTTAAAAAACTATCAACACAACAAGATGAACTTGGTCGCTATGCAAAAAAAGCATTTGATGACCGCCAAAGTACGCCTCATAAGAAAAACTATGAGCTACGCAGTGCCTTTGCTGACTTACTGACCCACCCTGTCAATATTGATAAGCCTCTGAATGCTTACAATGAAGAAATGACGAAAATTGCAGCTATCGAGTGTAATTAGCACTATTAATAGTTACGTTATATTAGTAGCAACGTTATTTAATTACTGAAATATAAAAACCCGCGACTTCGTTGTTGCGGGTTTTTTATATCTACTCATATATATCTATGCTACCTCAAGAATCACTTCCAAAAGACGAACTTTAGATAAAGTATATAAGCATTAATTATCATTAACATCGTAATTATTTATCTATGTTTTTGATATAATGTCAAATTTGTCATTTAACATTATATTGACATAGCGTATTCTTGCTTTGCGTATAAGAACAACACAAAGTAAAATTCAACTTGCATACTCTGTATGCCATATAAAAATATACTTTATACCTTTTTATTTAACAGCATTGTTTTTCACAGGAGTGGTAATGAAGCCTCTATCTATTGGTCTGCTTCTCGCAATGACCTCAACATCAGTTTGGGCTAATCCTTTAGCTCAGTGGGAACAAGGATTCAGCGGCGATATTTCATTGCTTACGGGTTTTAGCAACACTAAATCACAATTCAATACCGATATTAAATCAACACCCTCTCTAGAAAGTTCAGGTGAATCTGATACTAAAGCACTTATCGCCCCACTTGGTGCAATTCAATATACTTTCGCTTCAGATAAACAAGTTTTCATGGGTACTAGCCGATCAGATTTAGCATTAGGTCGTTTTCACCTTGAGGCCGGCTACCGCCAAAAGTTCGAAGGTAATGGCATGGTGAGCTTAAGCTATGTACCTGGCATTATTGGTAGTAAAACATGGGAAGACCCCTTTTTAGTAAATGAAAACCGAACTGAAACAGATACAAAAATTAAAGGGTTCCGTTTTCAATACAAAAATATACTGGGTTCTAACTTTTCAATGGAAACATCTGTTGGGCAGCAAGAAATTGATACTGAAAAAAGTGGTCAAAAGCAAAATCTATCAGAAACTGAAGTAGCGTCATTAGATCGTGAAGGAAACATCGTTTATTTAGAAGGGGCTTACCGCCAAGCTATCGCTCGAGGACGACTATTACGGGGTGCGTTGAACTACACCCGCTTTGATGCTGATGGCGATGCAATGGCATATGATACCTATGGTGCACAGCTAAGTGTTATACAGATGCTACCAAGCTCTAGTCTCGTGCTAACGTTTGGCTATAAAAATGCACAATACGAAGCAGTGAACCCAGTATTTGATGAAAAGCAAAAAGATGATCTGTGGAGTGTCTTTTTAGCGTATGAATACAATGAGCCTTTTGGTTGGACAGATTGGGGGCTAGTATCATTGATTGGTTATAACACAACAGACTCCAATATCAATTTCTACAACGAAGACTCGCTAATGGCCACTGTGGGTATCAACTACAAGTTTTAATATCAAAACATCAAAATAGTTAATTGGTGTAACTATATCGATGATCTTGAAGGTTTTTATGTGAACAGTTAGTAGCAAACATAGAAATATTTCGAGACATCGATGCCAATTTCTATTAAATTAGCATCAATTTGCCGAAGTTAATCAAAAGTAACAAGTCATTATGGCAGTGGATAATAGAAAAGCCGATGCGACTTTAGAGTCATTACATCGCATTTTTACGGTGCCGGAAGCACCTGAATCAACCCTAGGGCTGATCGAGCAAAAAATCTCACAAAACCTAAATGAATTTTTGGGTACGCATATTGCTGCGCGCGAAAAGCCGCTTATAGAGATTGAAAAGGATTTTTCGTCTGCTGACATTCCTGAAAATCCTAGCTTTGTATCCGATCACACTCAATTTTTACTGACTAAGCTTGTTGCTCAGTCGGTTCATACGTCTGCGCCAAGTTTTATTGGCCACATGACGTCTGCCCTACCGTATTTTTTGATGCCGTTATCAAAAATTATGATCGGTCTAAACCAGAATTTGGTAAAGATTGAAACCTCAAAAGCATTCACTCCCCTAGAACGCCAAGTTTTAGGCATGATGCACAACTTAATCTTCAATGAAGAGACAAGTTTCTATCAGCAGTGGATGCACAGTGCAAACCATTCATTGGGGGCTTTTTGTTCTGGCGGCACAATTGCCAATATTACCGCACTTTGGGTAGCACGAAACAATGTGTTAAAGCCAGATGGTGAGTTTAAAGGTGTGGCAAATGAAGGTCTATTCCGTGCAATGAAGCATTACGGATATGATGACCTTGCAATACTTGTCTCTGAACGTGGTCACTATTCACTAAAAAAAGCAGCTGATGTCTTAGGTATTGGCCGTGATTGTCTTATTCCAATAAAAACGGATGACAATAACCGAATCCGAGTTGATGATCTAACTGCTACGCTCCAATCCCTAAAAGAAAAGAATATTAAGCCATTCGCCATTATTGGTGTGGCTGGCACAACTGAAACCGGCAATATTGATCCGCTAGATGAGCTAGCCGATATAGCGCAAGCGCACGATTGTCATTTCCATGTCGATGCAGCTTGGGGCGGCGCGACCTTAATGTCGAATAAATATCGTTCCTTATTGAAAGGCATCGAGCGAGCAGATTCAATTACCATTGATGCGCACAAGCAACTGTACGTACCAATGGGAGCTGGCATGGTTATCTTCAAAAACCCAGCCTTGATGACATCAATTGAACATCACGCTGAATATATTCTTCGTAAAGGCTCTAAAGATTTGGGTAGCCATACTTTAGAGGGCTCACGTAGTGGTATGGCAATGCTACTGTTTGCAAGCTTGAATATTATTAGCCGACAAGGCTATGAAATGTTGATCAACAACAGTATTGATAAAGCAAAACATTTCGCAAATATGATTAAGCAAGATCCCGATTTCGAGCTAATTACCGAACCGGAATTATGTTTGCTCACCTATCGATATGTACCCGAAGAAACGCAGCAAGCACTAACCATTGCGAATGCTAAAGATAAACATCTATTACATGATTCACTTAATGACCTTACGAAATTTATTCAAAAGCGTCAGCGTGAATCGGGTAAATCTTTTGTATCGCGTACGCGTTTAACACCTGAAAAGTGGAACCACAAAATTACAACCGTTTTCAGGGTTGTACTGGCGAATCCACTAACGACGGATGATATTTTACAAGATGTTTTAATCGAGCAAAAAGAACTCGCGAAAGAAAGTGTGCATAGCTTGCCGCGTTTGTTAACTTTAACTAAACGTATTTTGGCAAATAACTAGCTATCAATTATACCCTGCGACCTCAAATATAAACCTCAAACAGTCTGAAAATTTCAGGCTGTTTTGGATATTACACTCTCGATTCTACTCAAATTCCCCCATCAACCGTCTGCATTATTTATTGATATATAATGCTATATTTCAATAATGTCATAACCGTAACATTTCGAATTATTTAGCTGTTACCATTTCGATACGCATGTTAATGGAACGAAGCCTCATGTAACGAGGCCGTAAAATTCATCGCATGAAAATCAAGAATACAGCGCAATTATTTGGCCTTGTTATTAATGCTCTAAAAACATACAGTTAACAGCCATTCCTAAATTCAACAAAAGTTGATTGAAATCAACAAAAGTGCAGTTAAATTGCCATGAAAAAGCCGACACATAGAATACGTCGGCTTAAATAAAGGCTCGTTTAAACGACTTTTTAGTCAGCCATTTTAACGTTCATTTTAGTGAATTTAATCGCCAGCAAACATGTAACCTTCACCATGAACGGTAACAAAAATTTGTGGATTTTTCGGGTCAACTTCCATTTTCGAACGCATTCTTCGAATCAGAACATCGATAGTTCTATCATTAGGAGCCTCTACACGATGGCTCAACATATTCAGAATTCTTTCACGACTTAATACAACATTTTGGTGCGAAGAAAACGCCACTAAAAGCTCATATTCAGCTTTAGTTAACTTCACTGGCTGACCGTTATGAGTCAATGCTCGTCTGTTAATATCAAATTGCCAATCACTGAAACGAATGATGTTATCTTCATGTATTTCAACTAACGTTTCACTGCGCGCTTTTTCGACTAACCCCATGCGCCATAATAAGTTTTTCACTCTTACAAGCAGTTCTCTTAGCTCGAACGGTTTCGTCACATAATCGTCGGCACCCATCTCTAAACCCACGATACGATCGATGCTATCGGTACGACCGGTGACAAGAATAATACCCACCTCTGAGCGGCTTCTTAGTTCACGTGTAAGCAGCAAACCATTCTCACCAGGTAAGTTAATATCGAGCATAATGAGATCGATATTTTCGACCATCATTATCTCTCGCATCTGCTCGCCATTCTCAGCTTGGCTTACTTGGTAACCCTCATTCTCAAAATACCCAACAAGTTTGGTTCGGGTAACAATTTCATCTTCTACAACAAGTACGTGATGACTCATTTTTATCTCTTTTATTGTGTTTTTATCGCCTGATAAAACGTTAGCACATCCCATTACCATTAACAATTTTTCATAAACCGATGCTTACTGTTAATTCTTGCCGTTAACCTTATTCACATCGTGGACTTATTATCACCCCATAAAAATTTAACTACCTCCGTACTACGGAGGCAATTCTTTATTCATGGAATATTCCACATATGAAAAAACTTTGGCAAAAGTTGATAAAACCAAGCAGCAAGTATTCGATTCTTGCGTTGGTATTAGTCGGTATCGGTATCACGCTAGCGGGTACATTCACTGTACACAAAGGTTTTGAGTTTGCTTCAACAACAGAATTCTGTACCTCTTGCCACACCATGCAAGGTAACTACGAAGAGTATAAACAAACTATTCACTTTAAAAATGCCTCTGGTGTACGTGCTGAATGTGTTGATTGCCACCAACCAAAAGACTTGCCAGGCAAACTATTCCGTAAGATGGAAGGCGCAAAAGATCTCTACCACCACTTCATTTCTAAGAAAGTGGATACGCCTGAAAAATTCGAAGAACACCGCTTAGGAATGGCGCAAGCTGTTTGGGCTCGAATGGAAGGCCAAAACTCGAAAACATGTAAAAGTTGTCACGCTTACGATTCGATGGATCACTCAAAACAGTCGGCTAAAGCAGCGTTTGAAATGAACAAAGCAGCCGCTGAAGATATGAACTGTATTGAGTGTCACAAAGGTATTGCCCACGAGTTACCTAACATGGCAGGTGGCTTCCAGAAAGATTTCGAAGAACTGCAAACAACAGCTAAATCTCAAGGTGCTGCAGCAGAAAAACTTTACTCTTTGGGTGAAAAAGATCTTTTCGCAACCAACAACGCTGATGCTAAATCAGAAGGTAAGCTATTACCGGCTTCTGAAGTTATCGTTCTTGAACGTAAAGACGACATGCTGAAAGTACAAATTGACGGCTGGTTAGAAAAAGCTGGCAAAGGTCGTGTACTTACTGAATACATGGGTAAACGTGTCTTTAAAGCAACTATTCGTGGCGACGTAAAAGCGGGTGAAAAGTTACTTGAAGAGCAAACTGACGTTTCAACCGATATTGTTTGGCAACACGTTTCTGTAGAAGCATGGATCAGCTCTAATGACATGATCGATAGCATTCAACCTATTTGGAATTACGCAGAAGACATGTATGGCTCAACGTGCAACGCTTGCCATGCCGCTCCAGACCCTGCCCATTTTACTGCAAATGGCTGGATCTCAGGCCTTAATGCTATGAGTGCTTATTACCGTCTAACTAAAACAGAAGAGCGTACCTTACTGAAGTTCCTTCAAAATCACGGTAAAGATACAGGCGGCGCTGGCGCCCACTAATTCCTAAGAGGCGGGTTAATACTTTTAGCCCGCGTTATTACACAGAATTCAAATTTAAGGATCGCGTCTATGACGACTCAAATTCTAAATAAAGGTGTTTCACGCCGCCGCTTTTTATCTGGTCTGGTTACAGTCAGTGCAGCATCCGTTGTAGGAACAAGCTTACTTGCACCACGTCAAGCTATGGCAGCAACCGATAGCAAAGCCGCGTTCACAGGCAATGTGCTGTCTGGCTCTCACTGGGGTGCATTCCGCGCCAAAGTTGTTGATGGTGTTTGGGTAGATACTGTACCGTTCGAAAAAGATTTACACCCTACCCCAATGATTAACGGTGTACGCGAAGTTGTTTACAACCCTGCTCGTGTTAAATACCCAATGGTTCGTATTGATTGGCTAAAGCATGGTTACAAATCTGACACTACTCAACGTGGCGATAACCGTTTTGTACGTGTGCCATGGAGTCAAGCGCTTGATTTCTTCTACCACGAACTAGAACGTGTACAAAATAACTATGGTCCTAGCGCACTTTACGCAGGTCATACAGGTTGGCAGTCAGTCGGTAAGCTTCACTCTGCTGGTACTATGATGATGCGTGCTATTGGCCTACACGGTACTTACCTTGGCAAAATGGGTGACTACTCAACAGGTGCAGCACAAGTTATTCTTCCGTACGTTGCTGGTGCAATGGAAGTATACGAGCAGCAAACATCTTGGCCTTTGGTTCTTGAAAACTCAGACACAATTGTTATCTGGGGTTCAGATCCAATTAAGAACCTTCAAGTAGGTTGGTTAGTTCCAGACCACAGCCCATATGCTTATTACCAAGAACTTGCTGAAAAAGTAAAGAACAAAGAAATCAAAGTAATTTACGTTGATCCTGTTCGTTCTGAAACTCAGAAGTTTGTTGGTGGCGAGCAAATCGCTGTTAACCCGCAAACTGATCTACCGTTGATGTTAGCTATCGCGCATACCTTGTATACCGAGAACCTATACAACAAAGATTTCATTGCTGATTACACGACTGGCTTCAAAAAGTTTGTCCCTTACCTAACAGGTGAGAGCGATGGCGTTGAAAAAACACCAGAGTGGGCTGAAAAAATCTGTGGTATTAAAGCAGATGAAATTCGTGCACTTGCTCGTCAAATGGCATCTGGTCGTACTCAGATCATTGGCGGTTGGTGTCTACAGCGTATGCAACACGGCGAGCAATACGCGTGGATGCTAGTGGTAGTTGCTGCAATGCTAGGTCAAATCGGCTTACCTGGTGGTGGTTTCGGTTTCGGCTGGCACTACAACGATGCAGGTTCTATCACATCAAATGGTCCATTAATGTCGGGCTTTAGTGGTGTAACAGGCGTTGACCCTATCCACAACGGTTCATACAAAGGCTACTCTACCTATATCCCAGTAGCACGTTTCGTAGACTGTATCGAGAACCCTGGCGAAACAATCCAGTGGAATGGTCACGACGTTACATTCCCTGAAATGAAGATGGCTATCTTCTGTGGTAACAACCCTTTCCACCACCATCAAGATCGTAACAAAATGATCAAAGCATGGCGTAAACTGGAAACGGTTGTATCAGTAGAGCACCAATGGACAGCGACATGTCGTTTTGCAGATATCGTTTTACCTGCAACAACAACGCATGAACGTCATGACATCGAACAATACGGTAACCACTCAAATGCAGGTATTATCGCCCTGCCTAAAGTCGTTGAGCCTATGTTCGAAGCAAAAGATGATTTCGATATTTTCCGTGAACTATGTCGTCGCTTTGATCGTGAAGAAGCATTCACCGGCGGTAAGACACAAATGGAATGGATTGAAGAAATCTATAACGGTGCGCGTTTACAAGGCCGTGGTCTTGGTGTTCGTATGCCTAACTTCAAGAAGTTCTGGGATGAAGAAGGTTTCATCGAGTTCCCTGAAGGCGCTGAATGGGTACGCCACGAATCATTCCGTAAAGAACCGGATCTAGAGCCTTTAGGTACCGCTTCGGGTCTGATTGAAATCTACTGTAAGACAATTGCAGATATGGGTTACGACGACTGTCAGGGTCATCCAATGTGGTTTGAAAAGAATGAGCGTAGCCATGGTGGTCCTCAGTCAAACAAGTTCCCATTGAACATGCAAAGCACGCACCCTAACCACCGTTTACACTCACAGCTATGTTCATCGACAGAGCTTCGTGCAAGTTATTCAGTTGCTGATCGTGAGCCTGTTTACATCAGTGCTATCGACGCAAAAGCGCGCGGCATTCAATCTGGTGACGTTGTACGTGTATTCAACGACCGTGGTGAAGTACTAGCAGGCGCAGTAGTGACTGAAGACTTTAAATCGGGAGTTTGTCGTATTCACGAGGGCGCATGGTATAGCCCACTTGAAGGCGGTAAACCAGGCACGATTTGTACTTATGGCGATCCAAACGTTCTGACTCAAGATGTTGGTTCATCAAAGCTTGCGCAGGCAACAACAGCGGCATCAGCTCAGGTAGATATCGAAAAATACACTGGAAAACTTCCAGCGGTAACAGGCTTTAATGGACCTGTAGAAGTCACTGACATTAACCCTCTATTCCCAGCAATGGATTTAGAGTAATCCCTGTACGTTAAAATATTAACGCTACAGGCAAAACAATAAGCAACCAAGCGAATACTTGATGTGCGCATTGTTTTAGTGAACTGAATGATAGCCGCCTTAAATATAGGCGGCTAATCAAAAATAATAAAAAGATAGGCGATCTGAAGCAATAACCTCACCTTTCTTTAAACAAAATAAAGCCTATTCACATATAATCATTACAAATCTATGTTTTATGTGAATATGTTTTAAGTGTCTGGAGTGACCATGCAAGAATTTATTGCTTTCAACGAACAACGTGCTGAGATTTACTGGTGGATGTCTTCACTTTTGGCTCGCGAGTTGACGAATGAAGATTTAACCGAGTACCACGGTGACGAAATGTTCACTTTCTTGTCTGGTTTAGGAATAACACCTGAGCTTAAAGAACCTGTTGAAGCATTCCGCAATGCGATCAACACGCTAAAAACACGTGAAGATGCACAGCTTGAATTAGCAGCAGATTTCTGTGGCCTATTTCTGAGCACACCGAAATCAGGTGCGTTACCTTATGCATCAATATATGTTGGTGAATCTGGTTTATTGAACGATAAACCAGCTCAAGATATGAATGCATTAATGGAAGAATACGGTATTGCACAACGTAAAGAATTCAACGAACCTGCAGATCATATTGCAGTAGAATTAGACTTTATGGGCAATCTTATTATCCAAGCAAACCAAGAGTTGGATGAAGAAAAACGTGAAGCGTTAATGCAAGCGCAATTAGCCTTTGTTAATAATATGCTATTGAACTGGATTCCAGCATTTGCCCAGTCGTGTAAAGCACGTGATGACTTCGGGTTTTATACTGCATCTGTTAACTTACTTGTTGCTTTCTGCCAACTTGATTCTGCATTCCTTCTAGGTGAAGAATAAAACTAATCAATAATAATCGGTGTGCATACATGTTGGTACCTACATGATAATGCCACTGACACACTATCTCCTTGCCGGTATTTAATACCGGCTTTTTTTTAAGTGTTCAGCTTTTAAACAGCCTTCATGACAATCTTCTGACATAACTCCCCCTTCCGACATTTAACGTATATCTCATACTAAATAACAAGAGATATAAACATGTCTAGAATTATGGTGAAAGAACCTCTATTTAAATCCTTATTTGCAAAACTGCTTCTATCTTTTTCAATACTTGGCTTTATTGCAAGCGTGCAAGTAAATGCGAGTGAAGTAATGGCTTCACCTGCTGTTGAACAGCAAAAACTGGCTAATCGTATTGGTGTAATTCAGCAAGAGTTAGCTGATATAAGAACACAAACCATGCAATCAAACCCTGCTCTTGTTGATCAGGTAAAAACATTTGAAGCAACGTTTGAAAAGAAAGCAAAAGAAATCAATTACCAGCCAGAGGAATTCCTGAAACGTGCGCAAGATATCCAGCAACAAGTACGAGATGAAAATACGACAGACGAACAACGTGCTGAGCTAATAAAATCGTTTGCGAAAGAAAAACAAGCATTAGCTAAACAACGTGAATCTATCATGGCAGATCCTGAGCTTAGTAAACTCGAAATTGCACTACAGAAAGATACGATCTCTGCAATGAAAAAACAGGATCCAAAAACAGAGACTCTCTTAAAAGAGCTCGACACTTTATTTACTCAATTTAGAAGCTAAATCGACAAGCTAGACTAGTTCCCCCTAAGTTAGCGAGAAAGCGAGCAATAAAAAAACCTGTGGCAAGTCTGAGTAACTCATCAGACTTGCCACAGGTTTTTTTGTATTACCTTTTTTATATTACCACTGTTTCGGCAATTACATCTCTACGGCTTTGTTTACACTAAGCTGCTTCATGCCTTTCACTATCTTCGCAAACCAAGCCACAATCGCTGCCAAGGCAATGGCTGCACCAATAAACGGCAGTACATTCAGTACAGTATGAAGCACATTACTATGTACCCAATACTCAGCACCCGCTACCATACCCGTTGTAGTCGCCGCAGTTACACCCAAAACAACAAAAAATGTGAAGAACAAAAAGAAGCTTCGAATAATGGTGTAATAATGGCTGTAAGCCACTTCATCAGTACCTTTATTCAACTGATAGCCAGAATAAATAATGGCAACAATACCAGAGATTAGTAGTGTGAAAGGTGTTAAAAAGCTTGCGATATAGGCAAACCATAAACCGTTTTTATTAGCCATAATATTGATCCGGTATAAACGTAAAGGTTGTCGTAATTATCACACTTATTTGAGAGACATCAAGTTTCTCATTGTTATCTGATGATCATGATCAAGCGTTTAAAAAACCTGTCTGTAATTGTCTGCAATAACACCCTAAACAAACAAAGGCCTGAACCTAGGTTCAAGCCTTTTGCTTATTAACTGTACCAACTTACTGTGCTTTTAAGCGTACTTCACTTATGCCCAAGCGTGGATATACATTATAACTCTTCTGTTGGCTCTGTTACTTCGCTTCCGTCTTTAACGCGCTTATGACCTTCTGTTAAGTGAACAAAATCAACCAGGTCATCGCTGCTTACTTGAAATGCTTTACCAAAGCCTTTTACAAATAAGCCTTGAGTAGGTTTAAGACGGAACATTTTAAAATCTTCCAATCCACTTAAACCATCAACAATTTCGCCAAAACGATCTTTAAGACCCACTACGGCTTCTTGCCAACGTGCTGTTTCACGCTCTACGATCACAACATTAGCTTCAAAAGTTAAACGTTTACGTGCATAAATCGTTTTCGATGTAGCTTCATCTTCAATCATCATTAAAGATACTTTCGGGTTTTCAAGCAGGTTACGTGCATGCTTTGCAATTTGGCTAATCAAAACATAATAACCGTCATCTAATAATGCAAACGGGGCATAACTCACGTTCGGGTTGCCATTCGCATCAACTGTCGCTAGCTGAATAGTTTGGCACGATTCGCGAAATTCTTTGATTTCTGGACCTAAACGGTTTTGAAGGCGTTCTTGTTTTACCTGACTCATTTTTACTTTCTCCGTTTATACCTGTTTAGTCGGTATTTTGGGGTTATTTTTTAATATGATGACAATTTATAAATACTTTTTATACATACTGTGTTTTTAACTGCTGAAATTTTTCAATTTGTTCTGGGAATAACTTACGTTGCTTATCGCGACCTAAATACACTTTAAACACACACTCGCCTGTTTTAGCAAAGAAGCCAATAAAGTAACTTTCTTGCCCCATAAATGTTTTGCTTACTAAGCCAATCTTAGACATGAGATCTAAACGCAAATGACCGTGCAGTTCGCCGTCTTTACCCATCAAGTTATAATAACCACGGGCTTCCTTACCTTTGGGAAATGGTGCCTTCACCTCAAAAATTGAACCCATTGAATGCACAATTGCTGTAACAGGGCCCCATGAGGGTAAATCTTCTAGAATGCTTTTCGCGAACTCACCAGGTAGTGTCGTTACTAACTCATCAGGAAAAGCAAATACAACTTCACCTTCGGTAACCTCTAATTTCTCTGCAATTGCACCAGCATGTAATTTAGGGTCGTCAGCCAATACTGCAGCTACTTTTTCTTTCATTGTTTCTAGTGAGTATGTTGAATACACGGTGTTTCTCCCAGATTTATAAATGCGTTAATTTACTTTTTAATTTTTATCTATTAAGGCGCTAGATACGCTTCATGCCGCCGTTTGTACGGGTAAAAACTGCTGTAAAACCTCAATCATCGCTTGAGCCAACGACACAGACCAAAACTGCCCCGCTAGTGTTAGCGACAAATACTCATTATCGACATCGACCAGCCCGTGACTTTCCCATTTTTTGAATAACGGTAGACAGCAGTCATAAACATCAATATTCATATATATTGCTGGAATCTGGTTTGCCATCACTTGCTGTGCAAGAGCCTTTCTAAGTAACGATGCAGACAATACCCCGCGATCAAAGCTCGCTTTAATTTCTGCATGTAGTGCGGCTAAAGGTGCAGACTTAGTCATCATCATTAAAGGCATCTCACCTTTACTTACAGACGCCATATACGTATCTAAGTTCCGATGCTGCATGAAACCATAGCCACTAACATTGCCACCCGCCCCTGCACCTAAAGGTAATACCTCAGCAGAGGTTTTAGCTAAACTGTTGTAAACACTACGTTCGCGGTTATCTCTGGCCCAATGGTTCACACTTAAACGACGCATATGGTGTTTCGCCATAAAATTCACACCATTTTCAAACATCGTCGCTTTTGTGGGGGTATCTGCAGGCTCTGGTAATCGACCATTCTCCACCAGCCCTTTCATCGGTGTACCACCCATTTCAATGAGCTGATACAAGTCAACACCATGCGCACCACTGTCTAAAAAGTCATTCAAATCTTGTTGCCACACCGTTAAGTCTTGGTATGGCAATCCATACAATAGATCGATAACAATAGGTGCAGATTCGCTCGAACTGAGCGCTTGAATTCTCTCTAATACCACGTCTTTATCATCTAAGCGCTTTGCTTTACGTCGTACTTGCGTATCGAAGCTTTGCACACCAAATGAAAAACGATTGAAACCGCCTTCTAGTGCTGAATCAAACATTTCATCAGTAAAACGATTAATTCGCCCTTCCAACGTTAGTTCACAATCTGTTGTTAATGGGAAATGTTGGCGGATCATTTGTCCTAAACGCTTAATTTGCGCTGCCGTTAAATCCGTTGGGGTGCCACCACCTATATATACCGCATGAAATGGTGCTGCTTGTGTCCAAGCTTGACGTGCTTTCAGTTCAAGCTCGACCATCAACGCAGCAAAATAATCATCAATTAAACTTTGGCTCGATGCATATTGGAAAAAATTACAATACGTACAACGCACACGACAAAAAGGAATATGTACGTATAAACAACGCTTCCCCGACTGCTTTGGCGTCGTACTTAAAATTGCTTGCGCGATAGGCTGCTGTTCGCTCTCTACAACCATTGATGTCATGCCACCAGCATGCGCTGATCGTTTTTGACGGAATGCAAACCTCAGTGGATCAGGCGTGTTTTCCCCGACAATATCAACACTCATGCTTTCAACATGAATTTTATCAATACTAGGCAATTGTTCTTTATTCATAGATTAATATGCTGGTTTAACCAGCCACTCCTCGTATCGGTACTCTTCACCAAAATAGTGAGAGTTAAGTAATAAGGTGAGCACTTATCACTTAGCTAATGAGTCAACTTCAACGCTGTTTACTTTCTTTATGCATACTTTCTTATTAACTGACGATTTATGTGCATTTTTGTCATTTACCCAGATAAACAACCACTCAGTGAATACATCAGAGCTGACACATTCACAAAAGAAACTTTATCAAGTAACTCATTGAATTTAATGTTTTTATATAAAAACACACAAAAATTAAATGATAATCAGTCTTATTTGATTGGCATCATATTCACCATCAAATGAGATTGCAAATGATAATTGATATTATTCGCCTTTAGTGGATAATAAGGCTAATTCTTGATAACGTGTTTATCTTAATATCGTTATTAACCCTAATTCCAATGCCTTGTGCGTTTATGGAAATATCAAATTTTCGAGCAGGTGATCTTTGTGAATACCAAGCGATACGTCATTGCGGGTGCTACATCCATTCTTTTCCATGGAATCTTGCTTTCTGCAATCCCAAACAAAAATGCGATGGCAATGCCTGTTGGTGCTGAATCTGTGCGTGTATCTCTCAATTTGGTTTCAACACCTCAAGTTGCTTCTTCGCAACCGATAGCTGAACCGGTCAAGCAAGACGTAATCAAACAGGCGGTACAAAAAACGCCGCCTAAAAAGGTAATTGAACCCGTAGAAACGAAAACAAAAAAGCTGGTAAAAAAATCGGACAACAAACCAAAAGTAATTAAAAAAGTGAAACCTACTCCCCCCCCTATAGAGAAGATCACACCAAAGAAAGTGGTTAAGAAGACGACTCCAAAGAAGCAAAAAACAGAGGTTAAACAAACACTAGCTAAAACCATAGATAAGCCAATGCCAAGCGTTGCTAAAACAGAAAAGCCAGCAACAAAAAATGAAGTGTCGGCGGGTGCTAATTCACCAGCGTTAGTATCAAAACCAACATTTGCAACACGCCCTAGCCCTGTGAAATATCCGCGTTTAGCTAAACGCCGCGGTGTTCAAGGGGAAGTTATGGTTGAGGTATGGATTGATCAAACTGGCCGTCAAATTAAACAAACATTACTCGCCTCTTCAGGCACAAACATGCTGGATAAAGCTGCATTAGATGCCATCAAAAAATGGCAATTCTCTTCTCATATCGTCGATGGACAAGCAATTGCCCACCGAGTACAGATTCCTGTTCGTTTTCAGTTGGATTAAATAATGGACACCATCAATAATTTACAAAACCAGTTTGGGCTAATGACATGGCCTCTTCTTATCTGCTCTGCATTAACCATCATGATTTTGTTGGAAAGATGCGTACAAGTACTCTTGTGTACAGGCGTAGGTAAAACAAAAATTAATGCTCTACTTGCTAAGCAATATCGAGATGATGATCGCGGGTTAGATGAGCTTGCCTCTGAATTAAAACAACAACGCCCTTTGCTATACAAGGGAGTGGCAATGCTAATTTCACACCGCCATTTTGATAAGCCGCTTCGTGAAGATGCTGCTGGGATTTGGTTACAACAAAAGCGTACACAATTACGCTCAGGCTTGCGTTTACTCTCGCTGATTGGCGTGATCACCCCTTTGCTAGGTTTATTAGGCACAGTGTTGGGGTTAATCGAAATGTTTAAAGGAATTGCCGCCACATCTGGTTCAGTGACACCGAGCGATCTTGCCGACGGGCTTGGACTCGCCATGCGAACAACAGCAGCTGGCTTGATTATTGCTCTACCTGCAATAACAGGCGCTCAACTTCTGGGTTTATGGGCAGATCAGGTAACTGCAAAATTAGAACATACCTTAAACCACTGTAACCTTTGGCTTGAGGGATTGGATCTTGACCCCGCTTGTAATAAGCATTCAAAAAAATCAGGTGCAGAGCCATCAGCGGTCAACATAAATACAGCAACAGCTAACATAAACGCTTCTCTTTCCAGTACAGAGACAGCCTTATGATCAGCGTAAGCCATACATATAGAAATGATGATGAGCTTAAGCCCGATCTCACACCTTTACTCGATATCATTTTCATCGTTATGGTTTTTTTGTTGCTCACTGCCAGTGTGAAATTGAAAGCACTCGATGTCGAATTACCGAGAACAGAAACACAGATCTTACAAACAACGGAAGCCGACCCTATTACGATCAATCTTATTGCAAAAGAACCGTTCTGGGCGCTGCAAGGCCAATCTTTTAATACTTGGGATAGCTTTACCGTTGCGCTATTAAAACAAGTAAAAAATGGACCTACAAAGCCTGTCGTTATTGGTGCAGATAAAAATGCATCAGTAGAGCAAATGCTTAAGCTATTAGCCTTCTTGCAACAACATGAAATTAAAGCCACACAACTATTGATGGAAGATAACGCGTAATGGAAAAGAACATAAACAAAACAATGAATACGATGAAACTCGCAGTCTTAGCTAGCGCATTGATTTTCTCTAGCAGTTCATCATGGGCAAGTGAACGCATTATTAGTGCTGGGGCTGCAATTACTGAAATCATCTATGCACTGAATGCTGAAAGCCAGCTGGTTGCTGTAGATCTAACCAGTAAAACCTTGGTTAAAGGCGCTTATCCATTAGTGGGTTATCACCGACAGTTGTCCGCAGAAAGCTTAATGTCTTTAACACCAGATCGCATTATTGGTTCAAATGAAATGGGGCCAATCAGTACGTTAAAATTGCTTAAGCAAGGTGGAGTTGATGTTGATGTCGTCAACTCTGGCGAAACCGTAAAAGACCTATTAGAACGTATTGATGAGGTCGCAGCGTTAACCAATAAAACACCAGCAGCTGCATCATTAAAAGCTGAAATAAGCAAAAAAGTAGACGCGATACAAACACACCTACTCACACAAAGCACACCAAAAAAAGTATTGTTCTTGATGATTCATGATGGACGACCTGCGAATGTTGCTGGGCGTAATACCACAGCAGACACCGTGATCAGATTAGCTGGTGCAATCAATCCTGCCGCAAGTACAGTTGAAGCATACAAACCAATCTCTGCTGAAGCGATGGTACAGATGCAGCCAGACATTATCTTATTAAGTGGCCGAACATTAAGTTCAATTGGCACAATCGATGACTTGCTGAAGAAAATGCCCCTACTTGCAGCAACACCAGCGGGTAAAAATAAAGCACTAGCGACTATCGATGGTACCGCTTTAATTGGTGGTTTAGGTCTGAAGAGTATTGATGAAGCTGAACGTTTAAATAAAGTTTTCTATCAAGATTAAGTAAAGGTTACACACCACATGCAATCAAGACGTATGCAACTTCAACGTTTACCTATTGAAACACTCTTACCATTAGGTATTGGGTTATTATTTTTTGCGATCACTTCTTCAATTGTTATCGGTCCGATGGACATCAGTTTCATCGACAGTATTAAAGCATTGATACCATGGGAAACGGATTTACCAGCTCATATACAATTAGTGGTTAATCAAATTCGCTTACCACGCACATTATTAGCTATTGCCATAGGTGCTATTTTAGCACTATGTGGTGCCGTTATGCAGGGGTTGTTTAGAAACCCTTTGGCTGATCCTGGCATTATTGGAGTTTCAGGCGGTGCGGCATTAGGCGCTGCAATTGCAGTTGTTTTTTTTGCACCTCTTGTTGTCAATTACCCGCTTATTTTGACACTCGGTACTGTGCCTGTCTTCGCTTTTATAGGCGGCGCATTAAGCACATTCTTTGTTTATTACCTTGGAACAGATAAGAACGGTACATCAGTCACCATTATGCTTCTGGCAGGTGTTGCAATTGGGGCACTTTCTGGTGCTGCCCTAGGGTTTATGAATTTCATCGCCGATGATCAAGCACTACGCGACTTATCATTATGGTCGATGGGATCATTAGCCGGTGCAACATGGCCTGGCATCACCTTAGCATTTACGACTTTAGCTGTTTTACTATGGCTATTCTGCCGCGACGCGAATGCACTGAATGCCTTTCTACTCGGTGAAGCTGAAGCCAAACATATGGGGGTGAATGTACAGATGCTTAAACGTCGCCTTATTTTATTATGTGCCGCAGGTGTTGGTGTTACCGTCTCTTTGACTGGCATCATTGGGTTTGTTGGTCTGGTTATTCCCCATTTAGGCCGAATGCTTTCAGGGCCAAATCATAAAACATTACTTCCCATGTCTGCATTATTAGGGGCTTTGATTCTATTGATTGCAGATATGATTGCACGCGTCGTGCTTGCCCCTTTAGAACTTCCTGTCGGTATTGTTACTGCTATTTTAGGTGCACCATTTTTTATCCTCTTACTTGTTAAGCAAAAAGGAAGAATGTCATGACATTTGGCCCGCAACCTAATAGCCTAAAGCCATTAATAAACAATCAAGTAGATAAGAACAAAGTGGCTATTCGCGCCCAAGGTTTAAATCTGATTTTAGGGGGTAAAACCCTGCTTGATAACTTTGATATTGATATTCATGCAGGTGAAGTCACAGCATTACTTGGGCCGAATGGCGCAGGGAAAAGTAGCTTATTAAAAGTGTTGTGCGGTGAAATAGAAGCCACGGGAAACATTGCGTTTTTTGGACAAAACAGAAATCAATGGTCAGCAAAAAACCTCGCTAAACACCTTGGTGTGTTACCTCAGCACAGTACGCTAAATTTTGCTTTTTTAGCCCATGAAGTCGTTGAACTTGGGGGATTGCCACTAGAGCTAAGTAATATACAAACACAGCAGATTACTCAAGAAAAAATGTCCCTTGTCGATATCTGCGATTTAGGTCATCGCCTTTACCCTTCCCTCTCTGGTGGGGAAAAACAACGCGTGCATTTTGCCCGTATTCTGACTCAACTGAGCCAAGCCGGAGAGCAGTGCGTCTTAATGCTTGATGAACCCACCTCTGCACTCGATTTAGCCCATCAGCATAAAACCTTACAAGTCGCCAAAGAATTAGCCAGTAATGGCGCGGCGGTTATTATTGTCTTACACGACTTAAACCTTGCAGCGCAATATGCAGATCGCTTAGTTATCGTTAATCATGGTTTAATACAAGCAGATGGAACACCGTGGCAAGCATTACAGCCAGATATTATTGAACGAGTGTACGGCTGGCCTGTGTATATATCCTCTCATCCAACAGGCGACTTTCCTGTCATTTTATCGCACTAATGTGTCACATTAAGCCGTAATTATAAAAACGGAAATATCATACATCATATAGTTAAGTTACCTTACGGTGCTCATTTCAACGACAGTGAGGTAACTTGGGTATATATACAAACAAACTCATAGTAGGCATTTATAAAATAACGGTTATTACCATGCATACCTGTTGAAATTGCATTAATTTTGTTGATACCTATCAAGTAATTTATTCTTGAGAGCCAGAAAAGTTGCACTGTGCGCTACACTCAGTAAAATGTGAGCGCAAGCGATTAAATAATGTAACATACGAAATTACGAAGAAGCCGCGAGTTTTAAGATGCGGCTTTTTTACGTTTAAGTACCAAATTGAATAAATAGCCAGACAATCTCTTTCTACTTATTCAATTTGGTACTGCTCAAGTAGCATTCAGATCTCTGACTACAACAATTATTAGAAGAATAAATATGGCAACGATTAAAGATGTTGCACGTATGGCTGGTGTGTCGACCACAACTGTCTCTCACGTGATAAACAAAACTCGCTTTGTGGCAGAAGCAACTCAGAAAAAAGTATTGGCTGCAGTAGATGACCTTAACTACGCACCAAGCGCTGTAGCACGAAGCTTGAAATGTAACACAACAAGAACCATCGGAATGTTGGTCACAAAGTCAACTAACCCATTTTTCGCAGAAGTGATTCATGGTGTTGAAGAGTATTGCTATGGCGCTGGTTACACGCTGATTCTTTGTAATACTGAAGGTAATCTTGTTAAGCAACGAGATTACCTACGCATGCTTGCTGAAAAGCGTGTAGATGGCTTACTCGTAATGTGTTCAGATCTTGATCAAGATCTACTTGATTTACTTGCTCGTAAAAGTGATTTACCAATGGTAATCATGGATTGGGGTCCAGAAAGCCCACTGACAGACAAGATTCAAGACAATGCTGAACAAGGTGGTTATGTAGCGACTAAGCATTTTATCGACAATGGTCACGAAAAAATAGGCTGCCTGTCTGGTCATAGCGAAAAATCTACGTGTCGTGAACGCTTAAAAGGCTTCAATAAAGCAATGGCTGAAGCAAACATCACTGTTAATAACAACTGGATTATTGATGGTGATTTTGAGTGCGAGTCTGCCGTTGCAGCCGCCAATAAGTTCATTGCCATGAAAGAACGCCCTACCGCTATTTTTTGTTTCAACGACATCATGGCAATGGCGTTAATTAGTACATTTGAACAAGCTGGTATAAGTGTGCCAGAAGATGTCTCTATTATTGGTTACGATAATATTGACTTAGCGCCATACTTTTCACCACCATTAACGACGATCCATCAACCAAAACGACGTTTAGGTAAAACTGCCGTTGAGATTTTGATGGAGCGAGTGAAAGATAAAAATCATGAACGTCGTATTTTTGAAATGAACCCAGAGTTGGTGATTCGTAAGTCTGTCAAAGACTTAAATTAAAAATAATCACAATAAAAACAATGACACTTGATTCATAAGAAACCGATAAGTTAATTCTTGTCGGTTTTTTTTATCCAAATAATCTCTATAAAAAGAAGGCTTTAATATGAATTAAGGGCTTTTTAGTCATAAAAATAAACCAAATACCTGAAGCAACATCACATTTACTAAATTTCGAAACAGGTTCATACTTACTATCTACGTTACAATCGTTATGTCACGAAACAAGGCAAACTATTCGAAAGATTAGGACGCAAAGCTTCCGGCCTAAAAGGTATTATTTATTCCCTAAATAATAACTCTCATGGTAGCGGGGTTGCCGATGGATTAACAAAAAGTTTTGTCATAAGTTTTACATACTTTTGACACAGATTATCTGCAGTTTGATAACCTGAATTCCTCGCTCTGATGTTAGGTGACTCATGGCATATCACCGAGAAGAAGCATGGATAAACCAATACTAAAAGATGCATTAAAAATATTTGATTGTTTTGAGAGTGTTAAATCACGCTCAATGTTTGGTGGCTTTGGTATTTTTGCGGGTGAAACAATGTTTGCTCTTGTAGTAAACAATAAACTTCACCTTCGTGCGAATGCTGATAATGAAGAAGAATTTAAAAAATCGGGGCTAGAACCATACGTTTATAAAAAACGTGGATTTCCGGTTGTCACTAAACACTACGCCATTCCTGATGAGTGGTGGAACGATACAACCAAAATAATTTTGCAAGCTCAAGGGTCTTTGACCGCTGCTGAAAAAGATAAAGAGGCCAAAAGTAACATTGGTCCGAATCGTATTAAAGACCTTCCAAACTTACGTTTAGCTAATGAACGTATGTTAAAAAAAGCAGGTATATGTACGATTGACGATCTTTTTGATGCAGGGGCGCTTAGAGCGTACCGTGCTTTGCAAGATAATCATCAGAATTCATTAAGTATTGAATTATTATGGGCATTAGAAGGGGCAATAAGTGGGCAACACTGGTCTGTTATTACAGAGCAGCGCCGTACTGAATTGTTATCTGCATTGTCTTAATCTAGATATACTTTATCGAATGAAATTAAAAGAGGCGTTTACGCCTCTTTTTTTATGGCTATAACGTCGTCTTTGTCTCATCTAATCATTCCCTCTCCAACCTAGTACACAAGCGCACAAGCATGATGTTTTATATCAAATACTGACCATTTTTCAATGTGTGGAAAACCCAGTGAATGTCACACCGAAACGACACTATCCAAGTCAAAATTAAGTCAATAAATCACAAACATTGAAGCGACTCACAAAGCTGCTCATAAAAGCAGCTACAGGTTTTCATTCAGCACAGATACTTGTAAAGTTACTGCGCATTCTATCAGAATGAATCTGAAGCTTAGGTTAATGACATTACACATACAACCAACGCTGACACTAAAAATGGTTCATCAACAACACTGAGAAACGCAATGTCTTGTGCAAACCCTTTTACAGGGCAAGAGAATCACATGTTTAAAGATAAGTTTTGTAAGTGGCCAAAGCTGCTACGCTTTCTTGTTTTTATAAGCCTAATACCGCCTTTAGGTATATTCTATCTGGTATACAGTAACCTTGCTCCTGCCTACCTATTAAATGAAACACTTACGATGGTAGGTTCCTTTAATCTTATATTGCTTACTTGGGGTTTATTACTAAAGATTAGAGCGAAGAAATATTGGTATCGAAGTTACCATATTGGTAAAACAATGCTTTTAGCGTTAATTCCAATTTTAGCGTGTGGTTATCTACTTGCAACCGATCAAAACGCGCCTCGTGTTGCCCAGCAAGTCAAAAGCCAATATGTAGAAATATCCATCAACTAAACGTTTTTTAAGATATTTTTAGCATTTATTGAAATATTTTCGTAGGGTTCTCGGTCTTTGTTGTTAGTTTGGTATAAAAACCATATTTACAACTTTGATAAGGGTCACTAGTGCGTATTTCAACCAAGAAAAATTACTCATTTCTCATCAAGCCACTACTTTGGCTTCAAAAGCGTCATTATGGTGAAGTCTTAAACCCAGCCCTACTTTGGGGGCGCAAGCCTGCACTCTTTTGGCTCGTCGCGGGTTTCTTCGGCGTTCTAGATCGTAAATCATCCCCTATTACTCCCGTTATCCGTTCATTAGTCTGCGTGCGTGTTTCACAATTGAATGACTGCACCTTCTGTGTTGATGCCAACGGAATGAAGCTTGCTGAACGCTGTGATTCGGTTGATAAAATCAAAGCGTTAGCACAGTGGCGACACAGCGATCTATTTTCAGAGCAAGAACGTATTGTACTTACTTACGTTGAAGCGATGACGATCACAGGTCAGAAAGTTACTGAAGAAATGCTTAACGACTTAAAGCTGTCGTTTGATGAAGATACTATTGTTGAATTAACAGCCTTGGTAGCTTTTCAAAATCTATCCGCAAAATTTAATACTGCACTTGATGTACCTGCACAAGGTTTTTGCTCACTACCAATACAAATGGATGATAACAACACACCGTCAACGTCAACACAAACTGAACGTGACTCAAATAGCTGAGGTGTTTCATGGATAGAAAAAAAGTCGTACTGCTTGTCACATTAATAACCCTTATAGGGCTTTGGTTTGCATTTGATCTGAGCCAATACTTCACACTTGAACAAGCCAAAGCACAGCAATTAGCGCTGCAAGATACAATAGCCGAAAAGCCATTTTTATCGAGCCTCGTCTACTTTGCGGTTTACATTCTTGTCACTGCCCTATCGTTACCGGGCGCTGCAATAATGACGCTACTTGGTGCCGCTTTATTTGGTTTTTGGTGGAGCCTATTATTAATCTCTTTCGCGAGTACTATCGGCGCAACACTAGCCTTTTTATTCAGTCGTTTTATATTACGCGATTGGGTACAAACTAAATTCGGTAACAGAATTGCCCCAATCAATGCAGGTATAGAGAAAGATGGCCCTTTTTATCTTTTCACACTGCGTTTAATTCCGGTGTTCCCATTCTTTTTAGTGAACTTACTTATGGGTTTAACACCCATTAGTACACGTATGTTCTATTTAGTCAGCCAGCTTGGCATGCTGGCAGGCACTGCGGTATACATTAATGCAGGTACACAACTTGGTGAAATTGAATCACTAAGCGGCATTATTTCAGCCCCTGTTTTAGTGTCTCTTGCACTTCTGGGCCTTTTTCCTTTAATAGCGAAATTCATTATGAATATCATTACTCAACGTCGTGTATACGCCAATTGGAAACGCCCTGAGAAATTCGACCAAAATATGGTGGTGATTGGCGCTGGCGCAGGTGGTTTAGTGAGCTCTTATATTGCAGCCGCTGTAAAAGCAGAAGTTACGCTGATTGAACGCCATAAAATGGGGGGAGATTGCCTCAATACAGGGTGTGTGCCTTCTAAAGCCATTATTCGTGCAGCCCATACCATGGCAGAGATTTCTCGAGCTCATGAGTTTGGTATTACTACCGATAAGCCTCAGGTTAACTTTGAAAAAGTGATGTCACGTATTCATAACGTGATCGATAAAATTGAACCACACGACTCTGTAGAACGTTACTCTTCATTGGGTGTTAACTGTATTTCGGGTGAAGCTCAGATTTTGTCACCGTGGGAAGTTGAGGTTAACGGTCAACGTATTACAACGCGTAACATTGTGATCGCGACAGGTGCTCGTCCACTTGTTCCGGGTATTCCTGGCTTACAAGATGTTAATTATCTAACGTCTGATTCTATCTGGTCGTTAAAAATACAACCGAAGAAGCTACTTGTATTAGGTGGTGGCCCTATTGGTTGCGAACTCGCCCAAAGCTTTAGCCGTTTAGGCAGTGACGTTACCTTGGTTGAAATGGCAGAGCAACTGCTCATTCGTGAAGATACCGACGCATCTCTGCTCGTTAAAGAGAGCATGCACAAAGATGGGGTTGATATTAAACTCAACCACAAAGCCACACGCTTTGAATCTATTACAGCAGAAGACGGAACACGTATTCAACGGGCGTACCTCGAATACAACGGCAAAGAAGTTATCGTTGAATTTGATGCGGTTATGTTAGCGTTAGGTCGTGTGGCAAATGTGCAAGGATTTGGTCTTGAAGAACTTGGTATTACAACCACACAACGTGGCACTGTTGACGTTAATGATTACCTACAGACTAAATACCCAAACATTTACGCTGTAGGCGATGTAGCAGGGCCTTTCCAGCTAACGCATGCCGCAGCTCACCAAGCATGGTACGCTGCTGTTAATGGGTTATTTGGACAGTTTAAGAAATTTAAAGCCGATTACTCTGTATTGCCGGCAGCAACTTATACGGCACCTGAAGTTGCTCGGGTGGGTATTAATGAAAAAGAAGCTGAAAACCTCAATATTGAATTTGATGTAACACGCTATGGTATCGATGATCTTGACCGTGCCATTACTGATGGTGAAGATTATGGCTTTGTAAAAGTGATTACGCCTAAAGGTAAAGATAAGATTTTAGGCGTCACGATTGTAGGCAATAATGCGGGCGAACTATTAGCTGAATTTACCCTCGCTATGCGCCACGGATTAGGTTTGAACAAAATACTCGGTACTATTCACCCTTACCCTACGATGAGTGAAGCCAATAAATATACTGCCGGCGTTTGGAAACAAGCCAATGCGCCACAGGCATTGCTCGCTTGGGTAAAGAAATACCATACTTGGATGCGTAATGATAAAAGCCAAAAAATAACGCAACCGACAGCACCAAACACACAAGCTAAGCTCGAAGAAAAGCAGCATTAAGCGAATAAGGATATTCTGAAAAATGAAAAAACTAACAACAGCTTTGGGATTAACGTTCGCGTTAGCCTCTGGTTTTTTTGCAACAAACTTTGCACATGCTGAACAACAAACAAGTTCTTACTCATCAGAAATGGTAAAAAAGTGGCAACAAATAGAAAGTAAAGCCGACGGGCAAACAGTCTACTTTAACGCGTGGGGTGGAAGCCAAGAAATAAATGCCTACTTGCGCTGGGCAGCCAAAAAACTAAAGTCTCGTTACAACGTCACCCTTAAGCATGTCAAAGTCGCTGATATTGCTGAAACGACACAACGTTTAGTCGCTGAAAAAACAGCAGGCAAAAATAGTGACGGCAGTGTCGATATGGTATGGATTAACGGTGAAAATTTCCGTTCAATGAAATCCGGAAACCTATTATATGGTCCTTTCGTCGACCAACTGCCTAGCTGGGAAAAGGTTGATCAACGGCTACCTGTTTTTGAAGACTTTACCGAACCGACTGATGGGCTTGAAGCCCCTTGGGGTGTGGGGCAGCTTGTCTTTATTCACGACAAGCAAACGTTAAATAATCCACCGCAAAGTTTTGCTGAACTATTAAGCCTTGCTAAAGCATTTCCCGGAAAGGTGAGCTACCCTCAGCCACCAGAGTTTCATGGTAGTAGTTTCTTAAAAGCGGCTTTAATTGAATTAACTGACAATAAGCCAGCGCTCTATCAACCGCTGGATATTCAAAAAGATAAAATTCTTTTTGATAGTGTTACGGCCCCTTTATGGCAATATCTTGATCAACTTCACCCTGTGGCATGGCAGCAAGGTAAACGTTTCCCATCAGGCACGACTGAAACGATCCAGTTACTTGATGATAAACAATTATTGCTCGCACTCACATTCAACCCTAATGCGGCAAATGCAGCCATTGAACACGGTACACTCACAGAAACCGCTCAAGCTTATGCTTTCAAGCAAGGAGCATTGTCTAATATTCACTTTTTAGCGATACCTTGGAATTCATCAGCTAAAGAAGGTGCACAAGTTGCCATTAACTTTTTATTGAGCCCAGAGGCTCAAACGCGTAAAGCTGATACCAGCATATGGGGCGATCCATCAGTAATAAAAGAAGAATGGCTAGAAAATGGAAGCCATGGGTTTTCACTGTTTCAACCCATTGCTGAACCCCACCCAAGCTGGTTAACAGCCATAGAGCAAGAATGGCAACGCCGCTACGGTCACTAGTAAAATCGAGGTGTCAGAACATAACGTTCGGCACCTCAATTTCACTATAATGAAAGGGTAATAAATCGCTTTATGCTGTCTTTTTCTCTGTATAACATTGTCGCTGGTAAGGCTTCGGAAAACACATGATTCGCTTGCTGTACTTAGTGACAATACTCATTTGTGCTTTACCTTTAATACCCGGTGTATTAGGTATTGTGCTACCTGCTCTTTCTTGGTTACCTGCCCTTGGTTTATACACACCAAACTTTTCAGCTTTTCATATAGCCTTTCAATGGTCGGGGCTTTCTCAGTCAATTTTCTTAACTTTATTTACAGGTATTGGTAGTACTGTACTTGCGATAACGCTTTGCTTTTTTATTCTTAGGGCTAATTGGAATAGCCCTCGCTGGCAACGTATCGAGCACTTAATTGCCCCTATGCTGGCATTACCTCATGTCGCATTTGCTATTGGCTTTGCTTTTACCTTTGCGCCTACAGGCTGGCTTTTCAGATTACTCGAAAGTATCGGTATAGATACATCGTCGGCTTTTATCCTTATTCAAGATCCTTACGGCATAGGGCTATTATTCGCGCTCGCGATAAAAGAGACCCCTTTCTTACTCTTAATGAGTGTGTCTGTTTTACACCAAATACGTGTTAATCAATTGCAAGCCGTCGCAGCTGGCTTAGGTTATAACCATAATGAAAGCTGGTTAAAAGTCGTATTACCGCAATGGCTTCCTAAGATGCGTATGCCTATTTACGCCGTATTGGCGTACGGGTTATCAGTTGTCGATATCGCGTTAATTCTTGGCCCTACACGCCCCCCTACGCTCGCAGTTTTAGTTTGGCAGTGGTTTAACGAACCTGATTTACTTTTAATTACCCGAGCAGCCGTCGGTGCGTTATTGCTTCTTACTGTTTCTTTCAGTGTTTTAGCACTTGCACGTGCAATTGAGTGGTTTGCATTTGATATAAAGCGTGAATGGCAGATTTCTGGCGCTTTTCGCCCTCAGGCTACACTACCCCTCACGACCAGAAGCAACAAAATAAAAAGGCACACAGGCCTAAGTGGACGACTGCATTGGCCATTTTTCATTGTACCTATTGTGGTTGTTCCCGTTTTACTGCTTTGGTCTTTTGCTCAACGCTGGCGTTTCCCTGATGTACTGCCAAGCCGGTACAGCGCACGCTTTTGGCTACAAGAAAGTAATACACTGATTGAACTCGCCACCAGCAGTGCAATGCTAGCTTGTATTAGTGCTTGTCTGGCTTTGATTTTAGCCATTGGTTGTCTTGAATATCGTCAAAAGTATCAACGTGGGCTGCCTACGTGGTTAATTGCTTTACCAATGGTTATTCCTCAACTCTCTATTTTATTTGGTATGCAAATATCGACCTATTTCATTTCAGGTCAATACTATTGTTTTTGGGTAATATGGAGCCACGTGCTATTTGCTTTCCCGTATTTATACCTGTCTTTAGATGGCCCATGGCGCAGCTATGATATCCGGCTCGATCAATCAGCCCGTAGTTTAGGCATGAATGCATGGGCAACGTGGTGGAAAGTAAAACGCCCTCTCATGATGCCTGCTATTTGGTTAGCCATCGCTGTCGGCATGAGCGTAAGTCTTGCGCAATACCTGCCAACACAAATTTTAGGTGCTGGACGTATTTCTACCTTAACCACTGAAGCTGTCGCTTTAGCCAGTGGGCAAGATCGTCGCGTCAGTGCTGTTTACGGTTTACTTCAAGGGTTGTTACCTTTGATTTTCTTCACTTTGGCACTGATTGCCAGTCGTTATTCGGGTAACTTTTCCCGTCGTAAAAAATCGATTCAACGACAAACACGGAGTACCAACACGGATGACCTTATCTGTGGAAAACCTCACTATAAATAACGCTAATATACCGCTTATTTCTTCTATCAACTTCAGTGTTAATAATGGTGAAGTGATGACATTAATGGGACCAAGCGGCTGCGGTAAATCTAGCTTATTAAGTGCTATTGCTGGTCATTTAAGCCCAGTATTCACCTTAGAAGGTAAAATACAGCTTAATAATACGATCATGAATGATCTTGAACCCGACCAACGTCAAATTGGGATCTTATTTCAAGATGATTTGTTATTTCCCCATCTAAACGTGTGGGAAAATTTAGCCTTTGGATTACCCCGAACGATCATAGGGGCAAACAGAAAGAACGAAGCGATTCGGACACTGACACAAGTAGGATTACACGATATCGCCTTTAACATGCCTAATGAAATATCGGGAGGACAACGCGCTAGAGTCAGTTTAATGCGAACATTATTAGCAAAACCAAAAGCGGTTTTGTTAGATGAACCCTTTAGTAAACTCGATAAAGCCTTGCGTATTGAGTTCAGGCTTTTTGTTTTTGAACAAATAAAGAAACAGGATATTCCCGCATTGATGGTGACACATGACGATGACGATATTCCTGAAAATGGACTGGTTTTACGCTGGCCATGGAACAACAATGATCGAGGGTTAACCAATGCTTGATCGCTATGCAGTTAAAGTTATTCGTTGGCCGCTAAAAACACTGGCAGCCCTACCCGATAAACTCGGGATTACGGCTAACCAAGTAACGTTAACTGGCTTTTTAATTGGCTTACTTGCCTTACCATCCCTTATGCTGCAAGAGTATTATTGGGCCCTTACATTCATCGTTATTAATCGAATATTTGATGGTTTAGACGGCGCTATTGCACGTCGACAAGGCATTACTGATTGCGGTGGTTTTCTAGATATTACACTGGATTTTCTCTTTTATTCGATGGTGCCATTTGGCTTTGTATTGGCAGACCCAAGTGCAAACGCCGTTGCCGGTGCGTTCTTGATATTTTCGTTTATTGGTACTGGCTCAAGTTTTCTATCTTTTGCCATAATGGCTGGAAAACGAAACATCGAAAGCCCTGTTTATAAGCAAAAATCTTTGTACTACATCGGAGGATTAACGGAAGGCACAGAAACCATTGCCTGCTTTGTACTGTTCTGCTTATTACCACAATACTTTGCGATCATCGCATGGGTGTACGGCACCTTATGCTGGATTACAACGGCTACACGTATCTGGGCGGGTTATCACACCTTGAAAGATACACCTGATTGAGAATAACTCAGCCAGTTTTACAAAAACACAAACGGCAAGGTGGAATAAATAAAAATCCCTCACCTTGCCGTTTTATAATTATGTATTCTTTCAATGCTGCAAGCGTATAGACCAATTCCCATTATTGACTCGGGTACATTCTTCTTCACAATCAAACTGCACCTGCTTATGGGCATCTGTGATATTAACGTTAACCTTAGCTAAATGCTGTTTAATCACCTTTCGAAGATACACATCATCACCATGTTGCTTTACTGCAAATAATTGTTCATTGGTATCAAATACACAAACCACCGTAAGACTCTTAGGGAAGTCATCATAATTAACTTGATGCGTTAACCATTGAAAACCAATTACCTTTTCTAAAGCCAGATCACAAACTTCTGTAAGCGTTTGGCGAATAGAATTATCTATCTTCTTATCTGTCTTTCTCATTACCGCTAATGCCCATACTCTTAATATCTAAAATAGAATACAGGATCAGCGGCTAAGACCAAATAAGAAACAGAGTAGATTAGAAGCCTTCTAATACCACTTTACCTATCGATTTACCTGATTCGATATAAGCATGTGCTTTTTTAAGGTTTTCAGCATTTATCTTGCCAAAATTCTGCCCTAATGTTGTGACTAACTCACCATCATCAATCAATGAAGATACTGCGTTTAATAACTGGCGCTGCTTATCCATATCGGCAGTTTGGAACATTGAACGTGTAAACATTAATTCCCAATGAAGTGATAACGACTTACGCTTCAACTTCATAATATCAATTGGTTCTTGAGGATCATCAATCAACGCCAGTTGCCCTTGAGGCGCTAAGGCTTCGACAATCTCATCAAAATGTTTATCTGTGTGTGTAAGGCTAATTACATGTGTAACATCACTGATTTCGATGCGTGCCAGCTCTTCTGTGAGTGATTTCGAATGGTCGATTACATAATCAGCGCCTAGGCTTGTTACCCATGCTTGGCTCTCTTTACGTGAAGCAGTACCAATCACTGTTGCATTCGTTAACTTAACCGCTAATTGGGTTAAAATTGAGCCTACACCACCAGATGCACCCACGATCAGTAAACGGGTATCTGTTGGTTTCTTTGCTTCATTGGCAGCTTGATCTGAAGCCGCATCGTTAATCACGTTAAATCCAAGGCGATCAAACCCAAGTCGATCAAACAGTAGCTCCCAAGCCGTAATTGCCGTTAACGGTAAGGCTGCGGCTTCTGTATTAGATAATGTTAATGGCTGCTTACCGACAATGCGTTCATCTACAAGATGGTATTCAGCATTGGTGCCTTGGCGGGTAATATCACCTGCATACCATACTTTATCACCCACCTTATAGTGTTCTACATCATCACCAATCGCGACGATTTCACCGACTGCATCCCAACCTAAAATTTTATGTTCACCTTCATTCGGTTGAGCATTACGACGAATTTTAGTATCGACTGGGTTAACTGAAATCGCATTAACGTTAACCAAAACATCTCGCCCTATTGCCACTGGCATCGGTAACTCGATATTTAATAGTGCATCTGGTTGATCAATGGCTTTCGCTTCTAAGTATCCGATGGCTTTCATGGCTATTCTCTTTAATATTTAAGGGCTGCGTTATTGTTAAAGCAATAATAGAAGAGAATGACCCAATTAAAAACAGTATAATGATTTAAACATTTTCAAAATAATCTTGATAATGAGTATTTACCATGAATACAGCAGACCTTGAGCTTTTTGTGCGAACCGCCGATTTCGGGAATATTACTGCCGCCGCGGTGCAACTCGACATGAGCCCTGCAGCCGCAAGTGCTGCCCTGAAACGACTTGAAAAACACTTAGGCACCGAGTTGTTTATTCGTTCAACACGTCAGTTACGTATTACCGCTGAAGGTGAACGTTTTCTACTTCATTGTCGTCAAGCACTGAGCTCGCTGGATGATGCCAAAGCATCAATTACGGAAATGAAGGGAGAAATAGCTGGAGAAGTGCGTTTATCTGTTTCTTCAGATTTAGGACGTAACCTTATTTTACCGTGGTTAGACGAAGTCATGGATAACAATCCTAAACTCAGTTTTCAACTCAGTATTGGTGATTCGCTGGCTGACTTCTACATGGATAAAGTCGATGTAGCCCTACGTTATGGGCAGCCTGAAGACTCAACAATGGTCGCATTTAAATTAGCCACAGTAGACCGTGTAATTTGCGCTTCACCTGGTTATATTGCGACATATGGTTCACCGAAAAAACCTGAAGATTTACTTCAACATAACTGTTTGCTATATCAGTTGGGTAACAAAACATATAACCAGTGGGAGCTGTTAAGTAAAAACAATGATGAAATGATCTCGGACACTGATGGCAGTATTAAATCTAAATATAAAATTAAAGTGAGCAGTAATCGCATGTGTAACGATGGCGATATTGTTAAGCGTTGGGCAGTTGCAGGTAAAGGGATCGCATTAAAATCACGTTTAGATTTAAGCCATGATCTGAATGCAGGTCGAGTAATCGAGCTAATGCCCGATTACTATGTTGAACCAACAAGCTTATGGCTAATTTGTCCAAGTCGAAAACAGGTTACTCCGGCCATTTTACTATTACGAGATTTGCTAAGAGAGAAATGCCAAGCACTGCTCGCCTCTAAAAAGTAAGCATCTTAAATCGAGCACGTGTGTATGACGCTTATCTATACCTCTTTTAACGCATCCATTCACGGTGAAGCTGCTCACTATCACCCAGATAAGCGAGTAGCCATTCAAGTGCAGGGTTTACGCATTCGGTATTCCATGCAAGGCAACATGGGCTAACCGCGGGTTTATTCACTAACTGCTTTTCGACTAATTCACCCGATTCAATCCGAGGAATTGCCATATGCGTAGGCACAACACTGATCCCCAGCCCTGCCTTTAAACACTGTAGCGCACTGTACCAATTAGGTACCATGATTCGGCGCTGGTTATCCATTATCCAAGTAACACGTTTAGGTAACGTACGCGCCGTATCTTCAAGACAAATTGCCGGATACTGAACTAACTCTTCTGCGGTAAGTTTATGTTCCACACTTGCTAGTGGGTGATCTTTACTCACCACAAATTTCCAGGTGAGTGTTCCCATATCGCGATAGTCGAATGCCCCACCAACAGGAACAGCAGCGGTAGCACCAATTGCTAAATCTGCTCTGCCATCAGCAAGCGCATCCCAGACACCATTGAACACTTCCATACTTAAATGCAATTCTACATCAGGAAAGGCAACGTAAAAGTCACGTACTAAGGTATTTACTCGGCTTTCTCTTACTACGGTATCTAAAGCAACAGAGACACTTTGTGACCAACCATTTGCTACACGCTGCGTTTGCAAACGCATCAATTCCATTTGCTTAATTAACTTGCGTGCTTCTTCGACAAAATACTCGCCAGCTGGCGTTAATTTAACCTGCCTGTGCAAGCGAACAAATAAATCGACAGCTAAACGCTCTTCGATTAATCGAACGGTGTAACTAATTGCACTTGGTACTTTATGTAATTCTTCTGCCGCAGCGGAAAAGCTGCCACGCCTAGCGACAACATCAATAACTTGCAGATCATTGTATGAAAACATATCACATCAAATTTTTTGAAAGCAATGTTGAAATATTACCGTTTCACAGCCAGTAAAACCACCATTAAACTTGCCGCAATGTTATTTGATTAAAAGAAAAAGCGTAATGAAAAACCAACCATCAAAAATCACCCTAGCCTGGTTTGCATGCCTTAGTATGTTAGGGTTTCTCGCAACAGACATGTATTTACCTGCATTTGCAACAATTCAAGAAGAGTTTGGTACAACACAATCACTTATTGGTCTCTCTTTAAGTATCTTCCTTCTTGGTATGGCGTTAGGACAGTTGATCTACGGACCGCTTTCAGACCGCATTGGACGTATTAAAGTCTTAATTGGCGGTATGACGTTGTTCAGTATCGCTTCTGTATTATGTGCTTTTGCACCGAACGTAGAAATGTTTCTTGTAGCACGTTTTGCACAGGCTTTAGGTGCATGTAGTGCTACCGTTATTTGGCAAGCAGTTGTTGTTGACCGTTACGAAGGTAAAGTATCTGAACGCGTGTTTGCGACAATCATGCCGCTAGTAGCCTTATCTCCGGCACTTGCTCCTCTTGCTGGTGCGATGCTTGAAGGTCAATTCGGCTGGCGTAGTATTTTTGTTTCTCTTGTTGGCTTTGGTGCTGTTTTAGCGATTATGTCACTGAAAGAGACTGAAAGTGCACCAACAGCGAAAAACCATGAAAAAGTATTCGTTCAGCTAAAGAAAGATTACAAGCAAATTTTAAGTTCAAAAAAATTCATCGGCAACATGCTAATTTTTGCAGCATGTTCTGCAGCGTTCTTTGCTTATTTAACTGGCTCACCGTTCATTATGGGCGCAATGGGTTATTCAGGCGCTGATATCGGCTTAAGCTATGCTCCACAAACGGTTGGCTTCATTGTTGGTGGTTACGGTTGCCGTACACTATTGGCTAAATATGAAAGCAAGAAAATTTTGCCATGGTTACTAACGCTATTCGTTACCACAGTAGTTATGATGTTCTTGATTTCACTTAGCACATCACCAACATCAATTTGGCCAATTTTGCTTCCATTCTGTTTCCTAGCGGTTGCAAATGGTGCGATTTATCCAATCGTTGTTAGCCAAGCGTTATCTGAATTCAAGAACTGTAGTGCGACTGCAGCAGGCTTACTTAACTTTATGCAAACAATGGTTTGTGTGGCGGCAAGTGCGTTAGTATCTGCATTTACTGCATATGGTCTAATTACGGTAACAACAGCCATGTTCGTAGCAGGCTTTATAGCTATAATTGGCTTTACTCTTATTGTACAAGCACGTCGTGAAATACCACAAGACGCACAAACAGCTTAACGTTCATAGCGTATATCGTCATTGATATTAAGTTGATGTGTAAACGCAAATTTATATAAAAAAGCCGCTAAATAATAGCGGCTTTTTTCTCACCCAAATTAGAGGTGAGCTGTTTCTTCCTGAAACGATTAATTTTCTACATTTCGATTTTTATTATTTACCTGGCTTTACGCCATGGCATTAGCACTAACGCTCTAAGTGCACCAGTCCCCACTTTTTAGCAATACGTTCGAAAAAACCCTGAGTCTTTTTTAACTCAACCCAGTGGTTGATATAATTTATCCATACTTGGTCATCGCGTGGTAACAACATCGCGATGGGTGTTGGTCTACGCATTCCTTTTACATCTGCGATTTTGAGTTGAGAGAACTTGCGCGTTATTGTTGCTGCTTCTACATTAGACGTCACAATAACCGTTGCTCTGTTCGCTAAGAGCTCCTGATAGTCTCGAACCTCTGAATCAATCACATTATGTTTTGCTTTAGGAAAGAATTCTTTAACCATACTTTCTTGTACTGTGCCAAGTGAAGAAGCAACAGTTACTGAAACAGTATTGAAATCATTCCATTTATTAAAACGCGTCATGTTCTTTTCTTGAATAACAGGAACAAATGCCAAGTAAAAATAGGGCTGACTATACCCTGCCACTCTGGCTCGATGCATATTCAGTGAGGCACTGCCCGTCATATCATATTTATCTGTCACTACACCATTAACGAGATTTTTCCATTCAGCAGCAACATACTCAACCGTAACACCAAGATCTTTAGCAAGCTCGGTTGTAATATCTATATCGTATCCTTTATAAAAATTTGTTGCGGGATCTCGGATAGTCATCGGGTTCCAATCCCCCGTTGTCCCAACTTTTAATACACCACGATCGATGATTTGTTGCAGGCGACTTGAAGCAGCATCAACTTGTTGTGAAAGCATTAATCCTGGAATAGCGACCAGTAATGCACATACTTTACTGATGGACCAAGTCTTCATGATCACCTCGTAATTTATATTGATGATGTTGAAACACACAAAATAAACATAGCAGTAAAATGTGATCTGAAAGGCAAAAAAATGCTCAATAGTATGCTAGATAGCTCTATTTTTCATTTATCTTAAAAGTAAGAATTTTTAGGCATTATTCTCAAAAATGAGTCGTCAAAATGAGCTATCTGATCAGATAAGCTGACATTTAATTGCATTAACTACCGTAACCACCGTTATGATTTGGAATCACAAAAGATTAAAAAAAAATCCCACACTTGCTTATTATCGGAATAAGTAAGTATGGGCAGTATTAAACTGAACTGTCGTGTTCGCTAATTAATCATCACGCTTATCTAGAACGGTATACCCTTTTTTCTCTAAACAATTACGAACAACATAATCAGCATCATTCAAATCTTTACTTCGACCAGCAAGACCACCACTTACGGCACCTGTTGCACCACCAAGGGCTGCTCCTTTAGCAACACCTTCACCAGTCGCTGCTCCTGCTACCGCACCTAAGCCAACCCCTAACAAAGCACCATTACGTCGGGCTGCAACTTTGCTACCTGTCGCTTCATCTGCAAAACCAAGGCACTCTTGATATGCCATATCATAATTCTCATCTTTATCCATCACTACGGGTTGTGTGTTATACGATAAAGCGCCATGACCAGAGCACCCCATTAAACCGAGAGAAATAACTATTGTTGCTGCAATCGTTAGCTTTTTCATATCGTATAAACCTTATGTTGAGCGGATAAGTTGATTAGAGAATCTCCATGTCTCGTTGCCAATATTCCTTGCAAACATTAACGTCCTTGGTATGACGGTAATTTAACCAACTGCAGCATTTCTAGCTAATCACTAGTTCTTAACCAATTGATAAGCGTTGCTTATGACTCAGTGCTTTTATATAAAAAAGCCCATTATCTCTTTACTAACTGCAAGAGATGATGAGCCTTAACATTTACTACACAGTTAACACGAGTAACGAAATTGAAAATCTATGCTTTAACTTCATAGCCAGCTAAGAAAAGATCTACACAGCTATTCAAATAAGTTCTACGATCTTCTTCTGTTTCTTCATTATCCTCACCTAAGTAAGACCAATAAACGATTCTTCCATGCCACATAAGTAATAACTGCATCGCAGCTTCATGAACTGGTATAGGCACATTCAGTACACCTTTATCGATAAAATATTGAATGTAATCAGCCAACATATCGGCTGTCGCTTTAGGTCCAGCGCTAAGATATACCTTCGCGAGTTGTGGGTGACTATCTCGTTGGCTAATAGCCGTTTTGTACGTATGCTGGGCTTCTTTCGTTAATAACATGCTTTGAAAAGAAAAAGCAAAATCACACAAAACTTCACGAATCGGTCTTTGGTCATCAACCAACCTTCCATCTAACTGATTCTCTGAACATTTTGCTTTTATGCACGTTTCAAAAAGCTCATCTTTCGTTTTAAAGTGTGAATACACTGTTTGCTTCGATACTTGCGCTTTAACGGCTATCGCATCCATGCTGATCGCATAGCCTTGCTCACAGAACAGCTCTCCAGCTGCTTGTAAAATTTGTTGTCGTTTTTGCTCACTTCTTGGACTCAACACTACGGTCACCATTAATAAAACAACTTATTATCACTTTTAGTACAATCAAACTGGACAGTCTAGTTCCGATCGTATATTTTTTACTCATGTGGACTGAGAAGTCTAGTTTGATTCAAATGCTCTGTGATCGAAACCTGAATCAAATATGTATATAGACTAGACCGTCTAGTTTTAGAGTAATCCCAATCAGGAAAAATTACCATGCCACAGATATCATCGCGATATACATTACACGTACTGATACTTGCTGCATTACTTGGCGGCTGTAATAGTTCGAGCTCTGAGCCAGAAGTACAAGCAGAGCAATTACATATAGCCAGTGTTAATGCGATGACCTTAACACCATCTGATCATTACATGGTTACTCGTGAATACGTGGGCATTGTTCAGGCGGGTCAGCAATCCAACTTAGGTTTTGAACTCGGTGGAAAAATAGCGCAGATTTTTGTCGATGTCGGCGATAAAATTCAAGAAGGTGATCCGCTTATAGTTTTAGATACTCAGCTGCTAAAAACCTCTGCAGATCAGTTAACTGCACAGCAAGCGCAGATTACTGCCCAACTAGAATTGGTTAATGCAAACCTAAAACGTCAAAATACACTAAAGAAAAAAGGATTCAGCGCGGAATCTGAAATCGATAACTTGAACAGCCAACGTAATGCTTTACGGGCAAACTATCGTCAAGTTGGGGCTACCTTGGCGGCGAATCGATTACAACAAGAAAAATCAACGATTTATGCTCCTTATAGCGGTACCATCAGTGCACGTTACATTTCAAAAGGTGATGTAGTCAATACGGGGTCTCCTACCCTTACATTACTTGCAAGTAACCGAAAAGAGGCACATGTTGGCATTCCTGCTAAGCAACTTCTTCGTGTTAACCAACTCTCTCAATCTTCTGCTACAAACGCTGAGAATGCTGCGAATACAGATGGTAAGAAACAATGGGTTCTACGTATTGGTGGTAAAACATACACCACTACGCTATTAAACCCTGGCGCCAGTGTAAATCTGAACTCTCGCTCTATTACCCTGCGTTTCGAATTACCTGACTCTGTTACTGCTATCGATGGTGAATTAGCGTATTTACAATTAGACGACAAGCACGATGACAATGGATATTGGGTGCCGCTTTCAGCGATGACCGATGGGCTTAGGGGCGTATGGAATGTGTATGTTCTCAGTGAAAAGTCAGCAGATGAAAACAATACATTAGAAAGTTCGAAAAAAAAGCTTCGCGTTGAGCGACGTTCTGTACAAGTTTTATATGCAAATGGAAAACAAGCGTATATCAGCGGTGCAGTGAATGCAGGCGAAAAGTTAGTGTCTGATGGGCTACACCGTTTAGTACCAGGACAAACAGTCGTTATATCAGAAAGGAGCTGGCTGCCAAAAAAGCTGTCACTACCACTGATTGATAGCGAGGCCTGATAATGAAATATATTCTTGGCAATACTCGGCTGCTTATTCTTGCTGTTGCATTACTGATTGTGAGTGGTCTTTCAGCATTAAGTGCACTACCCCGCGCTGAAGATCCTATCATCAAAAATAGAATTGGCAGTGTTGTTACACACTATCCCGGCGCAACAGCTGAGCGTGTGGAAGCACTGGTAACAGAAAAAATTGAAACCAGCTTACGCCAACTTGATGAAATAAAAACATTATCATCAGTATCTCGCCCTGGCATCTCGGTGATTACAATAGAGCTGAAAGATGAGATTATGGATTCTGACCCCGTTTGGTCGCGAGCACGAGATCAGCTCTCTGATGTTGTTCCGGTACTACCTCAAGGTACTTCGGCTCCTGATTTAGATACAGATCATGCTTATGCCTTCACTATTATTACGGCACTCACTTGGCAAGGTAATACTGAACCCGATCTTCTTACTTTACGACGTTATGGTATTGAATTAGGTAATCGCTTACGCACCCTTAGCGGCACAGAGTTTGTCGATGAATACGGTTTGCCTGATGAAGAAGTTCTTGTGAGTATGGATCCTATTGTCGCGAGTGCACTAGGCCGTTCAGCAATATCGATTGCTGAAGCAATCAACGGGGCTGACGCGAAAAACTCAGCAGGAGAATTAGTGAATGGCAGTAACAGATTCGCGCTAGAAGTTTCTGATTCTCTCGATTCCTTAGATCGTATTCGCCGTGTGCCTGTAGCAATTGATGATAATGGCCATGTTGTTCGCTTAGAAGATATTGCCGATGTAGAACGCCGCCAAGCTACTCCTCCCGCAGAGATAGCAATCGTTCAAGGTCAGCCAGCTGTTATTATCGCAACACGTATGCAGCCTCATTTACGCGTTGACCTCTGGTCTAACCGTGTACACACCTTCTTAGATACCTTCCAGCAAGAGCTACCAAGTAACGTTAAAATCAATATCCTGTTTGAACAACAAAGTTATACAGAAACCCGCTTATCAGATCTGTCTCAAAGTCTATTAATCGGCTTCACGATCATCTTAATTGTTTTGCTGCTAACGTTAGGTGTTCGTTCAGCTATTATTGTCGCTCTTTCGTTACCACTAACAAGCTTACTCACCTTAGCAATGATGAAGTTTACAGGGCTCCCCATCAACCAGATGTCGGTAACAGGCTTAATTGTTGCCCTTGGTATCATGGTCGATAATGCAATTGTGATGGTTGACACCATTCAGCATTACCGTCAACAAGGCATCGATAAAATCAATGCAGCGATGAATGCACTGAACCACTTATGGGTACCACTGCTAGGTTCAACCTTAACCACTGTTTTAGCTTTCACCCCTATTATTTTAATGCCAGGACCAGCAGGCGAGTTTGTTGGCGCCATTGCGATTACCGTATCGTTCTCGTTAGTGGGTTCTTATCTTGTCTCTCACACCATTGTGGCAGGGTTTGCATCACGTTGGTTGCCATCAGGAGAAAATAGCCACCACTGGTATCACACAGGTATCACCCTTCCAAGGTTAAGCAAAGGATTTGAAAAAAGTGTTCGCATTGCGATTAAACACCCACTAATCACTGCATTGTTAGTATGTGTTTTACCGCTTACTGGCTTTTGGAGTGCCTCACAATTAACGGAGCAATTCTTTCCACCTTCAGACCGAGATATGTTCGAAATTAAGTTGTATTTACCCCCGCAAGCGAGCATTTTTGCCACAGCAGAAGCAACAAAATCGGTTGATCATATTCTTGCGCAATATGACGATATCGAAAATGTTAACTGGCTTGTTGGTGGCAATTTTCCTTCGTTCTATTACAACATGGCTGCACGTGAAAAAGGCGCAGCCTATTTCGCACAGGCCATGGTAAAAGCGAAAGATTTTTCAGCTGCTAATGCAATGATTCCTGACTTACAAGCCAAATTAGATATAGAACTACCTCAAGCACAAATCTTAGTCAGAAAACTAGAGCAAGGCCCTCCGTTTAATGCACCACTCGAGGTGCGCTTATACGGTGCTAATCTCGACACATTAAAATCAATTGGTGAAGATATTCGCCTGATTATGACAGAAACACCCTATGTCACTCACACCCGTGAAACCCTGCAGCCCGGTACACCCAAAGTTTGGGTAAACGTTAATGAAGAAGCGAGCCAATTAAGTGGCTTAACATTGAGTAAATTCGCTAATTTACTGCAAGCCTCTTTAACAGGTAAAGTAAGTGGAAATATAATTGAATCTTCTGAATCAATTCCAATCAGAGTCCGTGTTAAAGATGAAAACCGTGAGAATATGTCTCATCTCAGTAACCTTCGTTTACCCGTTATCTCTGAAGATGTGTTTACTGGGTTGCCCGTTTCCGCCCTTGCAGAGCTTTCTTTAACACCAAGTAGAGGCGCAATACCACGCCGTAATGGCCAACGTGTGAATGTTATTGAAGGTTACATTCGTGCAGGGGTACTACCGCAAACGGCACTTGATCATTTTCAAGCCAATATCACTGAATATCAAAAAACAATTCCAGCTGGTTATCGGATCGAATTTGGTGGTGAATCAGCCGAGCGAAATGAGTCGGTTAGTAACTTGCTTGCTAACTTATCAATGGTCGTGACACTACTTGTTATGGTGGTTGTGATTTCGTTTAATTCATTCCGCTTAAGTCTTATTATCTTTACTGTTGGGTTACTTGCCGCTGGGCTAGGCCTGTTATCTGTCTGGATATTCAGCTATCCCTTTGGGTTTACCGTTATTATTGGTTTACTTGGTTTAGTCGGCCTTGCCATTAATGCCGCTATCGTCATCTTGGCTGAACTAAAAGCCGATGCAGATGCGATAAACGGTGATAGCGACGCAATTCTTGTAGCAGTAATGAGCTGTACGCGTCATATAACCTCTACTACGATCACAACGATTGGTGGGTTCATGCCATTAATCTTAGCGGGTGGTGGCTTCTGGCCGCCGTTTGCGATCGCTATTGCTGGCGGTACACTGTTAACAACGATGATCTCGTTTTACTTTGTACCCGCCGTGTTTAGATTGGCGGTATATAAAAAGCCACTGTATAAAAACCAATCTGTCGTAGTCAGTTAGACATAAATAACGTTAGCTGCAATCACAATCAGGAGAATAGGAGGTTATGCTTTTGCTTTATACCCAAGCGACCTCTTATTCTTCCTTTAATGATCATCAGATGGAAGAAACACACGCATTATTTAATCTACCGAACGCTTCAGAAAAACCAGTATTCGAAAAGTATTCTTCATTGAGGAGCAAACTTTTACTATCAGACCAATTTGCCGCAGAAGACCCTTTACCATAAGGAATGTCATAAACAATAAAGTGGCGCTCTTGTCGATCAAAGATCATGTTTGCAGACAAACGTCGCGATCTAACCGTTTCATTTAAATAATATTCAAAGCCTGAGTCACAACTTTTCACAATATAAGAACCTTTATCACTGCGCACAGCAATATAAGGTTTCTGACTATTCTCGTAAAACTTTAGCTGCCACTGACCAATAACCTTGTCTATTTGAATACGTGCGATAGGTACTGGTTCTACAGCCAAAACAACCGTTGTATCGACTTGATTAGCAATAGGGTTATTGACTACATCTAACGGATTCACATCCACGATGGTAGCAATAGCATTAGGTTCTATATCTTGATGATTAAACCATGCGAATACTGCCTGCCAAGGGGCTTTACCTGCACTTAGCAGCAACACAGCCAGCATAACTGGTACCAATAGTACTAACCCCACTCGCTTAGCGTTGAAGTAGCCTAATGACTTAATTTGAGAGGCAACTTTTGGTGTCAGTACCGTTGGATCAACCGTGTTATTTCCGGTAGTAGATACGGCATGAGATTGATTATTCACTGCTAACTCTCGCCTTGCTTCCGCTAATAATTGGGCTAACCTAATATTCTCTTCTTGAAGTTTGCCTATATCATTACTGGCAGTATTTTTCATATTATGAATGTGCATAGAGCTATCAGCAAAAGCTTGCTGAGCTTCCTTTTGAGCGCTAGCTAATTTCTTAACGAGCGTATCTCTTTCCTCTTTCAGATGCCGGTAATCATTTTGAAGGCGGTGGATCTGGCTCAAGTACTTCTCAACAGATTTCGTTTGAACATAATCAGTATTAAATGCCTCTTGTTGTCCCTTTCCTTCACTAACATATTTATAGGCTTCAGAAATAAGCTGCATCAATGCTTTAGAGCCACCTTTATCTGGATGAGAGCGATTAGATAGGTGTTTATAGCGACGTTTTATATCACTTTGAGGGCTATCTTGATTTGTACCTAAAATATCATGAAATGAAGTCATTAACGGATGCTATTCCTGAATGCAATGAGAAACCCAATCATATAAATTGTGACGAAAATAAATGCAATTACTTACGCTACGTGCAGATTATAATATGCGTTATATTTTATATACAACATTTAAAATATTGAGCTTATTGTTAATAACAAAATGACATAAGAGGTATGATATTGAAAGGTAATTTTACGTTATATGAAGGTTAAACATCTATTGAATAATGATAATGAATGAAACGGTATCATTCCAATACCGTTAATTCACATCATGTTTTTTTAATCTAAATTCGCCTGGTGAACAACCTATGTGTTTTTTAAATACACGAGAGAAATAGGAAACATCTTTAAAACCCGCAGAAGTTGCGACCGAAGATATTTTCTCTCGATCAGAGATTAACAAACCACAAGCTAAATCTAAGCGTTTTTTAATGATGTACTGTTTAAGGGTTACACCCATGACATTATGAAATAAACGTGAAAAATAGGTTGGTGAATATTGGCAGGCATTAGCAAGATCTTCTTCACGCAAAGGCGCACTTATATTTTGATCTATGATGATCAAAGCAGGTTTAATGGATAATTCACGCTGTTCATATGCACCACTTTCAACATTGACAGTATGGGTATGAAGACGGGTAAAACACTCATCTAATTGTTGCCGATTTGAATTTACGCTGATGACATCATCACCACCAGCACGTAACACATTCAGTGCTAAATCTGCATCAAGTTCATGATATACAATAACGACTTTCGTTGCTGCATGGCGTTGTTTAACAGCTCTTAGTAATTCAAAACCTTCTGAACTAGAGTTTTTTACTTCAAGGAAGATCAACTCATGTCCTGTCATTGTCGACAGAAGTTCAAAAGGAGAGACATCAACAACGTTATGAAAATGCTTTAGATTTTCTTTCGCTTCAATGTGTTTATTATGATGATTGCAGCTAACCCAAATCACATTTCCACCTTATTGCTAGGGTTATAACGTCATGTATTTCAGCTCAAACTTAGAGCATAAACATGCCAAATTATACATAACGACTCATATATAAATGACTTATGAATACGCTTTGTACCGACGCTCCCTGTCAATGATGTATAAATATTTATACAAATCTATCGCTATATTTTTTCTTATTTATAAATAATTAACGCTTAAATAATCAAATAAATCCAGTTTTATAACCTTGTCTCATTTCTAAAAATTAATTATTTAAATCTCTGCTATTGATTAAATTACCAACTAATTTCAACATTAAATTAGTTAAAACACGTGCCTTTTATATTCAAAAATAGAATGTCAATGCTCACTGTTATTCCTAAAGCATCTATTTGTTTTTTTTCGCGTATACAAGGAAATTAAATTTATAACGACAAAATAATGATATTGGCTACTTTCATAAGATAGTAAACTTCATGCTTATGACAAATATACCCAAGCCACTTCAAGATGCAGGATTCAGAGTGACTTGGGTATATGTATATTAATCTTACATCGCATTTTTTTGATTATTTACTCCATTTTTTTGCAGACAATCACATTTTTATCAATTAGTATTGCGGCTGAAAAATTGAGTTCCGATGAAGATAGCAGGAGAGTGGCATATTATTCGCTAGCAGAATCATTCTGATACGAGTATAAGCCCGCCGAAGAAGTAAGCGCTCTTAAACCGTTTGTTACTGTTCAAACACAAGACGTTAATCTTTCAGGCACTGGATTACATACCTTTAACAAGGTATCCGGTATGGACTGTTATTGGAGGAGCCTCTGGAGAGACCCGTTAAATCGGGCGCCGAAGGAGCAAGCTTTCCTTTTTGCTGTTTTAACATGCATGGAAAGTGAAACTCTCAGGCAAAAGGACAGAGGAGATAAGATCAACAGCCCAGAAACTATTTCTGTACACACTTGTTTCTGTTGTTCTATGTCTCTTCCTTTGAAGTTTAAAAGGAGGAATAATGAATCCGCTACATGATACGCTACAAAATACACTTCAAGTTATTGATAACCTTGTTTGGGGACCGCCACTACTGATCTTATTAGTCGGTACTGGTCTTTATCTAACAATACGTCTTGGTTTTATCCAAATTCGTTACTTACCTCTTGCACTTAGTTATGTGTTTTCAACTAAACATCGTACGAAAGGTGATGGTGATGTATCGAGCTTTGCCGCACTCTGCACAGCCCTTTCCGCCACTATTGGTACTGGTAATATTGTTGGCGTTGCAACAGCAATCAAAATGGGAGGGCCCGGCGCACTATTCTGGATGTGGCTAGCTGCCCTATTTGGTATGGCAACTAAGTATGCAGAATGCCTGTTGGCGGTGAAATATCGCGAGCAAGATGCTAACGGTCAAATGATCGGTGGCCCAATGTATTACCTAGAAAAAGGCGTCGGCAGTAAAACACTGGCCAAACTTTTTGCCTTTTTCGCCCTCGGTGTTGCATGTTTTGGTATTGGTACATTCCCACAAGCTAATGCGATTGTTGATGCTGCTTACCTTTCTTTTGAAGCACCCAAAGAATACACCATTGTGATTTTAACATTACTTGTGGCAACGGTGACACTTGGTGGAATAAAATCGATTGCGAGTGTAGCCAGTAAGGTTGTACCTGTAATGGCCGGTTTCTATATTTTGGCTTGCCTACTGGTATTAACGACTCAAATGCACGCTCTACCTGAAGCCGTCGCTTTAGTGATTAGCTCGGCATTTACTGGCCATGCTGCAGCAGGCGGTTTTACCGGTGCAGGTATCATGCTTGCGATACAATCTGGTATTGCTCGCGGTGTGTTTTCAAATGAATCGGGGCTTGGAAGTGCACCTATTGCAGCCGCGGCTGCGAAAACAGATTCATGTGTTCGTCAGGGGCTAACATCAATGACGGGTACATTTTTTGATACCATTATCATATGTACCATGACAGGGCTTACACTTATTGTTACGGGTGCATGGCAGAGTGAGTATGCTGGTGCAGCAATGACAACCTATGCGTTTGCTGCTGGTTTAGATTCAGCGTATTGGGGACCATTGATGGTATCGGTAGGGCTGATGTTCTTTGCGTTTACCACCATCATTGGTTGGAACTATTATGGTGAACGCTGCATTACTTACCTTTTTGGTGTTAAAGCAATTCTACCTTATAAAATTGTCTTCCTGGTATTAGTGGCAAGTGGCGCGTTCTTAAAGCTGGATATGATTTGGCTAATTGCAGATATTGTAAATGGCTTGATGGCTGTACCTAACTTGATTGGTTTAGTCTTGTTACGTGGTGTTGTTATTTCAGAAAGTAATATTTACTTTGAGCAGATAAAAACACTAACAGCCAAAAAAACACAACACGCTTTATAACATTACACATTATCATGAAGGTAAGCCGAGAGATTTTCTGGTACTCACCTGTTCTGAAGTTCTTGTGCTTCACCTTCATGTTAATCACTAATCATTCCAAATAGCGCGTCAGCTGTTGGTATAAATCAAAGCTACTGTCTTCTAACCAGCAATCAGTCATTAGTCCATCTTTCATTTGAAATAGCACCATTCCTGTCATTTTCACACTCTGGTTCTTTCCCGGTATTTTAATCCAACCACCATGATATGTGGCTTCACACTGGTACAGTGCCACCGTTTTATGTTCTTCCGTAATAACTTGAGAAATAGTGAAACGAACATTATTGAAACGTTGCTGCCAAATATTGACAAAGGAAAGATAATCTTCATGTGTCAGTGAAAAGCTTCGTCCTCCTGAAGTATGAAAGTTAAAAGGATTAGTCGCACACTCAGCCAACAACTGAGCATTGCCCTTTCCCCATACTTCATTAAACCAACCATTTATCCATTCTTCTTTATTCATATACAGCCTCCAATGCAAAAATCTCGAAGTGCCCTCCCCTCACGAAAAAATAAGCGAGGTTTATTGCATTTTTATATGTTAATAATTTGTTTTACTGACACAACTACAAGATTAGACTCAAAATCACAAAAATGCAGCAAGGTTGCTCATTAGTTTCATCAAAGGTTAATACGGAATAGAAAACTAAATGCAGGAGGGTTAGAGGCAAGCTACCATCATCACTTATACGTATACCCAAGTCACCTCAAGATGCAGAATTCAGAGTGACCTCAACGTGTTTAATTCAAGGAAAATATGTGTAGGAATGGCATTCCCTTTCAAACACATTTGACACAGAAGTAGACACGTTGAGTCACTCCCGAAGGGCGAGTTTTATTGGGCTTTATACGGCGTTGCTAATTTTCAACGTAGAACCACTAGGTCTATAAATTAGCGTCTTGCCTAGAGCCCAATAAATTCTCGCTGAAACGAGCATCTTGAGATGACTTGGGTATATACATTCAATGATGATGGTCAATTATTACACTTACTTAGATATAATAAGCATCGTTCCGAATATCGTTCGGTAATAACGTTTTACAGCGATAATTGTGAAAAAACGGATTGGTAATGCGTAAAGTTAGGTATCTGAGTATGGTGTTTAACACCTGTACCCACCGCTACAAAATCATAACCGAGCTCTTGGGTGGCATTTTTATTCCATTCACCATCGCCAAAAAATACACGGCGATCAAATGTTTCACCAGTATCTTGTTTTGCCCTGAATGCTGCAAGTGCCATAATTTCAGTACGGCTCATGGCATCAGATGAGGATGTAAATGTTATATTTGATGTATCAATGCCAACCGCTTGTAATTTCAATTTAGCCGCAGACTCCCAAGCTCCCGTCGCAATCGCAATATGTGTATCTTCACGACCCTGCATTTGATCAATAAACTTCTTTGCACCTTTAATTTCATGCATTTCTGACGGATTGTTATATAAATATTCGCGAATACATTTTAAATAGCGAGCTTCAACTTTACGATGAATAATCGAACGACTTTCACTGATATTATTCTTTAATAATATTTCATCTATAATGCCAGAATCCGTGACTTTCTGATATTGGCTCCAATTACCATCAGTAGAGATACCCAGTACATCTTCAATTGCCAGCGTTAAACAATGTTGATCAATTTCAGCTGAATCAACCAAAGTGCCATCTATATCTAAAAGAAATAAGTTCATTTTCTCTACCTTTACTGTTTTGTCTAGTGGTATCGCGCGCACAGCATGCGCTTGTAAAAAAAATGTTGCAAGTTAAGAATTGATACAATCTGTATTTTTTACAACAATGACCAACCCCCGCCAACTCAAACACTTATAGTTAACAAACAACCCGATTTTTATTCAAAACAATGAAACCAATGATACTAACTACGTGATCATGTGAACAATTTGGAAAGATAACGTTGCTAGATCGCGTAATTCATTCCAAACTTGTGAACTGATATCCCTACTTGTTCGTATTAATGCTTTAGACACAGATCTGTAAAGTAGAGTCAGAAAAAATATAGCATCACAATAAATATTATTAGATAAGTTAATGTCGTTAAAAAGGATAACCCATGAAAAATCACCCTACACGTAGACGCTTTCTAAAACTTGGGCTTGGTGGCGTAATCGGTGTCACCCTTGGTGGTACAAATTTAATCAAACCAGCACATGCAGCAGATCTCCCGCACCTCGCTGAAGATGACCCACAAGCTGCAGCTTTAAAGTATGTTCACAAATCACCAGACGACAGTAAGCATTGTTCTGGCTGTTTACTGATTCAAGGTACTGACGGCGATGAATGGCGCCCTTGTGGTGTATTCCCTGGCAAGCTTGTTTCAGCAACAGGCTGGTGTTCTGCATTTGCACCTAAACCTGCATAACAATAATAGTTAATCACCTTATAAAACTAAAGGAGCCCTTATCTTGAGGGCTTTTTGTTGTTTCGTATTTATGCTTATTAATCGCTTACAATATCAATGACTTCTTTATGCCAATCATTTCATTTATGTAGACAAGTTGCTCTAAGGTTGAAAGATTGATTAAGCCTCGCTTCCGGCAGGAATATCTAAAAAAAACTAAAATCATTGTATTGGTACATAACAAAAAGTGACATGTGAAATAAAAAAACCAATAAATCAGCAATTTAAAATCATTCCAAACATTATATTTTGTTGTTAGCTATCCTCCCCCCTTCCGTAAATAATATGCCCAACACAGACATCACTTCACCATAAAAAACAACTTATCCGAGGTATCTTCTTGAGCACGACTCTTGACGTTAAAATGAAGATCGCAAAACGACTGGTCACTACTCTTGCTTGCCTGCTGGGTTCAAATTCTGTCTATGCTCTTGATTGGAGTCGAGTGAGCGGAGAACTCCTATTTGCCTCTATTTACACTCACTCTGATTCAAACTTGTACGCTCAAGGTAATCCAAACCTTGAAGATCCTACCAGTCGAAATGACAACGGAGACAAGTTCATTGCCACTCCTTTAGGCAACATCAATTACGCACTTGATGACGCCCAATCACACCGATTATATATTGGTACTTCGCGTGACGATTTAGCTGTCGGAACACTCGCATTTGAACTTGGTTACCAAAGACAGCTCGATTCGGGTACTACTTTTGATTTAGCGTACCTTCCAACCGTTCTTCCCAGTGAAGTATGGGCCGATCCCTACACAATGAATCAAGCTCGTGAAAAGACGGATGTAGATGGTGATGCATTTAGACTTAAGCTGTCTAATATTAGTTCCTCTCTTTTTTCTTTAGATATGGCTTATGCTCGAGCTGATATAGAAAACGACCAAGTGACTGAAGATGTCTTAAAGCGTGATAGTAAAGCCTATTATATAAAGGGCCAATATTTATCAATGTTAGACACTCGCTCGGGTATCAATTACGGATTGAGTTACACCCTTCACAACGCAGAAGGAAAAGCGAACTCACATAATAAATACAGTGCCGAAGCTAGTTATTTTTTTCAATCATCGAAATACGCGTTTGCACTGACAGGTACTTACACACATCGTGCTTATAAAGCGTTGAACCCAATATTCAATCGCACACAATCTGATAATGCGTACCGATTATTTTTTGCCTATGAATATAAAGACTTGCCAAATTGGGATAATTGGAGTGTATCAACTTTCGCAGGCACGACAAAAAACAACTCAAACATAGAATTTTTCGATAGTCGAGAATGGCTACTATCCTTATCTTTGAACTATGCGTTCTAATAATTTTAATGGATGCATGTCTTATTCCCGCTTCATACAATTTAAAATGAGATGGTGGATAAGGGCACGACTTATTTCTGTTCCTTGTAATAAACAATGACAATACTTTCACCTCAAAGAATGTGAAATAAGTTACACATTGATCACTAACATGCGATACTAATTTGAGTCACAGCTACCTAATTTCTTATGAGCAAACTCACATTAGAACCGCCTGTTTACCTTATTGGAGAATATTACTATTCACCAACTTCCGGCGTCGTGTCAAAAAAACGAGTATTGACACGTTTACGAGCGAAAGAATCCGCATTACTGAATGCACTCATTGATCATTTCCCGCACATTCTATCGCGTGAGCAGATTGTCAAAGAGCTCTATGAAAATACTTACGCTACGGACGCAACCATCAATCAACTTGTTAAGCGCTTACGAAACGTGATGGATGACGATCTTCGTTCTTTAATCCGTACTATCCCTAAACAAGGTTACATGCTGACTGTTGAACCTAAATGTCTAGAGATCCATTACGGCACACAGACGATCGCACAGAAGTACATTGCCAGTGAACATAAGTTAATTGAACCTATTACTGCAAATATTAATGATCTTAATCGTATCAATACGGTAGATTCTCCGTCACAAAATGAAACCCGCTTCCGCATTTTTAATGCCATTACGGTAATGGGCGCCATATTATCGGTAGTGATAGGCTATGCCTTGGGCTATGCGTTTACGTACTCACCTCGATATTTGGAGCAAATGACTGAATCAGAAGCGACGCAGCTTTCAATTAATGAACTTTCATTAACCCCTACCGTTATCGTCGACTCAGAGAAAAATACGCTTGCAATACATCTTATTAGCGAGGGCGAAACTGTTCACTGCTCTTATCAAGATAAAATCACATTATGCGAATAGACCAGAAATATCAAAAAATTACTCTAGCGTGGTTATTGTGCATCGGGCTAGGATTCATGACCTATCAATTAAATTACACGCCAACTAAATCCTTCGTAGGTTTTTGGAGTGGACAATCAGCCGTCAATTACGGTGACCACTCTTTGTCAATCAAAATGCAACTTGTCGTTGATGATGCAAAATCTGAGAGTGCTCGATTAATTGTTAATTTTGAGCCTAATGAAAAAAACGCGAGTACATTCCATACGAATGTTACCTCAAATATCCAGATTTTAAATCGTTCAGGCACTGAAATGACATTTTCGCTAACCGAATTTAATTACACCAACAAAAAAGCACTTGAAGCCTTTATAGATAGAGAGCTACCTAGTAAAGGAGTCGTCATTTCCGGTGTATCGTGGGCTACTAGCAAAGATGAAATATTTTTGTATCTTACATTGCCCTTTGGTGAAAAAATGGGGGTCGTACTTCGTCGCCACAATTAATAAGATCAACACAAAACATCATAATAAAGACCATTTTCAAAAGCCAATAACCTTGTACTCGTCGATTATCGGCTTCATTCAATATTCACACTATATAAATCATTTCTAGCGGAAACAATGTTCTGCCCAGCGTGCTAAACCTGCTGTTACAGAACCAAAATAGCTGCCACTAACAACGGGGACATTGGGTAATTGTTGCTCAATACAAGCACGTAATATCGGAGAACGCGCTGTGCCGCCAGTCATATAGATTAAGTCTGGCTTTTTACCCGATTGGCTTACGGCTTCAGTCACCAATTCACTCATCTTGGCTTTTGGCGTTTCAATGGCTTCTGCCATCTGACTTTGAGAAATAGAGACTTCTAGCAACTCAGACAAAATATGCATTTGTACCTGACTGCTTTTTGCTTCAGATAAGGTAATCTTACTTTCTTCTGCTTTTCTTACGATATGGTAGCCTAGCGTATCGTGATAAGCATGAATCAGGCGTTTGAGCTTTTCAGGCTCTGATGCATCACGTCGAAGTTGATCTAACGTACGTATATTTGCAGTGCTATAAAAATCTGTTTGGGCGATAACGTTATTAATAGCAATAGGGTTCCAAAATTGGCTAATTGGCATATCGATACCACGCAGCGTTTTGCTGCCTAATCCAAACAATGGCATTAATTGGTTAAAGGCTAAATGGATATCCAAATCGTTACCACCAACACGTTGACCACTGTGTGCAAGCAAACTATCGGTACGATCAGCTTTACCACACCAATCAGGGCCCATTTCAATCAATGAACAGTCCGTTGTACCACCACCGATATCAACCACCAGCACAGTTTTATTTTCCGTTAGCGTACTTTCAAACTCTAAGCCTGCGGCTACAGGTTCAAATTGAAATTCAATATTGTTGAACCCAGCCCGTTTTGCCGCTTGCGTTAAAATAGATTCTGCTTGCTCATTAGCTCGTTCGCCGCCAGTACCCTGAAAATTCACAGGTCGCCCAATAACGGTATCTGTAATTATTTTCTGAGTCGTCATCTCGGCTTGGGTTTTAATGTTACTCATCATGGCGCAAACAAGATCTTCAAAAAAGCTTATCTGTACATCACGTAGCCCATTAGCACCAAGAAAAGATTTGGGAGATTTTACGTAATATACTTCTTCAGGATCTTCGAGATATAAATCCAATGCCGCCTGACCGAACTGTAAATCCCCGTTTTCAACACGAATATCTTCTTCGCGGTTCATTGCAATGGCGCGACGAAGTACCTGCTCACCGACAGTGTTAAGCGGAGATATACCCATGTGACGGTATAAGTGCTCACTAACGGCTTCACGAGTTGGTGCGCATAAAGTAGATGGTATGTACTGATTGCCACTTTCTAACGGCAACATACGTGGCTGCCCTTGCTCCATCATTGCAACTGAGCAATTCGCTGTCCCGTAATCAAATCCGATGTACATCCCGAGTCTCCACTTAGAAAAAGGTCGGCGATTTTATACTGATTTACCTATAATACCAAGAGGCTTTGACTGAATATTTCTACGAGATAATGCTCAAATTTGATTTAAAATCAGTTATTTTTTGCATGAGCAGGCATAATCACTCCTTCATAAATAACCAGACAGACAGATTAACTATGAAACAGTATTTTAAACCCGCTTTAGCTTTACTATTTGCCATGGTCGCCTTAGTGGGTTGCAACGACACTAACACCCCTAAAGAAGGTGAAAAGTACACGCAAATATCAACGCCAATCTCCGATATGCCAATGGTTGTTGAAGTCTTTTCTCTTTCATGCGGACATTGCCGCAGCATGGAAACAATGTTGCCAGAGATAAAGAAACTGGCTGGTGTAGAAATAGATAAGGTGCATGTGACGTTTAATGAAAGCGCACAGGTCGCAGCTTATATTTTTTATACCGCCTCTATTCAGACAGATGGTAAGCCTAGTGATAAGCTGATGGAACAATTATTCGCTTACACGCAAGAAACGCCAGAAACGGCAACCGAAGCAGAAAAGAAAGTAATCTTAGAAGAAATCTTTACGTCAAATAATCTGCTTAGTCCTTACGGCCTAAGTGAAGAGCAACACAAACAAGTGTATAAAAAAATGACGGAAGCGGAGTCTATCGTTGCAAACTCACAATTATCGTCTGTACCAGCGTTTATTGTGAATGGTAAATACATGGTACAAAGCGATGCGCACCAAAGTTTGGACGATATGGCAAACACCATCAAGTACCTAACAACGCTAAACTAATACTGTTATACCCTACTTATGAAGTGACAAGATAACAGTACGTGTTAAAGCACCTAAGCCAGCATATTATTGATGCTGGCTTTTTTACATCTATACACAATGCGAAGAAAATAACCTTCAAACGTCTATACCCTGAAACAGTAATACCTACATGAAATCTAATAAATCACCACACATAAACACAGGTACAGCACACACCTAACACATTAATGACACATGAGAGCTACATCACAATTACTTAACTAGTGACTCAACCATCAATAATAATTAATTAAACCATTGTTATAAAATAATTATTTTTCACATTTTCATCTAAATAATTCTTTAATTTTAGAAGAATTAACACCAATGAAACAGGTGGCACATCAGCCCTAACATGTTGAATTAAAGTTAATAAGTCACCTCTAAATCTCATGAAACCTAAAATTTACATTTTCTTTACAAGGTTTTACTTACGCGTGTTGCTTTTTCCGCTTTAAATAGTTTTACGCATTTGGAGTAAATGCCGTAACAACATGAATATTTAAAGGAATTATAATAATGAATAAGAAAATTATCGCATTAGCGGTGGCAGCAGCAGTAGTTTCAACATCAGCTTCAGCAGCAACTGTGTACCAAGATGGTGCATCTAAAGTGACCATCGGTGGTCGTTTAGCTGTTCGTGCTGAATATACAGAAAGCGTGAATGATCAAGACAGTACAACCAAGCTGGAAAACAACAGTTCACGTATTAACTTTGGTTTTGAGCATGAAATGGTTCCAGGCTGGATAGCTGGTGCTAAAGCAGAATGGGGCTACGATGCACTCGCAAGTGGCAGCCAAGACTTCAGCAACCGTTTAGGCAATGTGTACTTCCTTAACGAACAAGTGGGTACAATTACACTCGGTAAGCAATGGTCAACGTACTACGACATCACTGCTTGGACGGATGTATTCTGGATCTATGGTGGCGAAGCTTCTGGTACCTACGATGGTCGTGCAGAAACAGACAGTCACGGTGATTCAGGTACAGGTCGTGCAAATGAGGCATTATCTTACCGTAAATCCATTAATGGTCTGAATATTGGTGTGCAATACCAATTTGAAGGCGATGATATTAAAACAGGGGCTAGCACAACTCACCGTGAATATGGTCTACAAAGTGCCCTATCGTACGACTTTGACTTCGGTATTAGTCTAGGTGGTGCATACAGCCTTACAAAGTATGAAGGCCAAGCCGACGATAAAACATGGACATTAGGTGCTTTATACCAGTCAGATATGCTTTATGTTGCGGGCCAGTACGGTCAGTACGAAAACCATACAAGTGTGAATGGCAACGTTACAGGAACTAACAAAGCGGGTGTAAATGGCGTTGCTGAAAATGCAACTGGTTACGAATTCATTGCAGCTTATCTTGTTAGCGGTGGTGAGTACCAAGTATACGGTGGTTACAACGGTCTAGAAGATGATGATTCTAAAGCAGAATACTCATATGGCCTAATTGGTGCCGCGTGGACACCAGGTAGAATGATTTTCTCTGCTGAATATAAGTTAGGCGTAACAGATAAAGATAACTTCGGTAACGATTCAGGTGCTGATCAATTTGCAGTGCTAGCACGTTACAACTTCTAAGCAATACCGAACCGAATCCACTTTTTATTTTTTGCTTTATTTTGGCACTCTTTTGAGTGCCTTTTTTAATTACCAGCCTTTAAATCTAGCTCATCAAACCATTATTTCAAATTATATATGCACAAACCAACCATCACGCACGATAATGCTTATTTCTTAAATATTTACGTGATTCTGGTTACCTTTTTATAAACATCCGGACTAGAGTTTATTTCACGAGGTTAATAGCATTTTTTTGCCATGAACGCTTCGAGGAGTAACAAAATTATTCTAGTTAAGGGATGACAAAAATGAATATGAAATTCATTGCCATCGCAGTGGCAGCAGCAACCGTATCAATTCCAGTTTCAGCAGCAACAGTATATCAAGATGACAACACAGTATTTAATGTAGGAGGTAGAGCAGAGGTTCGCGGTAATATTTCAGATGCAAATAAAACAACTACCAATGACAGTAGCTATAAAGATAAATCTCGCGTTCGTTTAACTGTCGATGGCAAACAAACATATAATTCAGACATTACTTTCGTCGGTAAATATGAATTTGAGCTGACAGAAAAAACAGATGGCGGCTCTGATGATGTAGCAATGAATACACGTCACTTATATGCTGGTGCAGAAACCAGTTTTGGCGATATTTTTTATGGTCACCAAGTAAATGCCGTAACCTATCTTACCGACTGGACGGATGTCGCCGAAACATTCAGTGGCTACACCAACGAGTATAACGTGGCAACAGCTGACCGAGCTAAAAATATGCTCCGTTACGCGACAACCACCAGCTACGGCTTAACATTCCAAGTTGACGGCAATTTTAATTCAGATAGCCAAAGTGATGGTTACGGTGCGATTGTTGCCTATGAACTACCTATCGGGTTAGAACTCGGAGCAGGTTATGCGGCAAGTGATCAAACTTATGGTAATCAGTTTGATACTAACTCATCAGACACTTACCTATTAGCCGCTAAATATGCCAACGATGGGATCTGGCTGGCAGCCATGTACCAAGGTGGTGATATTTCATTCGATAGCACCAAAGATTCTGATTTCAGTGCCGTAGACCTGTACGCAGGTTACTCATTTGGCGATAACACCGTCAACATGACATATAACTATTACTCAGCTGATGACATTGGAGCGTTAGATATCGACTTCATCGGTATTGAATATGCGCGCTATATGGGCAGTGTCGCTCTTTTTGGCAGCTACAAGTTCAATTTACTTGATGAGGGAGAAGGTGGTGAAGGTGATAATGACGAAGATGAATTACAGCTTGGTTTACGCTACGGCTTCTAAGACTGTTTTATTTAACTACAACATTTAAGTCCTGCTACATTGAGTCATATGTCACAATAATAGCACTCATACCCGAGTGCTTTTTTGTTTCAAAAAACTATTCTAATCACACCTTTTCCTCTCGACATTCTGTATTATTTCCTCTGCCATTTATCGGTAAGGCACAGTTATCAAACATTGAAAAAACAAGCCCGATCGCTTCATGTAACACTATACTTACAATCGCAGATATAGTGGCTGTCAAGACTAGAAGATCATCATATATTGTGTTTTCATCTGTCGCCTCAACATAAGATACAACCACGTATTGGCTCTTAAACACACATAATGCAGTCTGGATGACGCATTAAACTGTGTCTGTTGTGCTTGAATTACAACAAACATAAAGGTGCATTCATAATGGCGAAAACCTCAACAGCTTCTGAAGTATCTCAAGCAATCGATATTGCATACCAATCTACCTCTATGGAGATCTGGGACAGCAAATATCGTCTCAAGACTAAGCATGGAATCGCTATTGATGAGACTGTGGATGATACCTTCAAACGTGTTGCTCGCGCGTTAGCTGATTTAGAAAAAGATAAAGTCAAAGAACATTGGTACAACGAATTCTTGTGGGCACTGCGTAACGGTGCTATCCCTGCTGGTCGTATCACCTCTAATGCAGGTGCTTTTGAACACAAGCCTGCTACCTCGACCATTAACTGTACAGTATCAGGTACTATCGAAGATTCGATGGATGATATTTTAGGTAAGGTTCACGAAGCGGGTCTTACCTTAAAAGCAGGTTGTGGCATTGGATATGATTTCTCGACACTTCGCCCACGTGGTGCTTTTGTAGCTGGTGCAGGTGCTTATACGTCTGGCCCACTGTCTTTCATGGATATCTATGACAAGATGTGTTTCACCGTGTCTTCGGCAGGTGGTCGTCGTGGTGCGCAAATGGGCACCATGGATATCCGCCATCCAGACATTATCGATTTCATTCGTGCTAAGCGCGAAGATGGTCGCCTACGCCAATTCAACTTATCACTTTTAATTTCTGAAGAATTTGTTCAAGCTGTTAAGAACGATGAAGACTGGAGCCTTGTCTTTCCGATAACAGTAAAAGAAGCGAAGCAAGATAACCTCGACCTACATACTGATTCTTCAATCACGTGGACAGATTGGCCGCTGACTGAAGGTTTAGTGGAAGACAAAGACGGTCGAGTTGCATGTAAAATCTACCGCACCTTGCCTGCACGCAAGTTATGGAACGTTATCATGACGTCAACCTATGACTATGCTGAACCAGGATTCATTCTTATTGATAAAGTAAACCAGATGAACAACAACTGGTTCTGTGAAGAGATCCGTGCCACTAACCCTTGCGGTGAACAGCCTCTACCACCTTATGGCGCGTGTCTTTTAGGTTCTATTAACCTAACAAAATTTGTCCGTGACCCATTTACGGATACCGCTGCATTTGATTGGGATGGTTTCCGTCGTGTAGTGGCTACTTTCACACGCATGCTAGACAACGTTGTAGAAATCAATCAGCTACCACTTGAAAAGCAACGTCATGAAATTATGCATAAACGTCGCCACGGTATGGGTTTCTTAGGGCTTGGCTCTACAACAACCATGCTAAAGCATAAGTACGGTAGCGCAGCATCGATTGCCTTTACAGAGCAAGTGGCACAAGAGCTTGCGATAACGGGTTGGAAAGAAGCCCTAAGCCTTGCCAAAGAAAAAGGCGCAGCGCCAGTCATGGAGCAAGAATTTACCATTACCGCCAAAATGATACGTCAGCGCCCAGAAATGGCAGATGATGGCATCAAGGTAGGTGATAAAATAAAAGGTAAAGTACTGCATGCCAAGTACAGCCGCTACATGCAGCAAGTTGCTGAAATTGAACCTGAGCTGATAGAAGCATTATCAACAGTTGGGGCACGTTTCACCCACCATAGTTCCATTGCGCCAACGGGTACTATTTCATTGTCCTTAGCGAATAACGCAAGTAACGGTATTGAGCCAAGCTTTGCCCATCACTACAGCCGTAATGTTATCGTTACCGGTAAAAAAACAAAAGAAAGTGTCGATGTGTATAGCTTTGAGTTGCTTGCCTATCGCGAGCTAGTGAATAGCAAAGCAATGCCATACAGCACAGAAGAAGAAACTCAGCTGCCAGAATATTTCATTACCGCAGATGATATTACACCAAGCCAACATGTAGATGTTCAAGCAGCAGCTCAACGCTGGATTGATTCTTCAATTTCCAAAACTGCCAATATACCAACAGACTTCCCTTTCGAAGACTTTCAAGACATTTATATGAATGCCTACGATAAAGGTTTGAAAGGTTGTACTACTTTCCGCTTCAATCCTGAAGTATTCCAAGGTGTACTCGTAAAAGAGAGCGACCTTGAAAATACAACGTACGTTTTCAACTTAGAAGACGGCTCAACAATTGAAGCTAAGGGTAACGAAGAGATTGAATACGACGGTGAAACACACACCGCAGCCAATCTTTACGATGCGCTTAAAGAAGGTTACTACGGTAAGTATTAAGTTAGAAAGGTTATACACTCATGGTTCAGAAAATTAGCAGTAAAATCGTTGGCTTTAAAGTAAAAAGCCAAGAGCCAAAAGTACAGGCAGAGCCAGTACAACCTGAAGAGATTGTTGAGTACATGCATGAAAACATGCCTCGACCTGACATTCTTTTAGGCACAACCTACAAGCTGAAAACGCCAGAGCACATCTCTGAACATTCTTTGTTTATTACCATCAATGATGTAGTTTTAAATGAAGGCACAGAGCATGAAGTACGTCGCCCATTCGAAGTTTTCATTAACTCAAAAAGCTTAGAGCACTATCAGTGGATTGTTGCTCTAACACGTATTATGTCCGCTGTATTCCGTAAAGGTGGAGACTGTACTTTTTTAGTGGAAGAATTACGTTCAGTGTTCGATCCAAAAGGCGGTTACTGGAATAAAGGCAAATATGTACCTTCTTTAATTGCTGAAATCGGTAATATTATCGAACAGCACTTAACGAAAATTGGCATGATGGGCGTGCCTGAAGTGGATGTACACCAAAAAGCATTTTTAGACGCTAAAAAAGCAGAGCTTGCAAGCAAAGTAGATAAAGAGAAAATTGCAGAAAACGCTGAATCTGAAAGCAACGGCAGTTTTCCACCAAGTGCCACCTTATGCTACAAGTGCCACACTAAAGCAATGATAATCAAGGATGGTTGCCAGACGTGCTTAAATTGTGGCGACTCTAAATGCGGTTAAAGTCTTAATCACACGTTATTAAAAATCACTAAACTAAAGGGGCTTTAAGCCCCTTTTTTATACACACCATTTAGCCAACATACTTTTTAGCTCAACGGATTGGTAAGGTTTGCAGAGAATGTCGTTCATGCCTGCACGCAAACATTCTTCACGTTCAGCAGTTGTTGTACCGGCTGTTAAAGCAATAATTGGTTTGATGTAATTATCGCTGCGTAACTGACGAGTAGCACAGTAACCATCCATGATCGGCATACGGCAATCCATTAACACGATATCGAACGATTGTTGTTCAAGAATATCTACCGCTTCTGCACCGTTATCTACAATCACAGGACAAATGCCAATTTTACTAAGCATAAGCTTAATGATCATTTGATTAGTTTTCAGATCTTCGACAACCAATACTGTCTTATTTTCTAGTCGTTTATTGTTGTAGTGGGTTGGCTGGCTATTGATGACTTCACCTTCAACTACAACTAACGGCAGCTCGATGATAAAGGTAGCACCTGCATTACGTTCACTTTCAAGTCGAACTGTACCATGCATTTGCTCAGTCAGTTGCTTACAAATTGCCAGCCCTAGGCCTGTTCCCTCATGGCTGCGTTTACTTGAAATATCCACTTGGCTAAACGGCTTAAATAATTTGGATTGTTGACTAAGAGAAATACCACACCCAGAATCTTTCACTTCAAAGTAAAGTTTATCGTTACGCCAATCCAATAATGCTACTACGCTGCCTTGCTCGGTAAATTTGATGGCATTACTGATCAAATTAACGAAGATCTGTTTGATGCGATCTTCATCGCCATTCAAGGTTTTCGGCACTGCGGGTGAACAAATGAAATTGAAGGTTAAGCGTTTTTCTGACGCCCTAAGATTAAAGATATCCTGCATTTTGATGGCCAACAAATGGCTATCGAATGGTTTTTCGGTCAGCTCTAACATACCAGCATTGATCTTACTGTAATCTAAAAGATCGTTAATGATCGCTCGTAGCAATTCACCCGAGTGATTTAGGGTTGTAAGTAACTTAGTTTGATCGCTGTTTAGCGGGCTATCACCGAGTAACTCAGCAGTACCTAGTAAACCATTAAGTGGGGTACGCAATTCATGATTGATCATAGCGAGAAAATCACGGGTTGCTTGTTCAGAGTTTTCTGCACGTTTTCGAGCTGTAATTGCATTAGCCAGAATGATTTGACGACTAATAGCAGAACGCAGCATTTCGCTAAATAAAGCCATATGTTTTTTTATTGATTCCAACCAACTACCAGTGGCGCTGATACGTGCAGCTAAAAAACCTATAAGTATATTATGACTATTACGCAATGCTATCCAATAGGTGTGCTCTTCGTTATCCCACACATGTTTATCTTGCTTAAGTTGCTCGGGAGGAAGCCAGTTTTGCCGACGACCATAGTCATACTGACCAGAATTCTCGATTTGGCTTTCTGTAAAAATGTGAATGCAACACGCGGTCACTGAGTTACTATCGACCAATGATTGCACCAAATCTTGAATAACCTCCGCATTAGGTGCTTGCTTCAGAAACCGACGACCATAACTTAAAAGCATGGTTTCAATTTTAGTTTGATACGCCAGCCGTTCGGAATCAAGATTGGCTTTGTTCTGCAACTTTTCGACGGACTCTTCAATCAGCAGTTTGGCGTTATACAGCTCAAGGCTTTTTACTTCCAATAGCTTCTCTGCTGCGGCTCTAGCAGCTTTTTCTCGATTGACTTTTTTCTGCAATAAAGCAATATGTTGCTCAGAATTCATCCCTCCCCCCTTCAATCAAGCACTCTTACAACCTAAGCCATGTTCTATTATCATGCCTCAGATTAAGAAGGTACGATGGTCAGATCGAAGCGTACATGGCTTTCATTCGCATCCATAGGGGTCATGATGACGTTCACTTTTTGGTTAAAATAGTCAGCACATCCTTTGATTAGACCAAGGCATACATGCGACATGCAGCGCGCCGAGCGATAGTCCATTACCATGACGGTTTCTTCGACTGAGATAAACTCAAAACGGGGTGGAGTCGCGTCGGGGTAGAGTTTTTTTACCTCGATGTGGATATGATCTTCTACTCTTTGAATAAAGCTAAAAGTGTTGTGGCTTGGCTCTTTTTTAAAAGGTAGGCTTTCTAGTAAGCGTGTAAATACAGCTTGTCCATACACTTCTTGAAGATCACTAGCTGGCACACCAGTAATTTTACTTAGCGCAATGATTAACTTAACCAAATCACGATGGTCATAGCTCCCAACAGCAGTATATACCCCTTCATCGAAGGCTTGATCCAGCATTTTCTGACAAACCTCCAGTCCAAATGCATTCTCGACGATATCTAAAAACTCGGTGAAAATAATCCCTTTCATGCTTACTCCTAGCTGAGCGAACTAGCGCCAGTGTTTCGCTAAAGTTTAGTCTCGACTACAACCATAAATGCATGCATTGGGTTGATTACATTTATTATGGTAAGGGATAGTAAGAGCGTCAAAATTAATACAGATAAAATTATATAAATACAATGAATAAGAAAAGTAGCAGATACAAGATTCATTACGCCACGACCGAGCAACATATGTGAAACATAAAAGCAACACAACGGGCGTGATTCTCATTTTTATTTGGTTAACCGCACAATTATCAGCCTAGGCGCTTAAATGTATGATAAATATGCGCTAATAATATGAACCATAGATACAGAAAAGCCGATACACCAGCTGTAGGCATCAACTCCCTATTCACTCCTTTCACTAAAGTGAAATCTGTCCTTACCGAGTTCCTCTTCACTACCCCTGGCGCAGACTTTTTTACCGATTTTTTCGGAGAATAGCTATCGCAACGATTTTGTTTCATAAAAGCTAGGAGACTCACTATGAGTGATATTGCACTATCTATCAGCATATTAGCGCTGGTTGCAGTGCTGGGCTTATGGATTGGGAATTGGCGTATTTGTGGTGTTGGATTAGGGATTGGCGGGGTGCTGTTTGGCGGCATTTTTGTTGGTCACTTTACTGACTCATGGGGCGTTGCTCTCGATTCACATACCTTGCACTTTATACAAGAGTTCGGGTTAATACTGTTTGTATATACCATTGGTATTCAAGTAGGGCCAGGATTCTTTGCTTCATTACGAAGTTCTGGTCTTAAACTCAACGCCTTTGCTGCATTGATCGTTTTACTAGGCTGCATTGTTGCTATCGGTTTATATAAAATATTTGATGTTCCTTTACCTGTTATTCTCGGTATTTTCTCGGGAGCCGTCACCAATACCCCATCGCTTGGTGCTGGTCAGCAGATACTCACTGAACTTGGTGCACAAGAAGGTATGCTTGACCTAACAGGCATGGGCTATGCCGTTGCGTACCCTTTTGGTATTTGCGGCATTTTATTAACCATGTGGATTTTACGTCTGGCTTTTCGTGTCAATGTTGACAAAGAAGCGGAAGAGTTTGAAGTTCAGAACGGTCATAAAAAACAAAACTTACACACCCTTAACGTTGCTATTCGTAATCCCAACTTAAACGGTTTGCAGCTTAAAGATGTACCAGCATTAACTGAGGGTCACATTGTTTGTTCACGCTTAAAACGAGGCGAGAAATTGCATGTTCCCCGCCCTGATACGCGAATTGAAACAAATGACTTGCTCCACTTAGTCGGCGCTAAACACGCCCTCGAAAAAGCACGATTAGTGATTGGTGAAGTTGTAGATGCATCACTATCAACCCGAGGTACAGATCTAAGGGTTCAGCGATTAGTAGTAACCAATGAAATCGTTTTGGGCAAAAAAATTAGCCACCTTGATCTCAAAGAAAAATATGACGTTGTGGTATCGCGCTTAAACCGAGCAGGTGTTGAATTAGTACCGACAAGCCAAACGACATTACAATTTGGTGATATTTTAAACCTTGTTGGGCGCCAAGAAGCCATCGAATCTGTTAGTGGTATTGTGGGTAATGCCCATCAAAAATTACAACAGGTACAAATGCTGCCAGTATTTGTGGGTATTGGTTTAGGGGTTTTATTGGGGTCGATTCCTTTCTATTTACCGGGGTTTCCAGCCGCAATTAAACTTGGCTTAGCAGGTGGACCGTTACTTGTCGCACTCATACTTGCTCGTATAGGCAGTATTGGCAAGTTATATTGGTTTATGCCACCCAGTGCTAACTTGGCATTACGAGAAATAGGGATAGTGCTATTTCTTGCCGTTGTTGGGTTAAAATCTGGTGGTGGCTTTGTTGATACACTCATAAACGGTGACGGTTTAAGTTGGATGGGCTACGGTATTGTTATCACCTTAGTGCCTCTTCTTACTGTCGGCTTTTTAGCACGTATTGTGGGGCAGCTTAATTACCTTACTATCTGTGGCATGCTTGCGGGTTCGATGACCGATCCACCAGCTCTTGCTTTTGCCAATGGCTTACATCCAACAAGTGGGGCTTCAGCGCTATCATACGCAACAGTCTATCCATTAGTCATGTGTTTAAGAATATTATCACCACAAATACTCGCCTTATTATTATGGGCAGTTTAATGCATATTAAATAAATCATTTAAACCAAGATACCTCAATATAAAAGCCACAACACGTGGCTTTTATACTTTTATTACATTTCAGAAACTAAATTGGATAATTAATTAATATTTATTCGTATATTAATTTAAAATATTAACCCTGCAATATTCTGTTATTAATCGAAGCGAAATCACGCTTTTAATAGAATCAAATTACACCTAAGAGACACTACGCATTGAACGTCTAATTAATTGACTGCGAATGTGTGCATTTACAGTCATAAAACTAACCTACCGATTAAGTTATCGACAAAAAAAGAAAGCATTGAACAGTAAACTTTCAACACGCCCTGCCGACATAGATTAAAGATATAGAAGAGAGCAAAGTCATTACAAATATAAATATGAAATAGGATCCATATTATTATGAACAAACTCAATTTAAAGAGCAAATTATTACTGCTCAGCTTGCTACCAGTGTTTATTATCATGAGTGTCGCGATTGGCATTGTTCTTAATTTAGAAAACAAAGCATTAGATGAACAAGTCGAACACTTCAATAATAAATTAATTAGCGAACGAAAAAGTCAGCTTAAAGATGCAGTTAACATCAACAAACATGCTGTTGAGAATATCCTCGCCGCCAATAGTGATAAAAAGCAAGCCATTCAACAAATTCGGGAGCTGCTACTTCCGCTGAGATTTGCGATTAACAATACCGGCTACATTTTTATCTATGACAAGAATGGCAACAACATTGTTCATGCCGCAAGTCCGGAGAAACAAGATAAGAACCATCGAGGAATGACAGATCCGAACGGCGTCAAAATTCTTGAGAAACTGTACCAAGCCGCGCAACAAGGTGGGGGGTTCGTCAACTATGTTCATCCGAAAAGCGGCAATCCTACCCCACAGCCTAAACTCAGTTACGCCGCTTCAATCAAAAATACAGACTGGTTTATCGGTACAGGAGTATACATTGATGATATTAATAACGAAGTCTCTGAGTACCAGTTAACAGCTAAAAATGAAATGAATGAGCGTTTTAATATTGTTCTACTCACTTCTGGTATTTTAAGTCTATTGACGATTTTTACGATCATTTTCACTGCAAATCGTATTATACGTCCAGTACAGAACATGGTTGAAACCTTGAATGATATTGCCGACGGTGAAGGTGATTTAACCCGCCGCCTTGATATCAATGGCCATGATGAAATTGCGCAACTGGGCAACGCATTCAACCGCTTTGCCACAAAATTACAACATATCATCCGACAAGTCTCCACAGTAACCGATCAAGTATCCGGTGCTGCGGGCAATATTCACAACCAAACAGCCAGCCTTACTCGCCAGCTCCAAGAACATAACAACGAAACAGAACAAGTTGTCACTGCTGTTACTGAGATGAGCTCAGCAGCAAGTGAAGTAGCAATGAATGCGAATGAAGTTTCAAGCGCAACCAGTGATGCAAGCCAAGATTCTATCGTCGCCCAGCAACGCGTTGATACATCTGTTGTTTCAATCACTGCATTAGTTGAAGAAGTCGATCAGGCAGCACAACATATTCATTCGTTAAACCAGCAATCACAAAAAATCGATAATGTATTAAAAGTAATCGGTGAAATTGCAGAGCAAACTAACCTACTCGCTTTAAATGCAGCAATTGAAGCTGCACGGGCTGGCGAGCAAGGTCGTGGGTTTGCTGTCGTTGCAGATGAAGTGCGTGGGTTAGCAAGCCGTACTCAATCAAGCACCAAAGAAATAAAAGAAATGTTAGATGAACTGCATCGATTAGTGTCCCAGGCAGTAACGTCGATGGATCATAGTCAATCTACCTGTACTGAAGCAGTGGATGCTGCAAATTTAATTACAGATAGCCTTTCTTCTGTTACGGGCGCTGTTGAATCAATTAATGACATGACAAGTCAAATCGCGACGGCTGCAACAGAACAAAGCTCGGTCACCGATGAAATCAATCGTAATATGGTTTCTATACAAGATATCGTGACCGATTTAATTCATTCGAGCAGCGACTCTGAAAAAATAGTTAATGAACTTAACCATGCCGGTAGTGAGCTGAAAAGTTTGGTTGGGCAATTTAAAGTATAAATACATCAATTATTTATATTCATTCACATTAAATGGCAGCCCTTAGGTTGCCATTTTTATATTCATGCCTGCCAAAATCAACATCTACCCTCTCTTCGAGCATTTGATGCAACTAACATTTTTGCACTGATAATCTATGTAAACTGCCGCACACTTTTAGTATCACGATAAATAAACAACTTTATGGCAACGATTAAAGATGTGGCAAAACTGGCTGGAGTCTCTACTGCGACAGTCTCCCGAGTAATTAATAACACCACATATGTTGAGCCCGTGACCCAAGAGCGCGTTCAAAAAGCAATGAAAGAACTGAGTTACCACCGTGATGCTAGGGCTGCAGCATTAGCAAGTCGTTCTAACAACACCCTCGGCTTATTAACTGGTAATCTTGCCGACCCATTCTTTGCATTAATCGCTAAAAGTGTCGAAGAAGTCGCGCGTTCACAAAACTGTCAGCTTGTTGTGGTCAGCGGTGGTCATAATGCCCAACGAGAAAAAGAAGGCTTAGACTTTCTGATCAGCCAAGGCTGTGAAGCCATGGTAGTACACTCAAAAATGCTGGATGACGCGACACTGCTTCGTTACAGCGCTCAACTACCCGCCATGGTATTAATCAACCGTACTATTCCTCAGCTTGCTCATCGGGCAGTTTGGGTCGATAACCGTGCAGGAGCAGCTAAATCCGTCGAGCATTTGATCGCATCGGGTCACCGAAAAATTGCTTGCGTTACCAGTGATCTGCCTATTGAGGATCGAACAGAACGACTTGAAGGCTATCGCCAAGCAATGGCATATGCCAATCTCACCATTCAGCCCAATTGGGTTATCAACCAACCCTTTAGTGAAGAAGGTGGAGAAGCCGCAGGTAAGCTTCTGATCAAACAATGCCCAGAAGTAACAGCCGTTGTCACATTCAATGATGTAATGGCGGCAGGCTTAATGGCAAGCTTGTATGAGCAAGGCTATAAAATCCCGAATGACTATTCCATCATCGGCTTTGATGATGTGTTATTAGCACGATACCTCTACCCTCGCCTTTCGACTATGCATAACCCTATCGATTTAATGTCAACTCATGCCGCAAAATTGGCATTACAACTACGAGAGCAGAGTGAAGTATTTCCTTCGACCAACCGATTTGATGCCAATTTAGTATGCCGCCAAAGCGTTTCTATACCCCGACAAGCTTAAAACCGTGATCAGGTTCAAATGTGAAGATCTCATGTAACCGCTTACATGAAACGGATGCATGAGTCTCATTTTACCTAGTGTATACCTCTTATTATGACGACGTTGAAACAACCTACGATTATAAAAAATTCTGTACGACTTTACTTTTTAAGAGGACAAATCAATGACGAATAATAAGCCTCTGCCATCTTTAGCATTAGCGATTGCACCTATCGCTGTTATGTTTGGCTTACTCGTGATCGGCTACGGCATACTGGGTCTACGAATCGAACCGCTATTACTTATCTCTGCCGTTTTCACGGGCGGGATAGCCTATAAAATGGGTTATAACTGGGATGACATCATGGGGGCTATCGTTGAAAAATTAGCGAAAGCCATGCCTGTTATTTTGATTCTCGTTTCAGTGGGCGGCTTAATTGCCAGCTGGATGGTGAGTGGTACGATTCCTTTCATGGTGTATTGGGGCTTAAAAGTCATTAGCCCTGAATACATTTTGATTGCTGCGTTCTTCGTGACTTCTGTGGTATCTGTATGTACGGGTACATCTTGGGGCTCTGCGGGTACCGTTGGCGTTGCCTTAATGGGTGTTGCTGCTGGGCTTGATGTATCACTCGCTGCTGCTGCAGGTGCTGTGGTCTCTGGCGCATATTTCGGTGACAAACTATCACCACTTTCTGATTCAACCAACTTCGCGCCCGTTGTATCTGGCACGACGCTTTACGAACATATCCAACACATGCTTTACACCACGATTCCAGGCTTTGTTATTGCATCAATCGTGTTCTTTATTGCTGGTCAACATGGCGATGTCGCCAATGTCAGCGAACCTCAAAAAGTTATCGATATTCTTGCGGGTATTGAAAGCCTTTATAACCTGAACATTATATTAGCCCTGCCTCCTGTTCTGATTCTTTGGGGTGCTGTAACTAAAAAACCCGTTCTTCCTCTTATGCTAACAGCATCTGCATTAGGGCTTGGTTTAGGTATGGCTGTACAAGGGTTTAGCTTACAGCAAGGTTTTCAAGCATACGTTGATGGCTTTAACATCAGCATGCTAAGTGATAACGGTCATGCTATCGATGGTCTAGTACCAGACATTGCAAAACTGCTTAACCGTGGTGGCTTATTCTCGATGATGAGCACTATCTTACTGGTATTTTGTGCTTTCGCTTTTGCAGGTATTTTGAGCCTGACAGGTGCACTGAATGTTGTGCTTGGTCGCTTCTTACACCTTATTCGCACTACGGGTCAGCTAATTCTATCTACCGTTATTGCAACCATTACAGTGGTATTCACCACATCTGACGGCAAGCTTGCACTGTTAATTCCTGGTGAGTTATTCCAAGACGCTTATCACAAGATGGGCTTAGACACCAAAAACCTTTCTCGTACATTAGAAGATGCAGGCACGATCATCGAACCATTGGTTCCATGGACTGCAGCTGGTATCTACATGGCAAGTACATTAGATGTACCAACACTTGATTACTTACCGTGGGCAGTTCAGTGCTACACCGGTGTTATCTTCGCGATTATTTATGGTTTCACAGGTTTTGGTATTGCTAAAGCGAAGCCACTCGATACAGAAGAACAAACAGTCAATATGTCTCCTGCTGACGTTAAATAAATTAAAAAGTAAAATAAGGTAAACGCAATGACTACACATTTTGATCAAGTAAACGATCGCCATAATAGTGGTTCATTGAAATGGGATTTCATGAAACAAAAGCTCGGATTACAAGAAGACGGGCTACTACCAATGTGGGTTTCAGATTACGATTTTAAAGCGCCACCAGCGGTGCTAGAAGCACTAAACACTCGTATTGAACACGGTATATTTGGCTACGCTGAACGCAATAATGACTATTACCAAGCCATCATTAATTGGTACAAGACACGACACAATATTACGCTACCGCAATCCTGGATCACTACCGTGCACGGCGTGTTACCAGGGTTGTCTATTGTTATTCAGATGCTTACCAATATTGGTGATGGCGTCGTAATGCAAACACCAGGCTATGGGTCGTTTCGTAAAATCACCGAGCTAAATGATCGCCATATCATTGAAAATCCATTACGCGAAAATAATGGCTATTACACCATGGACTTGGATCACCTCGAATCATGCTTTAGCACTGGTGCAAAAGTAATGATTTTGTGTAATCCGCATAACCCCGTTGGGCGGGCTTGGTCAGAAAGTGAAATGATAGCGGTTGCTGAGCTATGCAAAAAATACAATGTATGGCTATTAAGTGATGAGATCTGGGGCGATTTAACCATGCCAAATCATTGTTACTTCTCTGCCCTATCGTTACCAAGTGAATTACAACAGCAATTAGTGGTGGCGACAGCCGCGAGTAAAACATTTGGCTTATCGTCAATGCGTATATCTAATTTCATGATTCCAAATGAAGTATTACGCTGCCAGTTTACACGCCGTTTAGACTCACACGGTATGGATGTATATAACAGCATGGCAATGTGCGCGGCAACCACGGCCTATCAAACATCGGCGCAATGGTTAGACGAATTAAAGAGCTACTTACAAAGCAATATTGAGTACCTTGATACGTTTATTGCCACTCAATTACCGACGCTGAAATTTCAACAGCCGGAAGCTGGTTATTTGGCGTGGGTTGATTGTCGTCAATTAGGTTTAGATGATAAGCAATTAGAAAAGCAGATGGTCAGCGCTGGCATTGTACCAAGTATGGGCATTGCATTTGGAGAAGACGGGAAAGGCTTTATCCGTCTTAACCTTGGCTGCCCAAGAGCGACGCTCATTGAAGCCTGCAAGCGAATGAAGCAAGCACTGAGCTAAGAGAATCGAGCCTGTTCAAGTAAGTAAGGTCGTTTATATATGGCAGCTAATTTGGCTGCCATTTTTCATTATGTTCCCGCTATGCTCCAGCCTCGTATCACTAATAATTACAGGTAGTTTCACTCGATAGCATCACAATTCAGTCATCTTTGATAAGACAAAATTTGAAACAAAAAAAGGTCTGAAAATCATTTCAGACCTTAAGTCGATCGTGTGCTTAACTCATGATCACGCTCACTTATGAACAGTATATTAGGTGGTTTTATCAGCCAGCGTTATTAAGCTAAGTTTCTTAAGTGCATCTTCTACGATCGGCTTTAACTGATCGTAAGGTAAATAACCCGGTAAGATTTGATCACCAATCAGCATGGCTGGTGTGCCATTTAGACCCAACTCACTGAATATTTGGTAACTCTTATCAATGGTTGGCTTTAATGTATTCGAGGCATCGAGCAACATCTGAGTTTTCGTTACCTGTGCTACTCGCTCTAACGATGACTTATCATGACGACCATTTTTTCTGATTAAATAATCATGCACTTTCATGTAGCCATCTGGGTCATTCTTCCACACATTCAATGCGTACTGTGCTGAATTAGTATTAATACCCGCAACCTCTCGTTGTTGCAGGGGAACAAAAACATTCACCACCCGCACATCTGGATTCTCTTCAGTTAAACGCTGTAAAACAGGATCTAAACGCTTGCAGTACGGGCAGTTAAAATCAGTAAAGTTGACAATAGTTAGCTTGGGATTATCTGTACCAAATGCGGCTAAATCGGGGTTGTTGTATAACCAATCATGATACTTCTTCAACGTCACTGCTGTTTTGTTTTCTTGGTCAATATACATATTCAAACTGGTCAACAAACCATCAATCAGTTCTGGCTTTTGTTCTAAAATAGACTGAATCTTAACTAAGTTATCTTGCTGCCCTGGGGTTAATGGTGCTGCTTTTGCAGGTATAGCCACCACAAAAAATACAGCAGAAACTGCTGCTGCAATTAAGGAAAGTTTTTTCACAATATAATCCTGTAGTAATAATAAAGAACGTATCAATTCATTTTTTACACCAATCTGGATAAGTAGATGATCACAAGCTTGCACAGCAAAAATGAACAAACACTTATTTAGGTTGGTATTACTTCAGGGGTTACTCCAGAAAAACACAATTATGTAAGTGGGTGCGATATTGAGGTAATGCAGGAGAACATGGCTGCCAATGCAAGTAGAAACGGCACGCCATACATAACGTAAGTAACAGGGAAAATGAGAGTAGAATTACGGCTAAATAGTTGTATGTTTTTACTTCAGAGCAACTTCTAACAAGGTGATCAAGTAATTGACATGTGCCTGTGGGTACTGGTGAAGGTACAGCAGAAAAAGTATCATTGGTTTGATTAATCGAAGATGATGGCACAGATTTCATGCACACTAAAAGCATCATCACAAGCAAGATGACAAAACTTGTCACGCGTTGCTTAAGCGCATTATGTGTGAGAGAAAAAGAAACCATGATGAATTAACTTAACCTTACGTTCTGACTACTTGGGTATAGTTAGAATAACACTCTCTCTATTAGTTCATTTTATTCGTAGAACTGTTTTATTCGAAACACCCTAGTCATTAAAAATCAGGCAACTCCGCCCTTCATGCTCAATACGCTGAACTTGCGTCGCAAACGTAGATTCAAGCTGCTCTACAGTCATTACATCTGATGGTTTCCCTTTCACCACGCACGATCCATTGTTCAATAACAGCACTTTGTCTGCTTCTCGCAGCGTACGATTCAGATCATGATTAGCCATCACAACGGCAATACCTTGTTCAGCCATGCGTCGAACCAGCTTATACATCGCGGCTTCTTGACCAATGTCTAATGCTGCTGCAGGTTCATCTAATATTAACAATGTAGCTTCGGGGTTTATTGCGGGCCATACCTGTAAACAAGCAGCAGCAAGACGAACACGTTGCCATTCTCCGCCAGAAAGCGTTTGGATATTTCGATTTAATTTATCGGTAATATTTAATGCTTGGCAGATTTCATCTAATGCGTGTTGAACGTGGTCTGCCTGCGGGTTATTCAAAGCCGATAACGATAGGGCTAAATAATGGTAAACTGCTACCGAAAACGCTGGGCGATCTTGCTGAGAAAGGTAACAACGCATTCGAGCTAACGATGGTAAATCATAGTCAGACAATAGCTGCCCCATGAAAGTAATCTCACCCTGCCCTTCGAATAAACCCGATAACATCGAAATAGCGGTACTTTTACCACTTCCGTTTGGTCCAATAAAATGCACAATTTCACCCGCATCAATGGTAAATGAAACGGGTAATAACCGAGGTGGCATTGCCAAATTTTTCGCATCAAGAATCATCGTATTAATCTTGGTTATCTATCTTGTTAATCAATATGTGAACGCAGTAGCATCCACACAAAAATGGGGGCACCAATCGTCGTTGTAACCACCCCTACGGGCAATTCAGCAGACGGTAGAATGACACGAGATAAGGTATCGGCCAATGCTAATAACAATCCCCCGCATAAAGCAGACAATGGTAATAAGTAGCGATTTTCAGCGCCCAAGCTCATACGTAATAGATGTGGAATAACCAAACCAACAAAACCGATCACACCGCCTAGCGCAACAGATGCTCCCACTAACAGCGATACAATTAAGATAAATCGCCAGCGTAACGCTGCTACATCTAAGCCAAGTTGTTTGGCTTGAATTTCACCCAGCATCAGTAGGTCGAGTTTCTTACCTTGTAAACATAACCAGACTAAAACTGGTACAACAAAAAGCAAGACTGAAAGTTGCTGCCAGCTTACCCCACCCACGCTACCCATTAACCAGTACATTAACTGGCGCAAGTTTAAATCATCACTAAAGTAAAATGCCCACGTGACGACTGAACCCGATAAAATGCCCAGCGCCACACCAATAAGTAATAGGCGTGCAGTTGATACTTTTCTACGCCGAGAAAGTCCGACTAATATCAGAGTAAAAATAAGGGCGCCTAACATGGCCGCTAACATTGTAAGCAACGGTGTAGGAACAAAAGGCAATGCAAACAGTAGAATGACTAACGCTAGACTTGCCCCACCCGAAATGCCCAATACACCAGGTTCAGCCAAAGGGTTGCCCAGTAGCACCTGCAATACCGCACCAGACGCAGCCAAAGAAGCACCAATAGCCAATGCAGCAATTAAGCGTGGCATACGAAGCTGAGTAAGCAGTTGCTGCTCTAGTGCGCCATCTGGTGACCATGGCAATATCCACATCTCACCAATGGAGAGTGATAAAATACACGTTGCCACCATTAAAATGGAAACAACCAAGAAACTGGCTTTCCAGCGAGTTTGTTGACGTTGAATTAGGTCGTTTAAAAGCATCGGCTGAATGGATAGGAAATACTGCGCTAACAATACCTTTTCAGTTCCGAAATAGAAAGAAGACCGTGATTAAACAGTCTCCTTTAAGTCAAATCGCACTCATTTTCCGTTATCTTTCATCAAGAAAAATCAAATAACCCAAAAGGCTGAATTAATTCACTTGGCAACAGTCACTTGCTCGCCAAATTTCACGTCCGTTTGTTGTACCAATAAACAAGCTCGTTGCCCTAGTGCCACATTCGGATTAGGGAATACAACCGCTTCGCCACCTTCTAATGAATAATATTCGACCCCGCAATCTTGAGCTAATAGTTTGCCATGCTCGAAGAAGGTGAAGTTCGCCTGATTAGAAGGAAAAGTAAACGAGAAATCATCAGATTTTTTCGCCAAGCTACGTGTTACGCGATAGACATTTGTCGCTGAATCATCCCAACTAACCGGCAACGTTTCACAGCAGACAAGTTGCTGCATCACGTCAGCAAAAGGCGCTAGGCGAGTTAAATCATTCTCACCTAAGCGTGCCACCTTACCCAGTTCCATAGTTAAGCCTTGAGCGCCATAATTTTCAGCACTATACCAACTGAACGTTGGCGATGGTGCGCTAGACAACAAAATGGCTTCTATCTCTGCTTGTTGTAAGAATGAAAACAAAGCACCGCTTCGAGTGGTTTTTTCGCTATACGGACTTACAGCAAAGGTATAATGAACGGAATCACGAATTGCGCAATGAAGGTCTAAATGCCAACGATCGGGTAATGCCTGATCATGATGAAGGGTTAACAGAGGCGATTTTTGATAAAAATCATCGACAGCATACTGCAACTGGTTCGCATTAATACGGTCAATATTCGTCTCATCATTCCTTTCGGCAAAAAGACGATTCATATTTTCTTCGATGAAACGCGTATGTACATTAATAGCTTGAGGGTGCCCAATAATAAGCAGTAACCGATGAGCGGGCACTAACTTACCCAGCAAAAGGCTTTGCGCCATTTCCTGAACTAATTCTATAGGCCCAGTCTCATCCCCGTGAACACCAGCAGAAACGATAATGTCTTTCGTTAATGCACTCACTTTTGGCGGAGTGATCGTTAAAATACCACGGTGAGATAAGTCAAATTCCACCCCTGATTCAAGCGCCCATTTACCAGCCTCGAAGGGTAATGCTAAATCCAATGTAGCCGTTAAAAAGCCGCCCTCTTTTACTGATTGTAGCGATACCATTTATAACCTCCGTGTTTATGTATAACTGGCGTACATCCACGGTATTTTTCTAAGTGTTAATTAACGCTAAATACAGTGAATGAAACTGCATTTACTATACAAGCTAGTTACATAGTTGTAACTTAAATGTTTTGGCAATATATCGCAAAGCTAAATAAAAATAATAATTCGATGACGTTGAAGAAGTCTAGGCAGGTATCTTGATTATAGATTGGGGGGGTTATATATAGTATTCGATAAAAGAAAACCCAAGCGAATCTTCACATTCCGCTTGGGTTCGTTATTATGTATTAAGCAGTAAAACTAAAAACTCTTATTTTTCGATTTCTATGCTTTCAACGCGAGCTTTTAATTTTTGACCTGGACGAAAAGTAACGACACGACGTGCAGAGATAGGAATATCTTCACCCGTTTTTGGATTTCGGCCGGGGCGTTCATTTTTGTCGCGCAAATCAAAATTACCGAAACCTGATAATTTTACTTGCTCGCCATTTTCTAGAGCCTTTCTGATTTCTTCAAAAAAGACTTCCACCGTATCCTTGGCGTCCCGCTTGCTTAATCCAACATTCTCAAACAGGTCCTCAGCCAAATCGGCTTTTGTGAGCGCCATAGATAACTCCCTCAAGACTATGCTGAATGGGTAGTGCACACAATTCAAAGTTAAAGGTTCTAACGATGAATCACTTGTGTCACTGCGAATAAGTTTTGCTAAGGAGAAGCGTTCATACCAATGAATCAATATGTAATTCAAGTGGCGTTTCAAGCGCTCTCCTCAACTAGAGTCAAGTTTAAGCCAACTTGCTGATTTTCGCCAACTTTTTTAAGTTAACTTCATGTCAATTTATTGATTATTTGCTCTGTAAAGTAGATATTCAAATGCACCTTGTTGTGTGTCAAATTTAATACTACCAACAATAAACCCTACAAAAACAATCAGATATAGAATAAAAAACCAAGATAATAATACCTAGGAGAAAATATCACTATCAATCAAAATGTTAGAAAGTTTTCTATTTAGACAAAAAAAAAAGCAGCCTTTTAGGGCTGCTTTCTTAAAACAATGACTTAAATGTGCACTGTCTCTCACTTTCTTTGTTCAGGTTAAAAGCCGATCGTTCATAGAGCGTTAACTCTAGTCACGTAGACTAGCACCAAAACGTTCAGCAAGCACAGCAACAATACTGTCTACTGCACCTGAAATATCCGCATCTTCAAGCGTACGTTCAACTGACTGAAGGCTCAATGCAATAGCAAGGCTCTTCTTGCCTTCCTCAACACCTTTACCAACGTAAACATCAAACAGTTTAGCGTCAGTTAAGAACTCACCGCCCGCAGCGATACATGCTTCTACGATGTCGCCAGAAGCCGCAGCCTCATCAACAACAACCGCAATATCACGACGGTTAGCAGGGAACTTAGATACAGCGACAGCTTCTGGAAGAGCGCGAGTATTGATTGCTGTCCACTCAATTTCGAATACGATAGTACGGCCGTTAAGACCAAACTTACGCTCTAGCTCTGGGTGAACAGTACCAATGATACCCACTTCTTTGCCGTCTACTACGATAGCCGCAGTTTGACCTGGGTGAAGTGCTGGGTGCTTAGCAGATTTGAAACTGTATGCAATTTCGTTCGCTGAAAGCTCAAGAACTGCTTCTAGGTCACCTTTAAGATCGAAGAAATCAACAGTATTAGTGTCGATATCCCAATGTTCTTCACCACGAGTTCCGGCGATAACACCCGCTAGCATCATTTCTTGACGCATGCCATTTTCAGCACTTACTTCAGGAATGAAACGTAAACCTGATTCGAATAAACGAACACGCGATTGCTGGCGCTTTTGGTTGTGAACAACCGTATTTAGTAGACCTTGGATTAGGCCAAGACGCATTGCTGACATATCCGCAGAAATCGGGAATGGCAGGATTAGCGGCTCAACACCTGGAACAACCAATTTCTGTTGTTCTGGCTCTACGAAGCTGTAAGTAATTGCTTCATGGTAACCACGGTCAACAAGAAGATCACGAACACGCTTAAGCGGTTGGTTTGCTTCTTTGTGATCATTCATCTTAAGTGCAGCTACTGGCGCTTGGTTAGGAATGTTATCGTAACCGTAGATGCGACCTACTTCTTCGATTAGGTCTTGCTCGATTGCGATATCAAAACGCCATGCTGGAGATGTTGCTGTCCAACCTGCGTCTGTTGTCTCTGAATCTTCTACAACAGAAACGTTACAACCTAGACGAGTTAGGATCTCAACCACATCTTCAGATGGGATTTCGTGGCCTAGCAAGCTATCTAGCTTAGTGCGACGTAATGCAACAACGTTTGCTTTAGGCAGATCAGCTTCAGACTCGCTACCATTAACAGGTGCTACTTCACCACCGCAGATTTCAACTAGAAGCTGCGTAGCGCGCTCCATTGCTGCAGCTTGTAGCGTTGAATCTACACCACGCTCAAAACGTAGAGAAGAATCAGTGTGAAGGCCGTATGCACGAGCACGACCACGAATGTGATCAGGTGCGAAGAATGCCGCTTCAAGCAGTACGTCTGTAGTTTCAGTCGTTACACCTGAGTCTTTACCACCAAAGATACCAGCAATTGCTAGTGCTTTGGTATGGTCAGCAATAACTAATGTTTTGTTGTTTAGCTCAGCTTCGTTGCCATCAAGAAGTGTCAGTTTTTCGCCTTGCTCAGCTAGGCGAACCACAATGCCACCGTCAATCTTAGAAAGATCAAATGCGTGCATTGGCTGACCTTGCTCAAGCATTACGAAGTTCGTAATGTCAACAATCGGGTCGATTGAACGGATACCACAACGACGCAATTTTTCTTGCATCCAAATTGGAGATTCCGCTTTCACGTTTACATTCTTAACCACACGGCCAAGGTAACGTGGACAAGCATCAGTCGCTTTAATTTCAACGGATACAGTATCGTCAATGCTTGGAGCAACCGCGTCGATAACAGGCTCTGTTACGTCAGCACGGTTTAGAACACCAACTTCACGAGCTAAGCCACGAATGCTGAAGCAGTCAGCACGGTTAGCCGTTAGATCTACGTCGATAGCAACGTCGTTAAGCTCTAAAAGCTCACGAACGTCCATGCCTAAAGCTGTACCTTCTGGTAGCTCAAGGATACCGTCAGACTCAACATCGATACCTAGCTCAGAGAAAGAACAAAGCATACCGTGAGAAGGAACACCACGTAGTTTTGCTTTCTTGATTTTAAAATTACCAGGAAGAACCGCACCTACCGTTGCAACAGCAACAGTAAGGCCAAGACGACAGTTAGATGCACCACATACGATGTCTAAAAGCTCTTCTTCACCGATATCAATTTTTGTTACTTGAAGTTTGTCTGCATCTGGGTGCTGACCGCACTCAACAACTTTACCCACTTTAACGCCGGTAAACTCACCCGCAACGGGAGCAACTTCATCAACTTCCAATCCAGCCATTGTGATTTGGTGAGCTAGTTCTTCGCTGTTAATAGCAGGCTTAACCCACTCGCGTAGCCAAGATTCACTGAATTTCATATTGTACTTCTCCTGACTTACTTGAATTGCTTAAGGAAACGAAGGTCGTTCTCGAAGAACGAACGAAGGTCATTAACGCCGTAACGAAGCATTGTTAGACGTTCAACACCCATACCGAATGCAAAACCAGAGTATTTCTCAGGATCAATACCAACAGAACGAAGTACATTAGGGTGAACCATGCCACAACCTAATACTTCTAACCATTTGCCATCTTTGCGCTTCACATCGACTTCAGCAGAAGGCTCTGTAAACGGGAAGAAAGAAGGACGGAAACGAACTTCAACTTCTTCTTCGAAGAAATTACATAAGAATTCGTTCAAGATGCCTTTAAGTTGCGCAAAGTTAACGTTTTCATCTACTAGCATGCCTTCCACTTGGTGGAACATTGGCGTATGCGTTTGATCGTAATCGTTACGGTATACACGACCAGGTGCAATGAAACGGAATGGCGGTTTACCATGTTCCATAGTACGGATCTGTACACCAGAAGTGTGCGTACGCAACATCAAATCAGGGTTGAAGAAGAACGTATCGTGATCAGTACGAGCTGGGTGATCGTCTGCAATGTTCAATGCATCAAAGTTATGGAATGCATCTTCAATTTCAGGGCCAGACTCAGTGCTAAAACCAAGCTCACCGAAGAACTGTTCAATGCGCTCAACTGTACGAGTAACAGGGTGAAGACCACCGTTTTCGATACGACGGCCAGGAAGGCTCACATCGATAGTCTCTGCAGCTAGCTTTGCTTCAAGCTCTGCACGTTGAAGTGCATCTTTACGTGCTGAGATCGTCTGTTGAACGACGCCTTTCGCTTTGTTGATCTCTTGACCAGCAGTACGACGCTCTTCCGGTGGTAATTTACCTAGGCTTTGTAATTGCGACGTTAATTCGCCTTTTTTACCTAAGTACTGAACACGCACTTCATCAAGTGCGACTAACGAATCAGCTGTTTCAATAGCTGTCGTTGCGTTGGCTAGGATCTCGTCTAGTTGTTGCATCATTTCCTCATCCACCCACAGGTGGCGTCCATAAGGGAGATATAAATTCGCGTAACGATACATACTAAAGAAACACGCGTCTAAATCCAAACTGAATCGCAATAAAAAGGCGGTATTGTGTGAAAAAAAGTCTGCTTTCAGTGCACTTATCTTAAATAACATAAGCATCTCATCACTAAACAGGAATCCAATGATGCGATTAACAAGTGTCAAAGATGCACACCTTTTATCTCACTATATTCAAGACTGAAAAGTTTTCGAGTTAAAGACACCACAATTACTGAAATTGGATACGATAAAGATTGTTCGTTTGCAGCTTAAAGATAGGCGAGTGTTTGGAAAGTATTCGTTAGATGAAACGAAAAAAGGAGAGCCGAGGCTCTCCTTTTCACTTAAAACTAAACTGTATTACAGTGCAGCTTTTGCTTTTTCAACAAGTACTGTGAAAGTAGCTTTGTCAAATACAGCGATATCAGCAAGGATCTTACGATCGATTTCGATAGACGCTTTCTTAAGACCGTTGATTAGACGGCTGTAAGACATACCATTTTGACGTGCAGCAGCGTTGATACGAGCAATCCAAAGAGCACGGAAAGTACGTTTCTTCTGACGACGGTCACGGTAAGCATATTGACCAGCTTTAGTAACAGCTTGGAAAGCTACGCGGTAAACACGTGAACGTGCTCCGTAATAACCTTTAGCTTGTTTAAGAACTTTCTTGTGACGTGCACGCGCTTGTACACCACGTTTTACGCGAGGCATAGGAGACTCCTAACTAATTAATAAAATATAAAACTAAAAACGATTAAGCGAACGGAAGCATACGAGCAACTGCAGCCACTTCACACTTAGGAAGGATTGCATTTGGACGAAGCTGACGTTTGTTCTTAGTAGTACGTTTAGTCAGGATGTGACGTTTTGTAGCGTGCTTAAACTTAAAGCCACCAGCAGTTTTCTTAAAGCGCTTAGAAGCGCCCTTGTTGGATTTCATCTTAGGCATGATGAGACTCCGCATTGTTGATAGTTAATAATCATAGTAATCAGGCGAACAAAAGCCCTGCCGGAGCAGCGCTTTTAGCTACTTTAATGCCGTAATTACTTCTTTTTTGGAGCAAGCATCATAGTCATTTGGCGACCTTCAACTCGGTTAGGGAAGCTCTCACAGACCGCTAGGTCTTCAAGTTCTGCCTTAATACGATTCAGAAGATCAATACCAAGATTCTGATGGGCCATTTCACGACCACGGAAACGTAGTGTGACTTTACCCTTGTTGCCCTCTTCTAAAAAGCGAATCAGGTTGCGTAGTTTTACCTGATAGTCGCCTTCGTCTGTACCAGGTCGGAATTTAACTTCCTTGATCTGGATTTGTTTCTGTTTTTTCTTTTGCTCTTTAGCAGCCTTGCTCTTTTCGAACAGGTACTTGCCATAGTCCATCACGCGACAAACTGGTGGCTCGGCATTTGGGCTGATTTCAACTAAATCCACACCTGCATCATTAGCAATGCGAGTTGCTTCTTCAAAAGATACAACACCGATGGACTCGCCATCTATACCTGTTAAACGAACTTCACTAACGCCGTGAATTTCACCGTTTAAACGGTGTGCATTTTGTTTAACTGGTGCTTGAGTTCTTTTTCCGCCTTTAATACCTTAGTCCTCCAAAACATTGAGCTTGCGACTGCTAATTTCTTGCTGCAAGAATGCAACAAGTTCATCAATCTTAAGTTTACCCAAATCTTTACCCTTGCGAGTACGAACTGCTATTTCGCCTGCTTCGACTTCTTTGTCGCCACAGACAAGCATGTAAGGCACTCGCTTCAAAGTATGTTCGCGGATTTTAAAGCCAATCTTCTCATTTCTCAAGTCCGCATTGACTCTAATTCCACATTTTTGCAATTTTTTTACTATTTCTTGAGCATATTCTGACTGGCTGTCAGTAATATTCATCACTACAGCTTGCTGAGGCGCCAACCAAGTTGGGAAGAAGCCCGCATATTCTTCGATAAGAATACCGATGAAGCGCTCTAGTGAACCAAGAATAGCACGGTGAATCATAACTGGGGTATGACGTTCGTTGTCTTCACCCACATATGTTGCACCTAAACGCTCTGGTAATGCAAAATCAAGCTGAACAGTACCACACTGCCATGCACGATCTAGACAGTCATGAAGTGTGAACTCGATCTTAGGACCGTAGAATGCACCTTCGCCTTCTTGAATTTCAAATGGAATGTCCATTGATTCAAGTGCGACTGTTAGGTCAGATTCAGCTTTATCCCACATTTCATCAGAGCCTACACGTTTTTCAGGACGAGTAGAAAGCTTAACAACAATGTTGTCGAAGCCAAATGTCTGATAAGTATCATACACCATTTTAATACAAGAAGTAACTTCTTGTTGCACTTGGTTTTCAGTACAAAAAACGTGCGCATCATCTTGAGTAAATCCACGAACGCGCATTATGCCATGAAGTGCACCTGATGGCTCGTTACGGTGACATGCACCAAATTCAGCCATACGTAATGGTAAGTCACGGTATGATTTCAAACCTTGGTTGAAGATTTGTACGTGGCCTGGGCAGTTCATCGGCTTGATAGCGTATTCACGGTTCTCTGAACTTGTTGTGAACATTGCTTCAGCGTATTTGTCCCAGTGACCAGAACGCTCCCAAAGAACGCGATCCATCATTAATGGACCTTTTACTTCTTGGTACTCATATTCTGTTAGCTTTTCACGAATAAACACTTCTAGCTCACGGAAGATTGTCCAGCCATTGTGGTGCCAGAAAACCATACCCGGTGCTTCTTGCTGCATGTGGAACAGATCAAGATGCTTACCAATCTTACGGTGGTCACGCTTTGATGCTTCTTCTAGACGAGTAAGATGCGCTTTTAGCAACTTCTTATCTTGGAAAGCTGTACCGTAGATACGTTGCAGCATCTTATTGTCACTGTTACCACGCCAGTAAGCACCAGCAACACTTAACAATTTAAAGTGCTGACAGAAGCTCATGTTAGGAACGTGAGGACCACGACACATATCAATGTATTCTTCGTGGTGGTACAGACCAGGACGATCATCGCGAGAAACGTTCTCGTCTAGGATTTCAATTTTGTAAGTCTCGCCACGCGCTTCAAATGCATCACGCGCTTCCTGCCAGCTTACTTTCTTCTTAACAACGGCATACTTTGTTTTCACAAGCTCTTTCATGCGCTTTTCAATCGCATCAACGTCGTCTTGTGTTAAAGATTGCTCAAGGTCGATATCGTAATAGAAACCATTGTCGATCGTTGGACCAATCGCCATTTTAGCTTCAGGATAAAGTTGCTTGATTGCATGGCCTAGTAGGTGCGCACAAGAGTGACGGATGATTTCTAGACCGTCTTCGTCTTTAGCTGTGATGATTGCTAGGTTCGCATCGTTTTCTATTAAATCGCACGCATCAACACGTTCACCATTAACACGACCAGCGATACATGCTTTCGCAAGACCAGGACCGATGTCAGCAGCAACATCCATAGTTGAAACAGCGTTATCGAATTGACGTTGACTACCGTCAGGAAGAGTAATTACAGGCATTAAAATGTCCTTCACAGTGGTGCCACATACCAAGTAGCACATGTTGAATTAAATAAAGCTTAGAGAAGCTTTGATGAAAATTTCGAAAGTTTGCAAGCCGGCTCCGCAATACTGAGCAGCACTCGGGGTTACAAACGAAGGCGCAACTATAACAAACGCCTACGGGGCAATGCAAAGCTACAGACATATTTATTATTTAATGCGCTTAATTAGTTTCTAATTGAACATATCTTGTGTCGTTATCTCAGATTCTTCCCTTTTTCTTTTACTTAAACTTTCTTGTAAACTATTTGGCTGTTTTGTATCACTCTCATCATGGATTCATCATTTTGCATACACTTTCTCAGCTAAAATCTGGCAAACTAGCCGGTATTCAACGTTTAAAATTATCAGAAAATTTAACCTCATTCCCACTGGAAATTTTATCTCTGGCTGATAGCTTAGAAATCCTTGATTTATCCAACAACCAATTAACTTCTTTACCGCTAGAATTAGTACAACTTAAGAAGCTTAAAATTCTCTTTGCCTCAAATAACCAATTTGAAGTACTACCTGAAGTGCTCGGTCAACTACCGCATTTAGAAATGGTCGGCTTTAAGGCAAATAAAATACATTCAGTACCAGAGCAGTCTTTACCGACTCAACTACGCTGGCTTATTTTGACTGATAACCAGATCAAAACGTTACCGAATTCGTTAGGTGAACGCCCACGCCTACAAAAGTTGGCATTAGCAGGTAACTGTTTAACACATCTGCCTCTGTCAATGTCGCAATTAGACAACCTAGAATTAGTACGCATTTCTGCCAATCAGCTAACTGAATGCCCAGAGCAGCTGCTTTCATTGCCTAAGCTTGCTTGGTTTGCCTTTGCAGGTAATCCGTTTAGCCAAACAAATAGCGCAATTCAATCAGTACCTGTATTGCCATCTTCCAGCTTCAGCTTACAAGACGTTTTAGGGCAAGGCGCATCAGGCGTTATTTCTAAAGCTACGTGGAATAATAAAAAACAAACAGACTTCCCTGAAGATATTGCCGTTAAAGTGTTTAAAGGCGAAGTAACAAGCGATGGTTATCCTGATGATGAATTACAAGCCTGCTTAAAAGTCGGTAACCACCCCAATGTCGTGCAGTCTTTGGCACAAGTGAATGAAGACGGTTATTTAGCCTTAATCATGAATTTAATCCCTTCTCACTTCCGCAATTTAGGGCTACCACCCTGCTTTAATAGCTGTACCCGCGATACTTTTTCACCAGACTTCACTTTGTCGGTTGAACACATCGATAAAATCGTTAAGCAGATGGAAGAGGTTTTTGTTCATTTACATTCAAATCAGGTCTGTCATGGCGACTTATACGCGCACAACACCCTGTTTGATGAAGAAGCGAATATCATTTTTGGCGATTTCGGGGCTGCGAGCATGTATCACATGCTAACTGAAGCGCAGCAAGCATGTATCAAGCAGATTGAACACCGTGCACTGTGTTATTTTATTGATGATCTGTTAAGTATTTGTGCTGAAGATAATAGAGATGAGAAAACGTTTGATCTACTAAAACAGAAATTAAGCCACTAAAGAAAAGATAACATCTGGAAGTAAGTCGACATACTTACTTCCAGTAATCTTATACCGCAATTTGTTAAGAATTAAGCAACTAGCTTATAAGACACGACATAAAGCTGTTTGATGCCAGGATAAATATCTTGAATAACATCCTTTAAAACTGGCAAGGTCATATTTTCTTGATCGGCATGGAATTGGGTCAGTTCATCAAACAAAATTGGCTCAACCGATAAAATTTCTAACTCACAAAATTCACGCCCTTCTTCAAGCGTTGATACTTTTACCGTTGTGCCCGGTACATAGTAACGTTCAGATTCGTCACGAATTGTTATTGTTTTCTCACTTGATAAAATATCACTTTCAAAACGTGCGAAAAATGTCATTTCAGTTGGAATAGTCGTGGTCATTTTTTTGCTCATAATTACATATCGCCGTTGAGGGCATTGCAAGTAACACATATACAGCTACTCTTGTTTGATACTTATTCTACCCGTTCTTATCTGTAGTCCTACATATAAAATAACTAATACAAAATATTTACTTGAAATACCGCGATAAAATTGCTTTCATTTGTATAGGCAATTATGGAATAACACTCATGGCTCAATCTCCTCGTTATTTGCAAATCAAACAGTATTTAAATGATAAGATCCAAACAAGAACTTGGCCGCCGGGTTTTAAAATACCGACTGAAATTGAGCTATCAGAGCAATTTTCAGTGAGCCGAATGACGGCAAATAAAGCGATCCGCGATCTGGTGGGTGATGGTTTATTAAAACGTACGCCAAGATTAGGCACGTTTGTTTGTCATAAAAAAGCTGAATCACCATTAATGGAAATTCGAAATATTGCTAATGAGGTACGTAACCGTGGTCATGAGTATTCAAGCCAGGTAATAAGCCAACATAGTGTAGAAGCAAAAGACGACGTCGCTTTACGCATAGGCGTAAGAAACGGCACATTGATTTACTTTACTCAAATAGTACATTATGAGAATAGTATGCCCATTCAGCTTGAAGAACGCTGGGTTAACCCCGACTTTGCCCCTCAATATCTTGAGCAAGATTTTACGGCACAAACACCTAATGAATACTTGGTTCAAACCTGCCCTCTTAGTGATATCGAACATACCGTTGAAGCTATTATTCCCATTGGTCGTATTATATCTTTACTTGAAATGAACGAAGGTGAGCCTTGTTTATTACTTAATCGTCGTACGTGGAGCGACAAAAATTTGATTAGCACTGCATTATTATATCACCCAGGTAATAAATATAAGTTGAGTTCTCGCACTAAGGTGTAATCTGTATTAGCTCTAACTTGTGACAAGGTAAAATGGTCGCTGTTGGAGCTACTGATACCAATCAAGACAAGTATCTGATCACCCTTGCTGGTTAAAATTGCTTATAACTGCGTTAGAAACTTTATAATTAGAGCCACTAGTTACTTCAATTTCTGCCTTGCTATTATCACTTTTCCCTGTGCAATTATCTGACCAGATATTTATCCAGCATGGTATTTACTTCTTCTGTTAAACCGCTTTCCCAACCGATCATTCTCTAACTTTTCAGTTACTGTCAGTTAATAATTACAACATTGATCACAACCTCTTTACATTGCACCTTGAGTTTCACCTCAAAATCGCCTATTTATTTGTATATACATATTGCTTTTGTATCTTGCACATAATCAAAGAAGCGAATTATTAATGGAACGAGTGCTTACCAACCTTAGATTAGTCACCCTGTCGTCAGAGACATCAGCCGATAATAACGGCTATCAGATCATCGAAGACGGCATGGTTGGAATAACAAACGGAAAGATCATGTTTGTCGGCTCTGCATCTGATAGTCCTCTAGCATGTCATAACGACCTGCACGGTCATCCTGATGTAATTGATTGTGGTAATGCATTAGTAACCCCTGGCTTAATTGATTGCCACACCCATCTTATCTTTGCAGGGAATCGAGCAAACGAGTTTGAACAACGCTTAAACGGTATGCCTTACGAGGAAATCGCCAAGCAAGGTGGCGGTATTATCTCTACTGTTCAAGCGACACGTGAAGCAACAGAAGATGAACTCTTCCAACTCGCGATTAAGCGCTTAGACGGGTTAAAACGTGACGGCGTCACAACCATTGAAATCAAATCAGGTTATGGTTTAACACTGGACGATGAATTAAAAATGCTTCGTGTAGCTCGACGCATTGGAGATATGCCAGATATTAAGGTTTCGACTACGCTTTTAGCCGCTCACGCTGTACCTCCTGAATATAAAAACCGTGCTGATGATTATATTGACTATGTTTGCCAACACATTATTCCTGCGGCAGTAGAACAAGGGCTGGCAGATTATGTTGATGTTTTCTGCGAAGGCATTGGGTTTTCTACACAACAATGCCAGCGTGTATTTGAAACCGCCAAACACTACGGGCTGGGAATTAAAGGCCATACCGAACAGTTATCCAATTTAGGTGGCAGTGCACTTGCGGCAAGAATGGGGGCCACTTCTGTCGATCATATTGAACACCTCGACCACGATGGTGTAGCTGCACTTGCTGCTAATAATACTGTCGCCACCTTATTACCTGGGGCTTATTATTTCTTGCGTGAAACACAACGTCCCCCCATCGAACATTTACGTAAATTGCAGGTTCCTATGGCAATTTCAACCGACTTTAATCCGGGAACATCCCCTATCGCCTCGCTTCGAACCATGATGAATATGGCATGTACATTCTTCCGACTTACACCCGAAGAATGTTTACGAGGTGTGACTTGTAACGCTGCTCAAGCGTTAGGTCTGGAAGCCTCTCGCGGGAAAATTAGCATCGGTATGGAAGCAGATCTCGCACTTTGGGACATTGATACACCCGCAGAATTATCTTACCGACTAGGTGTGCCCGATCTTATTGCACGCATTGTGGATGGAGAGTTTTTCTATGCCAAATAGCCAATTATCAAACGCAATCAACATGAGTGCTTGGCAAGGGCGCACCGATCCTGAAGATGGCGAACTGGGCATGCGATGGCACCAAAAAGTGCTACCTGCCGATCAAGCTAATGAAGAAGGCATTATGTTGCTGGGCTTCGCCTGTGATGCTGGTGTCGCGCGTAATAAAGGCCGCACAGGTGCTTACGGCGCCCCTATTGCTATCCGCCGCGCACTGGCAAATTTAGCTTGGCACCATCAAGAGCCTGTTTATGACGGTGGAGATATCAGCTGTGATGACGGTAACTTAGAATTAGCTCAACATCGCTTAGGTGAAGATGTTTGTCTTGCTTTACGTCAAAAACATAAAGTGATTGTCTTTGGCGGTGGTCATGAAATGGCATGGGGGACATTCCAAGGTATTGGCGCTTACTTGCAACAAAAGCAAGAAGCGACAAACAGTATTCAAGCGCCACTTGATATGAATAATGAAAATCCGAATGTGGAAAGTACTGAGATACCCGCACCTCGCATTGGTATTATCAACTTTGATGCGCATTTTGATTTACGTAATCCACCATCTGGCCCACAAGCGAGTGCGGGCAGTTCAGGTACACCATTTCACCAAATCGCTCGTTTTTGCGAATTACAACACTGGCCATTTAATTACGCTTGTCTTGGTTTAAACCGTGGCAGTAATACACAAGCATTATATGAAAAAGCCGATCGACTTGGAGTGCTGTACCGAGATGATACGGAATTAACACACCGAACCATCGAACAAACCCAAGCGGCACTCAATACATTTATTGCTGAATGCGACTATTTATACCTCACGATTGACTTAGATGTTTTTCCAGCCTGTGTCGCACCCGGTGTAAGTGCACCTGCGGCTCGTGGCGTATCGTTAGAAATAATTGAACAGTTAATGGAACCCATTTTAACGGCTAAAACAGAGCAAGGTGATTCAAAGTTACTTGTCGCTGATTTAGCAGAATATAACCCTCGTTTTGATATTGATAACCAAACTGCACGGTTAGCAGCAAGACTGACCTGGACAATAGCCCGTGCCATTCGTTAAACCCGCTATCGCTTATTTACTTTAAATAACAGTGAACGATATAACCACTAAGACGAATAGCACAGCAAGGAGAGCTACATGACACAATCAACAATTCCAAACCCTCGTCTGGATGAATCACGCACAATTATTGCACCGACTGGTACGCAATTAAATGCGAAATCATGGCTAACAGAAGCCCCACTTCGCATGTTAATGAATAACTTGCACCCTGACGTTGCTGAACATCCTCACGCATTGGTTGTATATGGTGGCATTGGCCGCGCTGCACGAAATTGGGAGTGTTATGACAAGATTGTTGAAGTATTAAAGCGTCTTGAAGACGATGAAACCTTGATGGTGCAATCAGGTAAACCTGTTGGTGTCTTTAAAACACACACCAATGCACCACGTGTATTAATTGCCAACTCAAACCTTGTACCGCATTGGGCAAATTGGGAACACTTCAACGAGCTCGATAAAGAAGGTTTGATGATGTACGGTCAGATGACAGCGGGTAGCTGGATCTACATCGGTTCACAAGGCATTGTTCAAGGCACTTACGAAACATTCGTTGCCATGGCTCGTCAACACTTCAACGGTGATGCAGCAGGTCGTTGGGTGCTTACCGGTGGACTTGGCGGTATGGGTGGTGCTCAGCCACTAGCGGCAACAATGGCGGGCTTTTCAATGCTGGCTGTAGAGTGTGATGAATCACGCATCGACTACCGTTTACGTACCGGTTATGTCGATAGTAAAGCAACAACCCTTGATGAAGCATTAGCGATTATTGAAGAATCGAAGCAAACCGGCAAGCCAGTATCAGTCGGTTTATTGGGCAATGCCGCAGATGTATATGCAGACATCGTTAAGCGTGGCATTGTACCAGATGTAACCACAGACCAAACCTCTGCGCATGACCCGCTTAACGGTTACCTACCTCAAGGCTGGTCGATGGAGCATGCTGCTGCAATGCGGCTTGAAGATGAGGCGGTTGTTGTAAAAGCGGCAAAACAATCAATGGCAGTACAAGTTCAGGCAATGCTAGCGCTACAAGAGGCCGGTTCTGCCACCGTCGATTATGGTAATAATATTCGTCAAATGGCATTAGAAGAAGGGGTCGAAAACGCGTTTGATTTCCCGGGCTTTGTTCCAGCGTATATTCGACCTTTATTTTGTGAAGGGATTGGGCCTTTCCGTTGGGCTGCGCTTTCTGGCCACCCTGAAGATATCTATAAAACCGACCAAAAAGTAAAAGAACTGATTCCAGACAACCCGCACCTGCATAACTGGTTAGATATGGCACGTGAACGTATCCAATTCCAAGGTTTACCTGCGCGAATTTGTTGGGTTGGCTTAAAAGATCGTGCTCGCCTTGGTAAAGCATTTAATGAAATGGTCAAAAATGGTGAGCTTAAAGCCCCTATCGTCATTGGACGAGATCACCTTGATTCGGGCTCTGTTGCCAGCCCTAACCGTGAAACAGAAGGCATGATGGACGGTTCAGATGCCGTGTCTGATTGGCCTTTATTGAATGCCCTTTTGAATACCGCATCAGGTGCGACATGGGTTTCTCTTCACCACGGTGGTGGTGTTGGTATGGGCTTCTCGCAGCACTCTGGCATGGTAATCGTGTGCGATGGTACTGACGATGCAGCCGAACGTGTAGCCCGTGTTCTTCGTAATGACCCAGCAACAGGTGTAATGCGCCATGCCGATGCGGGTTACGATATCGCTATTAACTGTGCTGAAGAGCAAGGCCTCGATCTACCGATGATCAATACTAAAAACACTCACTCTGAATAACCAACCGATAGCGAGAAAGTAATCATGTACCAATTAGAAATTATTCCAGGCAAGCTATCGCTGAAACAACTTCGTGAAGTTAGCCGTCAGCCTACTCAATTGTCTTTAACGGAAGATGCACTGCCTGAAATGCTCATCAGTGCAGAAGCGGTTGCGCAAGTGATCAAAGATGACAAAGTTGTTTATGGCATTAATACAGGGTTTGGTTTGCTTGCCAACACCCGTATTGCCGCTGAAGACCTTGAAACACTGCAACGTAGTATTGTACTTTCACACGCAGCAGGCATCGGTGAGTTCATGGACGATGCCACTGTACGAATGATGATTGTATTAAAAGTAAATAGCCTTTCACGCGGTTACTCGGGTATTCGTCCATTGGTTGTTAATGCATTAATGCAATTGGTTAACACTGAAGTATATCCATGCATTCCGAAGAAGGGCTCTGTGGGTGCATCTGGCGATCTTGCCCCTCTTGCACATATGAGTACCGTGTTATTGGGCGAGGGTGAAGCCCGTTACCAAGGCAAAGTAATTACTGGTGCCCAAGCGCTTGAGATTGCAGGATTAGAGCCTATTACCCTAGCCCCTAAAGAAGGGTTAGCACTACTTAATGGCACGCAAGCATCAACCGCATTTGCACTAGAAGGCTTTTTTGCAGCTGAAGATTTATACTCAGCAGCAACTGTTTGTGGCGCAATGTCTGTTGATGCTGCACTGGGTAGTCGTCGTCCATTCGACCCTCGAATTCACCGTGTTCGTGGTCATCGTAGTCAAATTGACGCGGCAATGGGCTACCGTCACATGTTAGGCCAAAACAGCGAAATTGGTTTATCGCATCAACAATGTGAAAAGGTACAAGACCCCTACTCGCTGCGTTGTCAGCCACAAGTAATGGGTGCTTGTTTACAGCAAATTCGTAATTCTGCTGTCACGTTAGAAGTCGAAGCAAACGCAGTATCCGATAATCCACTTGTTTTTGCAGATGATGGCGACATTATCTCGGGTGGTAACTTCCATGCAGAGCCTGTTGCAATGGCAGCAGATAACCTTGCATTGGCTATTGCCGAAATTGGCAGCTTGTCTGAGCGTCGTATGGCTTTATTGATCGACAGCGGCTTAAGCAAGCTTCCACCATTCTTAGTAGATAACGGCGGGGTTAACTCCGGTTTTATGATTGCACAAGTAACCGCAGCTGCATTGGCAAGTGAGAATAAGTCGCTTGCTCACCCAGCCTCTGTGGATAGCTTACCAACATCAGCTAACCAAGAAGATCACGTTTCAATGGCTACATTCGCAGCACGTCGTTTAACCGATATGGCTGAAAACACACGTGGTATTCTTGCTGTTGAATTGCTAGCGGCGGCACAAGGTCTCGATTTTAGAAGCCCTAACAAGAGCTCTGAATTAATCGAACAAGCAAAAATGCAATTACGTGAACGTGTCTCTTTCTATGACAAAGATCGCTACTTTGCACCAGACATCGCAAAAGCCAACCAGTTGTTAAAAGAAGCAACATACAACGCCTTAATGCCCGCGACATTACTCCCAAGTTTGTAATGTAGCGTTGTAATCATTAAAAGCTTTGTAAAACGATATAAATCGAACCTGACCAGTAGCATTATGGTCAGGCTCGATTTTCTATTTTAATCCTTTTCCCACCTTTGATACCCCTCTCTTCTAAGTTGATTTACAAGCTTTTTCACGCAATGAATATTGCATACAAAGTTCAAACCTTGATAAATGCACGGTTATATCTTCCTTAAATGGTCTAAGATGTTGATGAGACACTACTATTATTCGTTGCTATTCATATTAACGTGGGTAGCTGTTTAACTGATTGTATTGTTCCAACACGGAGGATGCTATGTGGCAGGCCATTTCTCACCAACTATCAGATGTACTGGGTAAACCGTTTAAAATCAGCGAACGAGAGGCTCTCGAAGGCGGAGATGTCAATCAATGTTATTGCGTCGGTGATGGTGATGAGCGCTTTTTTATCAAACTGAATGATAAAGAACAGCTTGCCATGTTTAAAAGTGAAGCCGAAAGTTTACGCATTCTAAACGAGGCTAATTGTGTTCAAGTACCTCAACTATTACACCTTGGCACATGCCGTGAAAAGTCGTTCTTAGTTCTAAATTACTTACCAACCAAAACCATCGATAACGAATCTGCCTTCAAACTTGGCCAGCAGCTTGCTGAATTACACCAATGGGGAGAGCAAGCAGAATACGGTTTTGATTTTGATAATTATGTCGGTATTACTCCGCAGCCTAATAAATGGCGTCGTCGTTGGTGTCGATTCTTTGCTGAGCAGCGTATAGCATGGCAACTTCAACTGTGTGAAGAAAAGGGAATTAAATTTGGGAATATCGATACCATCACAGGTAATGTTATTTCGTTATTGATGCACCACCAGCCAACCCCTTCTTTGCTACATGGTGATTTATGGCATGGTAATACAGCTTTAACTGTCACAGGGCCTATCATTTTTGATCCTGCTACATACTGGGGAGATAGAGAGTGTGATATCGCAATGACCGAGCTCTTTGGTGGTTTTCCTGCCAATTTCTATGAAGGGTACCAGTCTATTTTCCCATTAGATGATGGATATCAAGAACGCCGTGACCTTTATAATTTATACCATATTTTAAATCACTGTAACCTATTCGGCGGTGAGTACTTAGCCCAAGCAGAACATATTATAGAAAAGCTAAAACTCGCTTAAAAGTGCACCTGACCATATGCCGTGCTAAAGCACGTATCATGGTAAATGTCAGAATAAAGCAGAATTGAAAACATTAGCCCGATAATTGAGCTAATGTTTTTTTTGCTCAAAATACAGTAATCTCGACAGTCGTTATGTGTATAAACCTTATAGGTATGAAAAAAGTCATGTTAAAAGCAGCAGTATTTGATATGGATGGACTACTCGTCGATTCAGAACCGTTTTGGCAACAAGCGCAAGTCGAAGTATTCTCATCTATCGGCGTTACCATTGAACAAAAAGATACATTGCAAACGATGGGTTTACGCATTGACCAAGTCGTCGATTTTTGGTTCAAGAAGCAACCATGGCAAGGCCCTAATTGTGCAGACATAACCGCTTTAATCGTTTCTCGCGTACAAGATTTAGTGAAAGAGCATAAGCCTGTACTACCTGGTGTGTTCGAAGCCATTGCAACTTGTAAAGCAATGGGACTAAAGGTTGCCCTAGCCTCTTCATCACCATTAGGTTTAATTGAAGCGACGTTAGAAGCATTAGAGTTAGAAAATGAATTTGAAGCCGTTTTATCGGCTGAACACCTTCGTTATGGCAAACCACACCCTGAAGTGTACATCAACGCTGCAGATGCATTAGGTGTAGAACCACAAGAATGTGTTGCCTTTGAAGATTCAGTTAACGGTTTACTGTCGGCCAAAGCTGCGCAAATGAAAGGAATCGCCGTACCTGAAGCTGAATATGCCAATGATGCTCGCTGGGCGATTGCAGATAAAAAACTTTCGTCGCTTCACGAAGTAAATCAGCAATTATTAAATAATCTATAAACAACAAGCAATCCAATTGTTGGTGTTACAGAGGGTGGAACCGAGTTACATCAACAATTATTACTTTCTACCAAGGAAATGTTTCACTTTTAACGTTTTATAAAGTTAACAAAATCTTATAAATAAAATCATATCCATCAAAAAAATACAATACTGAGATCCCTCACTTAATAATTATTCAGTTCTTCTTATCAACTCAAAGTTTGTAGTTAATTTTCAGCAAAAAGCAATGCGAAACGCTAGGATTTAGTTATGCCAGTAAATCACCTGACAAGTGTATTAATCATGATTCTTACGTCAGGAGCATCAAGTGATAACACTGGTTCTGTGAATTTTTGTATCTGTAGAGGTACATCATACCAAGGAGTATCAAATGACGAATTATTCAGAGCAGAGTGTCTCTTGCCCGCATTGTGGACATATTATCAAGATAACTCTTGATACGAGTGGTGGTAGCCAAGAATTCTACGATGACTGCCCGTCGTGCTGCCATGCTGTGCATTTAAACATGCAAATTGATGAGGTTCATAAAACCATCAATTTATTCATTGATGCTGATGATGAACAAATTTTTTAACTTTCATCATAGATAGTATTGAGTCTAAGCCTATATGATCATTCAATAGGCTTAACTTAATAATAAATTTATTACTGTGTATTACTCGATTGGTTCATAAGCACTCGTTCGACAGTGTCTACAATCGCTTGAGTTTGTGGATCAATTTCAATATTAACCACATCACCTATTTTACGAATACCAAAAAGTGTTCTTTCAAGCGTCTCAGGGATCAGGTGTACGCAGAATCGATTGTCCTTAACCTCACCTATAGTTAATGAACAACCATCAATACCAATATACCCCTTCGTTAACACATACTTCATCGACGGCATCGGCATCGTAAACCAGATGGTACAATTGTTAGCCGTATTAATAACATCATAGATGGTCGAACACTGGTTGATATGGCCCGACATAGAATGCCCGCCAATTTCATCACCAAATTTTGCTGCACGTTCAATATTGACGTTATCGCCTTCTACTAACAAGCCGAGATTAGTCACTTTTAAGGTTTCTTGCATTAAATCAAAAGAAACGAAGTCGTCTTCTACTTTGGTCACAGTTAAACAACAACCGTTATGCGCAACGGATGCACCAAGCGTTAATCCTTTTCGCAGCTCTTGCGGCATTTCTAACACATGTGTCTGAAAATTTTCTTTTTTTAATATTTTAACGACACGTACTGTACCTTGAACAATTCCTGTAAACATCAGTATCCCCGACTATTATTTTAATATCAGTTGGTTAATGCGCTAATCATATAAAGATTCACACAATTTCATCGAAAAACAAACGACTTTAACTCATTTTAAACTATCAATTTTATCAGTAAAGTATGGTAATGTACGCACGTTTCAAGCAAAGCAACTGAACAGCAATTACTCAGTCACAATATTGATTGTCTCTTCTTATTGAATCGCTATAATCACCGCGCTTTACTCAATACATTTATTCATTATTTCTGCTTTTAGGAGCATGCTCTGTGCATAATTACAGGCGTGAAACACGTCAACTTCTTACTTTAGCAATACCTGTTCTTATTGCATCTGTTGCCCAAACATCAATGGGGTTCGTTGATACCGTTATGGCTGGTGGTGTCAGTGCTACCGATATGGCTGCCGTTTCTGTTGCTTCTAGTATCTGGTTACCTGCCATTCTTTTTGGTGTTGGGTTATTGATTGCCCTTGTACCAATCGTGGCGCAACTAAATGGTTCAGGCAAAAAAGATAAAATTCCTTTTGAAGTACAACATGGTTTTCTTCTTGCCTTGATCATGTCCATTCCTATTATGGCCATTTTATATAATGCTGGTATGTTGATTGACTACATGGATGTCGAACCCATTCTGGCTGAAAAAACCATAGGTTATTTACATGCTGTTGTATATGCCGTGCCCGCTTTTCTACTATTCCAAACCCTAAGAAGTTTTGCAGAAGGGTTATCTTTAACTGTGCCCGGCATGGTTATCGGTTTTATCGGTCTAATGGCAAATATTCCGCTTAACTGGATTTTTGTTTACGGTAAATTCGGTTTCCCAGAAATGGGCGGTGTTGGTTGTGGGGTAGCTACTGCCATTGTTTATTGGCTAATGTTCTTCTCTATGTTGGTTTATGTATTAGTAAACAAGCGACTTAAACGTGCTGGATTGTTTGAGGTTTGGTACAAACCACAGCCTAAAGCAGTGCTTCGACTGTTCAAGCTTGGTTTCCCTGTTGCCGCCTCAATGTTTTTTGAAGTATCATTATTTGCTGTCATTGCTTTAATGATTTCCCCGTTGGGCTCAATTATTGTTGCCTCCCACCAAGTCGCAATTAATTTTTCGTCCTTGATCTTCATGTTACCCATGAGTTTAGGTGTTGCATTAAGTATTCGTGTTGGCCACATGCTTGGTGAACAAGATTTAGTCGGTGCTAAAATCGCAAGCCATTGCGGCCTTCTTGTTGGGTTAATTTTGTCGTTAATAACCGCTATTTTAACCATTATTTACCGTGAAGAAATTGCCCTTCTCTACACCGATAATGCCGATGTTATTGTACTTGCAGGCCAGCTTTTATTCTTAGCTGCCGTTTATCAATGTAGCGATGCGATTCAAGTTGTCGCTGCAGGCGCCTTACGTGGTTATAAAGATATGCGAGCAATCTTTATTCGCACATTCATCGCATACTGGATGCTAGGTTTACCTGTTGGTTATATTCTGGGTATGACAGACTGGATTGTAGAGCCGATGGGACCGCATGGTTTCTGGATTGGTAATATTGTTGGTTTATCCGCAGCGGCGATTATGCTTGCCATGCGCCTACGTTGGATTCAGCGCCAAAGCGATGAATTCCAAATAGCAATGTCACTTAAATAAGCGTCAAGATAGATAACAAATAAACCGCATACATTATCCGCTACAAAGTAGCCTCTGTATGCGGTTCTTTTATACCCAAGCTACCTCAAGATGCAGGATTCAGAGTGATCTCAGCGTATTTAATTCAAGGAAAATGTGTGCAGGAATGGCACTCCCTTTCAAACACATTTGACACAGAAGTAGATACGCTGAATCACTCCCAAAGGGCGAGTTTTGTTGGGCTCTATGCGGTGTTACTTATTTCCAACGTAGAACGACTAGGTCTATAAATAAGTGCCTTGCCTAGAGCCCAACAAATTCTCGCTGAAACGAGCATCTTGAGGTAACTTGGGTATATACCCTTTCAGTAAGAACATAAATGAGCTGGTGATTCAAAAAAAAATGTTACCTCTCCTTTGCCATTCAGTGAGTAAATGAAATCACTCGCACATATTAATATTGACAACATTTAATCTTGTAAATAAACCTACCTTTATTTCCTGCCTAAACAACCAAAAATTCCAAAATATAATATATTAAGCAAAACATTTAGAGTTAATCACCAATAGGGTGCGAGCTTTCAGTTTAAAATGAAATTTCACCTCGGTGGTTCAAGTGCAAACAAGGTTATATATTGAAATGGCTATGCACTTGATAAAGAACGAAACTGAAGTCAATCCTAAGCAATAAACACTAATCGTTCATCGTGAATAGCACAATGAAACAAACAACATAAATGTTTATTAAAGGGATACTAATATGTTTAAATTCCGGCACTTAGCAATATTACTCAGTTGCACCCTTGCCACTAACAGCTTTGCTATGAATATTCAGCCAGACCCCAATAACCCGGGTGGCTATGTTATACCTCGGGCTGATATTGAAGCTGCAGAGCAAGCTAAAACAGCTGACCCAATGTATGACACCTGGGCAAAAGCACTTGAAACATTGCCGAATCAGCAAGTTGAAGCTATTTTACCAGGCTTAGCCTCTAACCCAAGTAACGTCATTCGAGCTGAGCGCGTATTCCCAGAAACGGAATGGATCTACCTAACGCAAATGGCTGCATCTGAATATACCTATACCCGATTTCTTCGTGCAATAGGAAAATTCCCAGCGTTTTGTGGCGAATATACTGATGGCCGCGATTCCGACGCTATTTGTAAACGATCTATTATTACCTCTTTTGCCCATTTTGCTCAAGAAACAGGTGGTCATATTGCTGTCGACAATACTTGGGACAATCCGAAAGGTTTAGAAGAGTGGCAACAGGCACTGGTTCACGTTCGTGAGATGGGTTGGTCTGAAGGTCAACCCGGCTATACCACTGGATGTGGTCAAAACGATTGGCAAAATAAACGCTGGCCATGTGCAGAAGGGCAAGGCTATTTTGGACGTGGTGCCAAGCAGCTTTCATACCATTTTAACTATGGTGCCTTTTCTGAAGTCATGTTCGATGGTGATGCAACTGTCTTGCTTAACAACCCAGGACGTGTTGCAGACTCATGGTTAAATTTGGCCTCTGCAACATGGTTCTTTCTAACCCCTCAATCGCCAAAGCCTGCCATGTTGCATGTAATTGATCGCACATGGAAGCCATCTCAGCGAGAAACCGAGGCAGGAATTGGCTACGGTTTTGGTACCACTATCAATATAATTAATGGTGGTATTGAATGTGGTGAACAAAATAAAGATAAAGGGCAGCCCGTTAATCGCATTCGCTACTGGGAAGGGTTATCAGATTACTACCAAATCTCTATCCAACCAGATGAAAAAAATACATGCTGGCAACAAACACCATACGGTAGCCTTAATCTAAATGGTGCGACCGATGTACTTTATACTAACTGGGAGGGTGACTGGACGTATCATGCAGACCGCCCAGGCGGAGTCTCTTTCGAGTGTAAGCTGGTCGGTTATCAAACAGCCTATTCTGCATTGGTTAAGGGCGATTACGAAAAATGTGTCACTAATTTCTATGAATCTCATGCTAATTGGCCAAACGTTCGCGTGGTTGATCAATTAGATCCTGTAGACCCTCCAATTGTTCCAGAACCACCAGTAGGTGGCAACTACCCAGCATGGAATATCAACACTGAATACACTGCCGGTGAGAAAGTGAGCTACAACGGTGCTTCTTATGAAGCAAAATGGTGGTCACAAGGTAATGACCCGAGCAAAGGAGATCCGTGGAAACTGATTTCAGATGCTCCCATCAACCCAGAACCACCAGTAAAACCAGAACCTCCTGTTGTTCCTGAACCACCCGTTGTTCCATTACCGCCAGCAGGTGTTACTCCGTGGGTTGCTGGGCAAACAAATGTAAATAACGGTGATAAAGTGACGAATATCGGTAAATGCTTTATTGCCAAAAACAACCCAGGTGTTTGGGACACCCCTACCAGTACAAATTGGTTCTGGGATGAAGTTTCATGTAAATAAAGATATGCATGATTCTTAAATATAAGCCCTAACATCTTTCTAGTAAGAAGATAAACGTTAGGGCTTTTCATATAGGGATATTATTATGAAAAAGTCGTTAATAACATGCACGCTAATCGCCAGTTTTAGCGTCATGGGTCAAGCCTATGCCGTAGATTGTTCTCAACTCACCAGTTGGGAACAAGACACCGCATACAATGGCGGAACCAAAATACAAAGTAGTGCCATCGCTTATCAAGCTAATTGGTGGAGCCAAGGCTATGACCCAGCAAACCATTCAGGTCCGGGGCAAGAGTGGACAAATATCGGTAATTGCAGTGGCAACCCAGGTAATCAGCCACCCATCGTTACAGTTACCTCACCTCTCAACAATGCACAATTTACGGCAAATGATGTCGTTGTATTAACGGCAACAGCCAGCGATCCTGATGGTAGTGTCGATAATGTTGAATTTTTCTTAGGTACTCAATCTCTCGGTACTGTTTCCGTTGCCCCATACACTTTAGATTGGGTTTCTGTAGTGGGTAGTTACAATATTGAAGCACGTGTTACCGACAACCAAGGGGCGAGCACAGGCCGCAATGTAGCAATCAGTGTCGTTAGTGCCACCAACAACTTACCGCCAGCTGTAAGCCTAACTAGCCCGACAGCGTCCTCTCAAATTACCGCAGGTGACATTGTTTCAGTTATCGCTAATGCTTCCGATGAAGATGGAACAATCTCGCAAGTCGATTTCTATGTTAATGACTTGCTCATTGGTAGCGATAGTAGCACCCCATACGAATACTCATGGACAGCTCTAGAAGGAGTGAAAACCTTCAAAGCAAAAGCAACCGATAACGAGAGTGCCACAACATTCAGTGAAGTTATCACCGTTGCTATTGCAGGTGGTTCTGTTGGTGGCGGCTGTGCAGGTGTACCTGCCTACACTGCGGGAAACAGTTATAGTACAGGTGATACGGTTCAAAACCTGAATAACAAATATCGCTGTGAAATAGCAGGTTGGTGCTCATCTGATTCATCTTGGGCTTATGAACCAGGCAATGGGTTGTACTGGACTGACGCTTGGAGTGACTTAGGCATTTGCGCTATCGTTCCTGAAGTTAATATTACCTCACCAACAGATAACAGCATTGTTCTTGCCGGTAGTGACGTCGAAATTCAAGCCACAGCAACTGATGCCGACGGTAAAATAAATCAGGTACACTTTTTTGCAGGCAATGATGACTTAGGAATTGATACTACTGCCCCATACTCTCTGAATTGGTTAGCAGTAGGGCTTGGTGAAACCTCATTGAAGGCAATCGCAACCGACAACGAAGGCAACAATGCGGAATCATCGATATTAATCAGTGTGAGTGACCAAGCATTAGTGACGAGCTTAACCTCACCAACTAGTGGCACCACTGTCAGCTTGGGTAAAGCCTTTAATCTTTCAGCTACGGCATCATCACTCAATAGTGCCATTCAACAAGTGGACTTTCTAGTCAACGGTAATGTGATTGCCACAGATACTACCCAGCCATATTCTGCGAATTGGACGGCAGGCTCAGCAGGTAATTACACCGTAACAGCACTTGTAACCGATACCCAAGGTAGCACTGCACTATCAACGGCCGCCACGGTAAAAGTTGTCGAACAGTCTGCGACAAAACATCAGCTTATAGGTTACTGGCATAATTTTGTAAATGGTGCTGGTTGCCCTATTCGTTTACGCGACATTTCACCCGCTTGGGATATCATCGATATAGCCTTTGCTGATAATGATCGTAATAGCAATGGTACTGTTCATTTCAATCTCTATGCTGGTGATATACACAGCACCTGTCCGGCATTAAGCCCTGAGTTATTTAAGCAAGATATACGTGAGTTACAAGCTCAAGGAAAGGTTATTGTTCTATCTCTTGGTGGCGCAGAAGGCACTATCACGCTTAATAACGGTACCGACGAAGCCAATTTTGTCAGCAGCTTAACCTCTATCATTCAAGAGTGGGGGTTTGACGGTTTAGATATTGATCTTGAAAGTGGTTCAAACCTACTTCACGGTACTCAAATTCAAGCTCGTCTACCGCAAGCATTAAAACAGATCGAAGCCAATATTGGTGGGGATATGTACCTAACAATGGCCCCCGAACATCCTTATGTTCAAGGTGGCATGATAGCCTATTCCGGAATTTGGGGGGCATACATCCCTATAATAGATCAACTTCGCGACATGCTTAATCTACTGCATGTACAACTATACAATAATGGCGGATTAGCTAACCCTTATACTTCAGGTATTGCCCCTGAAGGTTCTGTTGATATGATGGTTGCATCTTCACGTATGTTGGTTGAAGGCTTTGAACTAGCAAACGGTACTATGTTCCAACCTTTACGCGATGATCAAGTCGCTATTGGTTTACCATCTGGCCCAAGCTCTGCCAACTCAGGGCAAGCTCCGACTCAAAACATTGTTAATGCCCTTGACTGTCTAACGCTTGGTACAAGCTGCGGAACCATTGCACCCACTAAACTCTATCCAAATTTTGGTGGGGTGATGACATGGTCTATCAATTGGGATGAACATGATGGCTATAATTTTTCAGGTCCTGTTGGTGACAAGCTACAAGCAATGAACGGAAAATAGCAGCAATAGGAAATAACAACAACGGAAAAAGCCGTAAGAAATGTCGGTTATTTTTCGTTTACTATAAATGCCCTCTACCATGATGGAAGGGGGCATCTTCTTTGCTTCCTCACATCGAGTTTAGGTGCATTCAATATATCGTTCATTCACTACACCCTAAACAATCCCCGCAGCATTTTTGATACTAATACTATTAATAAGAATTAAGTTTCAACAATAAAATCATTATCCTCATATAAATTAAGATTAGTGTCATATTTATAACACCAAATCTTTAACATGATAAAATCTCAAATCAAACAAATATATTTACACTAAGAAATAACACTCACCAATAATAATTGTAATATAACAAATATCATTTCCAATTTAACATCTCACTTTAGAAACCGAAAAATCAAATATAAAAACGCTATATTTTATATTTATAATAATATCGCAAAAATGATAAATAACTTTTAGCTTTATCACTCATTATTAACTGGCAAGGAATAAAACCCTACTCTTGTAATCAAGTGAAAAAATAAAATGAAGACACTAGGAGCGCGTAATGAGTAATAGAACGAATAAAAGACGTTCACGGCTCGGTGCTGTGATAGCAGCTACAACTATATTTGGATTATCGACAGGATATGTTTATTCAGTAGAGCCAGTTGTTGTTGAACCTCCATCTATTGGTTCATTAAAAGGAATAGAACCAGCTGCAGTTCCAGGCATTGAAAAATACATCAAAAATAAGAATGCTGCTATTAAGCTAGGTAAAGCCCTATTCTGGGATATGCAAACAGGTAGCGAAGGTCAAAGCTGTGGTAGTTGTCACTTCAGTGCTGGTGCGGATCCTCGTGATAGAAACCAACTTAGCCCCGGTTTAAATCATACTGACCCAAGTAAAAGAGAAATATTCAACTCTACTAAGTCTGGCGGTAGCGGGGGACCGAATTACACCCTTACACTTGATGATTACCCATTCACCCAATTTGCAGACCCCAAAGATCGTAACTCTAACATTGAATTTGAAACCGATGACGTAACTTCTTCCCAGGGTATATTTGGAAGTAAGTTTAATGGATTAAACATCGTCAAAGAATATAATGACTTTACCGATGGAATTGAAAACTGTGAAAAAGTAGCAGATATATTCCATGTCGCCAATGTAGGAGCTCGAAAAGTCGAACCACGTAATACACCTACCATGATCAACGCAATTTTTAACTTCAGAAACTTTTGGGATGGTCGTGCAAATAACGTATTTAATGGTGTAGACCCATTTGGTCGTCGTAATAAAGATGCAAGAGTTGTTTATTATAACCAACTAACTCACAGTACCAGCCTTGAAGAAGTTAATCTAATTAACTCAAGTGCAGCATCACAGGCTGTTGGTCCCCCTTTAAGTGATTTCGAAATGTCTTGTGGCGGAAAGTCATTTAAACAACTTGGCCGTAAAATGCTAAAACTTAAGCCGCTCGCATTACAAGAAGTTGACCCTACCGATAGTGTACTTGGTTCATCAGCTGTACTTGGTGGCAAAGGTTTAATGGTTGATTACCGTAAACTGATTATTGATGCTTTCCAAGACGGTTATTGGAAGAGCCCATATAAGTCAGACGATGGCTATAACCAGTTTGAAATGAACTTTTCATTATTCTGGGGGCTAGCAATCCAGATGTATGAAAGTACATTGATTTCAGATGATTCTCGATTCGACCGCTTTATGGATGGTGCTTCTTATGAATTAACCAGTGCTGAACAGGCAGGTATGGGCATATTCCTTGGAAAAGGTAAATGTGCAAACTGTCACAGCGGTCCTGAATTTACAAAAGCAGCGACTCACCTTGTACCAGAAAACGAAGAAGATGGTTTAGTTGAACGTATGCTTATGGGCAACCAGCTTCCAGCTGCTTACGATAATGGATTCTACAACATTGGTGTTCGCCCAACTGAAGAAGACTTGGGTGTAGGTGCTGATGGACCATTTGGACACCCTCTATCCTTCACACGTCAAGCTCAGGTTGTAGCCGGTGGCGGTAATGCACCAGACGATTTTGAGGTAGATCCAGATACGTTCGAAGTTAACCCAGGCGTACCGCTCACAGCGTATGAACCTAACGCAGTAGATGGCGCATTTAAAGTACCTGGTCTGCGAAATGTAGAACTAACGGCACCTTATATGCACAATGGTGGTATGGCAACCCTAGAACAAGTTGTTGAGTTTTATAACCGAGGTGGTAACCGTCAAGGTACTGATACACATAATACATCAGGCTTTGGATCTCACGATTCTAACCTAGACCCTGATATAAATAGCTTAGAACTATCATACGAAGAGCAAGCCAACCTTGTTGCCTTCTTAAAATCACTAACTGATGACCGTGTTCGTTGGGAGGCTGCACCATTTGATCGCCCACAGATTTTTGTGGCAGTCGGTCACCCTGATGATGAGAACTCTGCATCAGATCGCGGCGATGGTCTAGCCGTTGATGAGTGGTTAGAAATTCCTCGAGTGGGTGCACAAGGTCGAACAGCTAAAAACCTACCTGCACTGGTTGGGTTTTTAGAAGAAGCTGAAGACCTTTCACCTGATGCGGTAGATGATAATGCGACAACAAAACGTTTTAAAACAATCACTCTTCGAGTGCTTGATAATGACGTAAGTAATGGTGCAGCTATCGATGCTAAAACAGTTATCGCTACTAATCTACCAGCATCAACTAATGCAGCTATCACAGTCAGAAATGACGGTACAATATCGTACTTTGCTAAAAGAAAAGGAACATTTACCTTTAACTACACCGTTAATGATACCAACGGCAATACTTCAAACGTAGCAACAGTCACTGTAACAGTGAACTAATTCCCCTACGAAAAACTTGAAGCAACAAAACCCAGATCGAAAGGTCTGGGTTTTTTATATCGCGGATTATTTGAAAGTAGCGGAGTGTTCTGGATAAGGCGGATTTGGCACAAACACCTCTAGCCACAATCCCTATGTCACGTCCTAAAATACGTTGACGGTTTATTGATCGGCCAGTAGCGCTAGCTGCTGGCCTTTTTCATGCACTTCATTTGGCGTTTGCATACCCAAACTCAGATGCGGTCTCATATTATTGTAG
>Ga0316197_10000048_pt1 | contig 108592 bp, 103 predicted proteins | sample OudBiesiAoxic_MG_FD_204939 | JGI IMG/M metagenome (GOLD analysis project Ga0316197, IMG submission 204939) | Coastal sediment microbial communities from Oude Bieten Haven, Netherlands - site A oxic | ecosystem: Environmental > Aquatic > Marine > Coastal > Sediment | place: Netherlands... | reverse complement strand
TCAGCATTATTTTTTCTTGATTTAGATAACTTTAAAAACCTTAATGATAGTGCTGGTCATAATAAAGGTGATTTGCTGTTGTGTCAGGTCGCTGAGCGTCTTGTCAACTCAGTGAGACAAGGTGATACCGTAGCGCGTTTAGGCGGCGATGAGTTTGTTGTTATTGCATCAGATTTAAGTCATGATCCAGCATTAGCAGCGAACCAGGCTGAGAGACTTGCACAAAAAATCGTGAGTAATTTAACAAGGGAATATAATCTTGACGGTCTAACTTACAATAGTTCGGCAAGCATTGGTGTAACACTTTTTAACAGTGAAAATCTACCCAAAGACGATTTGTTAAAGCAAGCTGATATGGCTATGTACAAGGCTAAATATGCTGGTCGAAATGGTGTGCAGTTTTTTGACCCGCAAATGCAAGTCGAAGTAAGCTCAAGAGCGACCTTGATCCACGACTTATATAACGCAATACAGCAAAGACAATTTACTCTTTTCTATCAAAAGCAGATTGACCAGCATGGACAGGTTATCGGTGTTGAGGCCCTCTTACGCTGGTTTCATCCAGAAAAAGGGATGATTTCACCGGCGCAGTTTATTCCACTAACGGAAGAAACGGGTCTTATTGTGCCTATTGGGGATTGGATTTTACAACAGGCGTGTGAGACTTTAGTCAATTGGGCTAAACAACCTGTTACGAAAAATCTGAGCGTTGCGGTTAATATTAGCGTGGTTCAATTTAGCAAAGATGATTTTGTTCAGAAAGTAATCAACTCATTGAAAAATTCAGGCGCTAATCCTCAACTGCTAAAGTTAGAAATAACAGAATCACTCTTGGCTAATAATATTCCAGATGTTAAAGCTAAGATGCGAGAATTGCAGCAATGCGGTGTTACGTTTTCTATTGATGATTTTGGTACTGGTTATTCATCTTTATCATATTTGAAACAGTTACCTATAAACCAGTTAAAAATAGATCAGAGTTTTGTTCGGGACATCATTAACAGTAGTAATGGCAAGGCGATTGCTCAGGCTATTATAACTTTAGCTAGTTCAATGGATCTGCAAGTAATCGCTGAAGGCGTCGAGACAGAGGATCAGCGAGCATTGTTAAAGAGCATGGGCTGCAATACTTATCAGGGATACCTTTTTGGAAAGCCATGCAGACTTGAAGAGCTAAAATTATAAGTGTGTTACATCAATGCAATTGTGTGACGATGATTAGCGTTTTACGCCCCGCTTTTATGAATAATATAAGAAAGTAATTATTAACGTCTGCTTTCAGAGTACTGCTGATTTTTGGTAGATATGAGCCGAAAGCCCGCTTCACGCCCTGAGGCATTCAACAAGTCATTTATGTCTTTAATAATGGCGAATCACGCTCTTTAAGTGCCTTTAAATACTTAACCTGAGCTTCGGATAAGAAATTACTAATTTAAAGGAACTAAATGCTCGTTCCATGATCCGATCATTCGACCAAGAGTGATTAGAACAAAAAGGAACGAGCATGAACAAGTTAGTTGAAACGTACTGTGATGTCGATGATTTTTCAAAGTTATTTTTCCCAAGCTGGCAGCGTATATTGCTCGAAAATGGTGAAATTAAACGTCGAAGAGCATGCCGCTTATCTCCGTCAGAGGTGATGACTATTATCATCCATTTTCACCAGTCACATTACAGAGATTTCAAAAACTACTACCTTCACTATGTTTGCCGTCAACTTAAAGCCTATTTTCCAGAGTTACTGAGTTACACAAGGTTTCTCGCGCTTATGCCTAGTGTGGTGGTTCCGATGTGCAGTTACCTCACATCAAAACTTGGCAAGCCCACAGGTATACAATTTGTTGACTCCACTAAAATAGAAGTGTGTCACATCATCAGAGCTAAAAGAAATAAAGTGTTTGAAGGCGTTGCTCATCATGGAAAAGGCACTATGGGTTGGTCATATGGATTCAAACTACACTTAATAATTAATCATTTAGGTGAGATTGTGGCGCTAAAGCTCACAACGGGCAATGTGGATGATCGAGAGCCTGTTTCTGATATGGCGGACTCTATCTTCGGAAAACTCTATGGCGACAAAGGTTATATCAGCAAAGCGCTCTCTGGTGAGTTACTAGAAAAAGGTGTCGAGTTAATCACGACGGTTCGAAAGAATATGAAGAAAAAATTTATTTCATTGTGGGACAGGGCTTTATTGAAAAAACGATTTATAATCGAAACGGTGAATGATCAATTGAAAAACATTTCTTACATTGAACACTCTAGACACCGCAGTATGCATGGCTTTATGCTAAATTTACTTGGTGGATTAATTGCCTATTGCCTAAAAGAGGAAAAGCCGTCATTAGATTTAACATCGCAAGAACTTGAAATTTTAGAGAGTAATAATCTAATGTTGGCTTAACCAGATCTCAGGTTACTTAGCCTCATCGTAGCAACATTTCGTTTTCCAACACCGATAGATTATGCGTATCCATTTAAATGCAAGCGCTCTAACAGCAGATTGATGAGACTTACCTTTAGAACGTTGCCCTTGATAATATATACCCGCCCAATAAGAAGTATGTACTGTTTTCGCTGCCCACTCCACGAAGGTTTGCCTTACAAACTTAGAGCATTGCCATCGCCAATGTACCCATGACTTCTGTCCACTTCGTTCGGTAACAGGTGCAATACCTGCATAATTTTGAATTTCTTCGGCACTATTAAAGCGATTACGATTATCCCCAAGAGCCGCTAACATTCTAGGCCCCATACATGGCCCGATACCTGGTAAGGATTTGAAAATGTCTGCATCTGGTAATGTTTTAAACAACTCATCGATACGCACGTCATAAACTTTAATACTCTCCACTACTAATTTGATTTGCTTTACCTGAGTTACAGCGAGCAACATATTAGCTTCTATAACATATTGATCCGTTGTAAGTGGAAGTGCATTTCTAATGTGCTCAATCCGTGATTCTGTATGCTTAACAGCGGGCCCACCTTTAGAGTTCAGAAAACGCCGTATTGTATTAGCTCTAGCTCTTTTAAGTAGCTGAAGGCTAGGCCATCTAGCAATGAGATCTAAGAATAGCCCGCTGTCTCGGTGGGAGAACCATTCTAAAGGCTGAGGGTAGTACTGCTTAAGTGTATTAATAAGCCTATTCACAAAACGTCGTTTATCTTCAACCAGCAGTCTTCGTTGTTCAACTAATTGTTGTAATAGCCTGAGTTCACCGGTACTTGGTTCAATTGGTTTTATTTTTTCTGGATAGCGTAGCATAAGGTCAAGTGCTAACTCTGCATCTTGAGGGTCATCTTTGGCACCACTAGGTGAAAATGCTTGGCGGTAACGTGCTAGTGACAACGCATGAACGGGGAAAACTGTAATAAAGGGGTATTTTTGTAGTGCATACACTATTGGGCCTTTTTTTAACTCCAGCGCAACAGCGATTCTCCCATTAACCTGTTTGTGCAACGTATTGAGCCAAGTATCTAATGATTCTGGTGTATGTTGAATTACCTCAAAACGACGCTCGCCATTTTTAAATTGAATACAAACATCATGTTTTTTATCTGCCCAATCTAAGCCAACATGTGCAGCAAATTGATCTATCGACATCATCATCCACTCCTATTTATAAAGGATTGGTATGTATTCCACGCTCTTCGAAAGAAATATAGCCAGCAGTTTATGTGCGTGCCCTGAGTATTCGTTAGCGAGCCGTGGAGCACTTACTGGTTCGAAAGAAAAGCGGTGATCATCAAATGATTTTCGCTCATTATTCGTAGCCAGTAAGCACATACCCTAAACCACTTTAAAGTGTAGTTCTTAGGTGTGAATGACTATAAATCGCTCTATTTAGACCTTAACTCTAACTCATTTTGGGGCAGAAACGAGTCACGCTTATCTGACCTACACTGGCACTTAGCAGCCGCTAAACTAGCCCAGAAAGTTCTAAGCTTGTTTGTCTCAGTTTTATACTTTGTTCAATCCATGTTGCCCTGTTACACCACTACATAATGAAAGGCTGGAAGTCCACGGCCAGCACAATATTCATCAAGTAAGAGGGCGTTCAAAATTCTGTGTCAGGGTAGTTTCTTAAATGATTTTGAGCCCCAGCAAAAGCTTTTATATACATTTTTAGCTCTAATAGCTCACCCCGATACCCCCTTAACATTTCAACTTTAGATTAATCCATCATTATTATAATCACTTAAATTATTATTGGCTCCTTCTTATCAACTCATTTTGACGTAATATTGCTAAGGTATCAGATGGTGTAACTTTCCACGCGTCCGACAATCTGCGTAAAGTAAAAACACCTAATTCAAGTCTATCTTCGGGTGATAAAAAGTGATGTAAATGTCGGCCAGCTACTGAAATAGTGACAGCAGCCCCCTGTGCCCCATTGTTATACACTGCAATCCCTTTGTTTTTATTCTCGCCATGAAATGAAGCTTTTACTTCGCTTTTCAAGCCAAATAACACGCCGCACAACCCGGTTAACTCGCTTTTAGTCAGCTGAATTATTGTTTTATTTGTCCAGTCTGGTGATTCTCCAGGGGAGTTAATGGTGGTCATTTCAATACTTAACGTCTGCAAACCAAGCCGACTAGATGTGTACTGAACGTTCATAGCTGTGCGCTTTAATGGTTCTGGATGCCTATCAGCATAAAATGTAAGTGCTTCACCAAAATTGTTCTGTTGTGACATTCTTCCCCCTAAATATCTAAGCGTTTACTCGCTGCTCTTAGGCGTTCATCACCCCTAAAGTCATATTTTTGCGTTGTTGCTAAGCTTGCATGACCCATTGCATCTTTAACTGTAATTAGATCTTCGCCGTTCTCTAGCATTGACGAAGCGAATGTCCTTCTTAGGTCATGCGGGGCACACTTTTCTATACCGGCCTCGACAGATCTACTGTTTAAAATATGGTAAATTGCCTGGCTAGTCATGCGCTCTGAGGTAACATCATCGTACCTACGAACACGACTAAATAGTGGCCCTGGAATATCACTTCGCACTTCCTCAATCCAGCTTTCAAGCCTTTGAAATGCGCCATCTGGCAAGTAGGCCATGCGCTCTTTATTACCTTTACCTAGCACTTTTAGCGAGCGGTTATGCCGGTTATAATGAGAAAAATCAAGGGATACAACTTCAGCTCTTCGTAATCCGCACCCGACTAAAACAGATAAAATAGCGTTATCTCTAACCCCAATAGCAGACTTATCACTTTCACATGTGAAAAATAATTTCTTAACTTCAGCAGGGGCCAGGGCTCTACCTTTAGGTATTCTTGACCCTCTAACCGACTTAACTAACTTGATATGTTGGTAAGTATCGGTGCTAATAAGCTTAAGTGTCCACGCCTCTACGGCTACACCTTTTATTGCCGCCAAGTAATTATTTATAGTGGCCGGTGCTTTTCCCGCATCAGTGAGCATGGTCAAAACTGCCTGTACATGGTGCCGCTCAAGCATACCCCAAGGACAGGTTCTTAAATCATGATAGCCCATCATTTTAGCTATGTTGTTTAAAAACGACCTCATGGCTAGCCGGCTACTTTCAGCCCTTAAGCCCATTAAGTATGAAACAGCAGGATTTTTTTCAATACCATTTACACCAGTGCCAGCAGCCTCCGCACTTAATACTTCAAAAGTACGCTCTGCAGGGAGAAATGTGACTTCGGTATTTTCATCATTGTTTTGTTCGTGCATTTTTTGATGCCTCAAAGTAACTTTGTGCTTTTGCTCCATACTTAGTTTAAGTTTGTATGTTTGGAACAATCCTACATAATGAAGTACGGACATATTATCTGTGTTTATTTTGCTCAGTATCACCACCTAAATTACGTCTTCTAATTTTAAATTCTGATGGTGTTGACTCGATATTTATTATATCACAGGCTCTACTTTCTAAAAGTGTCATTTTAATAAGTAGAGAAATTATAACTGTACTCATAAATATTAGGTTTTTGTAGAGTCAACAAAGTCCACCCGTAGCAACGCTGGTTTGCCTGTTTACTACTATGTGACCATATTAAAGTTTGATAAAAAATTAAGGTTTTCATGAACGGTAATGACGCAATAGTTTGATAAATTATCAGAGGACAAATTTCATTTTTGATAATAAAGTTTGTTATGTATCATTGAAACCCACTATTGGACAAAAAATGCGTTAGAGCGATTGTTCTAAATATTTAAAAGTGTACTTTCATGCGTGAATAGATACGCATGAAATTTGAATAGAGTGAGAGGATTTTAAGCTCTCACTTTCTTAATAAACTAGCTAGAAGCTGCTTGCTTGATTAAGTCATAAATCAAATCACCAGCAAACTGTGTTTTAAAATCGACTTTAACGTCTTTACTTATTTGCTCAAACAGAACCTTAGCATGTTCAATTTTCCGCTCTTCCTCTTTACGAAGACTATCCTTTCCATCAATATTTTTCGTTTCAATGATGAAATTTAAAAAGTCGCCCTTACTTGTCTTAACAACATACGCAAAGTCAGGAGAGTATGAATAACCACCAGATACAGGGATCTTAATTGAGTTTTTTGGAATTTTAGTGAACACAGATACCGATTCAATTTCACCATCCGTAATGTTCAATTTTTCAAGTTCAGAATCGTAAAAAACATCTTCAAACAAGTATGTATCTAAAGGCTTGAGATCGTCATCATTGTAAACACCGAGGTCACTCGCCATTACTTCACTTCTTGGTTCACCTTGTACATCAGTAAATTTCGTTGGATGCATACTGTTTGAGATAACGTTATAGCCCAGACCAAATTTATTAAATGAGTTGTTCAATAAAAACTTACTGAATCCTGATTTTATTTTTCGGACTGTTTGAATATTCAAGTAATCTGTTATATCTATGGTGCTTTGCACGCTTACGAATGCTTTATGCAGTGTAGATAACTTAATAAATGCTTCTTGCGATAGACGATTCAGAAACTCTTTGTAAGTCATAGTAGAGAACTTGGTGAAATCATCATCGTTTCCAAACATTGACTTAGACATAGCAGTATCGTTATGAATATAGACCGTTTCAATACGTGTTTGAACGCCAGTTTTCTTGAACTTGTCCGACTCTTCAATGAGGTATTTTTTAAACAACTCAAGAAAGTCATCTTCGCTTGCAATTTTATATTCTAAAATCGCTTTTTGGTTAATCATATCCCAAAGAGCTTTTAGCTCATCGAACTTACCAACACGCATTTTCGATGTTTTTTTAGCGCCATTATCAACCTTAATCTTGTTAGGTTTAACACCAGTTGGGAATGCATTAGGATACCTAGATTTCAGCTTTGTATAAGCATCAGCACCAAGTAGATTTTCATTTTCGTCAATAATCCCTTCACCCAACAAATCCGACATAATTTTAAATGAGGATAAATCAGGATATTCGGCTGTAATTTTATCTTTGATTTCTTGAGTCAACTTGCTTGGCACTGTCTCTTTGAATGAAGAGTCGTTTACCTCTTGAACAAGAGTAGTTATAAAATCTTTTTCCGTAAAATCCACATAATAATTAAGCATGAATGCACGGTCTTTCACTCGCCCCATATACTCATTTACAGGTAGGCGAAGACCACGACCAACTTCTTGAAGTTTTGATGTTGTGCTTCCGCTTGAGCGCAGTTTACAAATTTGGAAAACATTAGGTGAATCCCAACCTTCACGAAGTGTCCATTTACTAAAGATAAAACGTCTTGGGTTGTCTAATGAAAGAAGAAGTTCTTTATCGTGTAAAATTTCACTTATTTCTTGTTCGATCTTTTCATCTTTATCACTATTATCTTTTGAAAAATAGCCACCATGAACAACTGACACATCCTTAATAGTCTTTTCTAAATATTCTCTGTAAAAAGCATCAGTTTCAACTTTTAAGCACTCTTTAGCCTCTGCGACAACCCATTCTTCAAATTTAGTCTTTAAGCTACCTGAGAGGTTGTTACCGTCCCGATAGCCTTCAATATCATCGATGAAGAAAAGTGATAATGGCTTAATTCTTGGGCGTTGAGTCAATAATTCACGTTCAAGCTTAAAGTGCTCCTTAATCGCTTTACGGATCATATTATCTTCAAGCGTGTCCGAGTATGAATAAGGATTTATAGACTTGCCGACTTTAAGCTCGATGCCGTTACTCAACACAACCATTTTTGTGTTAAGTGATTCAATATACAGATCATGAATCTCGCTATGAGTCTTTGATAATGGCTCACCTTTCGCAAGTTTATAAACGGTTTTCGTTCCACTTTCGTTTAACTCAAATGTTGCTTCCTGAGCCGTAGATTTAATGAGTTTAAGATTTGCGAAATCATCACCAACAACATCTTCAATAAAAGCGTTAATCCCTTTTACTAGGTCATTGTTAAACGCATCCACAGCCGTTAAGCGATAAACTAAATTCTCGTAGTCTTCGTTGAAAGTTGCACCAAAACGGATAATATACTGAGCATTGAGCTTTCTAATGTTATCCCATGTTTTTTTAGCCGTAGGAAACTTGTGAGGCTCATCAATTATGACAAATGGTCTTACAGCACTGATAGCATCAATTGGTGTATCAAATTTATTATCTAACAATCCAGTATCGTAAGTCTCAATCAATGATTTTGAGTTAATCATTCCAGAGTTGATAACTAATACGTGGATATGCTTTTTATTAAAGTTATTTGCTTCTACAAAATCATGAACTGCTTGCGGCATAAAAGATTTAGTATTCTTTTTATTTGAACCTTTTTGACTTTCTACGACATAAGTTTTTAGTTCACGTTCATAATCATCACGGAAATGTTCTTTAAGTGCATCACTTTTCAGAAAGTTAACTGTTCCCGCTTTAATTGAAAGCGTAGGAACAATGACAATAAACTTGTTGATTCCAAATGCTTTGTTGAGATCATACATGGATTTAGTATAGGTATAAGTCTTACCTGTGCCTGTTTCCATCGAAATATCAATAACATTACTTTTAGCGTTGTAATGCCCTCTTTTATGTTCGATGCCATTGAACTCTTGAACTGTTTTTATGTTCGCATAGTATTGAGGGTCGGTGATACTAAGAACAGGGTTTGCTCTAAGGCGAACGATAGGATCGTCCGATTGTTGAGGCTGCGCCCCAACAAACATACTCATCAATGCGTCTACACCTGCTTTTTGGTGTGGCAGGTTCTTCTCAAATGTGAATCCCTTTGACATTAGTTTCTTCCTACCAGATCAATTTCTAATGACTTTTTATTAGCATAACTTTTTAGGGCTTCGTTTAGCTCCATTTGCTTCACGCTATCAAAGTTTTTACCAAAGAAAACAATCTTATTAGGTGAGAACTCCTTATCTGTATCAAGTCTCGAAAGAAGAGCTTTCAAAGCATTACTAGAGAAATCTGAGGCAATCATATATAAGCGATTGTCGCAAAGGTGAGCGGTATAATTGTCTAGGTCAATATCATGAACTGGTGTCGTTAACTCACTACCATCATACATACGCCAAGTGGTAAGTAATGTATGATATTGCTCATCAGTAAGCATTACATCATCAAACATGGTCATTGTCATAAGAGAGAGTTCTTTATCATCTTCAACCCTAAAATCTTTTATCGTTTCAAATATTTTGAATCCTAGATCACCTTGGTGCTCAGGGTTTTCTTTACTAATTTTTTCAGATGCCTTGATAATTCTCGCTTTTGTAATATCAAAAATTGTCTCATAGCCATATTTCTCAGCGAGTTTATTTTTTTCATTTAATTGAATAGAAATAAAGCGATGATTAGTATCATTATCTATATTGAAACTGAAAACGCTGTGAGCTGTTGTGCCTGAGCCAGAAAAAAAATCTAAAACAGTACAACTAGTAGAATCGGTTACCATTTCTATAAGCTTTTTAACTAACGTTGTTGGTTTAGGAAATGGAAAAGGATTATTCCCAGAAAACAAGTCCTTTAGCTCGTTTGTACCATTTTGATAATTCATTTCTGGTCCATCCAAAATAGATTTTGGTTTAGTACCTTTTTGACTACCACTTTCAGAGCTATTTAAATAATCTTTAGTAAAAATATCCCACACTTCACTACTGTTTCTTTTTACTTTCTTTGCAACCAGTAGATGTTTATCTTTTGTAAACTTATCTTTTGACCACCTCCATGTACCATCTTCTTCTGTAGTTGGCTTAATTGGGAATATAACTTCTCCAGAGTTATTATTAAGTGATAATTCCCCATCTTGGGTGATATAAATAGGATAGTGGAGTAGTGGTCTTTGTTCTCTACGCCATGACCCTCCTCTCAATCTTAGGCCCAACAATCGATACCTTCCACCCTCATCCGTTAAATTGTATTCAGCTTCCATTGAAGAGCCTAGAGAAACGCGAAACTCCTTAGCTTTATAAGCTGCGCGGGCATAACAAATAACATACTCGTGTTGGCTTGCTGAGAAATTATTTGATTGACTACCACGAGGATTGCTTTTTACAACAAATTGACTGCAAAAGTTACTTTCTCCAAAAATTTCATCACATAGCAACTTTAATTGGTTCACTTCATTTTCATCGATGGAAATACATATAACACCATCTTCTTGAAGTAACTCTTTAGCAATATAAAGCCGAGGATACATGAAAGTAAGCCAAGCACTATGACTACTCGAACCTTTATCGGTAAACTCTAGAATACGTGAGGCTTCATCAATATCTATGCCTGCTAAGTCCATCAATTGTTCTTTTGTGAACTTACGGTCATCATTGTATACAAAACCATCTGAGCCCGTGTTGTAAGGAGGGTCAATTACATACGAATAATTAGCTAACACATCTAATAAATACTTTTATCATTATGGACATTGAATTATAATCTAAATATAGAATAAAAACGAGATTTAGGCTAATGGCTGTACTTGAAATAGTCAATCACAAACAAATGTCTTTAAATCCCAATGGTGAATGGAAAGCTCTGAATGATTCTAGGTCTAACGCCATTCCTCAAATTTTTTTTAATGATGGTGAACCATGGTTGGCAGCGAATAAATATGCATTCTATATGCTGAATAGTATTTCTGGTAATGACCCAAAAACGATCACATCAAAAATGAACCATCTGAAAGCTTATGCAAGCTGGCTAGAGGAAAACCAGATTGATTGGAGGCACTTTCCTAAAAAGCAAAAAGATAGATGTCTTTTTAAATATAGAGGAGATTTAATTGAAGCTCGTGATTCAGGTGAATTAGCTCCAAGCACAGTTACAACTAGAATGGGTGCAGTCATACAATTTTATCGTTATGCGCAGTTAGAAAACCTCTTAGATTCTTCGTCTCCTTTATGGAATGACAATATCAAAACGCTGCATTTTTATACAACGGTCGGATTCTCTAGAACTATGTCAGTTCTAAGCAGCGAGTTATCAATTCCAAATAGAACAACTAAACGGGAGGGTCTAGAAGATGGCCTTTTGCCAATTACCGAAAAAAACAGAGATTTACTCCTTAACTTTCTGTTTAAAAATGAACAAATTGAACTGTTTTTAATGTGTCTGATTGGCTTCTATACTGGTGCAAGAAGTGAAACGATTAGAACGCTAAAAATATCATCACTTGAAAATGCATCCAATGACTCATCTTCAGAGACAATGAAGAAGGTAGCCGTTGGTCCAGGAACAGGTATCAAAACTAAGAACAATGTATCAGGTCAAATAACCACTCCTGACTTTCTACTGTCAGTGCTCCTGAAATATGCATATTCTGCAAAAAGACTCGCTAGGCAGGCTAAAGCTGAAAAAAGCAACAAAGACAACTTATTCTTATCTGTAAGGGGAAACCCTTATTCTGAAAACACCTTTACAAAACTGTTTAGCGATCTACGCAAAAAACTGATTGTTCATGGTTATACACAATTTACCCATTTTAAGTTTCATCAATCTAGAGCAACTTACGGAACAAACCTTATGAAAGTGGCTTTAGAAAACTTGTCTTCACAGTCTAAAGCAATTAAATTTGTTCGAGATCATATGCTCCATAAGCATGATTCAACCACTTGGAAGTACATCACGTTTCTTGAAGAATCCGAAGTTGAAGAAGAGTTGTCAGAAGAGTTTTTCGGACTATTCACGGGTAATTTAATTGGTTCTAAAATGGAAAACTTGATTGGTAAGGCAGTTTTTCAATGAAAAGGCTACTGATTAATCACAAAAAAATTCCAAGTAGTTCAAATAGATTTGATCTAACGAGATTTCTATTCAGTGGTGGTTCTTTTGTTGGAGCAAAAGAATTTTCCAATAAATTCAAGCAAGGACTAAATGAGGTTCCAAATCATAATCGATACGAACTTATCGAATCAATTATTGAAGCCATTGAAACTAGACTCACAATGGGAGGTTCGTTAAAAACTACCACGACGTCTATCCATGCCATTACAGGTTTTTTTCAGTTTTTAGAAACCAAAAAACTCTCATTCAGCTTGAAAGACTTAAAAAGTAATTATTTCGAATACTGCGAATACTTATTTCAAACAAGCTCACAAAAAAACGCACAAATTAGTAACGACACTGCCTATCAATATGCTGCTAGCTTATCTTCTCTGTTCGGTAAGGTTTTAGGAATTCCAGTACAGGGTTCACTTGTAAAACAAACTAGACTCTCTCAGAAAAAGAAACGTAAAAAAGCAGTTTCAAAAGATTCCGAGAAGCAAAATCTTGAAGATACATTTGTTTTAGGGGCTTTTCTAAATGAGTTGATTCAGGCAATTGATTCGGAATCAGTCCTGGGGCCTCAGCCAATAGTCAAAAAGATTGAATCAAACTCAGTTAAATGTAAGTTCATATCAATTTCCAAAGGTGATAGTCATGCTATTAAAAAAGAACTCTTAACGAAATCTGTTTCAAAAATTCAACAAGGAGGTCGTTGGGCTCTTTTTAACTTGAGAATGCAAGCAGAAATAATGATGTTTGCAGCGCAAACAGGTATGAATCCCAGCCAGATTTATTCGTTAAAAAGACAACAACTTGACTTTAAACCGCTAGGTGAAGATTACGAAGTACGCTCGTATAAGAACAGAAAAGGCGGTCAGGTGCTGTTTAAGGTGTTCAAATCATACAAGTCTATGCTTCAAAAGCATTTTGAATTTATTGATGAATTTGCATCAGATTCAAGTCTCCTCTTTCCATATTTTAAGCAAAGTGGTAAGGGGTTTAGAGAGTTTTATGGAAATTTTGGGATGTTAAAAGACACCCTTAATGAACACAATATTCCTTGGATCCCCCCGAGCCGATTACGAAATACTCGAACCAACTGGCTCTTGAGACGTTCTGGAGATGAAGGCCTTACATCAAAAATAGCTCAGCACACGCAGAAAACACTTCGAGATAAATACGAACTACCGTCCCAACAACGAGCAATGGTTGAAATAACTCAATTTTGGAATAAGCATGACTCTATTGAACAGACCAAACTAAAAAAATCAGTGATTGCTAGTGAGTGTAATGGCATACCAGAACCCACTCTAGGTATCCCAGAGGATGTAGTGGAGCCTAATTGCATTAACCCGTCTGGCTGCTTATGGTGTAAACATCATCGTGATCTGGATAATTTTGACTATATTTGGTCGCTTATGTCTATGCGCTACTTAAAAACCATTGAAGCGGCGTTAACTTTCAAAAAAGATGAAACTCCAGCTGATCTAAGTATTCAAAGACTCACGCAAAAGCTTGACTGGTATAGAAAATCTTCCAAAAAACGAAACGACTGGGTAGAGGAAGCAGAATTAAGAATCGAAGAAGGTAGTTACCATCCTAGTTGGTCTTCAATTATAGAGTTTCTGGAGTAAAGATGAACAATTTACAATTTCGCTACAAATCTACTTTAGTTACCAATAACTCAAAACTATACAGACCACCAAGTTTTCCTCCTCCAGATGACTGGGCTGTGAGTGTTGATGAAAATGGAAATGATTTATCCCTTTACGGTGATGGTAAATGGGATTTCTCAGCCTTTGGATACAGTGGTTACAACTTCGAGAAACAGAACCTAGATGAAAGAAATCTCGCCTTAGTTAAACAAGCAATGATTTTTATTTTATATCACCCAAGCTTCTATCCAGGGAGTTATCAAAGTGCCAAAACCCATTTTCAACTGCTAATTAAAATCGCTACAGTTTGTTCAAGACATAAAATATTGCTCAACGAAATCTATCGCTTTCCAAAGCTATTTCATGAGGTTTCACAGAGCATTCAATGTTCAAAAACGGAAGAATATTTATCCTACCTCCATAAGTTTTTAGCATACAGTGACGAACTTGGGTTTGTCATAGCTGACAAAAATATGATTGGTTACTTGGCTCGAAATATAAGCGACCAAGCAGTTATTCAACATCCCTATATTCCACCGAGAATTTTAAGTTATCAAATTAAAAGGTTTAATGAATGTTTAGATGACTTTTTTGCTTATCAAACTCAGATTATATCTGCTTTTGAATGGTTGAGCCATGCCTACAATACAAACTCTGAAATTATGGAAACAACAAGTATGGAAGTAGTCTTTTGCTCTCCATTTCACAAGACCCTTGAATATAAAAATAGAATAACCTATCCAACAGGTTTTAATGGTTTTTTAAAAGATTATGGGCTTTATGAATTATTCAGTAAATGGCTTTTGAAAGAGAAGCTAAAATCAAAAGAAACTTTCAGGGTTTCTAGGTTTGGCAAATATTTCAATTTAATCAGAGCCGTTTCTATTTTTTACATTTTAAACTTTTCTCTGCAACGAAGAGATGAAGCCTGCTCAATGAGAGCGGACTGCTTCTCAATTGAAAATGACCATAAGCTTGGTCCTATCGCTATCTTATCGGGCGAAACTACAAAAACAGACTTTGATAGCGATGCACGCTGGGTTGTTTCTCAAAAGGTTGAAAAAGCGGTTAAAGCTCTAGCAATTATTGCCAAGCTAAGATTAAACCACGCACCAAAATCTGTTCAAGACGAGTTTAAAGTAAACCCTTTCTTACTTACTCCATCATATGAACCATGGCAACCAGGTCGAAACACTGGCAACGCACAAAAATTGAAATATGTAGATTTTGGTACTTTGGATCAAATTCACCCATCCTTCTTTGATGAAAAAGAACTTTTGATTACTGAAGAAGACGCTCAAATTGCCCTTTCTCTTACCCCTAATCTTGACCAAAAAGAATGGTTTGGTATTGGTAAGCCATGGAAGTTTTCAGCTCACCAACTAAGGCGAACTACCTGCGTCAATATGTTTGCTTCAAACATGGTGTCAGACCACTCACTTCAGTTTGAAATGAAGCACCTTTCAAGAAACATGACGCTTTATTATGGACGAAATTATACAAATCTTCGTCTAAACTCGGATGCAGAAACACAGTTGATCGTAGAGTCTTACAAATCCATTTATAGGCAATTTACAGAGGTGCTTGAAAATAGTTATGAGTATGTCAGACCGCATTCAAAAATTAATGTTCCTGTTGAAATCGTCAACTTAGTCAGTGATAAAGAAGAAAAGCAGTTTATTGACCTTGCTAAAAAAGGTGAAGTTGGCAGCCGATTAACCCTACTTGGATTATGCCTTAAGCGCGGTGTCTGTGAGTATGGCGGCATTGAGTCGGTGTCAAAGTGTGCAGGTGGTGATGGTGGCAATATTTGTTCCGATGCGATTTTTATAAGACGCAATAAAGAAAAGCTAATCAAACTACGAGATGCTCATAAATCTAAGATAGAACAGATTGAAATACATTCACCTAGATACAAGGCATTAACTCAAGAAATCAAAGCCATAGGAATTTATTTAGATGTCATCGAACGAAAACAATAAAACCGCAGAAGAGCTATTTAGGGAGGCGTTTGAAAGGCTTAAGCGAAATAAGCCAGTTATCCTTCCAAAAGGCACCCCTTTAAGTCAGAATAACGTTGCTAAAGAAGCAGGACGTGATCCTTCTGCGCTTAAGAAAAGTCGTTATCCATTATTAGTTCTGGAAATACAAGAATATTCGGCTCTCCAAGAAAGCCAAGAAAAAAAAGTTTCGCAGCAAAAAGACAATCGTAAACGCAAGCTTCAAGAAAAGCTCAAAGACTGCCAGAACCAAAGAGATAAGTTGTGCTCAATTGTTGATGCCCAGCAAAACTTAATAGAAGAACTGCATGATAGAATTCAAGAGCTTGAGGCAGGTAAAGTCTCGCACATAACTAAAAAAGAGAACCAATGAATAAGCAACAATTAGCCGCAAAAATCTGGGAATCTGCAAACCAGATGCGTTCAAAAATCGAAGCGAATGAATACAAGGACTATATCCTTGGTTTTATGTTCTATAAATATCTTAGTGACCAGACGGTCACTTTTGCTGAGAAGCAGGGATTGACTGGCGAGGATTTAAAACAGCTCAATGAGGAAGACCAAGAAACTGTAGACTACTTCAAATCCAATATGGGTTATTTTATCGCCTATGATAATCTCTTTTCGACTTGGATTGAACAAGGTAAAGACTTTGAAGTCGCTAATGTGCGTGACTCACTTTCTGCCTTTAACCGTCTAATCAATGCTAAACACAAAAAATTGTTCAATGGGATCTTTACCACACTAGAAACAGGGTTAAGTAAACTTGGTGATACGGCTGCAAAACAAACTAAAGCCATTAGTGAACTGATTCATCTGATTCAAGATATTCCAACCGATGGCAAGCAAAGCTATGACGTACTTGGTTTTATTTATGAATACCTGATTGGAATGTTTGCCGCTAATGCTGGCAAAAAAGCAGGCGAATTTTATACCCCACACGAAGTTTCACTCTTAAAATCTGAGATTATTGCCCATCATCTGAAAGATAATTCAGAAATCAAAATCTATGACCCATGCAGTGGCTCTGGTTCACTTTTAATCAATATTGGTCAAAGTGTTGCCAAGCATGTTGATGATAAAAACAACATCCAGTATTACGCTCAAGAACTAAAAGAAAATACCTACAACCTGACTCGTATGAATCTGATTATGCGAGGCATATTGGTAGAGAATATCACGACTCGAAATGGCGATACCCTAGAAGATGACTGGCCATATTTTGATGAAAATGACCCTGTAAGCACTTACAACGCACTTTACGTGGATGCAGTGGTCAGCAACCCGCCTTACTCTCAAAAGTGGGATCCTGCACATAAAGAAGCCGATCCACGCTATTCTCGATTTGGCCTAGCTCCTAAAACTAAGGCTGATTTTGCCTTCTTACTGCATGACCTTTATCACTTAAAGCCAACAGGCATTATGACCATCGTTTTGCCGCATGGCGTGTTATTTCGTGGTGGCGATGAGGGTAAGATTCGTGAAAACTTGATTGAGGCCAATCATATTGACGCTATTATCGGTCTGCCGGCCAATATCTTTTTTGGTACAGGTATTCCTACCATCATTATGGTGCTTAAGCAGAAGCGAGATAACGAAGATGTCTTAATTGTGGATGCTTCTAAAAACTTTACTAAAGTTGGAAAAAACAACTTACTCCAAGCTTCAGACATCAAGCGTATCGTTGATGCAGTCATTTCTCGTGAGTCAATTGATAAGTTTTCGAAACTTGTCAGTCGCCAAGAGATTCGTGATAACGGTTACAACCTTAATATTCCACGCTATGTTGACTCGTCTGAACCATCTGAGAGCTGGGATATTTATGCGTCGATGTTTGGCGGAATTCCCAAGCATGAAATTGATGCTCTGAGTCGATACTGGAAAGCATTCCCTACCCTTTGTAGTGCGATTTTTGAGCATGAAGATGAGGCTTACACTCATGTCAAAGTCAAGGATGTGAAAACAGCGATTCGAGAGCATGCGGATATCCAAGCCTTTAAGCAAAAGTTTTCAGTTGCGTTTTCAACTTTTAATGGTTACCTAAACCAGCAACTTATAGCGGGTATGACAACGCTAAGTATTCCAAGACAACTAACTTTATTGGGTAATGATATTTTCCAGCGTCTTGCCGTTGTTGAGCCTCAAAACCCATTGGTTGATAAGTACGAAGCCTATCAACTGTTGGATGATGAATGGCAAATAATTGCCCCTGATTTAGAGATGATTCAAACCGAAGGCGTGGCGACAATTAAAGTGGTAGAGCCAAATCTAATCATTAAGAAGAAAAACGGTAAAGATAACGAAGTGCAAGATGGCTGGAAAGGCAGAATCCTGCCATTTGAACTGGTACAAAACGCCTTACTACATGATGAAGTTACCAAGATTACTTCAATGGAATCACGATTGGTTGAAATTACCTCAGAACTTGAAGCCTTCTTTGACGCATTGAGTGAAGAGGATAAAGAACGCGATGCGTTGAATGATGCCCAAACTGCTTTTGTGGCATCTGGCGTTAAAAAAGAAGCCAAACAAGTCAAAGCCGACATCAAAGCAGGTGAAACCTACCAAGATGATAGCTATGAAACGATGGTTGTTAAGGTGGAAGTGTTAATGGCAGAAGAAAAAGACCTAAAAGCCAAGCTTAAAAAAGACTCGGCAGCACTTCACCTACTGACCAAAGAAACCATTGAGAATCTAACCAATCAGCAAGCAAACGAACTGGTTGAGCTGAAATGGATTAAGCCACTGGTCGATTCAATCAACCAATTGCCTGAGAACCTAACTGTTAGCTTAGCGAATAAGGTAGCGGCATTAACTGAAAAATATGCCACCACTTACAAAGAAGTGGTTGAAGAGATTGATGAAACGCAAAAAGCTTTATCTTCAATGATTGATGACTTAGAAGGCGATGAATTCGATATGGCAGGCCTGGCGGAATTTCAGACTTTGCTTAAAGGGAACGAGTGATGGGTGATATTAAAAACATTCCTGAACTAAATTTTGGATTATCCAGTACCGAATGGAATGAATTTGAGTTGGGAAAAATCACACTCTCATACTCTGGTGGCACACCTCAATCGGAAAATCCAGTTTACTATGGAGGCGATATTCCCTTTATTCGTTCTGGTGAAATTTCCAGCGATTTAACTTCCTTGCACATTACACAAGCGGCATTAGAGAACTCGTCAGCTAAATTAGTTGAAAAAGGCGATATTTTGTACGCACTTTATGGAGCCACTAGCGGAGAGGTAAGCCGTTCTCAAATTGATGGAGCTATTAACCAAGCCGTCATGGCAATTAAACCAGACGAAGGTTTTGATTTTGAGTTCATAACTCAGCTATTGAGGAAAAATAAGAAAAAAATCATTAACACCTTTCTCCAAGGTGGCCAAGGCAACCTTTCAGGGGCAATCATAAAATCTTTAGTATTTAAATTTCCTGAAAAAACTAAACAAACCCAAATCGGCACCTTCTTCAAAAACCTCGATAACCAAATCACTCTTAAACAGCGCAAGCTCGATAAGCTGGTGACTTTAAAAAAAGCCATGCTGGAAAAGATGTTTCCCAAAGAAGGTGCAGACGAGCCAGAAATTCGATTTAAAGGGTTTACGGGGGCTTGGCTAGATAAATCATTTGGTCAGATGGCAACATTTTTTAATGGTCGTGCTTACAAGCAAGAAGAACTTTTATCGACTGGAAAGTACAGAGTATTAAGGGTAGGCAACTTTTTTTCGAATAACCAATGGTACTTTTCCGATTTAGAACTCGAATCCAATAAGTATTGCGATAATGGTGATTTACTCTATGCTTGGTCTGCCTCCTTTGGACCAAGAATTTGGCATGGTGAAAAGGTAATTTATCACTATCACATTTGGAAAGTGGTTGAAAACGATGGAATTGATAGGCAGTTTTTACATTTGTTGCTTGATTTTGAAACTGAAAACATGAAATCGAACTCCGCAAATGGCATGGGACTTCTTCATATTACCAAAGGCACTATTGAGGGTTGGGAATGTTCTTATCCAGAAAACATAGGTGAACAAAAAGCGATAGGATTTTATTTCAAAAAACTCGATGACTTGATCTCACTCCAGAAAACAGAACTCACCAAACTTAAACAAATAAAATCGTCTTGCTTAGAAAAGATGTTTGTATAAGGCTATTGATTAATATGACATTTACCACTGAAGCGGCATTTGAAGAGGCCTTAATCAAAACCCTGAAACAAAAGGGTTGGGAAGATACGGTTCTTAAAAATCCAACAGAGGCAGACTTGCTCAGAAATTGGGCGGATATACTTTTTGAGAATAATCGCAGTAGAGACCGATTGGATAGTTTCCCTCTTACCGATGGCGAAATGCAGCAAATCCTTGAGCAGATTAATGAGCTAAGAACTCCTTTGAAACTCAATGGATTTATTAATGGTAAGTCGGTCAGTATTGTTCGAGATAATGAGGACGATACGCTTCACTTTGGTAAAGAAGTCAGTTTAAAAATCTATGACCGTATGGAAATTGCTGCTGGGCAAAGTCGCTATCAGATTGTTCAGCAACCGCAATTTAAAGCTAGTTCTACAATCCTGAATGATCGTCGTGGCGATTTAATGTTGCTGATTAACGGCATGCCTGTCTTTCATATCGAGCTAAAGAAAAGCGGTGTTCCTGTTAGCCAAGCCTATCATCAAATTGAAAAGTATTCCGATGAAGGTATTTTCAGTAGGCTCTTTTCTTTGGTGCAAGTTTTTGTAGCCATGAACCCTGAAGAGTCTGTGTACTTTGCTAACCCAGGTGTCGATGGAAAGTTTAATAAAGACTTTTACTTTAACTGGGCAGATTTTAATAACGAACCCATTAATCAATGGGATAAGGTGGCCTCTTCACTTCTTTCCATTCCTATGGCACATCAGCTAATCGGTTTTTATACCGTTGCAGATGGTTCAGATGGTGTATTAAAAGTGATGCGAAGCTACCAGTATTACGCAGTTAATGCCATTTCCGATAGAGTGGCTAAAGCCGATTGGGAGCAGAGCAATATTCGTGGAGGCTTTATCTGGCACACCACGGGCTCAGGTAAAACTATGACCAGTTTTAAGTCGGCACAGCTTATCGCCAACTCTAAAGATGCTGATAAGGTTGTTTTCTTAATGGATCGTATTGAGTTAGGCACGCAATCTTTGCGTGAATACCGAAACTTTGCAGATGACAATGAATCTGTACAAGCCACAGAAAACACCAGTACCTTGATTACTAAACTGAAAAGTGGCGATCATGCCAATACGTTAATCGTCACCTCTATCCAAAAAATGAGCAATATCCATGATGAAGATGGCGGTCTTAATGCGCATGACTTAGAGATCATGAATGGTAAGCGTGTTGTGTTCATTATCGATGAAGCGCACCGCTCTACTTTTGGCGATATGCTGACAACCATTAAGCAGACCTTTCCTAGAGCGATGTTTTTTGGTTTTACAGGAACTCCTATCCACGATGAGAACCAAAAAAAATCTAGTACCACCTCAACTATCTTTGGAGATGAACTGCACCGCTACAGCATTGCAGACGGGATTCGAGATGAGAACGTGCTTGGATTTGACCCCTATAAAATCCTGACTTATAAAGATAAAGAACTGAGAAAAGCGGTTGCCCTGGAACAAGCAAAAGCATCCACTGAAGCCGAGGCCTTTGCAGACCCTAAAAAGAAGAAAATCTATTTTAAGTTCTTAAATGACATCTCTATGACGGGTTTTAAGGATGACAATGACAAGTATATTAAGGGTATAGAAGATTATATTCCGAATGTTCAATATAATCGTGACGAGCACAGTGAGAAGGTTGTTGAGGATATTTTAGACAACTGGGTGACACTGAGCCAAGCAGGTAAATTTCATGCAATGCTGGCAACAAGCAGCATTCCTGAAGCGATTGCATACTATCGTTTAATCAAGCAAGCTATGCCAGAATTGAAAATCACCGCTTTGTTTGACCCTAATATCGACAATGGCGGAGGTGTTAAGTTTAAGCAAGACGGACTGGTTGAAATCTTAGAAGATTATAACGAGCGTTATGAGATGGACTTTACCCTTGCGACGCATGGTAAATTCAAGAAAGATATTTCTAATCGCTTGTCGCACAAGAAACCATATCAAATCATTGATCGAACACCTGAAGCTCAATTGGACATACTGATTGTTGTTGACCAAATGTTGACGGGCTTTGACTCAAAGTGGGTCAATACGCTGTATTTAGATAAGCTGATGCGATACGAAAGCATTATTCAGGCTTTCTCTCGAACAAATCGTTTATTTGGACCAGACAAGCCATTCGGTACGATTCGCTACTATCGCTACCCACATTCAATGGAGCGCAATATTAACGATGCCGTGAAGCTTTATTCTGGCGATAAACCCGTTATGTTGTTTGTCGAGCAACTGGACAAGAACTTAATCAAAATGAATCAAGTTTTCGCTGACATTGCTGAACTATTTGAGAATGCTGGAGTTGATGACTTTGCAGTTCTACCAGCCGAAAAAGCCGATAGAGGACAGTTTGCGAAACTGTTTAATCACTTAAACGTTTATTTAGAGGCGGCAAAGGTTCAAGGCTTTATTTGGGAAAAACTTACCTACGAATTTAAAGACCAAGAAACCTCTAAAAAGTATTCCGTGGCTTTGGATTTTGATGAGAGTACCTATCTGGTTCTGGCACTGCGTTACAAAGAATTGTTTGGTGGAGCGGGAAGCGGAGAAGGTGGTAATGAAAGCATTCCTTACGACATAAATGGCTACCTTACTGAAATTGACACGGGTCGTATCGACAACGACTACATGAATAATAACTTTGCAAAATATCTGCGAGTTCTTAACCTTGAAGGTGCAAAGGAAGAGGAAATTGAGCAAACGCTAAATGAACTGCATAAATCCTTTGCGACCTTGACTCAAGAAGAGCAAAAATACGCCAATATTTTCTTAAACGATGTTCAGCGTGGACAGGTTAAACTCGATGCTAGTAAGACATTCAGAGACTATATCTCGGAATACCAAAACACCGCCAAAGACGAACAGGTTAATAAGCTTTGTGAAGTTTTAGGTTGTGATAGAGATCAAGTCGTAAGCCTTATGCAAGCAGCAAATTTTGCTGAGAAGCCGAATGTTGGTGGACGATTTGATGCTTTAAAAGACTCTATTGATAAAGCCAAAGCCAAGACTTATTTTGAATCTGTCGAAGGAGTCACGATTCCAATTTTCAAAGTAAATATAAGAATCGATGCTTTCCTCCGAAAATTCATCTTGAGTGATGGATTTGATATTGATGAAGGATAAACAACAGTGAGAGTATTTAGCGATTTTGAAAGAACCATTATTGTATTGTGATGCTGTAGAGTTTGTTGAATTTAGCCCTGAAAAGAGTACGCCTGAAAACCCTATTGTGCTAATTATGTGCCAAAAATGCAATAATCGCTGGCCAAGGTATTATTTGACCATAAAAGAAATTGATAAACAGTATGAAAAAATTAAAGATTTAGATGGTTCAACTTTACGAAATAGCATGGACGAAAATTGATTAATAATGGTAAATTTTGCAAAACGCCTATGGACATAGTCTATAAGGCCAGAGATAAGATTCTACAATGCTTGTAGCAATGTCCATAATCATGCAACTCGTAGGTAGTCGATTACCATCATCTTTACCTTCTCACTATATGCGTTAACCATATGCTTAAGCACTTCAAGGTTATCGCCCTTTATAAGCAGGTTTTTACTGTTCTTATTCTGCTCTAACTGGTTATGTGCAGTGTCTTCATTGATCAATGTTTTAGGAGGGAGGTTAGTCAATAGTCGAGCATAAGACTTACCAAGCCAATTTAACGTGTATGATTCTTTTGAAAGTTCAACTTCATTTGCATTAACAACTTCAAGCATCTTCTCTTGGATGAAGTTTCCTGACTTATCAAAGCATTGAGGGAAATGTTTTTTCAGGACTGCAAGCTGTTTGCTATTCACTGTCTCGATGTGTAAGTCGACAAAGAAGTATCATACTTCACATGCTTACTATGCCAATTCTTTGGTGTTTTCTGGAAAAAGCAACAGGTCATAAGTAACATACAAATTTAGACGGCATAGAATTTCAGCAGAATATTGTGACAATAAAGCATCATACTTTAGAACCGTTTGGGCAAGTTGCTATGGTTATAATAATTGCTTGTAAAGACGGCTTTTTGAATTTGCAGACATTATTATCCACGAATACTTTATGGCTTCAATTAGCCAAAAGCGGAAGTTAGCTTTTGAGCTACTAAGGGCAGATTAGAGTCTGAACCCGACATGAAGCCATAAATAACCTGCGATAAACGGTAAATACAAGTATTCTTTTCTGCATTTACCGCTAGCAACTGTGTTTATAAGTTAGTGTGCATGACCATGTTCATGCTTGAACATTTTTTCATCTTTAACTTCCATTACTTTTCCTGCTTTACTTACCATGAATAAAAGTGTTTGATGATTTTGCGCATTTGTCGCTTTTACCAGAATGCCGTCACGGGTTTCTTCGACAATAGTAAAATTGTCTTTAGCAACTTTATTCCATGAGCCATCTAGTTTACCGACAGACATCCCTTTATCCTTAAAAGTAAGAGCTTTGGCCGAAGTTTGAGCAGCTTGTAATATTTTCTTCTTGTCAACTTCACCATGTCCATCACCGTGTGCAAACACTGATGTAGTGAATAAAAAAGTCGAAATAACTGCTAATTTGCTTAATGTTTTCATAAGAATTCCTATGTAGGTTTATTTAAGACCTTCAATGACATAATCGCCACTGAAGATAAGTTGAATAGTGATGTCTTTTTCTGATGTGTTTTTCCAATACCAACCATGCGAACCGTCAAACGGTACAGTAAAGCTGCCTTTCATTTCGTCTGTGGTTGCAATCGTATATGACTCAAAATAGCCAGTGGTGTCACCTTTAGGTTCACCATGTAAATCAACGTATAACTCACCGCCATCAGTAACCCATTCATACGTAGCTTTTTGGAACTTTTTCATGTCCAGCTTATATTCAATGCCTTTACCAGCGGGTACTGTCAAAATAGCGGTATCTTGTTCTCCATCAGAAGCTTGAGTCGCTAAAGGTTTTGTCTTTTCATCATTAAAAACAGTTAATCCAAGCTTTTGACCAACGCCCGTTGGGTCAATATTGTATTCAGCAGGTAAAATGAATAACACCAATGTGATCATCGCAACCACAAATGAAAGAATTGTCGCTTTAATCAATGAACGACTGGTTTTATTTGTTTCCATAAATATATATCTCATAAAAGTTAACTAACAAAATATCCGGTTAGTTGCATACCAACTAACATAAAGCCACCGCACATCAATGCAGTATTTGTCGCTTTAGCAAAGCGATTAAAGCTCTCGAACTGACGCCAAAAATTAATGGCAAGAAGAATAAACATCAACGCTAAGAATTGCCCGATTTCAACACCAATATTGAATGAAAATAGGTTTGTTGCTAAGCCTTCTGATGGCAATTCAAACTCTTGAATTTTTGTAGCGAGACCAAAACCGTGAAACAAGCCAAAAATAAGCACGGCTTTTTTCGGGTTAGGTTGCTTACCAAAAAAGTGTTTAAATCCACCTAAGTTATCAAAGCCTTTGTAAACAACAGATAAGCCGATGATTGCGTCGATTAGATAGGCATTAACTTGAATATTGGCAAGTACTCCCCCCATTAACGTTAAGCTGTGGCCAATCGTGAACATACTGACGTAAAGTAATACGTCTCGACTGCTGCGTAAGAAAAACAATACACCGACTAAGAACAACAGGTGATCATAGCCAGTCACCATGTGCTTCGCACCAATGTAGATGAATGGGAGTATCTGGATACCCGTATTATTTTGTAAAAAGTTGCGTGTACTATCATCAACCCCATGCGCGAAGGCTTCAATTGAAGCCATCGACAGTAGAATCAATAACGGGTACAGCAAATAAGAAAGTTTGAATTTTCCAAACATTTATTTACCCTTTATTTTCTATTAATTGATTGTCATTTTGTTCATTCGACTTTTTATCTCTTGAGTGCAACAAACGATAAAGCGCAGGTAAAACAAATAACGTTAAAATGGTTGATGAAATTACACCTCCTATTACGACGGTCGCTAGAGGTCTTTGAACCTCAGATCCTATTCCGGTATTTAGTGCCATAGGTATGAAACCTAATGAAGCCACTAACGCGGTTGTTAATACCGGGCGTAATCGAGTTAGCGCCCCTTTTATAATGGCTTCTTCCAGTGCAAACTTCTCTTTTCGTAACTCTCGAATAAAAGAAACCATCACCAAGCCATTTAAAATTGCTATACCCGATAGCGCAATGAAACCAACTGCTGCTGAAATCGAAAATGGAATATCTCTAAGGACTAAAGCAAATATTCCACCTGTTAAGGCAAGGGGAACCCCAGTAAAAATAATCATAGAATCTTTAAAAGAGCCTAATGCTAGAAGCAATAATCCAACTATCAGTACAAGTGTGACGGGCACTACAATACTTAACCTTTGAGTTGCCGATTGAAGCTTTTGATAAGTTCCACCGTATTCAATCCAATAACCAGATGGTAGTTTCACTTTGCTATCAATAGCTTGTTGAACATCTTTGACGAAGCTGCCTAAATCCCTGCCTCGTACATTAGCTGTTACGACAACCCGTCTCTTACCATTTTCCCTGTTAACTTGGTTTGCACCATTAATCATTTCAATTGTGATTAATTCTTGTAGTGGCACAAAACCACCGCTTGGCAATGAGATAGGTAATTGGGATAAACCATCAACATCTTGTCTTTGCTGCTCACTAAGCCTAACAATAATGTCAAATCGCTTATCTCCTTCATAAAATTTACCGACAGATTCTCCGCCCATCGCAATAGCTATTTGGTTTTGCAACTCTTCTTTAGATATTCCGTGAATAGCTAACTGCTCATCTTTAGGTATAAAAGTTAATATCGGTAAGCCTTTGGTTTGCTCAACCTGTATATCACGAATTCCGTCTACGCTATTAATTGCACTCTCAATCTCCTTGCCAATGCTAGCTAACCCATCAAAGTCATCACCAAACACTTTAATTGCAAGCTCTGAACGAACCCCAGCCAATAGCTCGTTAAAACGCATTTGAATAGGCTGTAAAAATTCATAACGATTTCCTGGAATAGGTGTAACAATGGCTTCCAATTCGGCAACAAAATCAGATTTTAGTTTTTTGGGATCAGGCCATTCACTTCTGGGTTTTAGAATAATGAAGTTATCAGCAACACTTGGAGGAACAGCATCAGTCGCAACATTTGGTGTACCTATCTTTGCAAACACTCGCTCAACTTCAGGCATTGCCTTAATGCTCTCTTCTAAGGCTTTTTGCATTTCTATTGATTGAGATAATGATGTGCCAGGGATCCTTAATGCGTGCATTGCAATATCTCCTTCGTCAAGGTTAGGAACAAATTCGCTTCCTAACTTTGTGCTCATAACACCTGCAATGGATACAAGAGATACAGCAATTAGCACAACAAGCCATCGTGCTTTCAATACAAAGGATAGTACTGGACGATATAACGATTCACTCGTCTTCATGATGATATTGTCTTTTTCGACAATTGGGCCTTTGAACATTAATGCTATTGCAGCAGGTACAAAAGTTATCGAAAGAATCATCGAACTAACAAGTGCTATTACAACAGTGATAGCCATTGGGTGGAACATTTTCCCTTCTACACCACTCAAAGCAAATATAGGCAAATATACAGCGGTAATAATAAACACACCGAACAAAGCAGGTCTGATAACTTCTCTTGTCGCCTCAAAAACTAATGATAATCGCTCTTTAACGGGTAGCACTTTTCCGTTAGATGCATGACTTAACCTTCTCATACAGTTCTCAACGATAATAATTGCACCATCAACAAGTAAGCCAAAATCAAGTGCCCCAAGACTCATTAAATTTGCACTGGTTCTGGTTTGCACCATACCAGTAACAGTCATTAACATAGCAAAAGGTATCACTGCTGCTGTTAATAAAGCTGCTCTAAAATTCCCTAGTAAAAGGAAAAGAACAACGATAACAAGAACCGCACCTTCTACTAGGTTCATCTCTACAGTATCTAAGGTTTTATTAACTAATTTTGTTCTATCATAAACCGCGTTTACAACGATTCCTTCTGGTAGGTTTTTACTTATTTCCGATAGTCTTTCTCCAACATCCTTAGCTACTTTTTGACTATTTTCACCAATCAGCATAAAGACAGTGCTAAGTACAACTTCACGACCATTTTGTGTAGCGGCACCTGTTCTAAGCTCTTTACCTTCCTTAACTTCAGCAACATCTTTGATTTTTAGAACGCGTCCTGCCACTGTTGAAATTGGAACTTCAGATAATTGTTGAAGAGATTCAACTTGTCCAGGGATTCGAATCAGCCATTGAGCACCGTTTTTTTCTATGAAGCCAGCTCCACGGTTTTGATTGTGTGAACCAACAGCATCAATAACACTTTGTTGTGTAAGCCCATGAGTTAATAGCTTGTCAGGATCTATAGCAATTAATATCTCTCTGTCATATCCGCCAATTGGGTTTACTTCAACAACACCTTCAACTTGCATTAATTGAGGTCGAATCACCCAATCATGAACGGTTCTAAGCTCAGTTGGTGTAATTTCGCTACCATCGAGGTCAGTAGCTCCTGGCGCTGCATCAACGGTGAACATAAAAATCTCACCAAGCCCAGTAGATATAGGTCCTAATTCTGGCTCTAAGCCAGTGGGAAGTTCAGATTTTGCAGAATTGAGTTTTTCACCGATTAACTGACGCGCAAAATAAATATCAGTTTCGTCAGTAAATATAGCGACTACTTGAGACAAGCCATATCTTGAGACAGAGCGTGTATACTCCAAATTAGGAACCCCTGCCAGAGCGGTTTCTAAAGGAAAAGTAATGCGCTGTTCAACTTCAAGTGGAGTGTAACCCGCAGCCTCTGTATTTATGACAACTTGAACATTGGTAATATCAGGTACTGCATCAATAGGGAGTTTAGTAAAATTCCAAACACCAAGAGCGGAAACAGCCAATACAAAAACCAGTATAAGTTTACTTCGTTCAATTGAAAATTTTAAAATTGATTCCAACATACTACTTCCTTAATGGTCGTGAGACGCGCCAGATTTATCAATATCGGCTTTGATTATGTAACTATTCTTCGCGACATATTCAGTACCAGAAGGGATGCCTCCTAAGACCTCAACCCAAGGTCCCACTTTTCTCCCTATATCAAGCATTCTCACTTCGTATTCATCGTTCACTTTCGCATAAACAACTTTGAAGTCCCGAAAGGACTGAATACCAGAAGCTTTTACTGCTCGTGATACTTTGTATCGGTCCAGCATTATTTCACCTGAAACAATCTGGCCAACTTTAAAGTCACCATTTGAATTATCAATCTCTGCTCTAAATATTTTTGCTTGCTCATTTGTTACAGTAACAAGCGAGTCAAAAATCTGGGCTTTTACAACGCCACTTTCCCCAGGAATGCTAATATCGACGATAGAGCCAAGTTTGACTTTTGATTGATCTAAAGGAAACACACCCAGCTCCACAATTAACTTCTGTGTATTGGAAATTTTTAATAACTCTCTTCCCTCTGTTTGCTCTCCAACTCCTGCGCTTTGTTTGGTCACTACACCATTGATAGGAGAGTAAATACTATAACTTTGTAAACTCTCATTGCTTTCCACAACCATGAGTAGTTGCCCTTTTTTCACTTTTTGCCCCATCACGGCATGTAAAGCTTTAATCTCGCCAGGAAATCTAGCACCAATAGTACGCATAGCATTGGGTGGCATAGAAAGCTTCCCAAAAACTTTCAATTTCTCTTCAAACACTTGCTCTGCAACCTTTTCAGTCTCGATTGACATGGTGTTAGCCATGCTTTCAGCAATTAAAACTCTTCCTTCAAAGTTGTCATAAGACCATTGATAGCTTTTTCCGCCATGCTTGGCTGTCAGCGTCACATTAAAAGAATGTGGCTCATAAATTTCCATATCACCGCGTAAATAATTGTTCTCTGCGTAAAAGTTAATATCATCAACCACGCCCCCTAAACGAGAGAGCTGGACATTAATATCAATATCATCTGGTTGAATAGGCTTTCCTGCTATCGACGGAAATATTCTAAATTCAGGTGGCATGCCATCTTCGAAAATAGCGAGTTCTATAGCGAACTCTGCATCTCTAAGCATTCGACCATTATTCGGACCTTTTTCGATTTCTTCTTTCACAGACTGCTCATTTGATTGAGCATTCACATGCATACTAAAAGTTGCTCCTCCAATAGAGAGGTGGGCTAAAAGTATTGAGGTAACTATTGCTTTAAGTTTCATCTTTATCTCACTTACATAGAAATTGAGCTGCCTGTAAGGCGCTCTAGTTCAATATTAAATATCTGGATGTTTGTATATGCATTGATTAACTCTGATTGAGTCATCAGCAAGTCTTGTTGAACGGAATACCAGTCGATGTAACGGTAACGCCCCTTTTTGTAAGCCTCTTCTGCTTTAAGGTTCGCTGCTTCTAGCGCGGGGATCGTTTCATTAGAAAGCCCTTCTACAACATGGCTATTATGTTTAAGTTTGTGAGTTAATAATAATAGCTGTGTTGACATTCGTTGAAATGAGGCGTCAGAATCAGCTATTGCTTGGTTTTTCTTAGCTTGTAAGGCAATTATTTGTCCTCGATTGCGGTTCTCCCCTCCAAAAGGAATTGATATGCCTGCAGTGAATGCAAAATCATCTACTGCTTCATTTCTCTTTATTCCAGTATTTATTGACCAAGCAGGTTTTTGAGAGGCTTTAGCTAGCGCTATTTCAGCGTCAGCAATTCGATTTTTGTAAGCGAAGGTTTTTAATCTTGGGTTTGACTTTAACCTTTTAATGGCTACTTCTAATTGTTCGGCTGTAGGGATGTTTAAAAGACTTCCTGTAATATCAAAATCTGAATTACCTTGCCATTGAGCCGCTAATTGTGACTTGCTCGCTAAGATTTCATGAATAAGGTCTTCTACAATAAGTTCTTTTTTAGATAAATCAGCTTTTGCTCTTAATTCATCAATAACATTAAGTTTGCCTGCCTTAACTCTAATTGATATTTCATTAAAGACATCTTTGGCATTATTCCTAGCGAGCTTTGCTAAGATGAGTTGCTCTTTTTGTGATAAAATAGTTATGAATATTTTTGCCGTTTCAGCAGCAACATCTAGCGCTTTTATTTCTTTATTAAGTGCATATTCATCAAGCTTTACGTTTGCAACACCTACCTTCGATTCAATAATATCTCCTTCTAATAACCATGAGATACTTAGGGTGGTTTGCATTCCATCAATACCTGAATAGACACCATTCCCCATCATATCTTCAAAATCTAAGTTAACTGTCATAGGACTAGCAATACGAGCTTGTTCTAACATCCCCGCAGCAGCCTCTTTTTTGAACATAAAGGATTTAAGATCAGGGTGTTGTTTTAATGTAAGGCTAATTGCATTGTTTAATGACAAACTTTCCTGAGCAAAAATTGCAGGAGAAAAGATAGTTAAACTAAGCAAGATAGAGCAAACCCCACTATTAAACCGATTCAAGGTCGGTTTTTTAAGTGTGTTTTTATGTTCAGGCATAAAATTTTTCCTCATAATAAACTAAAGGGAGTAACATAAAACCCATTGCAGATAGGTTTTATGTGTAAATATAAATTAACTTTTAGCGATTAATGCTTAAAAGTTAATGACTAAAAATTTTTTCTATTAAATGGTGAATACCATCTATTGATGAAAAACAAGCTAACAATATCAAACTAACCGAAAACATCGCAGCCACTTTATTTAATGGCTTTAGCTTTAGGTGCCCCAGTAGAAAATACACTCTTTGTTCGAGTACATCGGCACCGAAGTTAACAACTAATTCATTATCGCTAACTGGTAACCCACTTGCATTTAGCCTAGCAATCTTTACTAAAGTTCCAGCAATGAATGTCGATGTTTTATTAGCGTCAATTACAGCGTTATCTGCATCTTGCTCCATAGCCAGAGTTAGATGCAAATTTAACCTAGCCGCAACAGATGCAATAAAAAATGAGGAGAACAAGCTAAACATCCATTTTTTAAAAGGATCATTATTAGCCGCATGGGCTTTTTCATGTGCAATAACAACAGCAAGTTCTTCTTCGGTGGTTTCCGATATCAACCCACTAGTAACAAAGCATTTTTTATTAAAGAATCCCGTTGTGAAAGCACTTCCTTCAGGCAATTCTATTTCATAAACACCATTGCCTAAATCTAAAGAAAGTTCAGTTAACGCAGAGATTTCTTGCCTATGGGATAATAACTGTAACGCTTTCTTTAATAATACGTACACCGTATAAGTTGCAGCCACGATTAAAGAAGTTCCATGCCAACTATACCATTCAAATATTGCCATGTGATGCCAATGCGCATACTCGAATGTCGATGAAGATAAGTAACTATTTAAAAAATATAAACCAATACTAAAAGCAGCTATCCAAGGTAAAAGGACAATAAACCATAATAAAATCTTTCTAGAAGCAACCTGTAGACTAAGGAACTTCTGAGCTAATAAAGAAGATGCTATCGACAAAACTATATTCGAAATCAGAAACGCAACAATTACTATTGCTAACGTATTCAGTGTTATTGCCATAGCCACTTCGGTCATTTGCTATTTTCCTATCTCTAACTTTAAACGCTGTGCTTCAATTAAAGCTTCTAGTTTATCTAATTGTTCCACATCAAGATCTTTAGAAATCGACGAAAAAGCAGCAATTAGGCTATTATCATCTTCAGTAATAAAATCATTAGTAACTGATTTTATTAATTGACCAATTAATTCGTACCTTTCTACTTTTGCTTTATAGTGAAACGCATAGCCTAGTTTCTCTCTAGACAATAAACCTTTTTTAAATAAACGATCTAAAGTTGTCTGATAAGTATTCAAGCTGCCACCACGAATTTTTTCAAAGTGAGAAAACACTTTTTTCACATCAGCTTTATCATTCTCCCAAAGGTAGTGTAAGACTAACTTTTCCAAATCTCCTAGTTTCATTTAATACTCTCTATAATTTAACCTATCAACGATAGGTATAATGCATTGAGTTTAACCTATAGTCAATAGGTTTTAAGTTGAGTTGTTGAAAAGTTATACTTTAACGTGTGATATGCAAGCAGGTAGTAATTAAGGTTAATAGCAACTCAACGTTTAAATCATTGAGTTGCTTGGTATTATGTTGGCTTTGAAGTTTGAATTGAAAAGATTGCTAAAATAATACGAATTTATATTTTATGGTTAGAACAACATACTGTCACTTCAGAGGGTATGACTGCGTTTCAGATGTAGCTGCCATTAACTTAAAACTCCCAATTACTGCAACGGTGGCTATTTTGGCAGTCAGGTTTTCGATTAATTGGTAATATTTATAGTCAAAAATTACATTTTTATATCTGCGGGGAACTTCCGCTTTCGTATCTAAGTGATCATAAACTTACCTCATTTTGAGGACTGATTTAGGTCAGCTCTTGAACGAAAATTGCTAAAGCTTGTTGCACTTATAGTGAGGAACTAAGCTATTTCTGCCGAGAGTAACAGCTCGAAAGTATGATGGTTTATTGTAAAGTATGATTCTTTTTTGTTGAGTATTACACTTCATTGTCACTGCACACGATGTTCGAATAAAGTGTTTCTTCTTTGATTGTCATTTTGTGTAATCCAAATTTGTTATAATAATGATTTTATTCTGAATCAATTCTGTCAGTAATCTTGATTGATGCTTCTGTTAGACCTATCCGCAGTAACTCTGCTAATGCCCCGTCCAAGCTTTTGAAGATACGAGGCTCATAAGGCTGTCTAGAGCTACTTAACACCAATGGTTCACCATTCCATTCAGAACCATCGAAAATAACTGTGTATGCGCTTTTCATACCTGAAATTTGTGCGTGGTCGATAATCCCACTTTTGACTTGCTCTTTAGCCATAGAGCTAAGTATGCAGTTGCCACTGTTTAACCCTGAAATCATGATAATCACCCAATATCCGTTTTTGCTACAATATCAAATATCGTTGCAAAGGTGGAGTTTTGTTATCAAAAATTAGATGTGTGGATAGTTATTCACTTTTATCAGTCTAGAAAGGCTTCAAAAAGTACAATGAGGGTGAGATGTGAAGCCGATAATGGGGCAAAAAATGTGCTAACTCTTAACTTAACCCGTACATTCACCAAAAGCGACAAAAATTATATAAATGATCAAACATTATTAAGAATTATCAAACTATTATATAAACGCACAACTACAAGGCTAAAACTTAAGATCTAAATAAGGGCAGTGTAGGGTTAAATGAAAAGGTATTTGGTGGTGCTACTAATTACATTTATAGAATTTAAAACTTGTTCCTCGATATTTGCTTTCTTTTTTCGGAGGAGGTCTAATTCATGATTGAGCTTATCGCACTCATCTTTGGTTAAACACTCATCCTCCGACCATTTATACCCATACAAATCACTACTTATAGCTTTATACTCATTATCTAACTCGCTCCATAGTCGTGAAAAATTATAATTGTTAGTGATTGAAGGAATTGATGTTAAAAACAACTGTTCATCGTAATGAACGACCAGACCACATTCAAAAGGTATATCATTAAGTTTTATGTAGCCACGCTTTCTAAATATTTGCTCTGTAACATCTTTGGCGATTTTTCCTAACATGATAATTTCTTTAGATTGATATAAATCATGCCATGCCGGAGGAAGTACTGGTAAAACATTTAATGTAGCCCTTGTTAGCTTTTTAAAGTCAACCTGTACAGTTTTCACCTGGATCGATGAGCTCGTAATTTGAACATTATTTATCATATGCACGCTCTAGTTTTGAGGTTGTATGTACCGTTCAAACACAGTTACTAAAACTCTGTTACCTTTATCATCAATTACAACTAGATATGTAAAAGTTGAAGTTGGGTGCGACCATGCTTCTACATTATCTGAACGTCCATACCTTCTTTCTTTATGCGCTAGTATTTTAGCATCTAAAGGTTGAATGCGAAGTTCTGGGTGCATTAGCCTTTTAGTTAATGATGCCCAGGGTTTTTTTGGGCAGCCAGAAGAAATTCGCTCTTCATATTGCTCTACAGCATGTTGCGTTACCCTTACGGCACCCATAGCAGGTGTGATTATTTCAGCATATTCTTGAGTGCGAATATCTTTGCCTTCGTCTATTAATAAAGGTAAAAAATCTTCTTTATTTGCCATAAACTCAAGCTTTTGACTTACTTCGATGGTTACTCCTTTCATTCTACTAAGCAAAAAACTTGAATATTGCACTGCAAATTTTTTGGTTGATTTACCAAGGGCTAGCTTTTTAATTGCACCTTTTGATACTATCAGTTTGTATCCCCCCCCGCCGCCGGGGGCCCTGTCAAAAATCTTCTTATCAAAAAGCAGAAATTGTATTGCTATTAACTCCCCGATAAGAGCAGAGTCTTCAGAGGGTGAGCGCAAATTGATATTGATAATACCTTTGTTTTTAGTGCCTACACGCCAATAAACACGAGCTTTTGAGTCTGTAATTCGCTCTGATACTGTTGTTAAAGTCATCATAGTTATTCTCCTTTTGTTTGTAGGTTATTGCAGCGGCTTTCCGCCTGGATACCCTTTAATGTGAATACAGGTTATCACACTTTAAAATAATGCAAGCTCACTTGGGTGTTATTTCCTTCTAGTGTACCAAGCTCTGCTCTTTACCCCTCTTCGCTGACCATTTTCACAATAAACCCCCATACTTCCTGATAACCAAGAGCGATGTAATTTTGTTTTGGCAAATAAACACCTTAAAGTACGTGGTAAAGAGTGTTTTTTGTAGCCAAAAAGATAGAGCTCACGATATATATAACTCACCATGTAATCCCAGTTTTTACTAATCATATTAATCATTCCCATTAGTTCGCTATTTATCAACAACCAAATTTAGTTGCGATGAAAGCCTTAGTTAACAAACCTAATAATCGAAGTGTAATTATTTGATAAAAAATAGTGAAATAAAAAGCACCCGAGGGTGCTTTCTAATGGGTAATACATAGTTAGTTAAAAATATTACTTTCAGATTTTAATATGTCTATCGGTTGTACTGCTTCATAAGAAATAATTTCTATTTCAAAAATATGTGTTTCAATATCTTTCACTGTTGCACCTTCACCGAGCCAATTACTAACTTGCTCAAATGTTAAGCTGCTTATATGCTCATCATTTATAGCTGTTACAAGCTTTTCAATAGCTTGATTGCGATCTAATCGTTTATTGGTTTCCATAATATGCTCCTGATTACAAAGGAAAGCTCCCCATAGGTACTTGCCCTTTGGGTTTTATAATGTTCCGTTAAATATAGATCCAACTGGCTTTTGGATATTAGTAATATAAGACCTAACACGAACCTGAGGACTCTCAAGTAAATGCAATGCCCCAAGCTCTTTAAGTCGCTTGGTAAGTGCGTATTTCGTATTTTCCCGTACTAATATCGTTTTATTTTGTATTAATTCAATAAAATTAATCTTATCCATTGTTTACTCCTAAATATAATAAGAGCTACAACCCAAGTAGAGTGGTTTGCAGCCCTTTAGTTTTTGTTACTAAGAGAAAGATTTGATTTCTTCACTTAGGTATTGAATTTGTTTCGTATTTTGATCGATTAACAAGCTGATTTCATGCTGATAATCATCTGAAACATTTTTAGTTTCCAACGCTGAGATAAGTTTAGAATTACATTCTTCCAAGAATGTTTTCATTTTTTTACTTAGCGCTAGATCTTGCTTTTGTCTTAAGTTCATCATATTTATTCCACTATAAAGTTAAACGAAATGGCGCTTCACCGGAAGGCCAACTCATTTGAGTTGATAACTTCGATAAACCGGTCATCAGCATAAAAACCAACACTAAAATCTTTCGGTTTTAGTGATATGTAATAAATAATCGAACTCTGATCAAAAGCTTCAATATGCCTTGCCAGATGTTTTAGGGTAAGGTCATCCTCAGCCATCTCTTCGTCTGACATACAACAAAGCAGTATTGAACTCTCAATGAATATTTCTTCCCCACTTATAAAGTCCATCTCAGGTCGCGTAACAAGGGGGGCGTCACCAAAACAACAAATCTGGCTTTCAACAATTTCAGATAGCATTTCAGCTGTCATTGGTGCTTTTATATTTTCAATTAACATGGGTTCTTCCTCTGTGTAAATCAGGAGAAATTAACTGCTAGGTGTGCAGTTAATTTCCCCCAAAAATCATTATGTGAATTACTGAGATTTTGTTAGTACATTTCTATGCATATCTGATATTTTCTGGCAGTGCTCTATATAAAAGTCACTGCCTTCGATATTGACTTGCATCCTCACGTACTTTTCAAAAATATCTTCAGCTTCTTCTGCAGAATTTGCGCTAACGAGTTGAAACTCATTTTCGCAATCGCAAACTCGACCTGACACCAAATATAAATCACTAGAACTGATTTTTACTTCGCTGCTAGCACATTGCTTAATCATAGTTTTATTTCCTTTCTTTAAGTTAATGAACATTACCTTGCAGGTACTATTCACTATGGTTAACAAAGCCCTTTAAATTACAATAATTAAAAGGGCTAATATGGTCGCTGAGATCAATTTGAAACATTTCAAACATGACCACCAGCGGTTCTTCTTGAGATAAAATTTCTAAGATACGACGAGCTAGGGAAAGCATATTTGCCTTGGCTCATTAACACATCATTCCAATCCACACCTTTTTCTTGCTCAGGTATGGGCTGTTTAGGTACAAGAATAAACACTTGTATACCTTCTTGCTCAAGCCGATCTTTTAGAACAGCTGCAGACTTTTGGCCTGTTAGCGTTCTATCTTTATCTGCCCAAATCAAGACGGTATGAACCCCTTCAGGAGCTTCAAATGCTTCTAACAATGTTGCGTTGACTGTTGCCCACACAGGTATGTTAGAACCACGATATGCTGCCAGAGCAGTTTCAACACCTTCGGCTACACCAAGGATACCTTCACCTGGGTGACCCAGTTGAATTGACGCGCCAGTAACAGTAAAGTCTTCTGGAATAGGCATCATTTTCTTTGGTGATGGTACGTTTGCTTTCATACCGGTTGCTGTTAAGTAAATGCGATGCAAAGTGATTAACTTGCCTTTTTTGTCGCGGATAGCACATACAATTGAGGGGAATTTACCAACCTCATTGCCATCTTCGTCATAATAAGAAAGCGCCGGGTGAAACCGAACACAATCACTTTTTTCTACTTCTTCCCACCGAAATAACAATTCACGGCTCTGAAAGTAAGCTCGCATTGGTTCAACCATTTGGCTAGAAATAGGAATGCATTCTTCACTCCATATCTTTGCAATTTTACCTTCGAGTTTTGCGCTATAAGCTTTTTGGCGTTCAGCGTTTGCCTCCATATCTTTCTGCAATTTAGTTAGCCAGGCTTCTGTATTTGCGCTTTTTAGCGTTGACACATTGCTTGGCTTTACACCAGCTTGCGTGGGTGGCTTTGGGGCCGTTCCAGGCTTGTTAGTTGATGCAGCTTTATCGCTTTTATCACTAACTTCTTGCTGTTGTTTTTTCTCTTCCCATGTTAACTCTGGTTCAACTGAAAGGAAGTTACCAATTGCTTCAAGGGTTTCTTTGAAACTCCAGTTATTAAGCCACATAAGTAGCTCAAATCCATCGTGACGAGGCCCGCATGTATTGCATACGCCCCCACCTGTTTCTAAGAAATCTTTTTTAAATAATCGGAACCCATCTTTGCCACCGTGTACAGGACAGCCTACATGACGCCCTAGTTTTTTAAGTGCATCAGTTGCGTGCGGTGCAAGTGCTGACACAATGAAAATCCAATTGCCGTTTGCGGCAAAACGTACTTTTTCTGCTTTATAATAAGACATTGTTCTCACCTTTATTATGAGCCTCGAACATCGAGGCTTCCTTAAACCCCTCTGAAGGGGCTTAAGGAAACCCCGACATTGAGATATTTAAAAGGGAGTTATCCCAACGGGGATAGGCTCCCCGTTGGGATTGTTCATTTAGAGTGGAGTACTGAAAACTTCCGCATTTTCAAATGCAAAAGCTATAGCAACATCTCCGTTTTGAGTTGTTATGACTACTTCTTCAGGGTTCAGTGAACCATTGAAGCACTCCATTGGGTAAAACAATCGTGTTTTCTTCCAGTTTTTGCTATCAGTTAAAGATATTTTTAGCTGTTTTGCGCAAACTTTCAGAAATACATTCAAGTTTTCGTAACCAGACTTGGTTATTTTATTTAGTAGCTTTTCACTAATAAGGACGCTGTAGATAAAGCCAGCTTCCTTTGCTAATTCATTTATCGATATCAACTTTTTAGGGGTGATTGTTAATTGATTTATGCTCATTGAGGTGTACTCCATTATATAGGTACACCTCCTAACGGGGTGTACCGTTAGGTAAGGTTAAATGATTTGGAATATAGAATAGCTCTATATAACTAATTTATATGCTGTTTGTTTGAAGAGGCCAGTTACCTCATTTTTACTCTCATCATGAGAGAAAAAGCTTATTACCATTATTTCCGGAATCTCAGAATAGTGGTAATCAGCCTTGATAGGGAGAGAGGGGTTACCCCCTCTCTTTGTGCTTACGCTACAATTTTGGCATACTTCTTAATGCGCTCTCTTGCATCAAAAATAGCCTGATGGATTAGTTCTTTACGAAAGCCTCCATAACTTTTGTCTCCAGTCTTGATGATCACCCCGTATACAGTGTGGACACCAAGAGTTGAAGAAGTTTTTTTATCTATTACTTCAGCCGCAAATCCAGTCATACGACTCTTTCCATTATGAAAGTTCTCTAGGTCAATATGGCTTAATTTTTCACAAAAAACATCAATGTCATAATGTTCTATGGCAGCCACTTCTGAAAACTTAACTATGTAGTTAGCAGTAGTTCGCTCTTCTAATGTTATATTTTCAGATGATACAGCTCTAAATAACCTCTTTGCTTCATGAGTGAGCTGCTTGGATACTTTAATCGCATCTTCTTTTATCATTTTACAAACTTTAACCCAGGCTAAGATTAACTCATCCCCTAGACCATTCATTATTACTTCGCCTTGCTCATATAAGAAAGTAAACAATTCAAAGTTTTCATTAAAGCTCATAACTTCACTGAAAGACGTGTTTTGCAATACGCCTTTACTGACTATTGTAAATGCGTTCAAATCAACTCCCTCTGCAATTAGCAGGAGAGCTTCTAGGCACTCCACCTCGACAAGTGAATTTTCGTAATTTAACAGAAGGCGCTCCAATATAACCAAAGCGTTTTCAAAGGATAAATTTCCAGTAAAAACAACTCCATTATTTTGACCTTCCTCTAAATTAAATTTCACCTCCATATTTTCAGGGTAATTTAATTCTACTAAGCGATCTTTGAGGTAGCTAGCAACTGTGTATTTCATGCCAGCTCCTAGCTTAAGTTTATTTTTTTAAAATCAACTTCTGACTCATCGCCATAAGTGTAAAACACAGCGCCATCGTTGTTTACAGAAACAAAAATGGAACAAAGAAGCCCAGTTTTTTGGCTCGCGTAAGAGATGCTGATATGCATTCCACGATACTGGCTTCTGAGTGCGCTTTCGATTTCTTCAACAGAGTCAAATGACTGTACTTCTGCGAAGTTTTTTATTTCAAATTTATTAGACATGGTATCTCCAAGAATAAATTTGAGATACGTAACCCAGCTGGATTGCGTATCTCAGTTAGGTTAATATTTTTACTGTTTAAGGCCAGTTACCGCTCATAGTCAAATACTGACTGTATAGAAACAGAATATAGTCAAAAACATTTAGTCACAAAGCTCTATCCGCCCTTTTGGGGTGTATAAAGAAAAGTTTCACATGTGAAACTTATTCTACAAGTGTAATAACCCTACACTCGCCGGTTTGCCCTGTTAATACGCACTCGCCCAGCTCTGTTCTTGCTCTGGATATAAGCAGAAGATCAAGCGGGACTGGTTGCCCAAGTGCTATTAATTTATTTATATTTGCTTCATTCTCATCATTAGTCTCATATGAAAAATATAGGCTTTGCCCAAACTCGTATAGATGGCCGAATTTATCATCCAGAAATTTTTCAACTTCTGCTTGTGAAACGCTGAGTAAAAACAAAATTTCATCACCAAAATCCATGTGTCCTCCAATTAAAGTTGGCCCTTTTAATGTATAAGAGGCTAACTTCATCATGTTTAATTAAAAAGTAGTGGAACAATTCCTGTCATGAGCCCCATCACGCCAAGCACAGCACCAGCCACACCTAACTTAATTGATAGTTGAACATTTTGATCAGGGTGGTGCCAAAACCAGCCCCAAATCTCCCAAGGTTTTGCTCTACGTACTTCTAAATTTACACATTGCTCATAGCTAACATTTAACGCATCAACTGCATCATAATCTAATCCTATGGCATTTTTGCAAATCCTTAAACCAGAATGACCCATAGCGTATCTAAGGACTTTACAGCCATTATTATTGTTAATTATTACTAACGGTTCTCTTCTAAAAAAACGACTTTTGTCTTTCCTAGTTGAATCCATATTGTAATTATTAAGCCTAACAATGCAGTGCTGAAGGCCGCTATCCTCTGAAGGTAAACGGATTACGTTTTCAATTTTCATAAATACCTCTATGATTCTGAAGCACCAACCTTTCGGTGGTACTTCAGTGGTTTTTTAACAGTAGAGTTCAAGCGTTCTTACATGCTCAGGACTTACTTCAATACAACTACTTACAGAGTAATGAAACTCCCATCCTAGGTCAGCGACACCGCCATGAGCCCATTCTGAGTTTTCACCAATAGTACCGTGACACTCATCAAGTAATGCTTTGCGTTCAGCTTCTTCTACTGAAAGCGCTTTAATTAATTTTTGAGTTGATTTGGCATATTCGCCAGCTTGGATATTCAGTTTTACTATGAATGTTTTCATAATGAGTTCCTTTAGTTGTTTAAAGGCACATCATCCCCTTTTGGGGCTGATGGCCCCTTGAGGGTTTTAAATTGCTGTTTGTTTATAGAGGCCAGTTACCTCATTTTCACCCGTTATTGGGTAAAACCTTTTCTCAAAGCTGGATTTGTTAAAGCATCTTTGACAAAAGGTTGAAATGCAGGAGGCGCAATTAAGCGCGCCTCCTGGTTATTTTTCAATTAAAAATAATATTCATAGATAAATGGTTCATCCTTATTCATCTTCAGAAGAATAGGGAATGTTAGGCCAGTAAAAAACAAAACCAAAACCCATATTATCTTTTTTAGGCTGTCCAAATTCTTTGTACACCTTACCTACTTGCATCACAACTTCGCTAATATCATGACCAGCCGGCGTTGATATGCTTAAGCAGGTTTGCCCATACATAAAGCGCCCTGAATAGCTTGATACTCGATACAAGTCCCTTTCGCGATCACTATTAAGTTCTTTAGCTGCTTTGCGTAGAACACCCGCAAAAATTTGAGCTTTGTCACTCATCGGGATTTCACCGAGACTTTGTATCGCTAGCACAGATTCAACATTTCCATCACCTATAGCTTTTTTGGCTAAGGTAACTTTCTGTTGTATCAACTCTTCAGAAAACGGTTTCCAAATTTCTTCAGCGTCTTTTTTAATGCTTTGTATAGCTTCTTCCCAGCTCCAAAAATCAACACCTTCTCTAAAAGAGCAATGATCTGGTTCTTTTTCTTTAGCTACACACTCAAGTATAAGCTCATAACCCTCATACCACTTACCATGAAATGCTGGAGTGAACTCTAGGACAGCTGCTGATGCAATGCCCAATGCTTGTTGTTTTATAGATTTCATATTGTTGCTACCTTCTAAAATTAGATTTTAGAGCGCAGCAACCCCGCTAGGGCTAACTGCGCCCTATGAGGGATTATTTAGTTTTATACGACTTTTTGAGCGAGGTTTTCTACTTTTGATTTGACAAGATAAGTCATCTCTTCCATAGCGTTATCGCCACCTATATAGCCCCATACGTCTTCAGAATCATCAAAAGCCCATTTAGGGTTGTCTTGTGTACCTACATTATTGAAAGTAGCAATAACAACACCAAAAACAGACCCTTGAAGCCATTGGTTGTACGTTTCCAAAGTGCACTCAGCTAACTCAGTAGCAGCTCTTTGGCGGCCAATTAACAGCCTTTTTTCTGTACTTAATTTTCGTCTTAAAGGCTTGTGCTTGTTTACTACCTGCATCATCCATTCAAACGCATCTGACCAGCTATTAAACTTTCTGTTTTCATTAGTAGCAAAATCGCTATCAAATTCAACATAGTATAATATTCGGCCACCGTTCTTAGACCAAGCACCATTATCCTTGATCTGCCCAAAGGAATAACACGCAGCGCGCCTTTCTATTTCTTCTTTCGCTACTTCATCAGGAACCCAGCAACCAATACCATTAGCTGTATCCCAACGATCTTGAATACCAGCACCTGATATTGACCAGCATTGTCCTCCATGCTCATAGCAATCAAGCATAACAGCACATTGCTCGCCAATAAGTCCTTCACTCCGTAGGCTTGACCACAATTCAACTTTCACTTCGTGAGTAAAATCAAAGTCATCAATAGAGCAAACATCTTCTCTCCATAGTTTTGCAGCTCGGCGTTTATAGTAAGCCTCACTGTAAGTAGGGCGAGCCCCTGGAGTTTGTTCAGCCCAAATCTGAAACTCAAGAGAGTTTTGAGCTTTTTGTAGCCAAAGACTTCTTAATCGTTCCTCATAATCTTCGATTAGACTTAAGTCCGGTAGCCATTCATGATTTAGCGCAAGTGAATCTTGCATCTCCTCATGAGTAGTCGAGTTTCGGTGTGCGGAGTAAATTAACCCACTGCCTTCACTAAACGGGGATTCGCAGTGATGATCATCACTTAAATAACCCACAATTAGCTCGTTTCCTACAATGTGTATGTTCTCTTTGTAGTATTCTGAAAGTTCAGTGGTTTTGAACGGTAAATCAAGCTCGTTTAAACGAACTTCTTTAACATTCGCATTATTAACTTTGTTCTGATTGTACATAATTGCTTTCCTGTATTATGGGTGTGCTATCCCTCCCAACAGGGGAAATAGCACTGTATGATTATTACTCTTTAGGGTAATCCCTTAAGGGTTATTACTTTTAGTGTTCAACCTGTTTAAAGTAAAGAGCGTTTGCTCTCTAAGCGTTTCTGGGTTGTAACCTAACTCTGAACAACAAACGACAAACGAAAATGGATCTATATTATTGGACATTAACCAAACCATCGATTCATCTTTAGTTGCTACGCCTGCTCTGCCATCAGCTAGAGATCTTAGGGTGTTACATAGTAAGCCTTCTCTAAGGACTGTAATAGCTGACTCACCCCATTCAACCTTTGGTTTGAATGGGATTATTTGTGCTGTCTTTACTGGCTCGTAAGGGCCAAATATATCCAGTTCAAGTTGAACCTCTTGATTATCAAGATGCTCATATAAGTTAATATTTAGTGCTTTCATGAGCTTACCTTTTAAACTTAAGGGCTCAAAACCCAGAAAGGGTTAAGAGCCTTTCTGGGAGCAAATTTCATATTAGTACTTAGAATTTTTGACTTTCAATTTGGTTTTCTAACCAGGATTTCAATGAGATAAGCTCTTTGAGATATTCTGGCTCGCATTCCTTTTGAGCATCAATTGATACCGCTTGCAACATACTCTCCGCTTCGGAAAGTGTTTCAATATTGCCACCGGGAAACTTTACGTGTTGTGTACTCATAATTACTCCTATTGAAGAAATTTACCGCCCTAGTAGGGAGTAAGTTCCTATGTTAAAAACGCTTAAAAGCGCGTTAAGTTAATCTTGGTTTAAAATGACAACTTCAGTTTTTGCGCTAGCGCAACAAACTAAAACCTCACCCTCGCCAAGAAATGCTAACGGTTTCTCGTGATAAATTACTTCACCACTTAATAACCGTTTTTTACAAATCCCACAAAAACCACTGCGACAGTGTGTTTCTACAGGAATATGTTTATTTTCCATTTGTACCAATAACGTATCGTTGCTGGCTGGAAGTGTTATCTCCATTAGACCCCTCCTAATTGAAGAGAAAGCCTAATGGCCTTGCCTATATAATCAGCCATCAAGCGGTTGCCGGTTGTACTGAAATAAGCTTGCCATTCTGTCCAGTTACCTATATCTGATATTGATTTAGGTGTCTCGAACATTCCCCAAATCCTTAGATCACAACCTTTCTCAAGAACGTTATTAACTTTGTACGTTAAGCACTTTCTTGATGGCTCTAAGCTCAGGTTTGAAGGTGGCTTCATAATTAAATTTTCAGCTTCCTCAAAACTAATCTTCTCTACAAGCCCTGTTTTGGTATCTATTAGAAATGGAACCACTTTTTGACCATGGCTACCCCATAGCCAATGCGTGAGATATCCAGGGTCAACTCCTAGTTGACTTGGAATAAGTACTGTACCGTGCGTTCTTAATAACCAAATAAGATTTTCATCTTTGTATTTAGTTAATAATTTAAAGTCAGTGTGCAAATCACTTTGGTAATTCACAGGTAATTCGAGGTCAGCAGCGATGTCTTGCATAGAACGTGCTATTTTATTGATATGATTATTCATGGTGCTATTCCTAAACTGTAATTTAAGGACGCACCAACCCCTAAGGGTGATACGCCCCTAGGGTGGATTTATATGCTGTTTGTTTGAAGAGGCCAGTTACCTCATTTTTACTCTCATCATGAGAGAAAAATCTTTTTTCCGCGCTATGCTGTTTAAAAACATATCCCGGAAAATGGATTATGGTCAATATTAAATAAATTTTAGGGTCAGGACTAATCTACTTTTGTCCTTTTAGGGTGTATATAGTACGATTTGCACATATAGAAATTAAATACCCTCAAAAAGAGGGTATTTAATATTTTTCATTTCTTGTTATGCAGCTGGTGAAATCAAAGACTTCTCCATTAGCTTAAACAAGGTTTTCTTCAGATCGTTTACATCATTAATAAGTATATTGTTTGAAAAAAATCGATTAATGATAGGTATATCAATACCAATACCGATCATTTCAACACCACTACTCTCGCAAAGATCAATTACGTTTTTACATGATTTTTCGTTGTTAGGCGCACCATCAGTAATAACTATAATCATTTTTCGCTCTTCACGAACCTTACTTAACTCAAAAGCTGCATACCAGATAGCCTCTGCCATTGGCGTGCTTCCTTTTGGCCCAAGCATAAACTTACCCGCTTGATTAACAACGTTCTCACCATGCTTTACCACACTGTACACTGGCTCTCTGTTATTACCCATGAAGTATGTTACAGCAGGATTAACCCCCTGAATTGGCTCTAACGCTAACGCTAGCGAAAGTGCAGACTCTCTAGCTACCTCATACATCTTCTTTGATGAACCCGTACTTTGGTTGTTCATGGATGAACTCATATCGACTAATATATGCACAGCCGTGTTAGGGCGTTGCTTATCTGCCGGCGTGCGAAACACACGAGTATCACCATTCATAACTCGATAAAGGCTATTTGTATCTAAACGTTTTCCGGAACGTTTGTTTCTACTCCCAGTTCTTTGACTTGCTTGAACTAAACCGTAGAGCTGATTACGTATTTTAGCAGATGAGCTTTTTACCGAAGTAAGCAACTCTTTCCCATTATCTTTAGGTGCGGGAACTGCCGTTCTTACTGAAGTATAACTATCCTCCCCATTGACTACCGCAAACTGTTCAAAGTCTGATTTTAATGACTTATGTGCATCTTTCAGCATGTCGCCATCGCTGGCGCTCAATGTTTGGGTAATTACATCACGTAGCTTTTGTTGATCACCTTGGCTTTGGTTATCACCTTGGCTTTGGTTATCACCTTGGCTTTGGTTATCACCTTGGCTTTGGTTGTCACCTTGGCTTTGGTTATCACCTTGGCTTTGGTTGTCACCTTGGCTTTGGTTGTCACCTTGGCTTTGGTTATCACCTTGGCTTTGGTTGTCACCTTGGCTTTGGTTGTCACCTTGGCTTTGGTTATCACCTTGGCTTTGGTTGTCACCTTGGCTTTGGTTATCACCCTGGCTTTGGTTATCACCCTGGCTTTGGTTGTTACCTTGGCCTTGTTGCTCTTTATTTTTCTCATCTTTCAGCATTGCAATAATTTCATCTGCCAATACTGAAATCTCATGTGTTGATTGAGTATCTATAACTTTACGTAGTAAAGCATTAAGACGAACCACAACACCTTTCGGAAAAACATTTTCAAGTGCTGCCCTAGCTGTATCTAAATATGAATTTAGAACATCCTGACCAACTACTTGTGACTGTAACCAATACAGGCTAAAGGCTAGCAGTATTTGTGCGGGATGTTCATTATCTGAAACATGCTCATAATGACCAGCTTGGGCCATATATCGAGCAACCTCATTTAATGTCTGGGCAGTTCCCGGGTATATTTTTATCATTTCTCTTTCAATTCGACAGTCCTCTAGTATGTTAACTAAAGTGGAATGTAATCCAGGACGTCTTGATGTATTGAAATCAGTAAATCTAACATGTGCAGCTTCATGAGCTAAATACCCCCAAACAGCATCCATATATGGATAACCCTCTGGAATGCTAGGCAAGTTAATTGACTTACCATCTGTACAAGCGGTATCGCCACCTATGCTAATTTTTACACCGAACTTTTCACCGTATGCAGCTGCTACGATTGGTAGTGCGCTATAAATTGTTTTACGTTTAGACATTGTATTCTCCTAGTTGGATGGCAAAGATGAAAGCCACCTATAAAGCTGGCAACATCTTTGAAGTTTATTTACTTGATTAAAAAAACGCGTCTTCGTCTTCAAAGTCAGGCATAACGACCTCTTTTTCACTCATTTCATCGGCATATACCGCTTCATGTGCGTACTCAGGATCTTTCTCTATTTCATAATCATTCACCTGCTCAGTTTCATGATTATTATTTGGGAGAGCACCACTTTCGTCCGAGGTGCTTTTCTCTGCAAATCGCTCAAAAAACTTATCTATATCAGCATCTAAGCTTTCAAGGATAAGTTCGTTCTCATCTTTAGTTGAAGATAATAACGCTATATCTTCATTGTTAACTTTATCCAAGTTGGCCTCTTTACTCTCTTCTGTCGTTAGTGATTCATATAAAGGTTCGTTACTGCCTTCATTGGTTGAGTCATTAACTTGCTTGACTTCCGTATCAGCGCCAGATATTACACTGGGGGTTACTGAATCAGTCATGCCAGCCAAAGTTACAGCACCGTTAGCATATTCTTCAATACGCTGGCGATTACTCATAATAAGTACTGCTGCAACAACTTGATAAAAGAAAGCACCTTGAACAACTCGGCCTTGTGAGTGTTGCTCATATCCTCGCAAGGTTTCATCTAATAGATCAACTAACGGGGTTAATGAGCCATTTAAAAATGACAGGCCATCAACTTTGTCGCGAATCTTTTTCAGAGTAATGCGGGTTGTAACATTACATGTTGCTCGGCCAGATAAATTTCTTGAGTAAAATTTATCTGCTTCATCAGTAACTTCATCTAAAAGATCTCGGCCAAGACTTTCAATTTTTCTGTCGAGGTTTTTTGCTGTTGGATCGTCATCATTTATTGGTTGGATCATGAAAACTTGATATTCAAAGCCTATTCTTTTTTCTACTACAGATCTCGGTAAGGCACCTGCACGAATAGCCATTTCATATTCTGGGTTTTCTGAAATCCATTCATTCACTGCAGCGTTATAACCGCTGAGGAAAGATTGTTTTAACGCTTCAAACTCGTGGTTTATTTCATTAAGTTTGAAACATATTTCATCTGATTTGCTAGCTGGCACAGCAAAACCATTCATAAATGGCATACCGTAAGCTAATAATAATCGGCGTGTTTCTGTTTTCAAGCGATTAAAGCCTTTAAGCTTTGCTGGATCACAGATTTTTTTCGAGCCTAATTGGGCTACTTTTTCTGGAGGAATTTCCCCACCTTCACCAAGCTTAAAATCAGCTGCAGCAAGTCGGGTTTGTCCACTCCAAATGTCGAAATCTACGTGAATCACACAAAGATTTTCGAGGTGTTTAACTGTATTACTCATGATGCTCTCCTAAATGGATATAGGGGCGCACCTGATACCCTGCGGGCTCGATGCGTCCCGTTGGGATGGTTGTTAATGTTTATATACTGTTTATTTATAGAAGCCAGTTACCTCATTTTCACCCATAAGTGGGTAAAACTTGTTCTAAAATAACTTATTCAAATCATGAATAAGCCATAAGGTTTTGTATTGTAAATCTTACTTCTTATGTTAAGTGTAAGCTAAGCTGTTTCCGCCCTTTTCGGGAGTAAACTTATTTATTTCGGCTTTTCCTCCTTTCCCATGCAGACTAAATTTGTTCATCATGGGAAAGGGAGCGTATGCCCCCAAACTAATTTTATTAACTATTTGATGCCTTCTAGGCTTAAAGTTGCTTCATCGACCAGTTGCTGATTGACAATTGTAGTGCCAACCCAGCCGATACAAGCTTCACCCGCCATTTCCATATTTGAGTTCCCGGATATGTCGGGCTCAACTAAGATAACCTTGACTGGTATTTTAGAAGAGGCTAAAACATCAAATTGACCATTTTCATTTTGCTTCACAATAATAGTGTTCATTAAATTACCTCATTGTATTATTTAAACAAAGGGTAACTCCCCTCTGGGTGTTACCCTTTGGGTTAATGTAAGTTTTTTGTAAACTAGGTAAGCCTTTTAAAAATAAAATGACTCTGCTTTTTCACTCATGTTTTGAAGAGGTGCAAGTATCGCCTCATCGACTACATAGCGTGGATTAATAGACTCGCTTACCGTTACTCGGCAACGCTCATCAGATTTTGCTCTATATGTCTCGATATCATCAGGTTTGATATTAGATGCTTTTTCTTCAAGTAATTTTTTGTAGTTTACACGGCCACTAACTTTATACCTTGTAACCATTAAACCACCGTAGTCAGCTTGTAGGTATCCTCCCATTAGTGACTTCATATCTTCGAGTAACGGTTTCTGTTTCTCACTGAGTTCACTCAATCGCTTTTTCAACTCTTGGGCTTCAGCTTCATAGATTCGATACTCTTCAGCTGCACTAATCCAGCGCTCGGCTTCTTTATGTTTAGGGATATACAAATCACGTTCAGGGTCTTTTTCAGGCTCTTGACGCTTTTGTACTTGCTCCCAAAACTTTTCAGCTTCCACCAGCAGTTGCTTGTGCATAACATCATCGCGATTAATAACAAAATCACGAATTTCACCGTTATACCAAAATACTAACCAACCACTCTTTGCGCCGGTTACAAGTAATTGGTGCTGAACTTGTACATAGTAAAGTTTATAGGGTTCGCTATTTGCACCGTTAGTGCAAACATCATTCCATACACTTTCACTTGGGCATTTTAATTCTACCGGTTGGTTCGTACTATTAAGCCCATCTAATGAAGCTCTTAGCAGTGGGTTTTTAACAGATTGAACACATGCAGGTAAAAGTAAGTCATTGTGTTTAGCTTCAAAAGCCTGGCGAGCTTTATCTTCATTTACAACCCCTAGGCGTACCAGAGGGTTTAAACTAAGATCGACTTCTTTTGCATAGCCAGTTTTTTCGGCCCAAAGTCGCCACTTAGTTTTGTAGGGCGAGCGATTAAGCAAGATAATAGCATCAGTAGCAGTTAATCCACCTTTTCGCCACTCTAACCAGTCATCATCTCGTTGAGATAAGTTTACGATTTTCATATATCTCTCCTTTTATTAAAGAGAGATCCCCCCTTTCGGGAGGAAACTCCCGAGGGGGTTAAGCGTTTTCTTCACCAAAAAAATTATCTTCTTCGGGTGAAAACTCTTGTTCTTGGGGTTGGTGAATGTTTTCATCTTGATGTGAAGTTTCAATAACTTCATTCTCGACCTCTACATCACTTTCCCCTATGGCTTCCACTTCTCTGTTTTGCAGATATTTGGTTGCATACTCTAGCTCAGCACCATGAAAGCGCTCTTCGCTATACTGGTAGGCAGCACTCCAAGCATTTTGCTTTTCTGCGCGCTCCGCCAATTGTTTTAAAAGTGGGTTCAATTGCTTGAACTCTACTTGCATTGCATTTGATGAGTCGCTGCCTCCCTCAATTGTAGCCTGAGGTTGGGTAAGCACTACATCTCCCATATCTTTTATGCGCTCAGCTTCGTCTTGGTCGTAGATACCTCCAAAACCAAAAGCGATACGTGAACACTGAATTATACCCTTATGACGAAGCTGTCGCTTCGTATGTGTCTGCCATGGGCCATCTACTACATAAGACCCATTACGACCATTCCCTTTAAATGGAGCTCGATAAACTTCATCTAGGTACTCTCTGATTTTTATTGGCCGTGCTCTATCTTTACGATAAATAATAGCATCTATCCATTCAGGGCAATCTACTTTGGCACCATCCATTCTGACCATTTTGTCTGAATACACAAACTCAATACCGTCATATTCTGGGTGATCATTGATTATACGACTCCAACCATCAACACCCACAACAGGGATAATGCCATTTTGTTTATCGGGAAAAGCATAAATTTCACGAGTAAAAGGGTTTAGGTTATATTGCTCAGCAACAATCAACAAAGTCATCATTTGCTCGTTGGTTGGCGCGCCCCCATCCCTTTGTTTGAATGCAGTAGCTTTTAATGTATCAAAAAACTTCGTGCTATCCACACCGTAACGATTTGCAATACGGGTAACTAAAGATTTATTCTCTTTCATGGTATTTCTCCTAGTTCTCTCATAGAACAGATTGAATTAGGGCACCATTCCCTAACGGGAATAGCACCCCGTTAGGGTTAAAATTAAACTTTAAATCAAGCCACGTTCAGCAAAAGATACCGTTGACTCAGTACCAACTATAATGTGGTCTAAAACCTCCACATCTATGAACTTGAGTGCATTAATAATCTTTGTAGTTATGGCTTTATCGCTTGTTGATGGTTCAGCTAAACCACTTGGGTGGTTATGACAGAGAATCAACTTACTGCTATTTTTATTCATTACCGATTTAATTATTTCACGAGGGTAAACGCTCGCTGAAGAAATTGTTCCGGTAAATAACGTTTCCAACTCGATAACCCGATGCTGGCTATCAAGGTGAATCATGGCAAAAACCTCTTTCTCTTCAGTAGCATATATAGCCTGAAGATAATCAGTTACTGCACTTGGACTATTAAACATAGCCCCTTTCTTTAACTTATTTCTAGCTAGCTTTATTGCTAGCGCAATAATTTCATCTGCATCCAAAGAACCCGTAATTTGGTACTTACCAGGAACGTCAGTTACTTTTAAATTTGATATATTCATATTGTATCTCCAAAAAAGTTGTTTATAGAGATACAACTACCCCGCAGGGAATGTATCCCTATAGGGTGTATGTGCCAAAATTATTAAATGTTAATTTGGCACTTATTAAGGAAGAGAAAAAATTCTCAATTTATATTTTTAAAAATAACAATCTTCTATGTCTGTGTTGGCACCTTGCCAATCAAATATTTCAGTTGTTAAATTTAACTTTGCGGCATCACTACGAACTTCACTGTAGTTAAACCCCATCGACTCTATTACGTTTTCTAGCGAGCTAAACTCTGAGTAAATAATAGAGCTGCCCTTGTCATCACAAATATTAACTAATTCATTGCTAACACTTTCCCACTCTTCATGAAATCGCTTTTGCAAGTGAATCATCATAAGAAAAGGCTTGTGACCATGAGCATTAGTTATTTCACCTGCACCCTCAAGTGTTTTTGGGTGTAGTGTGTTTTCTTTATTAGATGAACAAACTTTGAGCTTAAAACCACTCTCTGTTGTTATAGCTTCTATTGGTTCATCTTCAGTGCTTACTCCAACATTGCATCCTAAAGCTTTACCGCTTTTACCAAGAACTCCAATGATAAAGCCAAGAAGAAGCCTTTTCGCTTCTTCTCCTTTTAAAGCTGTAGGTGGAGATATATGCCAATTAATTGTGCTATATGCACGATTATCCACATCAAGCTTGAGTGCGTTTACCATTGCCTCATCCAAATCATCTGGCTGAAGTTTTGGTTCAAGCTGTTCTAATGCGACAGACTTGGTGTTCATACAATCCCCTTAGCGCCATTGTTCGCCAAACACATCCTTCGATATACGAAGAATCGCCTCACTTTCTTCATTAGAAGACCGGGTTAGCAGTGCTTGTTCCAATGCATACTTAAGTGTATTGGGAGCTCCACGAAATTGAAGTGAAAGCTTTGCCCAACGTACAAGTGTACGAGTTGACATAGTTACACCAATTTCTCCATCATCACCGCTCTCACCCATGAAAAGCCTACGAATTTCATTGGCAGTTTTAACCATGCCTTCTCGAATGCTTTCATTTAGAGTTGGTGCTACGCGACTGAGAATATCCATCTCAGTAGCAGGTTCTGCATAACCTACTTTAATGAATCTATAACGATCCATTGCAGCGATGTTTTGCATCATTACACCCTGATATCTACCTGTTGGATCACCAGACCCTGTAGAGTTACCAGTAACCACAACACGAAACATTGGGTGCGGTTTGATTATTTCACCACCATTCTGAGATATAACCAAGGGGCGTCCTTCCAGTACATCGTTTAGACCTGAAAGTTCTGCTGGGTCAGCCAAATCAATCTCATTAATGAGGAGGATTTGACCATGTTTCATAGCGGTAGCAAGTGGGCCATACATGAATTTCATGATAGGTGCTTCACCGGGCTTTGGAGAAATTAAAGCATGGTGCCCTACTAAGTCTGCTAGCTCCATACGACCATTAGCCGTAATTTGCTGAACAGGCCAAGATAGGCGTGCTGCTATTTCAGTAATGCCTGATGTTTTACCGGAACCAGTAGGCCCGGTAACATATAGTGCATCTCCGAAAGGTTTTTTTAGAAAAGCAGTGACTTCTCTAATCAACTCTTTACGGAAAATGTAATTATCATCTTTTGAAGGTATAAAGGGATCTGAAGATGGTGCGTAACCAAGTGTAGTTACTTCCTGTGGTACGCTATTCATTTCAAATGCTTTACGGATTGAGTATTTAACAATCTGTGTCATGGTGTTCTCCTAGTGTATTATTAGGCGCACCAATCCCACAGGGCTTGATGAGCCCATGATGGGTAAGTTTATTTAATATTTATTTGCTGTTTGTTTGAGGAGGCCAGCTACCTCACTTTCATTCTCATAACGAGAACAAAAATCTTTTTTCTAATGGTTTTATTTTCCATTGGGAAAAAGACTTTTAGACTGTATCGCTTCACAACTCTTAAATTATAAAGGAGGGGATACCCCTCCTTTATATACTACCAAATAAGTGCTCCCCCTTTGCGAAGACAAGTTGGCGTGTCATAAACAGACCAATCAATCTCAGGGTTATTGCTTACAGGTTTAACTTCTGCTTCTTCAACTGGCAAAGCATGAGTCTCTTCTTTAATAACGGCCTGTTCAAACCGTGCTGCAAGCTTGGTTACTGCATTAACTATTTTGCTGACTATGAATTTAACCCGAAACCTACACGCATTGAATAAACGCAATGTATAAGCTAAAAAGCTCTTCAATGCTTTTAGCAGTATGCGTAACGTAGGTACAAAGATACGTTTCAATAGAAAGACAATAGCTTTATTTAGTTGTTTGCAAAGATAAACGAATGATTGCGCAAAAGCCCAACCACAAATACCGATGATTCCAACTGTTACAGTAAGTGCTACAACAAATATAATAAATTGCATGGTGATAACTCCAAATTTTAAAAGGAGCATCACCCATACCTGGGAGTGCTCCCAGGTGGGAAGGTGTAAAACCTACGCCATACGGCGTATTCTTTTTAAGTTGCTATTTGTTTTTGAAGGCTAGCTACCTTATCCAGCCGATAAACGACTAAGAAACTTAACTATACATCAAAATTATTTAAGGTAAAACGCTACTTCTGTCCATTTTGGGCGCAAAGCGACTTTATGTTGGGTGTCAATTCATCCTAATCTTTAGCTGCGTTTACTAATTGTCCCAATTCAAAATGGAGAAATATCATGGCAGAAGAAATTAATGAATTAAAGCAGCAGCCTCAATCAGAGCGCCAAATGTACTCAAGACCTGTTTTTCGTCAAAATATGATTGTAAATAGTCTTCAAGCGCAGAGAGTTATGGCACGTAGCTTTGATCGTGTATCGAATGCTTTATTTTCACTCGATGTAATACTTCGTATTATAGGTGACTTGAAAGAAATCGACCAAGTTGAGGAAGTTATTCACGGCCATATAGATAAAGTCGCTGAAGATATGAAGAAGGCACTAGATCAGTTATCTAAAGTAATGGCTGATAATGGCATTGAAGATACTCCTGGTTATAGCGCCCCTGTTACATACCCTATAGAGATCACATCACCACAGGTTGCACAGTTTGCGCACCTTATTAGAAGCCTAGATAAGCTGATGAGCATAGTTGACACTCTTTGGTTGAATACAGTGCTAACTAGTCAGCAGCGTTCTGATGCAACATATGAGTGGCAGCAGCGTTTAATTAAGCTTGCGGGTCGCATTATAGGCATGGAAAAGCGGGCTCGCATTTCAGCTCACTCTAAAGGTAAAGATGAAGAAGTTGCAGAAGCAGCTCCTGAACAAGAAACAAATGACGTAGAGCTATCAAGTGAAGCTGAATCCACCAGCAAGACTTCAACAAACATGCAAGAAGAAGTCTCAGCGTAAAAAGTTAAAATAATACAACCATCCCAACCAAAAACCCCTTTCAACCAAGGGGTTTTATTTATTCACTTCCCCAGGTTGCATTTTTTTTTACTGTGATAATATTGAAGTAATTAAAAAATAACCTTTAAGAACATCTTATAAAATAAAGCGGAGCTATATAGTATGAGTACATTTAAAACCCTAGCAGCCTTTCTAGCTGTATCTGCATTGTCTGGTTGTGCTACATCAACAACACCTATGGAGTATATGAACAACCATAGCGAAGCTTATAACATTGCTCATGCCGGTGGTTTAGTAACTGATATAAAGGATACTTACGTTCCTGCGGATAGCGTTGGCTCTATCACTGAATCAATGCTTAACCTAGGTTTTGTTGCTGGTGGATATGGTAGCCCCCAATTAGGAATGACTAACTGGCAAACTGCTGGGGTTCATCTTCTGGGGAATTTGCTTGAGCCTGACTCTCATGGGGCAAGAAATAGTCTTATAGCATGGATGCCAGCTTCAGAAGCTAGTTCGACTGAAGAAGCTCAAGAAAAATTTCTTTCACATGTGAAAGTTTCTATTGAAAAAGTCATGGTTGAATTAGGTCTTAAACATGAAACCATTTACGATCAAAATGGGAAGCTATCTATTTACTTTATAAAAGATGAATGGAACTGCCCGGAGTATTCCCATGGTATTACAGATATTTCAGACTTGTGTGAAGTTAGCGTGGAGACTTATGAGCCGTACAAGGCAATTTCTCCATCATTCATCAGTGGTATTGAATCTGAGAGCTATATTTTTTCACCCAACGATGGGCGAGATTTTCATAATTTAAACTTGATTACCAATAAAAAAAGTAGTGTTCCAGAAGATGAAATTTACACGAGTATTAGTGAAGAGCTTTCAAGTTGGACTTATATTTATATTGCACCCAAAAAAGTAAAAATGAAAAATGGCGAAACAATAAACTACCCGTACATTTTAAATAAAGGTCAAAAAAAGTTATTTATAACCCCAAAAAAATAAAAGCAAAAAAAACGGGTCATCATGACCCGTTTTTAATTAGTTTAACCTCCCCCGCCTGGGTTTACATTAAATTTATCCATAGCTTCTTTTCTCTTAGCATCAATATCTATTCCTTCCAATCGCTCCAGAGCGCGTTCATCCGCAGGTAATCTATCACCTTTTATATTAAATATATTGCCTGAGCCAGTTAGTTCATCCATTGTTAAATCACCGGCTTCAGGGAATTGCCCATTCTGTTGTAATATAGCTAGCCACTCATCCAGGTCTATTTGTGACCAGTCTATTTCTGCTATTTTATCAAGAGGCACACCGGCGCAACTAGGTTCCAATGCTGTTCCAAAATCCAATCCTAGTTGTGGGCGTACTTGCTCCTGTATTATTCTTGATAACGGAGAGTTAAAGCAGCAATACGCTTGATGCTTCTCAACACAGACACCAAGCGCTTTTGATTCGCAATATGATCCAACGTAAGTACAACTATCTGTCGCTCTCTTTGCGTTCATTTCAAGCTCCTCTGGTTCACATGCGTAAACCATTTGAATAACTGCAATTGCAACTACGTAGGCAGTGTAGACATTCATAGCCCCCTTTAGCATTGACGCTGCTTGTTTTGCCATTTCCTCGGATGCTTGTTTTGCTGCTTTGTTAGCTGCGGCTGATGCAGCTGCTTCCGTACTTTTATCTTCTATAAGGTTGCCCATTATTTCTTGGAGCATTTCTTGAGCTTTTTCCTTTAGCTGATCCATAAGCTCATCCTTTAACTCTTCAATTGGAGAGAAGAAATCACCTACCGCACCTGAAATGTTATCCATGTAACTCGTAAATGGAGATGATACGTCTGACCAAGCATTCATAACCGGTTCGCGCAAACTTTGATAAGAGCTTTTAATTATGTTGTCTTTGCCAAGCGATAATATGGCCCCATCCAACTTTGGTACTTGGCTAATCATCATCAAATAATCCGACATATTTATATTCTTTGGCTTTTCACAGCAATCTGAAACTCCACCAACCGCTATTTTGCAAGTTCCAGCCTTTCCTGCAAAAGCAGAGCAACCCAAGTCTATGTTTTCATCGCCACCCTCTTCAGTGGCCCCGCCAGTACACTCCATATCCTGTGTCATGAACTGAGCTGCATTTAATAAAGCGGTTGCTTTAGCAAAGTTATCTGCTTGATTTTGGGTTGCGTTAGGATCAAGGCAGTCATCTCCCATACACCTAATGGGGCCCGAGCATTGGTATTCGGTATTCTTTTCTACGGTTTCAGCTGTTACAGTACTACCACAATCCCATATTTCTTCTTTTACGTAGCAAGCTCCAGACTTACCCGCCGCACCATCAACACAGGTAGAGCTTATAAAGCCACATTGAGGATTATCTTCAAATTCAGTACATGTGTTTAAAATGTTACCCTCGTTGTGGGGGCATTGCTCATTGCCGTTAATATCAATCCAACAATCCATTTGCCCTACATTGAAATCGCACTGCATAGCAGATAACTGAAGTTCGGTTGCTAAGTTAGGTATCCCCTCAATTGGCGATGGAGTCATAGCGTTTGCAAAAGCGTCACCTGGGCATATTTGAATACCATTTGAAACTATGCATGATTCATTCGTTTTGGCACCGGCAGTGATGCTTAAATTGCCTTCACAAAAGCTATCGTTAACCTTTTTAGCATCTTCTATACATGATTCTGTTGACCACTCATTACCCTCAAATGTTTTGATTTGATATTGGAATTTTCCTCCTAGGATAAACTTAAGATCATCATCTTTAGTTGAGTCTTGTATTTGTACTCTGCCCACAAGCCCATTTTCACAACTAGGTGCCTGTATATCTCTATACATAACCGTACTATCTGGTTTTCCTGCTATACCGTGATCAACCCAATCCCATGCAGCAACATAATCACTATATGAGACACCTATATCGCTACAAACACTATCGTAATCAAGCTTAGGTACTTGCCCGGCAAACTGAACACCATCCGTAGGAGCTATTGTTTTCCAAGTCCCTTTAGTTAATTCAAACTCAACTGTAAGCCATGTTCGGCCTTTAGCGGCAAAAAACACATCTACTGTTTCACTTTTAGTCTTTATATTGTTTCTTATTTTACAATCGCCGGATGGCTTAATAATTCGATCACATGTTTCATATTCTGGGTTATGCAGTTCCATTCCAACTTTATCGAACTTTGTTTCAACAGAACAATCTCCAAAGCCTTCAGCAATTATATCTATATTATCGAAGGTTTGATTTGTTTGCCCCATCATAGGATCGGTTTTAAAATCCGGTTTGGCTAGGCTTGATGTGTCTACAAGTATTTTATAAGCAGCTCCCGATATACTCGGCGTTCCACTATTAGCATCTCCCCACAAGCTGCTTTTTGCTCCACTACCTGCTTTATCCATATCTTCGTCAGAATTAAATACTCCTTTTATTTGATTGATATCAGGCTCTAACCCATCAGCGAAGTACTCATTCTTAGATTCGGTATTTGCTGGATTACTACCGGGATACAAACTTTGGACGTCAAACTGGCTTGTTGCATCATATTTTAATGAACCATCATCATTTCTTGTAGGTACTGTTATTTTCCCATTTTCAACTTTTGTTGGTGTGTTCTTAGCTTCACTACCTAGCTCTTTTCCAAGAACCTGGCCCTCTCTCCCTAGCTGACTTAAAAAGTCATGAACCTCTACTGGTGGTGATTCCTGGGCAATGCCATGAAACGGCATTGCTGTTGTTGTGAAAGCAAGCATACAGCTGATTACTTTCATCAGGCGTGGGGAATTTCTCATTAAGCCCTCGTGTATTTTAATTATTACATCTTGCAACTTTACCCATTAATTGAGCAATAGCAGCACGCGTAATTGCCTTTTTAGGGCACAACTAAGAAATAACATTCGGGATTTCTGTGTTTATTTTGCAAATACAAGGGGTAAATCATTGAGGTTCGTTGTATAGGATTTGGGGGCTAGATCTGCTTTGGGCTTCCAGTCTTGCTTAAAACCCTGAACGCCAAGTTTGATTGTGTTATTGCCAAACTTACTGTTTATTTCATCGCTTACTTTGGTTTTTTCATCTATGCTCAATACGGATGTTTCATTAAATAAACTGAGTTGTTGGTGGTCACTTGTTGATATTAATTGATTAAAAACAACGCCTACTTTTTTAAATCGATAACCCTTCTCGTATATCTTTTCTAAACCAAACATAGCGTATTTAATAAGCACCCCCGTATTTGCGCTGTGAAATGGTAGCGTTACCTGTATGTTTTTGTGAAGCTGTGGTGTCGATTCTCGGAAACCATCTGTTGAAATAAAAATATTTATGGTAGATGTAAATAGCTCAAAGCGCCTAAGCTTTTCCGCGCCTTTTGATACATGGCAAGATAGTGCGCTTTTAAGCTCATTTAATTCTGAGACAAGCTTCCCCATGCTTGCAGACACACAAATGCTATCTCGGCTTAAGTTCAAATCTTTAAGCTCAATCGCGTTTATTCCGTTTAACTCTTGGATGGTTCGAGACAACACAACTCCAAACTTTTTTTTCGCCTCTGTAATATTATAGTTCTTTAACTCTAAGCCAGTATTTATACCTAATTCAGAGAGTTTTTTGGAGGTTTTAGCCCCAACTCCCCAGATATCTCGTGTAACAACTTTATTCAGAACCCAATCAACTTTTTCAGCTGTATCAAGCACAGCCACACCATGAGTTTTTGATTTCCATTTATTAAGTTTTGCAGCATGTGAACCTAGCTTAGCTAAAGTTTTTGTGTGCGCAACACCGACACCTACGCCAATCCCTAAGTTTCTAGCAAGTGTTTCTTTTATTAGATAAGCATATGCCTTTGGATCTGGTGCTATTATTGGATTTATACGGCCAAAACATTCATCAATGCTATAGCGCTGATTATCAAAGAGTAATTCTTCTAATTCTGCGTGAAAGCGATTACTCATATCACCGAATAAAGTGAAGTTACTACCCCAAACCTGACCGTTTTTACTTTGAATTAACTCTTTAATTTGAAAGTATGGTGCGCCCATTTTTATGCCAAGATCTTTCATTGCTTCGTTGCGGGCGATAATATTGCCTTGGTTTGAGCTTAGTACTCCGAGCGGAGTAGAATTGATATCGTATTGTGGGTTAAATAGCTGGATAAACGATACGTAAGCTGCATTAATATCACATAAAACCCACATTAAAAAACCTGATTACGCATAATGGATCGGAGGTTCAGTGCTATGAAAGACTTTTTAATCTCAGGTGGAGTAATATTGAGTGGCTTACTTGAGCCACTGATTGAGTGGCTTACTTGAGCCACTGATATACCCATCCATCAGCGATTAAGGTCTGTTTGATTTTTGCTTTATCTTTGCGACTGGCACGATTGTAGATTGATCGGATCTCTTGCTCAAAGCTATCTTCATTAAACCCACGTTTAATTGCTTTTTGATACCACTCATGCCCTTGAGCAATATCTCCCAAGATCATCTTACATGCACCAATTAGAGTGCATGGGCGGTAGTCTTGTTTAGTAAGTTCATGAGCTTGAGTACCAAATTTGATCGCCTTATCAAGCATGTTTAGATCACGCTTTACCCCACCACTTGTGGTTAAGAGAGCCGATTTCAGGCTCTTGTTGCCATTTGCGAAATTGAATGGGAAGTTTTTATTAACCAGATCGACCGCAATTTTAGGCTTCCCAGCCTTTCGGTAATCAGCAATAGCATTCACGAGATTCCAAGGTTTCTTTGTTTCTTCCCATTTGCGCTTTGTTAGTTCAGCTCGATTCAGGTAGTACAGTCCACTTATATATTGATTTTCAAAACCTTTATTAATTAACCATAAGTAATCGCTCTCAGAAATTGTTTGCCCTTTGGTCAATAAATCGAGGGTTTTTGCGGCTTTGGAGCGTCTTCGTATCTTAACTATCTCTATCGATGGAAAATCAATGTAGTCCCTTTCATATTGAGCTTTTCGCTCCTTAAACATCTTTTCTGATGCTTCACCCCTCGCTTGCAGCTTTTGCTCTTGAATCTGGCGTTGTTCATTTCGTTGTTCTTCGGGAGTTTTGCTTCCGATAGAGATATGCTTTGAGAGCAGGGAATTAATCATTTCACAATCACCTACGAACTCACCACCGTTTATCGCTATCCTCTTTTTAGCTGAAAGTTTTAAAGGCATTAACTTCAAAGGTAGTGAATAAGGCGATTCAAGTTGGGGATCAAGAAGCAATATCAAAGCCTCGGTGTACTCTTCGCCCATCAGTTTGGATATGTCATTAATCTCATTCATTAGGCACTCTTGATCACTGGAAGCAGCAATGCTCTTTTCTATCAATTCTAACCAGCCGTAATGGAGCGGGAACTGGGAGCGAGAGAACAAATTTTTTACTTTGCTGAGTGGCATGTGAGTTAATTCCTTGAGTGAATGATGAACAGCCTTGTTCATGTAAGTCATTAGAAATAGGTGACAAAAAATGTACAATAAAGTGACATTTCAATTTAGCTGAAAGTTATAAGTAATCAGGTTAAAAAATACTTATAGCGCTTGTTACTACACCCCAGATAACACTGTTTTCCCATGTGTTATCATCGTCAAACTCAACAATAATTGGTTCATATTCTGGGTTTGAGCTTAGAAATATTGCCCTCCTATTGCCATAATCTAACTTTAAACGCTTTACAACAAACTCATTGTCAATTGTCGCAAGTACAATCTTCCCTGTTGCCGCTCTTAGTGATTTATCGACAACTATAATTGCTCCATCTGTGATATCAGGAAGCATACTATTTCCTGCCACTCGGAATAAAAAAGAGCTGCTTGGCCGGGTGATTAATAAGCTATCGAGGCTTATTGGTTCAGATAAGCAATCTTCACTTGGGTTCGGAAAACCAGCCGCGACTTTAAATTCTGAAAGTGAGAATGATTTAGTTGATTTGAGTATTTGAGTAGGCTGCATACCGGTCACCACTGTTTAAATATACAGTTATTTTAGAATTGGCTTGTATAACATGCAAGCCTTATTAACTCTATATTTCCTATTTAAAGCTACTAGCTGTCCATGCGTATTACATAAACAGCTAGCGAGCCTAATTACTAGACTATTCTTTATAGATTACAACAGTCATTCCATCGCCAAATCATATATATAGGGTCTTGCCCTATCGCTGGTATAGTTCGCCCCAAACCCCAAGTAAGAGTTGACTCCCCAATAACATGAGAAGACTCTGTTTCAGGTACTGGGTGCAACATCGTGAATTTATATTGAGTTTTTGGAAGTGTTGGCTCTATGTTTCCTCCGCACATAGCACCAGACCCCATCGTCCCATATGCAAGCCCTCTGCGATGGAGTGCCGTTAAAACGCGAGTTGACAACAAGCTTGTGTCTCGTAATACCCCTTTGCCACCATTTTGATTGCCGCTAAGAGGGTATATATTCCCCCAGCTGCCGGCGCACCAAAACAATTCTTTTATAGGCTTACCTGCCGTTGAAGATACTGCATCAGCTGTACAAGCAAGGGTTGCAACAGGGTTTGCAACGGCTGCTGCTTCTGGATTAGTGAAAAAAGCTAACTCATCATTATTCCACGTTGGGTCTAACTCAGATAAATACATAATATCAAGATCCATAAAACCATCTGGATTACATGTTTGTTTAACAAACATATCTAGCATTTGCATGATTGGGTAAGTGTAATAATGATAATGCGTAAATGAGCTATCCCCACCATCATATACAGCCTCCCCATGGTGCCCTTGGTTTATTCTATCAAAAGGGAATCTAGTGCCGTTAAGTACAGAAGAGCATCCCGGTACACGCTGGAACTCAACAAGACGCGCCGGTTCCCACATTGACGTAGTTACTCCAGGACGCGCAACCCCTTGGTTATCATCACACATACATAAAGGTGATGTAACCGCACCATCTGGGATGCTCCCACCACCACCTGAAATATTCACGCCAGCTACTCGAAGTGGGAATATACAACTCCAACAAATGTCAGTTATCATTTTAGGCCCAATAACTTCTGCGTCCTGGCATCCAGGATCAGCAACCGCTTTAGAGCCACCTAAAAATGCTATGGATAATGTAATTGTAATAGCCAGAGCCCATACAGATAGGCTTGTTGTTAATAAAGAAGTAATTGATTTACTGCTTAATTTAACCTTTTCATCCAATTGCGGTTGATCTTTAACCCAGTCTTTTAATATCGTAGGTTTCCCTAAGTAAAACCCTTGCTGGAGGTCGATACCCATTTTTTCTGCTTCATTAGAGAGCCTAGCTGTCGCTACTTGCTCTCCAATAGTTTGAATCCCTTTGTCTTTACAGTACTCAAATCCTTCAATCTCTTTTTTATTTTTTAATGTGAGCCTCTTTGTATTAAACTTACAACCATCCCAATGGTATTTTTGAAGCCGCTTAAACGTGGATGAAAGATCACCATAATCATCCATTACTAGTGGTATCCCCTTCATTTTCATTATCCCCCATCGTTTTTCTAGCGAATTATCACTTACACCTTCTGTGATTTCTATCATTAACTTAACTGTGCATAACGATCTGAATTTTTCTACTTGATTTAACCAAGAAGTAAAAAGGTAATTAGATTTTAGTGTCGCTTCCGATACATTTATAGTTATGCACTTGTATGATTTTTCGATACATTTATGATTATCAACTAGTGCAATAATTATTTCTAAATCAGTATTTTCCCAATAAATTGAGTTATGTTCCACCAGCGCAGACTTACTTACAGCGCTTGGAGTGTAATAAACACCATTAACCAACCAGCGGGCCAGAACTTCTGCTCCCATTGTATTGTTACTACCTGTGGTGTGAATTGGTTGAAACACCGGAACAATCATGGTTCACCTCTTTTATCAGCCAGCTCTTCTATTTTGAAGTGTTTACCTTCAGCGGTTATTATTGAAGGTACATATTCGAGCTCAAATCTTTTTGCTACATCCGGGGTTAACAGGAAAACTGGAGCGTCAAATGTATCTGTGGTTTTGGTATAAGAGTCCCAGCCAGTTTCTCTATCTAGCCTAGTAACGATGTAGGTTATTCTTTTAACGCCTGGGGTCTTATTGATTCTTGGTAATGCTTCCTTTACCCGCTTAACTTGGTCTTTGTCTAATGGATCAAGTACAACAATTGCTTGAGTGAAAGGGGTTAAATCAAGTGGGTTTATCATATCTCCTTTTTTGGCTATCAATGTGCCATCAGGGGTGGTTATATCCTGAGAAATATAAACCGTAGGGTCTAGCTCTCGTATGCGATCTTTATGTGCTTTAGGGAGCTCTCTAAACGTCTGTTTATTCCAAAAGTTATCTACAGCATTTTGTTTCTTCTCTTCCCAATCAATTTTTGCGTATCGCTCTTTCATTAACTCAATTAAATCAGGTTCACTTATACTTTCAACCGGGCCTCTAATTCCTAGGTTACCCTTTTCACCCGATTCCATTTTTTCTAAAATCCAGTTAGGGTTAGATAAACCAGATACACGAGCAATTACTTCTGGTAACTTCCCAGCAATAACAGATTGCTCCTCCCTAACAATGATAGTTGGTACTGAAGTTACATTGTACTCTGTGAATAAAACTGGGTTTATTACAATATTTGGCATGGGGCTATATTCAGCTGCGACTTGCTGAATTTCCAGCATAGCCTCACCTAAATTAGCCTCTTGAGGTATCCCTCTAAACACTACAACCACATCCTGATTGTTAGATGCCATACCTAAAATATCTTTCAAGCTCTGCGGGCCAAGAGAGCGTGAGGCAAACACCACAACTTTCTGGCTTGAAAATCTTTTCTTAGCTTTTGATAAATCGTCCATTCGCTTCATTGTTGGATCAGTTTGCTGAAGCTGTTTTACGAGTTCAAGAGCCTCATTGTGTGCGGATGTAAATTTATCGCTATCAGTCCGAAGCCAATCCGGCATTTTTGAAGCTTGGGCATTTTCAATTATCTTTTTAGATTTTTGAACAAACTCCATATCCTCTTTTGTCAAAGGTGATTGCTGGGCAAAAGAGATACCGGTAACAATTAAGCATGTAAAAATAGCGGCTTTAAAATAACGGGTAGGCGCGGCCAATAATTTGGTCATTTTTTACTGTTCCCCAATATCTTGAATCAAAACTCTGATTGCTGGTTCCCATAAACCAAAAGCTATCAGATTGTAAAATGCCTTCGCCAACGAATGAATCCATTGGCTTATTAAGTGCTTCGGCGTGAGTAAGGCCGTATCCTTGCATTTCATCATTAACATATATGTTGCCATGCTTACTAATTTTCACATTATCACCAGGCAACCCTCTTAAATACTTAACCATTTCGGTGCCATCTTCATAAAAAGGCTGTAAACCTTGTGCTGAAAATACAAAGATTGCTCCTCTTTCTAGTTGTTGGTCTTTCTTGTCTATCAAGTAAACTGAATATCCAGGGATGCACTTTACTAGCTGATCATCGATTCCAATTCTATATCTGTCGGCAAAAGCCACCCCGGCCCCCCAAATCACCACCAAGGCAACTCCGGCTTTTATACAGAATCGGGGCCACGACTCCTTCTTTTTCATCCATTTCATTTGATGAAGTCCTCTGGCAAGTAAACATCGTCCGGCGCTGAAACTACAGCACCTGCATCTATCACCAAATACCCTGCTTCACGAAGTTTTATTACTGCTTCATTTGTTTTCATCATAAGACCTTCAAGCTCTATAGAGCTCGCACCTTCAGGGTATTGCATTGCCATTTTGGCGAAATCGACCACTACTATTGGTGGTGATTTGATAAGTCTTTCTTCCAATTCGTGTTGCTGGTTTTTAATTAACAATGATGATAGGGCTGCACCACCTAGGGAGCCTATGATTGCTGCGATTGCGATTGATTTTATATTCATAGTACTGCCTTAATTAATTTCTTAACCGGTCTTGCATAACCGATCTGATTGCATCAGGTGTGTTTTGGCCTCTTTTGATGTATTGCTCTATTGCATCTACATCTCGTGGGTCAGTTGAGTATAGTAATTTTTGGAAGTCACCAACGATAAGGCGGCCAACCCCCATCCCGCTTTTGGATTTTATAAATATTTCCGAGTAGATACCTTGTACTGTATGAACGGTTTTCAATATATTGAATCCAGAATCAGAAAGCGTTAAACGTCCACTGCGCTTTACAGATTCAACAGTTTCTTCTGTTTGACCTAACAGGTACATGCTTGCTGAGTTTTCCGCAATTGCTCGACCCACGGCGTTCTCGTATAAGTCATTAATACTTTGCGTTGCTATAACAACAGAACCACCGTACTTTCTGAATTTTCGGTAAGCATGCTCCATGAAAACGGATACTTCACCTTCCTTAAGCAGATCCCAAGCCTCATCTACAATTACTACTTTTTTGCGGTTCCGCACCCCAAGAAACACTTCTTGCTGTATTTGATAAATAAGCTGAAGTAACACTACTTGACGAAGGTGCTTTCTTCCTTGCAACTCATCTAGCTCTAACACAGTAAATTGATTTTGAAAGGACACGTTATTGTCAAAAGCAAAGTATTTACCGTAACTACCTTTAGAGGTAAATGGATACAGCTGAGTACCCACATCTTTTAAACGCTGATCGCATTGCTCTTCAAGGCATTTATCGGCAATATCATCAACTTTCATTGCACTGCCTTTTGCAGCCCAAACATCGGTCATGGTTTGTTTAAGAGCTGAAACCTGCCACTCGCTTAAATTGCCTTTGGCTGATGCCATAGCACTAACAAGACTTACAATTGCATCTTCTTCATCTTCATAATTTTGCACAAGCTCAAATGGGTTAAGGCAAACTCCCGTACCCTCTTCAAAGTGTACAAAATCACCTTTGAGGGAATTTGAAAGCTTCTCATATGATTTACCAGCATCAATAACCCATACTTGAGCGCCTTCAGAAAGGTAAGATATTATGAGTTCATTCGTTAAAAAGCTTTTACCCGACCCTGATTCAGCTGCTATTACAAGGTTTTTATTCGTATTTGAATCATGGAGAGACAAACTCATCAACTGGCCGTTTCTCGATAGTAGTGACGCGTGATAAGTGCCTGTTCCTTTCCATTCACCAAAGATTGGAAGAATGACTGCAGCTTGCTCTGTGGTCATTGTTTTATATCTGAACAAGTCTTTAATTGAATTGCTATCAGTACATAATGGTAGGTTATTGATTAGCATAGGCAAAAGTATGAATCGGTCTTCCATTAAATCAAATCGTGTTTCACGCCAGATATTTCTCGCAGACATTGCTGCCGCATCTGCTCTATCTTTAGTGGGAGCAAAAATTACCATCGAATAACTAATACCTATCGGCTTTTGTCCCTCTTTCATCGAATCATAAAGAACCTCAAAACCATCTTTTTTATCTGCTAATACAGGTACAAATTTCAACATTGGGCCATAAGCCTGGTTAACGGCAAATTGACGCTTTCTATCCAAAGAGCTTTTCATACTTTCAGGGTCAGGAAAGAAAACATTTGTCACTATCATGTAATTTTCCTTAACATTAGAGCTCCCCCCGCTTATATCGCCAATGTATGTAATTGCATCCCCAAAATATGCAATATCAGGAAGTTTTTTGGCCGACAAAACCTTTACATGCTGCTCGCCAAGCTTCAGACTATTTTTGGTTAAGGAGATATCTGTCCCATAATCAAAAACTTGATCGCATATAGGCTTATTTGTATCCCAACTGGTTTTAGCGCCTTTCCAAGAAGCGTCCCCGCCCCAATTAAGCATTGTTCCCATGATTCTGATATAGCTAACCGCTGTTAACGGTATTGGTCTAAGACCCACTGTTTGTAGTGACGATTCAACTTTGCTTCTCAAATCCTGTAGTGTTGTGAGCTCGGTGAAGTTTGGTTTACTATCTTGAATAGGAATTTTCACTGTTACAAAAAGCTTAGTATCCTGAATTATTCCGCTGTCATAATTACCTTTTTCGTTTTTTCCTATAATCTTTTCTTCGGTGTGATGCTTTAAAAAATCAGCTCTTTCTCGAATTACCGTTGAAAGAAGGTCGTGATGATAACCATCACGAAGTTCAATCATTTTATATAGCTCTTGAGTGATATCTGGTGATCTAAATAGACAAAATTGCATTGTTGAGTTAGCAGGGAACTCTTGGTTTAACATACCAATGGCTCGCTCTTGAATTTTTTCGCTAGATGCGTTTAATGGTTGGCAAATAAAACCAAAACCTATGCTTTTATCATCCATAAGAAATGCGTAATCATCTTCTGAATATGCGACTACAGGTATAACGCCAGCGGCTCGTATTTCTTCAGGTATTATTCTTTCTTGAAGTTTTTTCTTTAAAGTTATGAAGCTCATTATTTATTCTCCAGCCATTGCTTAAGGTTGCCAGGGCGTCCCAAGCTTGGCCGGCCATCTGGTGCTACTATATAGGGTACTGCTTTAACATCTAATAAGTGGGCCATCATTAAGGTCATATCATATTGCTTGGTGTCACAGGGGGTTTTCTGTTCTAGCGTTTCGAGGGTGTTAGACATAAAAGCATGAAGTGCTTTGTTGCGGTCGGCAGCACAAAAAACTTTACGTGAAAGCTTGTCGGAATCATCACCTAGAGCGGGGACAACAACAAATTTGAAAGTGTATTTTAAACCAAGGCTTTCTGCATCTTTCATTAGCTTATGGCAAATAGTGCAAAGTGGATCAACAAAAGCTACAACCTCCTCTTTGCCGCTGCCGATAGTTAGAGTGTTATAGTCATCTAGGTTTGCCCCCATGCGTTTGAAGTGTATCCGTGTAGCGGCATCTTCAATCTGCGCGGGTGTATCGATACTATCTTTATACCATACATCGTAAAGCTGTCCTCTTAGTACAAACCGACCGTTTTCTGACATAAATAAAATTTCACCATTTGCCTCAACCGCTTTCAAACTCTTAATTGGCAAAGTAATAATGGAATCTAATTTATTGCTGGGGTCGGAAAGATCTATTTCTACCGCTTTAACTGTAATGGCTGCTGACCATAGCGCTATTAATGCAGTGGCTGCATTATAAATAAAACACTTACGCATGATTGTCCTCTTTGGGGTGGTTTACCAATAAAGAACAGTTTATATAGAGAACTGCTTAAGTGACGCCTCCGCAATAGCCCATTTTGGACAACTTAAGCCTTTTAGTTGGTTTTATTTTAAAATTAGTTCATATGTTTCTTTATTAAATTAATTATCACTCCGAGGCCAGCTAGAAATATTGCAGCAACACTTGAAATTAGGGCTAGCTGTAGAATTGCCGTGCTTATGTAGTTAAGCGACTGAATAGATACTTCAATTAACGCATTGCTTTTATTGGAAATGAATTTTACTACACACCAATATGCCATTATCACTATCAGAACTGAGCTAACTCCTTTGATGCTACCTTCTAGATCTGCAAGGCTTGGCGTTGCATGAACACCTATCATTAATGATATTATTAGATTTAAAATCGCTAGTGGTGTATCTATAGCCAAGTAAACATCTTGCAACCAAAGGTAAGTAGAACTAATAGCTACACTGCTTGTTAACCCTCTATGATCTGTTAATACAAAGTATGATTGCAGGTTCGGTAGCCCTGCCACATCAAAAAGGAAATAAACTAATAGGGCACCAAAAAACAATGGTGATAACCCGGTGAACAACAACCCTAAACTGTGTATGAAACTATTTGGGTTGTAATTGAAATTCACATAGCCAAGCGTTTTTGATTCAGGATCAGCTTTGAAAAACACTACCTTTGTTACTTTCAAACCAAACGCTGTCGCTATGATCGTATGTGATATCTCATGTGCAGTAACACCCACCAGCCCTGTGAATAGAATTGCTTTTTTTTTTGCAATCCCCAAGAGAGCGGTAATAAGTTTCATTTGCACACCATAAAATACAAGCTGCAATGAGTGGTACGCTTAAAACCCACCCCAATTCAACTAAAGCCAACTGAAGTATTTCCACATCCATTATTCCTCTGAAAACTTTCACATGTGAAAGAAAAAGGCCCACAATTTGTGAGCCTTAAAGTTAAATTTACATTAATTATTGAGCGGTTACTTTATTCGATGCTGCACCACCATCATCGAAGCCTGTTAGCTCTACAAGCGGCATTACATTATCGTATGCATGCTTACCCATTGTTAAGCGATTGGAGCGAACAGACACAGGTTTTCCATTAACCTTCCATTCAAATGCATTCATACTACCATCTGCATCCTTACATTCTGCATGGAAAGCCCATGAGCTATACCTATCATCTACTCGTATTGAACAAGTTGGGGGTTGGTTCTCAACTATGTTCATTTCGAGTGTTTTTGAGATTTCTTTACCCATTCGAGTTCGCATAATCAATGAAACTTCATGCTTCCCTTTTTGTAATACAGTTCTCGCACTATATCCATTTGTTTCTATTTCCTGTCCATTAACTTTGTAGATTCTTTCTTCCACTCTGTCTCTTGGATGACCACCTGATAAAAGCGGCCTTAAACTTAATTCCAACGGCTCTCGATTGTAATCATTCGATGCACTGTAATTAATACCGACCTCGTATGGTGGGGCTTGTTTAATATCGAGCGTGCTTTCTATTACTGATTTATTACCTCGGGCATCTGTAATTGTTACCTTTACTGGATACTTACCGGGAGCTGTGATTAGAAATGTCCTCATATCGCTCCAGCGGTTGTCAGTTACAGTAAATGTATCGCCTTGCGGGAACTCCCAAACATATTTAGCATCATCAAGCTGCCCCCTGAATGCAATTGTCCTAACCCTAGCTGTTACGTCTGCTGGAGCCATATTGGAGTTACTGCGTGTATATAAATTAAAGTCCGGCCAAACATACTCCCAAACTCGCGCTCGAATATCTTGACTTGCTTCGGTGCCTTGATCCTTATAGCCTTTAATCCAAGCAGTATACTGTAACTCAATACTACCTAAGGCTAGATCACTTTCTGTAGGTGTGTACTCTAGCTCTTCACCCTTAACCTGCTCACCATTAGGCAAAGTAAAATATCCATCAACTTCACCTTCCATCCCGCGATATGGCAAGCCCAATCTAACTTGGTAGTTATAAGTTTCTCCTGTTTCTATAACGCGAGGCCCAACCATAAACACCCGAGGCCCTTTAACTCTTCTAAAGTCGGCATACACTCGTTTGCGTGTATATGCATAACGATCTTCATCTGGTGCATCTGCATCGCGAACCCATGCCTCCATACTAAAGCGTTTTTCGCTTTCACTAGTTAAGGTCAGCTCGTTACCTTCATGAAAGAATGTCTCCCCCCTGTCCTCTGTCCATTTTACAACGGCATTTTCCATTGGTTCACCGTTAGCGTTGGTAACTTTAACTTGGTAATTGGCTTCACTACCCGCAAACAGCGTCTTAGCTCCTACTACTTCAACCTCTGGCGTATCGTAAGCTATTATCTTTATTGTTTCTGTATATGACTCAGCCTTTGAGTGAACATTAAACACTTTAGCTCTAACTAAGTATTCACCCTTATCGTAGGTTTTGTACCAACGGAACCGATTACGATCCGTGACAAGGTTGGCCTCCCATGAAGCACCTCCATCGTTACTCACCTCCCAAATCACATCACCAGTTGCAGCTGTGTCAGCTCTATTATCAAGTGAAAGCTGAAGTATGGTTGCAAATGGTGCCGCACCGGCTAAGCGCCGCCCTTCCACGCTAGCTCCTATGGCGTTCCCGCGTAGAACTGTAAGAAAAACCCGTTGGCTTTTCTCAACTCGATCATATCCATCTATCGGGCTTTTTAATTTTGCCTCAGCAATTAATCTTACAGAACGTTCTATACCAGCAAGATCTAAATTAAATTGTACAACCCCATTTGGAGCATCAACAAAATCAGTCATTGGTATAATTTCTTCAAAACCTTCTTCGCGCACCAAACGAATAGCCCAGTCGCCCATTGATTTTGAATCATACTTAACTTCTGGCCGCATTCTATCTGCAATATTAACGGTTACAGGTAAAGGAGCTGTATCCATAGCTTCACTTACGCTCATATTTATATGTGGGCGTATATCATAGCCAGGCACTGCAATAGCTCTGACTTTTTTGGTTGTTTTTACCTCTGGCAGAAAATTGTAGCTTCCTTGCACATTAAATAAGGTTTCATTCCATAATGCTGACTTCTTTGTCTCCATTCTGCGGAATATTTTATTGTTAACCCCACGACCAGGTTGGAACGTTTCATTGGTTAGCTCAACACTATCTCTAGTTAGTAAAACATCAATTGGCGTTAGTTCACCTTCAATTATTGCATCACCTAAATAACCTCCCTCAATAGGCACCATAAATATTTCATCTTTATGGTGATAACTAGAAAAGATATTGATTTCCGGTGCTGGTGGATCTATTGCTTCAATGTCATGCTGTTCAGTAGCTAGCGTCACACGAGTTCCGCTTTTAGAATATATACTTACTCTCCAACGTAAAGTGTGTGCTTTTTTTTCACGTAAAGTTCCGAATAAATATGGAGTTTCTGAGTACTGATCTTGTTGCATGCCATCTGGAATATCAATCCATTCAAAAAGGCAAGTGCTGGCGTGATTTCCTACTTGTCTATTTGCTGCTGCATCTTGAGCTCTTGTGGCATCCAGGGTTAGTGAGCATGATGGGCCAACATTTTGCCTCATGCGTACATCAAACTCTTGAATAACGCGGTTAACTTCAGCTAACTCTCCTAAAGGCTTGTATGCAACTGAGTTAAGTGCAGAAATGACACTTAGTGTGCTTTGACCACCCCCTACTCGAACCTTTCTGCTTCCACCGCTATACAGGTATAAACTATAGCTTACTGGTTGTTCACCTAGAGCAACAGCTTGACCTTTTAACCCTGTAAGCTTTAACCCGCCTACAAAACTATCAACGGATTCCGCTTCGTCTGGAACTTGCTCCCACTCTAATAAGCAGACTGGATCACGTACTGCATCTGAAGCTTTCGCAGCATTTTCATCGCTGCTCAATCGACAAGCTACCCCAGCTGCAGGAGATGCACTAATGCTGACAGGATCTATTATTTGACGTACTTCCCAGTTTTCTGCTGATAGTTTGGCTTTACCAACCCAAGTATTTACATTCAGTACTAACACTGGTGAATTTGGTGCGCTCGTCATGACTAGTAAATTTGATGTACCTTCTTCACCGGAGTTTGCTGGGCGAAGAGGTAAATCTATACGTCCACCTGAAGAGCTAAAATCATGCTGGTTCATGATGTTCATCGTTTCCCCTGGAGAAATGAGGATACCGTTAACAACTAAGGGTATCTGTGCATCAGAACGCAGCGTTGCAAATACATCATACACACCTGAAACAACTGTATTTCCACCTAGCTTAATAGGCTCTGTTTGAATGATATTACCGCCACCTAATCGCTTAAACTCATGTGCAATCGCAGGTATCATAAGCTTGCCATCCATGCCATCAGCTAAGGATATTTGTGCTGGTTCGTACATAAAGTTTTTGTTAGCAGTAGTACTATTACCTTGCGAATCCTCTGCAGTTACTGTGAGCGTATATTCTTCTCCAACTTGCATGCTTGGGAACATAATTGGGTATTCTAAGCTAAAGGAGCCTGGTGTTTCTTCGCGCCAAGATAGTTGAACGCGATCACTCGCTGGCCCCCCTTCCAATCTAATAGACTTCATCTTGGGTGAAGAGTCATAAGTGTCTGTCACAGTAATGATAAACTGATCAAGTGACGAGATAGCCCCATCACCTGTAGTCGTAAGCGTGACCTTTGGGGGTGTTTTGTCTGAGCTATAGGGAAATAACGGTATTTTTGTTAGTGGCCCATGACGCTCTTGTGCTACTGCATATAACTGATAGTTCCCTTCAGCCAATGTCTTTAAGTCCCACTGATATGTATAGTACTGGCCATTTTCCTCTATCAGACCACCTGAGACTGAAAGCTTTTTGCCAGAAGCATCTTCAAGCCAGGCTGTTCTTAACCTTAAGCGGTCAAAATAACTCCCCCTTGCAGGTTGGGTTATGAATACCTTAATTTGTTGTTCAGTTTCTGAATAATCGTAAGTTAAGGAAGGATAATGTTGATCATTCCAATGAACTTCCGCCCATCGATCTGATGCTCTTAATTTACCATCATCACTTCTTACCGTAGCTGCATCATGTATATAACCTGAAGTACCAGGTTGCATGGTGTAGCTTGAGTTTATGATACAGCTTGTTTGCCCCGCAGGAATCACACATGAACCACGGTGTGTAGCTACTTGATTAAAGCTTCTCTCCTCTGCGTTAACTCTTATTTTATCGTAAGAATACGGGAGTTTATCGTTAGGGATTTCGTAACGTATGAATGACCCCCAGCCAATATCGCTATAATGATATTCAACTTCTTTAAGGGATGGTGTTTTAGGTGCATTTGGAGAAAGCTGTAAGCTATATGAAATACCTTCTCCGCCCCACGAGCCAAAGTTAACCCATCGCGTAAAGTTACCATTCACATTCCCAAAAGGAGCTGACCAATATAAATAAACGTAGTCCTTGTCTGAACCTGCAACGGCTGCTTCACCAAGGCTATTAACTAAATTTAGCCCGCCAGGCGAGTACTCATGCCAATTGCTCTTCTCTATGCGGTAAGCCAACCTTACAGGGTTGGTTTTTACTTCCATTCCCGCTTTATATGGTACAAATCCTGTTAAACCTGGGCCAAGTTGATTATTTGAATCAGGGTCGAAAACACCAAACGGAACCTTTGGCGCATTAACAATATTGTCCCAACGGACAGTTTGTAGCTGAGATTTCCAAGTGTTGCCGGCTTCATCTAAAGCAGTTATTTGAACTTTAAAATCCTCATCAAGATTTGAGTTTGGTAGAATCCCATATTTGTTAAGTACATCAATTTGTCGATTTGGAACATCAAAGCTCGCATCGCTCTCTGAGTGCAACGTACCATCACCTCTGTATATAAATATCTTTGTTTCTTTTATTGGTGAATCATCTAGTACATCACTAACTCTGAAGTATGTTTTTGCAGAACCGCCTGTACCTAACTTCCATATTGAACTACTTGTATCTTGTCCATAGCTTGCGTTTGTTGCAATCATTGGTGATGCAGTGGGTGGTGTGAGATCAACAAATAGTGAATGAACATCCACTTTAACAGCCTTACCATCACCGGCCAATATTTCTGCCTTGATTTTATAGTGCCCTTCACTTGGTGCAGGAAGGTTTAAGAATGAGCCATAATACTCTTTACCCCCTACTGTTATCCTATCATTAGCGCCAAGCAGGCTGCTTGTGGCTGTATTTAGCAACCCGCCGGTAGAGTTAAGTATTGAAACACGTACCTTTCTATCAACCCCTGCACTTAAGGCAAAGGTCATCGTGCCTGTAGGGTTTCCATATTTAGCATTAGCCGAAAGTGTACGTTGATTGCCATCTACCCCAGTAAAGCTGTACTCAAGAAGATCTGCCTGTGCATGCCCCCCTGAAATCAACGCTATTACACCGGTTATAGCCAGGGCTTTACGTTTTAATTTTATCATTGTGACTGTCCCTTTAAAGGTAAATTTACACATATTAAGGCTACCCCAAAGCTCAAGCTTCATACGGGTGTACAACAGCCTTTTTTGGGCGTAAAAACAAAAAAACACCCGAAATATAAATTTCGAGTGCTTTAGGTAGTTCTACTCAAGAGTTTTTTGTTTTACTTAGCCACCTAGGCCATTTGACAATTGAACAACAGCTGGGGTTACAGCAGCTGCTTTTTCTAAAGTTGCTGACATAATTGTTTCAATTATGGTTGGTGTATTATACAAGCCCATACCGCCAGCAACGCCCATTGCGAATGCCATTAGTGATTGACGAGCAATACCACCAATAATGCCAACAAGGATCATGGCACCGGCAACAATACGACCAAGAGTACCTTCAGTCCATTCGCGTAGAGTTGACCAAACATCATCAAACTCTGCACCACCACTACCAGCATAAGCATTGCTAGATAAAAAGACAGCCAGAGCAATTAAGCCAAAAGCCACGAATAATTGATTTTTGCTCAAATTACGAGCGGTTTGCATTATGTTCATTTAGAACACTCCTTTCTTATTACACGTTGATTTTAAGTAAACTAGATTTGCTCTTTGTGGCTGCTCTAGTGGTTATATAGTATTTCTATTTACTGCAAACCTCCCCATCGCTAACTGTCCTTTTTGGGCGGTTTGAGCATTTTTTGTAAAATATTGCTATTTGTTACTGCCACCTCTCTTTGTATGAAGAGGTCTAAAAGATGCCTCTGTCTCTGATTCGCTCTCACCAACAACCCATCGTCTTGGTTCAATTTCTGTATATATGTAACCAGTTACAATGAGATCACCATTTGTATCTTCCCAAGGAGCAACCCAAATGCGCATCACTTGCGCTGGTGTTCTAATCGGGATAGGTTTGTTAGGTAGCCGAGGAGCAACATAGGTATCAATAACAACATCGCCGGAACCTTTCTTACCAATATTTTCCTTATGCTCTTCATGATCATTATGCTCTTCATGATCCTCTTCACCAGGTATCATTGGCCTTGGTACTTGCCCATCATTAGTTGCAGCATAAACATCCCTTGCAGACATACATTGAACACCATCTGGCATACCTGGGCATGCATAATCACCGCTACCTACATTAAAAAGCGTACAGCCACTTAAAGTTGCTACTAACCCCAATCCCATCACTGCATTTTTAAATGTTGCAGACGTTAAACTTGAAGCTATGCCTGTTTTTTTGCTTTTTCTGATTGTGTTTAGCATTTTCATTACCTTATTTAACTTTTGAGCCACGGACTTTTAATGCTGAGCCCTTGGTTACAATAATATCTACTTGACGACCGGCATCGATTTCAATAACTGGAAATATACCCTCAGCCATTTGCACATAAAACTGAGCTACGCGGTCTAGGGCCGAGCTAGCACCCTTAGCAGCTGCGCCTTGAACAAATGTGTCTGAAAAGTCGTTTTGCTGATATTGAGTCTTTCCGGTGTTTGAGAGATTAAGAGTTGGAACGGCGTTAACATCAAAAGCTTCAGCTGCGCCACTTAAAAAACCAGCCATCAATGACTTGGCTATAATCTGGCCTTGTTTTGAAACCAACCGGCCTCGAACACCAGCTTTACCATCTTCACCAACTGCGTATGAATTAAAGCCAGTTTCAATAACTTCACCGTTGTCTTTAATACAAGATAAAGTCTCACCGCGAAGATATGCGCGCTCAGAGCTTAGATCGCCATGGCCCGAAACTATAAGGAAACACTCGCGAACATCAGCTCTAAATCTATTTGGCAAAATAGCCTCTTTACTAATGCGAAGCGTTGCAGGAAATGGGTCTTGCCTTGCACCTTGTGCTGTTGGTGCATCCATACCGTTGATTAAAACACCTGTAAATATAGAGCCCGCAGGTATATAAAGGTCATCTTCTTTAACGTCTTTTTCATTAGGATCGATATCATTTTTTGAAGACGAGTAGCTTGAAATTACAAGCGTTGCCTGTTCTTGAGGTTTACCTTTAGTATCACGAACACTATTCTCATTTTCATTACTTTTCGGTATTGGATTGTTTTTAAAGAAATCTTCTGGATTGGAGTAATCAAGCTCCCCTTCTTTTTTAAATGGTGCACTCGAATCTTCATTTATTTGTGCATTTTTATTTCTAGCTTTTTCTGCTGGGCTCAACTTGCTTTCAGATGGATCTTTTATCTCTTTAGCCAGCTTTTCATTTTGCTCTTTTAGCCTTTTCATTTCAGCTTCAATGCGAGCTATATCACGACCCGAAACCTTAGCTTTAGATTGGCCGGTATCTCTGGTCATTTCTTCCCTAAAACGTTCCAAGTCCTTTTTCAGTTTTTCATTTTCACGAGCAACTAACTTAAGATCCGCCGAAAGCGCGTCAATACCTACCTCACGCGTGTTCGAGTCTGTAAGTATGTGGCGAATGCTTTCTTCTCGCGTTTTCTTTCGCTCAACTTTTTCACCGCTAGAAAAAATAGCTACAATGCCGAATATCACAACAAGACCTAAAGACATAGCTGTGTATTTCTTCATTTTAGGGTTCATATTTTCCCAATAATCTTTCATTATTTACCCCTTAACAGTGATGGGCGTTTGGAAGTAGGAGCTTTTCCTTTTGCATTTTTACGCGCAACATAGACTTCAGTTTGCTGGCCTGGTTCTAAAACCTTTAGGGGCCAAGTTGTAACAGCTGCAACATCCCAATCACCACATGTTGCTTCGTTAAACTCCAATGCATTGGATGAGTTGTTTTCAGCAACACCTACAAAAACTGTTAGGCTATGACCCATTAAAACTTGCCCGTTTTTAAAGGAAACGGCCATACCAGGATGATCACAATATGGAGGAGTTATATTATTCGGCGTCTTATTCATTGAGTAACCTTGTGGAACATCCCCAAGGGCTAGCTTTCTAAATATTGTCCGAATTGTTTCTATATAAGGCTTACTCCTTTCCCATCTTTCAGCTTTTGGATTTGATTGCACACCTGCAACTACAGAGCTACCATCAAGCTTAAGGAAAACCTCCCTCGGCGGTATTTCACGAGGAACCATTGTTAAGCTTAATGCTTGAGACTCGCTTCCTTTCTCTGTAACGAACATAGTTACAGGGTGATTTTTCTTGGTTGCGACATAAACCACGTTATCTTTAATACAAACTTCACCACACTCGCCATCAGCTGACCCACCAGTAAGTGATGTAGACACTACTTCAGGATTACCAAATGGCGTTACTATTCGGTTTGGGTGCCCAATAGCTACAGGTATTATTTGATTCACGCCTGGAGTCATTTTAACGACTGCATCTTGTGAAACGTTGGCCCCGCGATATCCGCTTTCAGGATTCGCACGACTCTCCGATTCCACGCTTAACTTTTTAGCTTCTGCCGATGCTTTTTTCATGACACTTGCAGGTACTACTGGTATTGCATCTTGTGCGTTTATAGATGGTGATATTGCTAGAGCTACTGATAGCGCTAAGCTGCATTTAATCTTTTTCATTATTTATCCTGGCGCTCTTCTCTGCGTTGTAGACGATCAATAACACCTTCTGTCCGAGGGCGTCCTTCATACGTTGTCATGAAATCGATAATTGGAATGTAATTTGAAATGGCAATTGTAAATTCGTATGTTCTATCCATACGCCTTTCTGATTCGCTAGACATTCCTTTAGTAAACGAATAGCCATATACAAAAACCTTTTTCGATTTTGATTCATACTCTACGAATCTAGGCTCAAACCGCATGCTTACTCTGTCATTCTTAATTTGTTGCGACTGTACTTCTAAAACTGAAATAACATCGTTGTAGATAGCCGGTGATAACATCCTTTCAATGCGTTCTTTAATAAACCCAACATTAGATGGCGTAACATTTCCTATAAGCTGGGCTAAAGCGAAGCCCCACGCTTCTTTATACCCAACTGAGGATGCATCATTTGTTACCCACGCCTCATCGTGTAAAGAGAAAGGCTGGATAGTAACAATTGTCTTTTTGTTGACTAACATACCAATAAGCATCAATACGCTTAGCAATAAGCCGGCGATAAAAATACGACTCCACTTATTCTCGTTTTGTATGCCTTCCCATGATTTGAGGTAGCTTTTAAGGTTCATGGTAAAAACCTCCGGATATATGGATTTTTAAATGTTTTCGATTTAGTCATTGGTAAACCTGTCCAATACAGCATGTGAAGGAGGTAACCATCTGGGTGGTTATCTCTAAATTTTCGATAGAAGTTTGTAATAACAAGACCAATTACGGTGCACACGAACGCTTTACCCAAAATCACACCTACTACCAGTCCGATTAACATGGGAGCAAGCTCATCAGCGCTCCACATTAATAAGTGTGGTGGTTCATCAACTCGCCTTGGTATTCGCACAGGCTTCATGGCTTTCTCCTTATAGAATTAATGTTTCTATTCTCTGTCAAAGTGCCACTTAAGATCGCATCTGTTCTCACCCTTTTTGGGCAATTACAGCCTTATTATCAAAATAATGTAGGTGAATTTGTATTTAATGAAGTTTTTGAGGGATGAATGTATTGCGTAGGTTTTTTATAAAAAACTTTCACATGTGAAAGTTTTTCGCCCCATTTATCAATAGCAATAAGTGGGGCATGGTTCTTACGTTAGGATTATATTTAAACTCTTTTTTGTAAATTCCCCATAGCAATACCCACCAGCACACAGCAGGCCATCATAACAATAGGGATTATTATTGGGTTAAGTGCTATGGGTGCAAAAAATGCAATGCCCAACCCAAGCAAAAGATAACCTATAAATCTGACTCCGTACCGATGGATAACAGGTGAGGCATAATCAAAGTTAGTTCTTTTTATTCTCCAGGTCATCATTCCATCATACATAGCTGGTAGAAATAAAATTGCCATATAGGGGGCCCAAGCAAGGAGTAATGCCATCCTAGTGTAAAACTGGTAAACAATATTGCCTAACGCCTCTATCCTACCCTCAGCCCACTGAAACCACCATAGACCCATCTTTTCCATTCCCCTTGAATTTAACCTTTGCTCCTCAGTAGGGATTAATGTGTAATAAACACCCTCATAGAAGCCAGAGTCGATCATAGTAGATTGATACCATGATTCTGCTTTGTCTTCTATCCAATAGCGAGTGTGACTGCCAAGATTGGCCTCCACAAGTTTGCTTTCTTGTTTGATGGCTCTGTCAGTCCAATCTCCTGGCACCAACAACAAAATAACTAATAGCTCAATTACCAGTAGCCAAACCACCAGCCATAATGGCTTCTTCATAATCAACCCTCCTTAACACTGTTTTTATTTGTTCACTGGTAATTAAGTCGTAAAGTACAGACCTAAGGCTGTTTTCACTTTCATGTAGTTTTGGGTATATTGTCAATGCACCTTCATGCTTGCTGTACCATTCACAAAAACTTTTGCCACTTCCAACTGTCCATGATGAACCTGAGTTATCAATAATCTCCACTTCCATTATTCTTGATGTTTCTGAAATCAACGCCTCGATAAATACAGCAAACCGAAGTGGGTCTGGTATTTTATTACCTGCTTTAAAGTGAACCGCCTCACTATATCTAACAAGTGCTTCTTCGATAATTTCATAAATCACTGGCTCTTCATCAGCACATATGTGATCAGTAATATACTCGCTAATTCTTTCTAAAACGAAACGTGATACAGGCCAATCAAACTGAAGTAACGTAAGTGCCTCTGCATTTTTTCTGCATCTTGTTTTTAGGCCATCTACCACTCTTGCGTAGGGATGTTGCTTTGCCATTTTTATATAACCTCAATAATTTGTATTTTTTCAGCAAGTTTCTTACAAGTTAAACAAGTATTGGGAGCCGACCCTTGATTAAACGCCCCCCTGAAATAGTTGCAAAAAACTCAAGGTTTGGAAGCATTCCTAGTAGCTGAGCCGGCAATAGGTCATACTCTTCTTCCATCAACCTTTCGCCTTGACTTCCGCCATGCATAATAGGATCTTCACTATCTGTATTTTGACCTTGATTCCTCATAACATATTTAACCCGGGTCTTTGGTAGGTTATCAGTGATATATTCTTGGGTTTCTTTGTCCAGAACGCGCAAAGCAAACTTGTTATTTAAGTTACCCAATACCTGTATTGCTTTATCTTTACTTCCCATTCGAGCTGAGAAGTCTGAAAACGTTTGTGTTGCCACAAATAGCCGAAGCTTAGCGCCTCGCCCTTTATTTAAGAGTTGGATAAAGGGGTCATTTATCACCTCTGCGGCTTCATCTACGAATATATTTACAGGTCGATTGTTTACCCCGAAATTATAGCGATCACCGGCCACCGCCGTTAAATCTGATAGCATTATGGAGCCAATAGCACTACCGACCATGCTATCTGTAAGCGAGTCCAACCCTATATAAGCCACTTGCCCATTGTTAATTATTTTGGCGTTATCTGTAATTTGGCGAGCATCACTTAGATCAGTAGAGTCTGGAGATAACATTTTCCCTAACTCACCTGATGTAAGCATGTTCATAATCGGCAGTAGGTTTGCCACCATTTTAGAAAAGTGAGTCGAGTCATGTTGGAACATACTTAGCAAGCCTTCGAGCTCTGAACTTGGCTTTACAGGCTGTATTACATCGTAGTAAAACCTAAGCATGGCAAATGCCTTTTTCTCAATGTGACCATTATTGGCTTTGCTTTTATATGGCTCTGCCTCGGCCTCCCAGTTGGGCATTACATTTTCCGAGTAAGCTTCAATAGTCTGAATTACTAATCCAGCTGCGCCCCCCTCAAGAAATCGTCTTAACAGTACAAGGTTAGGTCGCTGATAAGTCATAACGAGCCCTTGTGCAATGTTATTCAAGGCTTGCCATGCAAAGCTTTTAAATGGGTCTGCCCCCGCCTCCGATGGGATTAACGCTGCTAGTCGGCTAGCTATTTCTGTTACGCGAGTAAAGTTTCTAAGCGGATCTATTCTTACTGAGTCTTCAGGGAATGCAGGGTGAAATGATATAAACCTTTCTGGCTCGCCCATTGCTTCACAGACCTTTCGAGCGTTGTCACGCATCTCTTTATCGCCTTTAGGGTCAATGATAATCACTGCTTCATTTCGTAAAATAGCTTGAGATATCATAATGTCAAACATTCTCGTTTTACCTGAGCCTGTAGTTCCTACAATTAACGAGTGTCCTTCTGTATGCCCTATATCTTGAACTAGCTTCTTTTCCTTGGGCTCAAGGCCATGTATCCAGGTGGCACCTATTGGATTTGTCTTTTTTTTCTCTCTTTTTATTATTCTAGTTAATTTTTTTGTTGTTGACTCAAATCCTACTACGCTTGACCAGTCTCGCTTTAATATCTCGAATACTCGCTGTGTATGCCTATTTTCCCAATCAAAACCATTTCCTAGCCACATCTCATTTGGGTGGCCCTGAATTGTTTTTTGAAGGTTTTCTAGCGTAATAAATTCTAGTTCACGACCACTCAAGTGCTTTTGTAAACTTGCCAATTTAATAGCTTTAGGTATATGTGACATTGCCATAATTCCACATATGCCACTCATCCAATAAAAAGGATCTGATGGCATTGTGCTGTAATAATTCACACCCATAGCGACCGCGCTTGCTGATATCCAGCCTAGTGCTGCTTGCCTTTCGTAGTTTGGCCTCCAGGGCATTTCATACTCAAGTGAGTTGTACTTCATGATTAGTTACCTTCCTTTAAAAATAGATGCAATTTACCTTGCTTATACATCAATGGTGGTGATGCTTGACCTCTCTTTAAGTGCGCTCTCAAGCTATGTTTGCTTATATCATTATATTCACCAGCTATAACATCTAATGATTTACCACTAGTAACCAAGCAGTCACCTTCCTTGGTCACTGCGCTAACAATCCACTTACCTTCACGCTTTAAAATCATTTCTTTAAGTAATTTAATAGCTGAACTAACCGTTATAACCTTTGGTTTAATATCATCAAAATCAGCAGTCATTTTTCCTTGCCCTCTCAACAGTAAGGCGTCTTCATCAATCTCAGGGATGAAGATATCTTTAGCTGGCTTTGTCTCGATACTATTTACATTTGTATCAGTTAATCTTTCTTGCTTTAAGCTCTGGTTAAATGGCATGCTATTTTGCTTTGCTTGCCCACTGTTACCTTTTGTGCTGTCAGTACGGTCTTCTTTTGAGGGTTTTCTTTTTTGTTTTTTGCTTTTTCTGCCTTCCATAATCACTTGTTTCACTTCGACCTCTCCAGTTGCTAACTCATCAAGAGCAGCAATTAAGAGTGATGAGGTGCTTGCTTTAAGTGCTAGACCTTTAACGCCTTTAAAGTTTTGTATTTTCTTCATTGGCATTACCGGATCTCCCTGAATCAAATCTGCACTCCATAAACATGCTAGAACCTCAGAAGCACTGCCACACCCTAGAGACTCTGCACCTTCTGGGTAGATAATAGAAACCTGACCCTCAAAGATATACAAAACCTCTCCTAGCAATTTCTCACCTATTAACACAGGTAATATTGCCTTTTCGAGTATGTTTTTCGCATCTAAAGGTAAACTATTTAAGTAGCTAACTAATTCATCCTTCGCTGCACAATCTGCCTCCACTGATCTATTACAATCTGCCTCCACTGATCTATTATTTTCTTGTGGCTTTGTATCTGGATTTTCACTTGTTAGTGGTGCCGGCTGCTTTTTACTTTTACTTCCAGGTATATTTTTATCCGCTTTGCTAGGGAATAAGCAGCTAACGTTTATTGATTCATTTTTGGTAGATGTCACACTCACTACTGTGTCAATGGGGTCGCTCGCTGTTTGTTCTGTTTGTACAGACTGGTTTTGTTCTGTCTTAACTACCTCTGCTTCACCAAGAGCCCCTTCTATGGTTTCGGGATCTATATCATTCTTTAACAAGCCATCTAACGGTGATTCGTCATCAACTTCAGGGGAATTTGCTACGATCTCATTAACTATTTCAAAATCGACAAAACCATAATCTTTTTCGCTTGCATCTGTATCGCTTGCATCTGTATCGCTTGCATCTGTATCGCTTACATCGGTATCGCTCGCACCTTCATCGCTCGCACCTTCATCGCTTACATCGGTATCGCTCGCACCTTCATCGCTCTCTATATCTACAAATTTAATTTCCACCTCAGCCTCTTCGCCAATAATAACCCCTTTAACCGGGGCTGGTGGCTCATTGGTGAAAACTAGCTCATGCGACTCAAGCCTTAACCCTAGCAACTTTATAGTATCTGCTGGCTGGCCTTGCTGTATGATTTCTGGGCACACGTCCCAGTAACGATAATGGGCCGACTCACCATTTTTCCCTTGTACTTTGTTTGGAATTGCAAAGCCTCGCTCAATAAGGATATCTGCTAACGTATCGGGATCTCTTGGTATCCCTGGTATTTTATCTTTTTCTACTAATTCATATAAATCACCCAGCTGTCTCCAGGTAATAAAAACACCTTGATGTAAATTCCATACCTTTGCGCCAGGTTCATTAATCTTCCAGCGACCTGTTTTAACAAGCCTTCTAATTGCATCGAAAACATATCTTTCAACCGGTACACCGTAAGAAAACTCATCAACACTTAGTCTGCTTTGCTTAAGATCGCGAGCAACGCTTTCTTGATCAGCTTTAAGCATTAACCTTGTAACTGGTTGGTTTGTACTCGTTCCTGCAATCGCTTCTAGCATTGCCTCCAATATTTCAGGCCCTGACTCGGATAGAAACTGTAAAACATTCGGTGGAATTATCCGCTCAATAGTTAATACTGAAAACTGCTCGTGCCTCTTATGCCGACTGTCACGCCATCGCAAAAAATACCGGTCAATTTTATTGTCTACTGCCCATCCATAAAGCGTATTGCTATATGGATTCCAAGTAACAGAGCCACCCTTATCTGTTACAGACACATCTGATAAAGGCTTACCTACATCATGAAGTAACCCAGCGAAACAGCTGGCTAATCGCCATCTAGGCTCATTATTGCGCCTATCTCTTGGTGACCCTTCCATTGAAAAAATGACAGATTCCGATGCTTGAGCAGCCCAAAATGCAACCTCAAGGCCATGCCTAAAGAGTCCACCAGCGCCACGATGATGATGGGCTTCTGACGCAGGCAATAAATGAACAAATTCGGCGTATTTTTTTATTACGGGCAATATTAAGCTTTTGCACTCTTCTTTATTAAAACCTAGAGCATTGCGTATACGCTGTATAAGCTCATCTTGAGTTAGCAGTACTTTATCAATAGGTGCAACCGGTAGACCTTTCGCGAAAGGCGGATATCTCGGTATCTCTTCATCATACTCATCAACCACCACCAGCTTGGTTTTTAAAGGTGGAGTTGAAGGGCCAAATATTCGCTTTAGCTTTGTTAGCATTCAGATAAAACCAAACAAGTAATTTTAGATGCTTAATAGTCCCAGACTTTCACTAAAACTATGAAACGCGCTTCTGTCCAAATTGGGCAGTTAGAGCTTGCTGTATTAGGCCCAATACATCGTAAACTTAACTAAGACGATTTAATGAATAGGAATTAAATAATGAAGCAAGCCTCTTTTCTCATTGTTGGTGTTGTTTTCATGGCCGGCTGCACTAGCTCTCCGGAACCAGAACCTGCGAAAGATGTAACAGTAGTTGAAACTAAACAAGCGCGTGTAACCCGAGGGTTAACTCTTTCTTGGGATAACATAGGACGAGGCGGAGCGGTAATTCGACAGCCTGGTTATATTCATGTTCTAGGTGATGGTAACTTGCATACGTTAGAAGCGAAAGCCAACTTACCTGTAGCAGATATGGAATCGCCTTACACGGTTAATAACGCTATAGCTGCAGTAACTGAAATTGATAAGAATACAAAGGCTAACAGCGCCTTAGCAATTGCTGATAAAAAACACCAAAATATTAAACAGGGATATTCATTCTATGAGTTATCTCGTTGGGAACGTTACTGTAATGCTGGGATAGGTATGGATGAAGCTGATTGGCACTTCGTAACAGAGAACGGCGGAGCTAAAGGTATACCCGATATACTTACAGATTCTTGCTCGCTACCCGACCATAACTACCAGTCATATTTGGATGCATGGGTAAGCTTTTGCACCGATAAAAATGTAACTTCGACACAACGGAACATTGTTAGAAGTAGTGTTCGACCTAAATCTGTGGTGAATCCATGCAAAGCAATAAAACAATAAAACTTAATGGCAATTACGACTCAACAGATCGCAAAGCTGAGTTATATGAAGAAATGCGCGTAATGCTAGAAGAGGCTGGCTCAAGATGTACACCTCTTGACTCTGTTATTGTTATTTCGGGTGTTCTAAACGATATAGCAAAAGAACATGTTGAGTTGGAAAACCTATCTTTAAAATGGCGGGGCCTTCTTGAGTCATCTTCATCGGTTCGTCATTTCAGCTTACAACGCAAACGTAAGGAGGGGTAATGAAGCTATATATTTGTGAAAAACCATCTCAAGCAAAAGATTTAGCTGCCGTTTTGGGTGTAACTAAACGCGGAGATGGCTACCTTCATGATGGTAAGGAGAACTATATAACCTGGGCTTTCGGGCATTTATTGCAAATGTACATGCCTCAAGATTATAGTGATAAGTTTAAGTCTTGGTCATTAGATACCTTACCAATTTCACCTGAGAGCTGGAAGCTTAAAGTAAAACAAACCGCATCAAAGCAAGTTAAAGTTATCGATTTGCTTATTAAAAAGGCGCAAGTTATTTATATAGCTACTGACTATGATAGAGAAGGTGAAGCAATTGCACGTTCACTCATGGATAGAGCTCAGTACTCAGGTTTAGTAAAGCGCGTATGCTTAACGGCACTGGATGATAATAGTATTCGCAAAGCGTTGAAAAATATCAAAGATGGTAAAGAAACCCTATCACTATACTATGCTGCAATTGCTCGCCAGAGGGCTGATTGGTTGATTGGCATGAACGCTAGTCGATTGTATACAGTCTTAACTCGGAAGGCAGGTTTTGACCAAACGTTGCATATCGGTCGAGTGATCACCCCTACTATTTTTCTTGTTTGCCAAAGAGATCAGGATATTACTAACTTCAAAGCATCTCCATTCTGGACGCTAGATATCTCAGTCTCTGTGCAGAATGGACACTTTAGCGCTAGATGGTGTGCACCTGATGAATTTATTGATGAGCAAGGGCGTTGCATAAACAAAGCTTATGCAGAGCAAGTGGCAGCTCAAATAAAAGGGGCTCAAGCTGTCATATCTAAAGCTGAAACAAAAGCAGGGAAAGAATCGGCACCACTACCTTTTGATTTGACTTCGTTACAGCAATATGCAAGCAAGAGATGGGGATATACTGCACAAGAAGTGCTTGATGTAGCTCAGAATTTGTATGAAAAATTTCGCGCTACATCTTATCCTAGAACGGATTGCAGATACCTTCCTGAGTCACAAAAACAAGAAGCTAATGAAGTTCTTCAAAATTTAATTTTATCTGACCAAGCAGTGTCTGGGCTGGTGGCCGGTGCGGATACAAGCCGTAAGTCACGCGTTTTTAATGATAAAAAAATAACAGCTCACCACGCTATTATCCCAACGCCGTTCAAAGTAGATATCTCCGCCATGTCTGAGCCTGAGTTCAATATTTATGATGCAGTACGGCGTTTTTATATTGCTCAGTTTTATAGTCCAGCTGAATTTAGCCGTACTGTAATTGATGTAATGTGTGGTAATCACTTATTTATAGCTGCTGGTAAAACACCTCTTAAACAGGGTTGGAAAGTACTTTTTAACTCCGAAAGTGAAAGCTCCCCACAGGACGAGGGTACAGAGGCTGATGAAGGGCTCGCAGAGCAAGATAAACTTCCGCGTGTAAATCAAGGCGAGCCTGCTGTGATAAGTAACTCATCCATTGGTAGTAAAGTAACACGCCCCTCACCCCACTTTACAGAATCTTCATTATTAGCTGCTATGGAAAATATTTCTCGGTTTGTTACTGAAGAAAAATTCAAAAAGATTTTAGCTGAAACTGCAGGGCTTGGTACACCAGCAACTCGTGCGGGCATTATTCAAGGGGCCGTGGATAAAGGATATTTTAAGCGGCAGAAAAAAATGCTTATTTCTACCGAAAAAGCAAATGCCTTAATAGCTATTATGCCACCAGCCATAAAATCTCCTGGCATGACAGCGGCATGGGAGCAAGAGCTAGAAAAAATAGCTTCTGGGCACGGTAATATGACTGTTTTTATGAATCAAATAACCAACTGGATTTGCAAGCTAGTAGAAGATCTAAAGGTGAACTCTTCTACTTTAGTGGAAAGTGGTGGAACTATTTCTAAGGCATTTGAAGGGACTAAACCCGCAAATCATGAATGCTTTAATTGTGGAGGTGAATTAACCCGGTTAAAAGGATCAAATGGTTTCTTTTGGGGTTGCAAAAACACCTCGTGTAAGAAAACGTTTAACGATAATCGCGGTAAGCCTGTCGATCCTATAAAAGCAAAAACCCCCCAAAAGAATGCCCCCAAATGTCCCGAGTGCGATTCACCTATGCTTAAGCGAAAAGGTAAACCAAAACAGGGAGAAAAGGCTTCTCAGTTCTGGGGATGCTCAAACTTCCCCACCTGCAGAGGTGTTCAGTCTATTAAACCCAGGAGAAAATAACTCATGAAAATAAATAATATTATGCAACTAAGAAACTTATTTGCTTTATCTTCAGTTGCCTCAGCCATGATTTTAACAGGTTGTGGCGGTGGAGAAGACGATAATAAAACGTCAACACCCGATACACCGGCAGTAATTTCAATCGAAAACACTTCTATAAATGAAGGAAATAAAGGGAGTAGTAAAAGTCTGTCAATTCCGATAAGCCTTTCTAAAAAATCAGCAGAAGATATTGAGCTTGGATATTCTTTTGAAGATATATCAGCTATCAATGGTGAAGATTATTCAGCGAAGAGCGGTAAAATAATCATCCCATCGGGTAGTCGGCGAGCGCAAATTGATGTTTTAATTCATGGAGATGATAAGCATGAACCAGATGAGCATTTCAAAGTTCATTTAGATTCGGTCACTAATGCAGAAATAAACGATAAAAATAGCTCAGCCACAATAACAATACTTAATGATGACTCAGTTCCAACATTAACCTTTGATACAGTTATACAATCAGCTACTGAAAATGTGGGGGTTATTACAGTTCCGGTTTCATTATCAGCTGAAAGTGGCTTTGATGTTACTGCTACGGTGTCATTATCTGGCACTGCACTTCTGGGCGATGATTATACGCTCAATGAAACTGAAGTATATTTTTCAGCAGGAGAGACATTTAGAGAAATTGAGCTATCTATTATCGAAGATCCAATACCTGAGGGTGGAGAAACAATCTTTGTAACGTTAGAACAAATTGAAAATGCAGCTCTAATTAGTGGCGAGGGCTCTTCTCATACAGTTGTTATTTTGGGTGATATTGGATTAAATGATACCGGACTAACCAAGTTCAGTGATGGAGTTGTTTCTAATTTATCATTTGAGCCAGCAAGCCACCCGGGACAAGATGCTTCTTATGGTCGCGATGTAAATGAAGCTGGTAACAATGATCACGGTCATGCAGGCTTTTCTTTTACTAAAATTGACTTCAATGGTAACCCACTACCAGCTACCAGTGAGAATTGGAGCTGTGTCCAGGATAATGTTACCGGATTAGTCTGGGAGAATAAGCAGCCAGATTTAACAATTGAAAAAGAAAATGGTGAAGACGATGTTTTGGAAACACCAACCGGCGATAGTTGGCGCGCCGGCAATTTTACCTATGCGTGGCATAACTCAAATATAAAAGATAACGGAGGGAGCTCTGGATCTCAAAGAACGACAAAAAATTCCTTACCTAAAGACCGGCCAGTTACTGTAACTAATGGATACTGTGGATTCACAAAAGATCCTGGTCGCAAAGATAAAATTTATTGTGACACCCAAGCTTATATTACTGAGATGAACCGAGTTGGTGCGTGTGGTTTTAATGACTGGCGAGCCCCAGAAGCGAGTGAATTACGATCTATTGCGAATTATGAGCAACCTGAAGTGACAACAGTACCAGAAAGTAATTTCTTTTCTAATTTAAAAACAAATACTAACTACCTAAGTGCAACCCCTGGTGCTGATAATGAAGCATCGGCGTGGTGTTATGATTTTGGTGATGGTCATGTAAAGCTTTGCCAAAAAGGTGTATACCAATCATTTATCGCAGTGAGGAATAAAAAATGAAATCTATTAATTTAACTGCATTCGCTATATCAACCCTACTTTTAACCTCTGGAGTTGCTGCTCAAGTATGTAAGGAAAGCACAATCTACCCACGGGTAAGTAGCCAGCAGTATATTGATCACTTGGATGGAACTATAACGGATGCTCAATCCGGTTTAGTATGGTCTAAGTGCAGCTTAGGCCAAACCTACTCTACTCGCGGCTGCTCTGGGGTTGCCGCTAATTTAGATTGGGCTGACTCACTAACAACGATCCAAGACTTAAACACCAGTGGAGGCTTAGCAGGTTATGATGATTGGCGATTACCCAACATAAAAGAGTTAGCTTCGCTCGTAAATGCGCAGTGCCATAGCCCTGCTATAAACTTAAGTGTATTTCCCGATACACCATCAGCGACCTACTGGAGCTCAACATCACGAGCGGATACTTCAGGTGTGGTTAATGGCGGTTACAGTATTGACTTTGCTACAGGCTCTGATTTAAGTCCTGAAGTTACCAAATTACGACACGTTAGATTGGTTAGGGGAAATTACTAATGCCATTGATTAAATTCACTGTAGTAGCAGAAAGGTTGTTTGTGGATGATGAGTTATCAATGGATGGGCTTCAACTTCTTGCCGCTCTAGTAAGCAACTCAAAAATGGGCGCGATAAGTAAACGCCATGCCGTTCTATTAGGTACTGAAAACAATTTACATAAAGAACAAATTGAAAATGCTTTAGAGGAGCTGCTTGATCTTGGTTACATCAGTTACTGTAGCCATACAGCGCGTGAGAGCGTTAAACGCTCTTGGGAAGTAAAACCTTAATACCTTAGCTAGTTATGCTCCCATAATGCTGCAAAGCTTATGGGAGCTCTTTTTTTAATTAGCTTTATTTAACGCAAATATCAAACCGGCTATTATTACAATCATAATACCTAGTGCAATTTCCATTTTCACTCCTGATGATGCGCTCGTTTTGAATATACTATAAGGGCCCTATTTGTGGGTATCTAATTTTAGGCAGCGCTCTAATGATTGTATAAATTCATCATACAACCCTATATTTTCATCACTAGTATCGTTGCACTCTTTGCGTTTTGAGTATTCAGAAATTAGCTTTTTCACTTTGCGCTCGTGAAAATATAAATACTCTATTGCCTCTTTCATTTCCATATCAGAATTGTTCAGTGGTAACCCCATTTGAAGCCGCTGATTAATATAAACAGCTAGTAACTCAATACCGCCAATAAAATCACTTATTAAAGGAGCATCATGCCCTGTCTGAATAGCTGTAGCATATGCGAAGTTTGCTTCTTTCATTTTCATAATGAGTAACCTACTAGAAATTAAGTTAGTATAAACCTGATCCAAGACAAGTTAGTAAAAACTTGATCCTTCATCTGGTTTAACTACATCCTAACACGCCTTTAGCAGCTATTGCGTCTTGGAGTGTTCGCCTGGGCATTTCTGTTACCTCTAAGAGCGAAGGAACTGTATTAATTCCCGAGTCAATTAAGTAACAAATGTACAATCTTCGATAGAAGCTTGTTTTAGTTTTGCTATATGTTGAGTTCATATTAGAGCTATGATTGGTTTTGTATTATTTAATCTTAGCACGAGTTATACATGGCACTAATGCGTCCATGTAATACAGTGTTGATGATATTCTTTAACGCTAAAAGTTATCTGTATTTTTCTATGTACACTGGTATGCAGTTGCGGATTTCTTCAAAAAAAACTGTCAGCTCTAGTCTGTTTATAAATCGTACAGTCTTTACAGTGTATGGCTGTATGTTACGCTGAGAATCCTGCCCACTAATCATTTTTTTAAATGTGGAGTACCCTACCCCTAAAAAAACATGAAATAACTTATCGGGTATCGGCTCTCCACTTGGTAGTGTTATACCTTGCTCAGTAATTAGTTCCTGCCACCGAGCAATTTGATTTTTAAACTCTTCGTTTGTTAATTTTTCCATGATATTATCTATTTTCTTACCTTTTAACCTTGTTTGAGGTAAGTGCTGTCAAAGCAGAGTGTCGTAGCTCTGCTTTGGCCCCTTCCCAGTTAACATCTCTCTAAACAGCTATTAAGCGCAATGCGCTACTTGTTGGTATTTGAAAGTTGCTTTTAAATGCGCCATTTACTTCTTCAATATCCATGCCAAGCTCTGAACTTGCCTCCTCTTTTGTTTTTAACCAACCTTTCAACCGACCAAACTCTACGTTTAGCTTGCATATAAAGCTGGGACGGAGCTTGATATGAAGGTTTCCGTTTTTGAATGCCTTAACTTCAAAGAGCTCTTCTGTTTCACCTGAGCTATGATTTTTAAACATAAACAGTTTCTTCTTATTAGATTCCCATTTAAAGTCTTCAGCTCTTTGCATTCCCTCAGTATCGTAACCAATGTTAAAAGCGACTGTGCAAATATCATTTATAAAATTAGTAGCGCTATTAGATAACCCATGAACTTCTCTCGACTGCCAGTAACTTGGAACGCTAATCCCGCCCACTCGCTGTAGCACAATCCGGTAATCAAGTTTATACCGGCTAAGTTCGCTGGGTGATGTTCTGTATCGCCAGTCCTCACTACCAAAAGTTCGCTTATTAGATTTGTAATTAACAACATTGGCTTTTTCAGTCATTGTTTCTACTAGTTCAATTAGTTGCGAATCGAAGTACGCATTAGCATTTTTTATTACCCAAATAACTATTGCATGTGCATTTTCAGCGGTGAAGTCTACATGGGTTCTTGAGAATAGCTTATCTAAAAGTGCCTTACGACTTGATGATGCTAGCTTACTTGTTATCGCTGATAGCTTATTAATAAGCTCATGCCAATACACATCTTTTAAGCTGCTTACCTTTAGTCTTAAAGCTGATTTAACATTTTCAAGCTTTACATCAAGCTCATTCATTAATTGAGGATCTATATCTGCAAGAGCTTTATAAGTCATCATTAATTTATCCATATCCTTGATATAGCAATCTTCAAGTATTTTTACATAGCTTTTGTTTTTTGTAAGCTCATAATTTTTTTTAGATTTTTCTAAATTTCTTTCAGCCTCTTTTTTTGCACTGTATTTATCAAGGTCACTACTGCGCCCCTGGGTGCCAATGTTAAAGTTATCATTGAACCAGAGTTCAAATGGATCAATTGAGCATGATTGATTTTGCCCTATGTAACCTCTGTACATATCTACTAATGAAAACCTAACAACGTTAACTGTACCTCGTGCTTTTCTGTCAGCCTCTAAGAAGTCAAACTCACCAATGACCGTTGCAGTTGCTTTTCTAGCTTCAAGCTCGCGTTTGATCGGCCCATTTCGCTCCCATCGCTCAGGGATAACCGCGTAAACAAGTTGCGCATTAGCTTCTTTTATTATTTTGGTAATCCAGGAGCTGTATTCTGAATATGGCGGATTAACAAACACAATACTTACTTTTTTATCTAAAAGTGTCTGCTGGTGGAAGTCCGTACCAACAATAAAAACCTCTTTGGGCAGTGAGTCTAGTAGTGGCCTGCTTTTCTCAATTGCGTACTTATCCCCTTTAGTTAATGCCATTAAAGCTCTCCCATCACCGGCCCCACAATCTAAAATACTTTCCTTAATTTCTTCTCCATCTCTAATTAAGTAAGACTTTTTTATATTCTTTTCTATGCACTGAAGCATATCTCTTGTTGTTGGATAAAACTCAAAGTCTTGATTTTCTGTCTTTATTTCATTTATTAACGCTAAAGTTGATTTACTCATTTTATACCTCGTTTGATGCTCTTTGTCGTAGTGAGCGTTTATCCAGGCTGCGATGTAGCCTTAAAAAGATAGCAAAGGCTACCTTGTAGCCTTTAAGGGATAATAAAGGCTACAAGGTAGCCTGTCAATTCTTTAGTTGTCGTTTTGTAAAACTTTCACATGTGAAAGTTTTTATTGGGCTTAGGACTTTAACAGGTATTAAAGTATCGATTTATGTATTGATAATATTAAAATATGATGCTGTAATATGTAAAAGAAGGGCTGCACGAAGGTAGAAGAACGTTGCAGCCCTATACACATACCAAAAACATACGAGGAGGATGGTATGCGCGCTAAGCAGTTTACCAGAAAAAAAGTTCTACTTATTGAGTTTATGAACTGGCCAATAGAAAAGCGTCAGAAATTCATTGAAAAAGAAATGCCGCATAGCTCTCAATTTATAACTGATATGTTATTACGAAGCATTTAGTGTAGCAGGACATTAAAAACCCTAATTTATGTATTTGATTAGGGTTTTATGTTTTCCTCACCCCAGCGAATTGAACTCGGAAAAGCCGGAAACAGGGAATGACTTAGGGAAATGAATTACTTTATAAGTTTATGCTTTCTTAAATGGCTTGCTACCGCTTGTTGTGTGCCGAAAGCACCGATAAGCATCTTTTCGGCGTGAGCGGATAGCTGTTTGTCACTTGAGTTTACTAGCATTTCATACCATGTTTTTACTAGTACAAGAGGTGGCTCATTCAATTTGGTTGCTCCTATCTATTATTTGAATAATTCAACTTAAAAATTAATCTTTCCATGGCTTAAAGCTTGCTGGAAAGACGCTTAGCATAGAAAAAGTCTTTACAATCTATGCATTTAATTTTTGATGAATCTTCATGCATTGGATTGATAATATAGTTGTATTCTTCTTGGCAAAGGCTAGAAGGAACTTGCAGAACTGCAGCATCCATACTTGAAAGCCATTTAGTACCAAACTGCTGTGTGTGGGGGATGTATGGATGCTCATCCCATCCAATTGGTAACTCACTAGCCACCAGCCGCTTTATTTTAATTTCATCGCTTATATGTATTGTTGTGACAGATAATTGCTTACTTAAAATATCAGTAGAGTCATTTACAAGCCTTTCTAGCATCGCAAGTGATCTTGAGCTAGCCAAGTACACGATTGGGGCACCTGTAAAATGCCACCGCCCTTCCGCATGAAGCCCACCTATCCCAGATAAAGCGTTATGAATGTTATTGTGTTTCTTTGGAGCTATTCTATAACCGTTCATTAAGCATTAAACCCATACTCTAAACCCAGGATGATTCGCTTTATCAGCTCACGACCACGAATTGTATGCATTACCTCTCTAGGTTCTTTGTTTTCAAATTGAGTGTGTGGAGTGCCTAACCATTCATTCCATCTTTTTACACTACCGAAGTAATCCGTACCAATGGTAGATAGTCTAGCCAACTCAAGTGCATTTTCACTTATTTTAATGCTCAATGGTTTTTTTGATTCTATATGGCGCTCTAACGTTCTTGTGGTAGTGCCAATTGCTCTCGCTATCATTCCTGACTCCCATTCTAATTTTTTACCAAGAATATTAATTGCGTTAGCTTTTAGGCCCTTGGTAGCAATACTAATTTCATCAATAGCAGTAGATCTACTAGTTACTTTCCCGCCACTTACTACGCTTATATAATCATTTTCAACTATGTTCATAACGCACACCTAACAAATATGACAACTGTCGTATAATATAGCGTCAAGCGCTGGAATTTGCAATTTAGCCTTCGTTCAAACTATGTATTGCTCAGGCAAAGTTTAATCTAAACGCTCTATAGCTATTAACCTTTATTTCTTTGGATAGTTATATTGCTGATTATTGATACATCACCATAATCTTCTTCATCAAAATCATCTTGCCAAGTTGTCCTGTGCTGCTCTGTAATATCGATACGCTCTACGTTAACAACGGATAGAGGCAACCCAAGTAACACTATGGCCTCCTTTGTGTTTCTCTCTAATGAGGGTTCAATTGTCGATATTGTAACTTTGTCGTAAGAGCACTCACATGACGAAACGCCAGCTATGATTCGCTTCATTAATATTGTTGCATCGGGGCATCGATGGGCTTTAAGATCAACGTTCACTTCAACTCTCCTATTCTTTTTGAACCTAAGCTGTTAACGATTTGCATGGGAATATGCGCAAATCATGGCAAATTAAGCTGGCAATACGCTTATCTGTACCTCTAATTATTTTAATAACCCCCTCATCATTCATTGTTACTTTAGACTTTTGCCAGTATTTATCTTGTTTGCTAGTTATTGGCATTTTAATCCTAGTTAAATCACTGAAATCATTTTTAGTACCGGCAATAAGCTCATCAAAAATAGACTGCCCAACATAGCCCAACGCATTTGCAAAGATAGCTTTAGTGAACATAGTGTTATCGTGACATTCTTTGTAATTATCTGTATCTAAAATATTGATTGGTAGAGTTGTAAAAACAGCATTTAAAAACTGTTTACATAGTTCAAATAATTGCGCCCGCTTACCATCATCTGCAAGCTCTTTTTGAATATTTCCAGTTGAAGTATTTAGTAGCTTTAAAATCATTCCGGTGAATTGATCGTAAGTCCAAACATTCCCACGCCTGAGAACTCCATGTAATGCTATACAGGATTTTATTTCCCCAAACCCAAAATCTAACTTTAACAATTCATTTACAAATACAGTAAAATACGAATCAGTATTAAAGTGCTTACTTATTGATTTTGTGGGCTTTTTTAGCTCAACGTAAAAGAACTACAGGGTAAAAAGTGTAAGCTGTTTACAATTGGCAAGCCAATGCTTTGATAAAAAAAGATTTTACTGCTTAATTTAACTTACGAAAGTCACTTACATTAATTTCTAATAAAATTAAAAATTTTTCTTAGGAGGTACATAGATTATAGTTATTATTTATGCCAGCTATTTTTCAACAACCGACACAAATTTTGTGTTCATGTAATTTAATAACCACGGCGAATTTTAGCTTTTAAAGTACTATGGAAGTCGCTTGCAGACTTAACTCCTACAGACCCTACAGACTCAAACATATTACGATTATAAACTGATTCTCGCTGCTCATTTTTATATGCTGCAATAAATAATTCCAAGTGTTGCATACTATCCATTTTCGGCCACATCTCTAAATATTCAGGTAAAGTGGAACTATAGCTAGAACGATAAGAAGCAATCCGTTTAGCAGATATTGTTGCCTCACCTATTTCAAAAGGTACCCACCAAGATGTAGCCGTTTCTTTCGATACGACAGCAATTAAGTGAGTACACATAGCTATATTTTTTGTAATGACTGTCGTTATACTTTCTGTCGATTGAGACTCTGCATCTAAAACATCTAAGTAAGTCTTAATACCATTAATTTTTAATCGTTCGTCAATTTGCAAGGCTAAATTTCGGTCTAAATGTTTATAACTAATAAATACACTCATTAGAAATGTCCTCTTTTTGCTAATTCACGATAATAAGCTCCTAGAGCAGTCAAACGACACCCTTTGGAGTGTATTGCTGCAAAATACATATGTTCAGCATCGACAGGCTCTATTAAACTATGCCTATTACATTGCTGCAGTTGAGAAAAAACTTCTCCCAACTTAGGATCAAAGTCAGGGTGTTCAGGTTCATGAGCTGGTGTCAAAGCGAATACAGACTCAGCTTCAGGAAACCATTCAGGTAACCTTCTCAGTGTTTCTAACGGTACAAGTGGTGCGTGCTCTTTTAAAGAAATAAACTCAGAAACATTGGTTTTAAAAACAGGTCGCTGTTCCCAAGGACCAAGTGCATTATCAACAAAAGAATATAAGCTACCAGGGGTAACATGCCCTAATACATTAACAGCTCCCCCGTGCAATGCTTGAAGTAACAGTCTAGTGAAAATGCCATGTCCGGCACACTCTTGCGCATACTCATCTTTTCTACATGCTGTTAAGATGGTTATACCATCACTAATTATGCTTGAGCCACCTCTCAATTGCTTACTTTCTCCAGCTCCGCCAGCTTCACAGCAGTCAAGAATAATAATTTTATTTTTTATCTCAGTTGCATTACTAGCCCAAGTAAGAATGTCACTTACACGAATACCGTCGCTTGCATTTTTATAATCTTGGGGCAGAATCATTCCTTCATGAAGATTGGTATCGAAGCAGCCATGACCAGCAAAATAGAGTAATGCAACATCGCAAGAACCTGAAAATAGCTCTTGAATTGACGTTTCTAAGGTATGCCTACTAAGATTATCTTCTGCAGTAGTCAAAGTTTTACTGTGAAAATTAGGAGTACCAGATGCATGTCTTTTTAAAACAGAAGCCATCTCTATTGCATCATTATTGCATCCACTTAATGGATTAATGAAGGTATAGTCATTTACACCTATAAAAAGAGCTTTTCTCATTTTTTTATCTCCCTTAAGCCAAACGACGAATTGCTGAAATAACGCTTTCAGTCGACCAGTTACATATTTCATCTGCTGCACCTCTAACTACTGAAGACGTATTAGTTGCTCCATATGGTTTTACAGCTAAAATTGGCTTTCCTAAACGTTTAGCTATGGCGATTTCTTTATTTATCCATTTACTATAAGTTGAGTACACGCCCATCATTATTATTACTACTGAACTGGCTTTAACTTTATTCTCAATAGCTACCTCGAGCTGCTTATCGGTTCTTGCTCCAATAATAGGGTTTGATTCTGGAACAGAATAATTCCTAAAGTTAAAAAGTGGTCTATTTCTAAGTAAGGTAGTTAAGCTGTTGTATTGATGCCCATAATTCCATGAATGGGAAATAAATAAGTGGTAAGTTTTCATTTGGAACCTCGTTCTGGTTAATAATATATTTTTAACCAGACCTCGTGGATTTGGTTAGTAGGACAAGGTTAACCTACAAATCTGATTAAATAAAGTTTTTTAACCAGATTTATTTAATTAATCTATAAACAAACTCTTTACCACCAGATTCAGCTATTTCTTCAACTCTTTTGGCATAGCCCAATTTGAAAATATTTTTGAGGCGAGTACTTGCGTTTTGCGTTGTAATATCGAAATGAGTAGATACTTGATTAGTTGTTACTTTTTGCTTAATAATTAAAAAATCAGTAAGCTCTTTAACAGAGTTGGCCATATCTGGCCCTATAAAAAATACCTTTGTATGATTCCATACAGTCATAGGTTGGTTTTTTGCAATAGCACCATAAGTCCAATTATCAATTAAATCCTCATCCTGAAGATCTGTGAGGTAGATAAACTTTTCTCCTCTGTAGTGCTTTGCTAAAGCCATAACACTTTCTCGCGGAAAAGAAGCGTCGGTAGCTTCAATACCTTTAAGTGAAACCCCAAATGTATCCAGCTCTTGTCGAGACTCAATCATTTTATATAGTTTAGAATATACATCTTTACCCTTAACATTCCCATTAGGGAGAGTATCGCCTGTTATATCTAATAATTTTATCAACATAATTCGTTCTGATTAATTATATTTATTTAACGAGATTGTAGCATATTAACGCAGATAAAAGTCAAAACATATATGAGTTCCAAATATTTTTATGAGATCTGCGCTATAACTGAATTCATTAAGCTTTCCATCTACATATTTTAGCGTAAGCTCAAATCTTTCTTGCCTTACACAAATTGTTGCATCAAACTTTGCAGCTTGTTTCGCACTAAGCTTAAGCCCTAAACCTCGGCCTAAATAATTAGAGTCATTGGCACCACTTACACCACCAGACTGCAGAATCTCATTTAATAAATGGATGTCTGAATTTTCCTTGCTTGGAGGGTATTTATTATGTAACTGAAGATATCGTTCGGCTAAAACAGGCCTCAATGTACCAATAATACCTTTCCCGCTATCAGAAAAAACAGTCTGAACTTTCGTCCTATTTTTACTTTTATTATAGACTTGAAGCGCTGCCACTCCTGGAGTCGGGGTTTGTGAGTGCTCAATAATATTGTTAATAAATTCAGCAATAAAACCAAATGCCGCATTGGAATGTTGCTCACCCGCTAATTCGATAAACGAGTTTTTTAGCTTTACAGGTAAGTTCGTTTGCTGTGTTTCAGCTGGTATTAAAACGAACTCCATTACTTTATTATTACCACCATAATAGGAAGAACTATCTTTTATCTGAGGAAGTACAGTTACAGACTCATGAAAAGTTTCAAATAATCCAATTCTACACAAATATGAAAATGACTTAGTACACCCAGTAAAATCAAGAGTAACGTGCTTACCTATAGATGCTAACTGATTAACTAAAGATAATAGTCTAGAAATAGCACCTAATAATATTGAGCAGTTATAAAACTCAAACCTTACAGTTTCTATAGAGTCACACCAAACATCACTTCCCTCTTTAAGAAGTGCTTCAAAGTCACAAGTAGTTAACCAACCACTTTTTTCAAATCGAAGTACTGCACCTATATTAGCTAAAAACCATTCATTTTTTCGTTCAATAAATGTACCGCTTTTGTCATGGTATAAAAAAGAATTTACGCTCTTTTTTTCAAGGCTTAGTTTTCTAGCTATTTCTTTACCTTTTAACCCTGGATTATTAGTGAGCAACTCAACTATTTTCGCTTTCATACAGCCTCACTACTAGCGACTAAAAAATTTAATAAGCTTTTCCCGAATGGAGCTTTCTTATTCATACAAATACTTCTGAAAACCTATAAATGTGTCGCGTATAGCGGCTGGTGAGCCAAATTCAATGGCGGCGTCGTTAATGGTGTTGTATTTAAGCTCTACTAAACTGCGCATTTTTTTAGGTGCGAGTTCTTGCACGCCATCTTCAATGTATTTACTTAATATAAAGTTGATAAACTCTTGTTGTTTATAATCGCTAAACGCTGAATTTATTTTAGGTTTTGCTTGTTGAGCTCGCTCGGTGCGGGTTTGCGCTTCTGAGGCATACGCTATGTAAGATAAAACATCGTATACGTCGCTGTCTTGAGCGTCGATTACTGCCTTCATGCTGTCGAGTTTTTCGCTATCGTAACCAGCTTCGGTTAAGTCTTCTAATAGCTTTTCGCGGGTGGTTGGGTCGCTCCAAATTTCGCGTAGTTGGTCTTCGTTTTCAAAAAAGCGCGGTAGGTCGTCAAACATGCGTTCAACAAATTCTTTTGCTGTAATGGGCTTACCTTCTGCACTCCAGTACATTGCTGAGGAAATATGCTTAATTTGTCGTGTACGGCCGTCTGAGAGCTTTATTTCGAGCTTTTCGCATACACATGGTCTTTCGCCACATTTTTCACAACTTTCAGGCTCTGGCCTTTCACAAACACATGGCTTTTGTTCACACACCTTACACGGCTTTTTCTCACCGGCTCCATCGCCGCCAGTGTCTTCACATTGGCACGGCGTTGTGCCGCACTCAGGGCATACTTCGCTGGGTATCGGCTCACCATCCCAAGCAGGCTCAGCAAAGTTATGATGGGCTTTTACAAAGTCGTAAATAGTAAAGTAGTCTTTGCCATCGTATGTGCGAGTTCCTCGCCCTATGATCTGCTTAAACTCAATCATATTATTACAAGGGCGCATGAGCACAATGTTACGTACGTTACGTGCATCTACACCGGTAGAGAGTTTGCGTGATGTGGTTAAAATTGTCGGAATGGTTTTTTCGTTATCACAAAAGGTTTTTAAATCGTTTTCACCCGCTACACCATCGTTAGCGGTAACACGAACACAATAGTTAGTGTTGGTAGTCCAGCCCTTTTTAACTGCATACTGATTAATAAAATCGCGCACCATACCGGCATGAACTTGTGTTGCACAAAACACGATAGTTTTTTCTTTAGGATTAAAGCGATCCATCCAATAGTGTACACGGCGCTCTTCGCGCTTAGGTATGGTAATAATGCGGTTAAAGTCAGCTTCTTTATATAACTTACCAGGCTCAGGATCGCCTTTTACAACAACACCATCCCCCTCTATGTACTTGTACTCATCCATAGTGCCAACAATCGGTAACACTTTAAATGGCGTTAAAAAGCCATCATTAATGCCTTCTTTTAGAGTATAGCTGTAAACAGGCTCACCAAAGTAACCATAGGTATCGGCGTTATCGGTGCGTTTGGGTGTTGCGGTTAAACCCAGTTGCACAGCAGGGGCAAAGTAATTAAGAATATCACGCCAAGCACTTTCATCATTTGCGCCACCACGGTGACATTCATCAATAATAATTAAATCAAAAAAATCAGCTGGGTATTGCTCGTAATACGGATTTTCTGCCTTTTTGACTGGTGTATTTTCATCTTCTTCAGTTGTAGTTTCTTTTAATTCGGTTTTAGGCCCACACATTAGCGTATGAAAAATTGTAAAAAACACACTGGCATTTTTAGGAACGCCGCCTCGTTTACGAATATCGTCAGGGGTGATGCGTACAATGGCGTCTTCACCAAATGAGCCAAAATCATTAAACGCTTGATTGGCTAAAATATTACGGTCGGCCAAAAACAAAATACGGGGGCGTTTTTTAGCAAGGCTAATATCTTTTTGCGCGGTTAAACTCCAGCGGGTTTGAAATAACTTCCAAGCTGTTTGAAAGCCAATACAGGTTTTACCTGTACCGGTAGCCAATGTCAGCAGTATTCGGTTTTTTCCTTGGGCAATGGCTTCAAGCGCATTGTGAATGGCGTTTTCTTGATAATAACGCGGTGCCCAATCGCCTTTGGCTTCAAAGGGGATGGTAGAAAACGCATCACGCCAAGCGGTTGTGTAATCCGCTTCTGGTTTACCACCTTGTTGTTCAAAGGTTAAATCCCAAAGCGCTTGGGGAGACATATATTCATCTACCAGCGTCTCAATACCTGTGAGCATATCAATCTGGTAAATCTCATGACCATTGGTGGCATACGCAATACGGCATTGCAGGCGTTGTGCATAGTCTTTCGCTTGGCGCACACCTTCGCTATAAGTAAGGCTTTCTTTTTTGGCTTCTACTGCGGCAAGCTTACGACCTTTGTATACCAGCACATAATCGCAAGGCACTTTGTTAGCGCGTTTGCCACCCGCCATAATTTGGCCTGGGCAAATAAGCTCGCGGCGAATAAAGCTGTTATCAACTTCACCCCAACCCGCAGCAACTAACTTAGGATCAATTAAATCCGCTCTGGTGTCGGCTTCGTTACGCGTCCTTGCTTGTGACATTAGGCCACTGCTCCTTTGTTTGTTTCACCCTCAAGCGTTTTCGTTAGCTCACCTGAAAAGGCTTTTTGCAGGATGGATTTTTTGAGTTCGTCTAAAGCTAATACCTTTTGTTCATATATAGCTTCAACCTGTTGAATTTCAGCTGATAACCGCTCAAGAATTAAAACAATTTCACTTTGCTCTTCTATAGGAGGCAACGGAAAAGGAAATGTTTTTATCTGAGTCATATTTAAGAAAGGCTGAGCAGCCTTACTCGCAAGAGCCATAAATTTCTTAATATTTAGGTTCAAAAAGCAGCATAAATACTGATTCAGAACAATTTGACCAACTCTTATTCTTGTAATGCCTGTTGTAGAAAGCATTCCATAGGAAAAATCTTCAGGAACTACACAAGACTCACCTGTCCCAGCACCTACTTTTGAAAATAAAACATCACCTGGCAAAACATTGTGCCTAGTAAACTGCTGATATTTATCTTCATCTACATATTTTAAATCATAATTTTTAAACATAAACGGCTTTACATTAACCATTCTTAACACTGGGACGCCAGTCTCTAAGTAATCTGTCTTGGTATTAATTGACGAGCCAAAAGGGCCATCAACAAATGGGTAGTTGGTAGCATTCCCAATTTCACCTAAACAACACCATGCCCAGCTTTCAGGTAAGTCAAAAGAAACTTTCTCTTTAGAAAGCTCAGGTAATGCCTTTTCCCTTGATATTTTCTTCTCGTTTACGAGTTCTTTCTTTTTTGCCTTTAACTGTTTCAACAAGTCACTTGCTGTTACTACCGTTTGATTAGCTTCTCGCCATACACTAGTTAACTTCCCGGTAATAGCATCATGATATGCAACGTTCATTAACTCGCGGGCGTTTTTGAGGTTTTGCTCGGTCTTGGCGCGGGCTTGTTCGATATCGGCAAAGGCTTTGTCGAGAATGGCGACGATGCGCTTTTGTTCGGAAATAGGTGGGATTTCACAGCTATAGTTTTTAATCATCGGGACAGTAAGCTGCGGAATCGATGACCCACTATTCTTAAAGTCCATTGATTGAATAACATACTTCAAATATTCCAATTCAACCAATTCAAGATTTGGTGTTAATACAATCAACCTCACAACTGGTAGAAACGGCTCGAATCTAACTTCTGAGTAGCCTATTGTCCCTCTAGCTGAAACGGTAATGCTAGGCTCCGTCACGCGGGCTATATCAGTAAAGCCATACAGTCCCTTATTTTTTTCACCATTTGAATAAATAGGCACCGTAAATTCAGCAGTTCTAAACTTAGATAATCTATCTTTAGGGACATCACCTCCAGCAAATACGCTACTGCATATTTCCGAAAGAGTTAGTACTGGCCACCCCATCACAACAACTCCTGTATCTTACTCAGAATCGCTTCGCTCTCTTTATCCAGCGCGATGATTTCTTCAATGATGGCTTGTGGTTCACGCAGTGGAGTTTCTTCTGCTTGGTTGGTATTTTTAACCGATAAATCCCATGTTGTATCATCAAGTTCAGTTGTAGCCAATGACCAAGACTTAGCACTGTCTTCAAAGCCTTTCTGTAACTCGATAAACTCTTTTAAATCGTTGTCGTTGAGTGGATTGGTTTTACCTAAGCTGCGGCCAGGGTCTAGCTGATAGAACCACGTTTTTTGTGTCGGTTCCCCTTTAGTGAAGAACAACACCACGGTTTTTACACCAGCTCCTAAGAAGGTTTTCGCTGGGCAATCGAGTACGGTGTGTAAGTTGCAGTTTTCTAATAGCTCTTTACGCAAGGCAATGGCGGCGTTATCGGTATTGGATAAAAAGGTATTTTTAATAACAATTGCCGCACGACCACCAGGTTTGAGCATTTTGATAAAGTGCTGCAAAAACAAGAAGGCTGTTTCACCGGTTTTAATCGGGAAGTTTTGCTGAACTTCTTTACGCTCTTTACCGCCAAATGGCGGGTTAGCCAATACAATATCGTGCTGGTTGCTTGGGGTAATGTCTTGTAGGTTTTCGCCCAGCGTATTGGTGTGAATAACGTTAGGTGCTTCGATGCCATGCAAAATCATGTTCATAATGGCGATAACGTACGCTAACGACTTTTTCTCTTTGGCGTAAAAGGTGTTTTCTTGCAGAGTTTTTAAATCGCTGGTTGAAAGCTGCTTTTTGCTGGCACCACCTTGGCGAAGATAGTCGTAGGCTTCACATAAGAAACCTGCCGAGCCTGCGGCACCGTCGTATATGGTTTCGCCAATTTGCGGCTGTAATACATCGATCATGGCGCGAATCAATGGGCGTGGTGTGTAGTATTCGCCCCCGTTACGGCCAGCGTTACCCATGTTTTTGATTTTAACTTCGTACAGATGTGAAAGCTCATGCTTTTCTTCTTGCGAACGAAAACGTAATTCATCTACTTTCTCTAGCGCGTCACGCAATGAATAACCACTTTGAATTTTGTTTTTGATCTCGCTAAATATCTCACCAATTTTGTATTCAATGGTGTCAGGGCCTTTGGCACGTAGTTTAAAACCTTTGAGGTAAGGAAATAACTCCCCATCGACAAAATCCATTAAGTCGCTACCGGTTAAGGCCTTGTCGTGATCAAACTCACCTTTAGCAGTTTTAGGTGCAGCCCATGAACTCCAGCGATAATCTTCATCAATAATATATTGGTAGTCTTCTGCCATTAGCTCGGCTTCTTGAGACTTAGTAAACTCTAAATCATCAAGATATTTTAAAAATAACATCCACGATGATTGCTCGGTATAGTCTAATTCGCTAGAACAGCCTGAGTCTTTATGAAAAATATCGTCGATGTTTTTAAAAGTTTGTTCGAACATGTAAATTAAGTCCTTGTTAGCCAGTGAGTTTGAGATGATTGTTTTTGCTTAAAGCAACTCACTCGCTTATTTATATTCCTGAGGTAATAGTGATTAATATACCCTAATTAATTAAAAACTTAATAATATATTAGTACCTAGTAGTTTTTGGTTAATCTAGGTCAATTTTATACTTTTGCCTTGCCGGTAGTATCTCTTCAAACTCGCAATTTAATGCGTTTACTAATTTATATAAGGTTTCGAGTTTAATATTAACATTTCCTCTTTCCATTTTTCCGTAATTTCCGCGCTCTATACCTACATAGGTGGCAAAACCTTCTTGCGAATAGCCTGCTTCTTTGCGTTTTTCTCGTAGCTTTTCACCAAAATGTTTAACTAAATCACTCACCTGGTTTTCCTCAAGGCAAAATGATTAGATTTTCATGTTGAGGGCTTAACTACCACGCCCTATAATACCCATTATTATAAGAAGTTTATTAGGATTTACTTTGAAATTTGACCCTCTCGTAGCTCAAATTATTGTTGCACCAAATTTTGATAACTTTACAACAAGCGATGTACGCTCGGCGTACTTAGCATTAAAAAGTGATTCTTCTTTAGTACCTACAGCAGTTAGGCGAAGTATATATGCCGAATTGGTCAAGCTTGTTAAAAAAGGCTGGCTGAAAAAGGTGGTATCAAATAAAAAAGGATTTACGCGATTCAATAAAACTAAGAGCTTTAACGTTGAGACAATTACTCACTTAGCTAGTGCCATACCTATTGCAACTACAGAAAAGGCGGATGATAAATACGCGCTGTTACTTAGTAAGTTAAATCATTACAAAGCCGAGCTATTATTGAATATGGGTGAATCTGAGGCATATAAAGAGCTTTATTTGGAGTCACCCGAATTAGTCGATGAGCTTCAGCCACAATACAACAAAGCGAGAGACAACAATACAAGAATACTTGGCAAGATTAGAGCGATTGAAGGCTTACTGAAGCAAAACGAAGCATTAGAGAAAATATGAAACTAAGACTATGGCAAGCCGAGTGTATTAATTTAGCGCTTACACAATACCAGAACGGCAATAGCCACTTTTTAGCCTTGGCAACTCCAGGGTCAGGTAAAACTTTGATGGCCTCAGAATTAGCCAATCAATTATTAAAAAATAATATGGTCGATGTGATTATTTGTTTTTCACCGTCGTCTATTGTTTCTCAAGACTTTAAGGAAAGCTTACAGCTAAAAACGAATGAACGATTTGATGGGCTTATTGGCGCTAAAG